>Ga0224508_10002060_pt1 | contig 17514 bp, 18 predicted proteins | sample SF_Jan12_sed_USG_4_FD_170157 | JGI IMG/M metagenome (GOLD analysis project Ga0224508, IMG submission 170157) | Sediment microbial communities from San Francisco Bay, California, United States - SF_Jan12_sed_USGS_21 | ecosystem: Environmental > Aquatic > Marine > Sediment | place: USA... | reverse complement strand
GGGCGCCGACCTAAGATCATTGTCCCCGTCTCTTTATAATATTCAACGAGAAAAAGTCGCTTTGCGGTATCAAGGCACAAACGAAACTTATCCTTGAACACGAGTGCAATGGTAAATGACTTGCCCATTATCAAAAGAAATGCGTGAGGCCCTCGAAATCGATCAGGCATTGCGCGAAGAAATCCCCTGCGATGGCCCGTGGGAAGTTGACACGTACCGACGCCAATACATCCATTCCCGCGAGTATTGGAACCGAAAAGGCCCCGCCATGTTGAAGCGCATGGACATCACGATTCAAAACGGCGATATCGATGTGCCCTGCCGAATTCACTATCCGAGCCGCGCGAATCAATCGGACATCGGGCAGGCAGCGTTGGTTTTTCTACATGGCGGGGGCTGGGTCGTTGGCAATCTGGACACACACGACCGAATGATGCGGGAACTGGCTCATCGATCAGGACATGTCGTTGTCGGTGTCGATTACCGTCTGTCGCCGGAAACACGGTTTCCGGATTCCCATGGCGATGCGATTTCTGTACTTCGGCATGTTCTTACTGAAGGTGAACGTTATGGCATCGACCCAACGCGCGTCAGCGTCGGTGGCGACTCAGCGGGCGCGCATATGAGTCTGTACTGCGCGCTGAAACAAAAAGGCTCCAAACTGCCTGCGCTTCGCGCGATGGTGTTCATATACGGCGCCTTTGGTCTCACCGACTCTGTCAGCCGCCGTCTGCAGGGTGGAGAGGAAGAAGGTCTTTCCGACAACGCAATGTCGTTCTACATCAACTCTTTGTTGGGCGAAGGCGTCGATTCGCAAACCTGCGGTTACGACTTGCTTCGCTACGACCTTTCCGACCTGCCGCCATGCCTAATCACCGCGTGCGTACTCGACCCGTTGCGTGACGACAGTTTTGGCCTCGCCACGCTGCTGGAAAGATGCGGCGCGATTCACGAACTTCACGAATACGACGGCGTGTTGCATGGCTATGCCCATATGACGGAACATGTCACCGCCGCCGCCCATACCTTGCAGCGCTGCGCAGACTGGTTAAAGCGATACAGCGCAAAGTAAACTTATCAATCGATGATCCACGGCGACGTAAAATCATGACGCCAAGACAACGGGTAGGACGGATTTGAGTTATCGTTCTGAAATGTCCCGATTTGTTGGCATAAGGAGGTGCCAGCGATTGGAAATCCAAGAGCATTTGCGGTCGGCGGTCCAGCTCCCTATTGATTGGAAAATTAAGCTCACCTCGATATGACTTGAATACTTCTATATAACTTATTGATTTCATTTAAATTGACCAGTTAGGCTAAACTGCTGCACTAGCAAAACGATCAATTCTGCAAAAGCTAGCTGCTATTCACATTGGCTAAAACGATTCATGAGCTTGAAGATTGATTGTTATCAATTGGCCATTCCGTGAACGCCTCAGTGTCACCGGACGCCTTGATCACGGGCACCATCACATCCATGAGTCAGTATCCGATACTGCTGCGTGGATTGCAGAGGTGCTCGGAGCCGGAACGGCAGGCGAGGATCAGAAACCTCTGCCGCACTGATCTGGACTTCCTGCTTCGGCATTGTTGCAGGCGCGTGTGTGTCATCAATGCCTGGAAGTTATGTTTCGGACAATTACCGCTCGAGCTAGCTGCTCCGGAGCAGCGGAAATGTCTCGCAGGTAATCGGGTCACCCTCGACCAGGCCCTCGCCACGCACGGGAGGATCAGGTTCCTGGGGTATGCCGAAATACGTCACATCGTCGCCGGCGAAGTTGAGCGATAGGGCGGCGCGGCGGCGGTTCAGACGGTTGCCGGGCGCACTGTGAATAGTGCGCGAGTTCCACACAAGTGCATCGCCCGGCTCCATGGCACAGCTGAGGATCTCAGCCTCGGGATCGTTGTCGAAGTCGGGCGGCAGGGGGCGCTCGGTCATCGTGCCGGCGTATTGCTTGCTTGGGTCGAAATGGACGGTGCGGTAGATTTGACCACCAAGGTGAGAGCCCTGGACGAAGCGCAGGGCCGTCTCCGTCGGGATGGTGTCGAGCGCGATCCAGCAGTTGATGATCTTCGTGCCGTTCAGGCAGTAGTAGGAGTGATCTTGGTGCCAAGGCGTGACGGCGCTGCGGCAACCCGGCTGCTTGATGAGCAGGAAGTCATAGTAGAGGTTCAGCTGCCGGGTCTCCAACAGACTGCCAAAGAGATCCGGCGCATGGGATTCGAAAATGACGCGGCGGAACGGCTCCAGTGTCTTCCACATCATGGTGGCATAGCGGAAACTCCCGTCGTCTCCCTCACGCTCGACGACGACATTTTTGGCGCTCTCCCTGGCGGGCTCCTCTGCATAGAAGAGCTTAATGCCGGCCTCGATGACATCTAGCCAGTCACGCTCGAAGGCGCCCCGCAAACAGATCACGCCGTCGTGCTTGTAGGCCGCAATGGCGTCGCCGCCCGCCTTTGGCCCGGGCTCGGGCCGGAAGCTTGCAACCGTGCCCCTGGTGGCAGATATGTTTTTATCCACCGGCGCTATGAGAGCGCGCCCCACGGCTGGGATGGATAGCAACTACTCCCATGTTTCTGATGGCCAAGCGTTTCCACGGTTATCTGCATCGGTTGAAATGATTCATAAGCATGAAGTGATAGTCTGTTATCAATTGGTGTTATCTATTGCTAATCACGAGTCGCAAGTTCAATTATATGTCGTGTCAGTCCCGATACGTGCTCGCAGCGGTCAATCGAATGCCAGGCGCGGGAGCCACAAGACCATCGACGGAAACAACCACAGCAATAGGATCATGAGAAACATGATGGCGAGGAAGGGCAGAACGCCGATGATGACATCAGTGATTAAGCCTTTTTTGCGGATACCTTGAACGACATACAAATTCATCCCGACCGGTGGTGTGATCAGCGCCAGTTCCGCCATGATCACGAGGTAGATCCCATACCACACGGGGTCAATGCCCAGCGCCACAACCAGCGGGAATACGATTGGAATGGTCGCGACGATCATCGCCAGTGCATCCAGGAAGCAGCCGAGGATCAGATAAAAGACCGTCAAGATGACCACCATCAAGCCTTCCGAGGCACCAATCTCCGCCACCAGATCAGCGAGCGCCTGTGGTACACCCATGAGGCCGAGCACAAAGGTGAGGAAGAACGCCGCTGCAGTGATCAGCATGATCATGGCGGTGATCGAGACCGTGGTCACAAAGCACTCGTGCAGCATGCGCAGCGATAGGGTGCCTTTGAACCCGCATAGGATCAGCGAGATCATCACCCCGAGCGCCGCCGATTCGGTAGGTGTGGCCCAGCCGAGGTAGATGCTGCCCATCACGATCAGGAAAACAATCAGCGGTGGCAATAGGTGTAACAGTCGTCCCAATCGCTCACTGAACGGCGCACTTTCCTCCGCTGTCCCGGCGAAGGCCGGCCGCCAGAGGCATGCGCCGACGATGACTAGCATGAACAAGCCTGTGAGCACCAGTCCCGGGATGACACCCGCTATGTACAGGCGGCCGACTGAAGTGTCTGTCATCGCGCCGTAGATGATCATATTGATACTGGGTGGTATCAGGATGCCAAGAGTCGCGCCCGCGGCAATAGTGCCCAGTACCAGTCGTTCGTTGTACTGACGCTGTTTGAACGCGGGCAGCGCCACCGTGCCGATGGTCGCCGCAGTGGCTACGGAAGAGCCGGACACGGCCGCGAACATCGCTGAGGTGCCGATGTTGGTGTGCAGTAACCCTCCCGGTAAAGGGTTGAGCCAATCTGCAAGCGCTTCGTACATGCGGTCGGCGAAACCGCCCCGCACCAGAAGTTCTCCAAGCAGCACGAACAGCGGTATCGCGACCAGCACAAAGTTATTGGTCGCTCCCCAATACTGTGTACCGAATTCCAGCGTCGCTGGCATGCCGAGATAGAGCAGTGCGCCTAGGATGCTGACTGCGAACATGACGAACGCCACATGCAGGCCCAGAGCCATCAGGCCGATCAGTAGGGCAAAGCCGATAAGTGCGACGCCAGGTTCGATCATGGGCGTGTTTCGTGTTCCGCCGTCTCAGCTTGTGCTTCGCGCTCAGCGAGCGCAGTCAGTTCTGCCTCGAGCTCGTCATGAGCGGTCTTCGGGCCATACCAGCTGTTGAGCTCGGGTCGACTACGGATGAGCAACCACACCGCATGCACCGCGTAGGTGACACCGATGATAGCGAACAGGGCGAGACCGAATAGCCAGATGCTCTGCGGCTGCCAGAGCGGTGTTTGTAGCGGGTTGGTGGCAACACTCTGAAATTCGATGCTTTCCATCAGCACTACGCTCCCACGCCAAGTTGCGAAAATGGCAAAGCCCGCCAGTGTCACAATCGCCAGGGCGTTGAGAACGCGCTGCCAACTGGCCGGCATGCGGACCAGAAATACGTCCACCCGGGCATGGCCGCGTACTGCGATGGTATAGGAGGCACCGATAGTTGCGGTGATAGCCAGCACGTATCCGCCGATGTCGTCGATGCCTTGCAACGAGAACGCGAACAGTTTGCGGCCGATGATCTCAACCGTGACCGCAATCGACAACAGCATGATTCCATAACCGCAAAGGATCGCAATCATGCGGGCAATCGGTTCGACGATTCGAGTAATGGGATTTTCCATGTTGGTTCCTCTACGGGGATTATTCAATTGTGTAACCGCGCGCTTTGCCGACAGTATTGTTCCAGGCTCCAGTGCATTCCGGGTTTACCCGGTTGCAGGTTTCCTTCCACAACGGCAGTACCACTGCGGTTACTGCCTCTTTAACCTTGCGTTCGTCTTCGGACGCGACCGGCACTAGCTTCATGTTGAACTTTGTGCCTTCTGTGCATAGATCTTGGCCGACATTGCAGGCGATCGCGTCGGCATTTGCGGTTTCGGCCAACTCCCACATTTGATCCTCCAGCTTCTTGAACTCAGCGAGGAGTTTCTGTTGCGACTCGGGCGTGAATTTATTCCAGTAGTTGAAGTTCATAAAATGCCCTTGAACCGAGCCCGACACCGACAAAGGGAAGAAGTGTGTGGTTACCTCGGGCCAATTACCGGCATTACCGGAGGCCGGCGATGTCACGGCGCAGTCGGCCACCCCGCGCTGCAGCGCCGGGTACACTTCTGAAAATTGTAATGTAATCGGTGTACCGCCCAGATGCTTGATCAGGGCTGCCATTGAAGGAGTAAAGCTGCGGATTTTCAGGCCTTTAAAGTCGTCAACTGAGCTTATCGGCTGATTGCAGTAGAACACTTGAGGGCCAAATGGCCATAGGGTTATCAACTTGGCCTTGAAGCGCTTTTGCAGGCGCTGGTCGAACGCGTCGCGGTAGGCATCCACGGCCTCACGTAGCTCTTTCATATTGGTGGATACACCGATTAAATCGATGCCCTCGAAAGTGGGGTCGTCGCGCGAGGCCATACCGATCTGGACAGACATGACGTCAAACGTGCCGGATCGTAGTAATCGCAGTGCGTCGTCCGCCTTTACGTTGACTACGTCCATTGGGTTGTAGTTGATACGCATTTCCAGTCCAGTGGCCTCGGGTAGCCCCGTGAAAAATGGCCTTTCAATCAGATCCACGTGCCTGGTGTTGGATGAAAAATTGCCGGCGATGCGCATTGAGGTTGGATTGTCGGCCTGACCAGCTAGTGGGTGGGTGGCTAATAGGAGCACGGTGCCGAGGACCAGTAAAATTTTCATGAATATCCTCCCCTTGTGGGTTTCACAATCAAAGAACATGCCACTTTTCACTGCCGGTGGTGGCTTCATGGCGTACGAAGATCTCGCACAATCATACATCGACGCTAGGGCATAGTGTGGGCTGGCTATCGTCTACTGACGGATCCAGTTGCTTGCATGAACTGGTTCAATAGCCAAGCAGCCGAGGCAGAGTCAGCGCAAGTGGAGGGAAAACGATTGCCATAAACAGCAACCCGTACATGAGGGCGAGAAACGGTAAGATATTGCGCACCAGCTCGCCGAGTTTAATTTTGGCTACACTCGAGACCACGAACAGCACCACCCCGACCGGTGGTGTAAGCATGCCAATCACGAGGTTAAACACAAACAGGAAACCGAAGTGCAGTGGATCAATGCCATACTGAAGCGCGATCGGATGTAGTAGCGGCACCAGCATGGTGTAGGCTGCAATGGACTCCAGGAACATGCCAATGACGAACAGTGAGAACGCCACTAATAACAGAAAGACCAGAGGGTTGGAGGTGAGAGACTGAAGCAGTTGCGAAAGTTTTATTGGCAACAGATCGATGGTCAGCATGTAGGTTACAACAGAGGCAAACGCTATCATTGCGCCGACAACCGCAGATGTGATAGCGGTGCGGACCATGGCCTTGGGTAAATCGGCGAGTGTCAACTTGCGAGTCACGAAAAAGCCGATGAACAGTGCAAACACCACGGCGATTGCCGAACCTTCGGTGGCTGTAAACGCCCCACCTACGATGCCACCAATGACCACCACCGGCATCAGCAAAATAAGGAACGAGCGCTTCAGCTCGTAGAAAATTTTTCGCCATGAGAACGCATCGCCGGTGCGCGGAAACTTCCGTCGAATGGCAACAAGCGAGCACATTGCCATCATCGATGTTACCAAGATGATTCCTGGCAACACGCCGGCCATAAACAGGCCGCCCACAGACACGGAAGGGCCCGCCATAAAGGCATAGACGATCATTGCCCCGCTAGGCGGAATGATTGGTCCAAGGTTGGCCGCTGCGGCGACAATCGCCCCAGAAAAACCCGGGCCATAGATTTTCTTGAGCGAAGGGACCAGCGTGCTACTCAAGGCGCTGGCATCGGCGACCGCAGCGCCGGAAACGGTCGAAAGCCCCAAGCCGGCGAGCATGGTTCCGTGAGCGAGCCCGCCGCGTAAGCGGCCCACCAGGGCATTGGCGAAGTCAATCAGACGCTCCATGATGCCACCCTTTAGCATCAGCTCACCGGCAAGAATGAAGAACGGGATCGCCATCAATGGAAAAGCATTGAGCGCGTTCATCATGCGTATTGGCAGTAGATTGAAGTCGATGTCGCTCACGATTAGACCGGCAACCGCAGCGGTACCCAGCGCGAACGCGAGTGGCATGCCTAGCAAAGCGATGCCGAGGAACACCAGAATGATGAGCAGACTCATTCGAGAACCTTCGTCACGTCCTGGTCGGCCTTTCGCTCGCCGGTGGCAGCCAACCAGATCAGGTGCAGAGCGGAATGGGCGCTACCCACCGCAACCGCTAACACGAACAGAGCCGCGCTAAAATCCGCGGAAGCCAATTTTTCATCCCACTGCGTATAAGTGATCACTGCGGCTTCGTAGCAAACCAGCAGCATAAGTGCTGCACCCAAGCCCGCGATTAGGCTTGCTATCCCATTGCGCAATGTCGCAGGCAAGCGCGCAGTCAGGAGCTCGATGCCGATATGTGAACCTGCCTTAATACCGAGCGGAATGCCTAAGAAGATTGACCATACGAAGGTGAGTCGCGAGATCTCCTCCGCCCAGCCGATGGAGCTGTTGAACCCATATCGAAGTAACACTTGCGCTGACACGACGGTCACCATGGTGGTCATCAAGATAACAATGAGCCACTGTGCGGCGCGATCCAGAGCCGCGAGGGTGACCTCCAAAGGGCGCAGTAGGGTGGACATGGAATCCCTCGTATTCGTATCCGTGCTCAGTCGTGTCGCGGGTCCGCAGTCAGGACCCTGCTGCTTGCTGAACTTTTTCGATAACGCGATCAAGGAGGTCGCCACCGACACGCCCCCGGATCTCATCGACGATATCGGCAGCGGCTGCTCGCATGGCCTCGCGTTCGGACGGCGCCAGTGCGTCGTATTGCATGCCCTGTTTTTGCAACTCGGCGAGTGCTTGAGCGTCCGCCTTAGCTGCTGCTTTGCGCTGGGCCAGGACTGCGTTGCGCATGGCTGTCTTGATCGCCTCCTGGAGCACGGGCGACAGCGCAGCGAATTTTTTCTTGTTGGCTACTACTGGAATGAAATCGAAGAAGTGGCCAGTATTCGACAGAAACTTCTGAACCTCAGGGTAGCGGCTGGCTAGAATCACGTTGTAAGGGTTTTCCTGGCCATCAATCACGTCCTGTTGAAGGGCTGAATAGACCTCCCGAACGTCCATAGCGATGGGGTTAGCACCCAGCGCGCGAAAGGTGTCGAGATGCGTTTCGTTGGGCTGCAGCCTGATCTTGAGCCCCTGCAAATCGGCAAGCTTCCTAATCGGTCTGACGTTGTTAGTGACCTGCCGCTCACCCAATTCCATGATACCGAGCAACTCAAACCCCTTTTCCGCGAGTTTCTCGGCGAACAACTCACCAATCGGGCCATCCATCACCTGGTAGGCCACCTCACGGCTGGGAAACAAAAATGGCACACTGACTGCTTCAAGTTCTGGGACGGTGCGCGTCAAATAGGCCATGCCCACCCAGGTCATCATGATGGTTCCAGCTCGAACTTGGCTGACGTTCTCCTGGGCGCCGCCTAGTTGCATGTTGTTAAAGACTTGTACGTCAAGCTGGCCTTCCGTGGCCAGCTCGACGTCCTGTTCGAACTGATCAATCGCGATGCTGGACGAATGGCTCGGCACAAAGTTACCGGCTATTCGTATCGTTTCCTGGGCGAGTACGATATGCGTCGCGCTTAGCGAAGCGCATACAATCAGTGTTGCAGATACTCGTGCTGCAACGTGTGACATGAGCACCTCCGTCTTATTACACAAGCAGCGCTCGGCTGCGACCAGCAAGAACTATTGTCTGATTACCCTTAGCGATTTATCCTGAGTACTCAGCTACCACGATAAGTCGTACAGCTCCAAGGTGTGGCCAGCATTGGAACGTGATAGTGCTGCGTGGTGTCAAACACGGCGAAGCGCACCGGCACCTCGTCGATGAAGGGCGGATCAGGCAGTTCCACGCCAAGTTTCTCGAAATATTCTCGGACGTGAAACAAAATTTCGTACTGCCCGACCTTGGTCGCCTCTGGTGCCAGGATCATCTCGTCGGTGCGGCCGTCCTGGTTAGTATGAACAGTTTTCACTAAACGGTAACTGTCACCCTCCAGCACCGAGAAATCGATTCGCATGCCAGCGCCTGGGCTACCGTTAACTGTGTCCAGTACATGAGTCGTGATACCAGCCATGATGTGTTCTCCTCTTTATTGCTGATCTATGAATTCTCGAACAATTCCTGTCAATCCGGGATCTACTCTTTTAGCTGCCCCGGTAGTAGGAGTAACTCCACGGGCTAAACAGAATAGGCACATGGAACTTTTGGGATGCGTCATAGACCGCAAAGCGAATCGGTATGTTGCTTAGGAACGGCGGATTGGGAAGCTCAGCTTGCTGCTTATCGAAGTACTCCTCCACATGCATCAGTAGTTCGTAGCGCCCAACTTGTAACTCATCGCCGACTAACAGCGGTTCCTCGGTTCGGCCGCGCTCGACTGTCTCGACAGTCTTGATGAGGCGGTAGCTGTCTCCATCGCGGATAGATAAGTCTATCTGCAGACCTGCACGCGTCTGGCCAAAATAGGTGTCGATTGCATGCAATGTCAACCTACCTCCCGACTCCTGGGCTTCGGCCAACTTTGGCATAGTCGCAATTGCTCCGATAGCCGCGCCGGCGGTGAGGAATTGTCGGCGACTGAGGTCGTGTGTGCTCATATTTTCCTCCTGTTGTGTTGTGGAATGGGTTATGCCCCTTACAGTCACTACGGCAGAGCTGCTGGACGCCCTTAAGTGCATTCCAGAGCCCTAATCCGCAGCAGCGTGATGGCAAAGATCTGCTGCAAAGCATTTTCGACTTCGGTCTCAGTATTATTTCCTAACCTCCGCCTGAACTCCATGAAAATACCGGGCTTTGTGTGTTCACGCACGGCGATGATAAATGGGAAACCGTGCTTGCGACGGTACTCAGCGTTGAGTTGGTTTATCTCATCCATCTCGGCTCGGCTCAGTGCATTCAGCCCGGCGCTTGCTTGCTCGACGGTCGAGGAATCGGTCATCTTTCCTTCTTGGGCCTCGCGTCCTGCGAGATCTGGGTGGGAGCGCAGCAGTCGGAGTTGCCACTCTCGCGGAGCATTCTTTGCTACCTCAGCCATGCCTTGGTGAATCGCATCTAGGTCATCAAAGGGCCGCATGTGCCAGGCTTGCTCAGCGACCCAGGGCGAATTCTCGAAGATGCCTCCAAGGAGGCCAATGAACTCAGCTTGAGTTAGACCGTTGATTCTCCCTATGTCAACACCACTGAGCCGGCCATGCAAGGGGCGGTTCTCCTCCGGTTGTCTTTGTCACACCTAGTCGATGGGTTCATAATCGGCGGCCTATTATGTCGTATCGTTACTGCGCCAGCGTGGGCGACGCGACCGCTGCCAGTTGTCAGTGTGCGCCGATCTCCTCGCGTAATGCAACAAAGCTGTTCCGATCGGAACCAAGTAAAAAGGCAACATTGTGGCTTTTTTTATTAATTACTGGCCGAAGAATTTTCCGAGTACTCGTGGATAAATACGAGCATGTCACCGTGTTCTGCAATGAGACACTACCGCAGTGTCAGGCTAAGCAGATGCGTGTATGGCTTAGCAATGCCGTGGATGGGCTTGTTCGGGTGTTTCATGTTTGAAAAACGGCTCGACATCCATATACTCCGAAGCAGGCTGCAGCTTCAGGCTGCAGCTTCAGGCTGGAGTGTATCGTTGGCCTGCTTGTTAGCAAGGGCCTACTGGCTGGGTGGCAGAGTGGTTATGCAGCGGCCTGCAAAGCCGTGGACGCCGGTTCGATTCCGACCCCAGCCTCCATTTTCTAATGGTGGATTTGCGAATCACCCATCAGCGTTTTAGCGGTCGCATTCCGTCATGAACTCGCAGTATTTAAAAGCGACGACGTGACATTTCGCCCTACCAGCCCGGGTGGCGGAATTGGTAGACGCAAGGGACTTAAAATCCCTCGGCTTTTAGCCGTGCCGGTTCGAGTCCGGCCCCGGGCACCATAAGAGTTTAGGAAGACGTTTTCTCGATTTTCAGTGTCAGAAGTTCTGACCAAAGGCACTGTTCGAGGTGAATTGACTGTCTGGTTTGCTGCCAGTCGTTGAGCCTGACGTAACCGTAACTTTGACGTTGCGGTCATCATCATCTTCGGCTGCATTTCTTACTAAAAGCATGATCCCAATACCCATTGCTACCCCCATCGCCATACAGGCTTTCGTGTTTCTCTTGCATAAGGGTTCGGATTGTTTTGTTTTGTCGATTTGAAGCAAAGCCGCTTCTGCTTTATTGCTTGAGTAGAGGGGAAGTTCAACAATTGAACGACTGTGGGGCGAGATATCCCTATCGAAAGAATATAGACTCAAGCTGATGCGCTGTGCGGAGTCTGCTCCAAATACGTACTCAAATTGAAGCGATGTAATACCGGTATCCGCGGCGCTCGCAAGGGGTATCGGTACGCATAGGGCAGAAGCAGCCAAGATTTTTGCCAATGTTTTCATGTTAGTTTCCTCGTCGAGCTCGGGACGACGTCACCTACAAATCTTGAGATGAAACAGAGACGAGTTGCTGTGTCATTTGCGCTGCCTAATGACGCTACCAAAGGTCTTGACCTGTGCATCACGTTTCCTAAGGTGATTGCGTAAAATGGAGTGATGGGACATCCCGCGGCACGCAAGGCTCGGGCCACCCAAGTGTTGCAGGTGTTCAGCAAGTGGAAGCGTCCTCGGGCGGGATAGAAGCGGCTGTTGGGGTACAAGCCCTGTCGTATTTCTATGGTGCTTGAGTCAGGCTCTTCATAGGTTTCTCGGATAAAACCGGTTAAACGTTCGAAACTCGCCTCTGACAATTCTATCTCAACTATCGCACTCCCCGAAAAGTAGTCATCTGTAAAGTCGTCGAATCCCACTACATGAATGATACTTCGCGTGGGCAGAAAAGCAGCCTTTAGGGTTAAACCAGAGGAGGGCTCAAGGGTCTGATAGTAACCGCGATCACCCCAACCGACCTCCAAGTATTTTACGTCGGAAAAATCTTGGCTCCGTGGCCAAGTGGCCGGCGTAATATCCTGTGTTCTCATAGCAATACCGGTATGCCAGCCATGGCTAATCACATAGATGCGTTTAACATATTCCGTTTGATCAGCGGGAAAGAGGCCTCTAACTGGGCCCAGACACGCCGACAGCAAAGCCACAACAACAACCAGAAACAAAACTCCAGTCGTTTTTCTCGATCGAACCCACGAGTTCCGTGACCCATCTCGGCCCTCACAACACCCAGCCTCTGCGGGCTCTGAGCGAGAGAAGCTAAGAAACAGCCCCGCTACATGCATGAGAAAATTCTTGTCCTTGGCTGACCCCTTAGCATTGACCTTCGTCAAGGATGTTGTCGGCAATCCCTCCTAAGATTTGCCTCCGATGATCAGAGGCCTACGCTTTACTGGAGAAGACTTGCTATGCCGACTTACGAATATCGCTGTAACAAATGTGATAAGCAATTTGTGCGTATTGAACACCTTAGCGAACACGGTTCAAAAGCGGCAAGTTGTCCCAAGTGCAAGAGCAAGCGGGTTGTGCGAGTGCTAGGGTCGTTCTTCGCGAACACGTCTAAGAAAAGCTGATCTTTCGGGCACAGACAGGCCCACCCTCAGCATCCGGATACGAGGTGGTAAAATTTTGTGGTGCGACCATTACATCCACACCCAGAGAATCATTGGCACCGCCACGGCCAAGATAACAAAGTCTAACGGCAATCCTACGCGCCAATAGTCGCTAAAACCGTAGCCGCCCGGACCCATTACTAGAGTATTCGACTGGTGGCCGATGGGAGTGAGATACGGTGAAGCGCTGCCAATCGCTACGGCCATTAGAAACGCATCGGGAGGCAGTTGCAGACTATGGGCGATGGTCACGGCGACTGGGGCCATCAAGACAGCAGTGGGCGTATTGTGGATTAAGTCTGAAAGCAACATTGCAGTGACCATGAGAACCGCCAGTATTGCCCAACTTGGCATGCCTCCAACGAGATTGATAATATTGTTGGCGATCAGGGCTGTGCCCCCGGTAGCCTGCAACGCTTCTCCCAACGGGATCAATGATCCCAATAATACTATTACAGGCCACTCCACACTGCGGTATGCCTCACGCAGTGGTAACGCGTTGGAAATAATCAACGCTGTTACCGCAGCGAAGAATGCGATTTGCACAGGCACTAAACCTAGCGCTGCAGCCACCACCGCGATGGCAACGATAGCGGGTGTCAGCAAGATCCGTCGCCGTTGCCCAATACTCAAGCTACGCTTAGCCAGCGGCAAGCAACCCAACCCTGGCAACACCTCGTACAAAGTGTCGCGTTCACCTTGCAGCAACAAGACATCCCCAGCTCGAAAGCGAATGCTACCTAAACGGGTCTTCGGAGCTTGACCCTGTCTTGCCATCGCAAGCAGATTGATTCCGTAGCGATCATGCATTCTCATGGCTCGCATCGATTGACCCTCGATCGTTGCATTCGGTATGACAACGACCTCCATCAAACGTACTTCGTCCGAGTGCAGGGCGGCAGGATCGGCACCGCTTGCGCCTAAGTGCACTACACCCGGGCTTTCCAACAGGGGTTTTATTGCTTCTGGATCGCCCTCGAGAATGAGAATGTCATCACCATGTAAGCGCTCCATGCCACGCGGTGCCAGTCGGCGGCGTTCACCGCGAATGATCGCCATCACCGTGAGCTCGTTATCGCATCGTTGTTCAATGTCGCGCACTTGTGCTCCATTGAGCGGTGAGTCTGGAGGCAGCCTAACCTCCGACACATAGGCACCGATATGGAAGCGATCCCCCTCCGACTTGTCTCGATCGGCCTTTTGCGGAATTAGGCGCCAGCCGATCAGCGATACGAAAGCTACTCCAACTAAGGCCACCGGTAATCCTACCAGTGTGAAGTCGAACATATTGAACGCAGTTCCCTCAGTTGACGCCCTGAAGGTAGCAATAATGATGTTTGGCGGTGTCCCCACTAACGTGACCAGACCTCCCAAGAGGCTTGCAAAGGACACGGGCATCAAAATTTTTGCCGGTGAAAGCTTCGATCTTCTGGCATTGCGGATTGTCACCGGCAACATCAGGGCCAGCGCGCCGATGTTGTTCATGAATGCTGACAGTGCCGCGGTCAGGCCGCAGGTTGCCGCAACCTGTTGGGTAGTGGATCTGCGCATCAAGCTGAGAAAACGGGCGACGACATCCACCACGCCTGAGTTCTGTAGTGCTCGACTCATGACTAGCACAGCACCAACGGTGATGACTGCAGGATGGCTGAACCCTGTAAAGGTCTTATCGATCGGTACTACGCCGACTATTACTCCCAGTAACAAGGCCAATGCTGCTACCAGATCGTAGCGCCAGCGACCCCAAAGGAAGAGGAACATCGCAGTCGCTAGAATGATTAAGATAGCGCCTTGCTCTAGGTTCATGGGTGTTTAGGATCGGTGTGTTTTTTCAGTATCATTCTTGGGGGTACCGGTTTTGTCCTGACGAGCCGGCCCCGGTATGTGGAGCGGTCAATCGCAGCGAGCCACAGCCAATGGCCAACAGCAGATTATTTATTATAATAGAGGTGACTTAATTGTTTTGGTCAGTATACTCTCGGCTGTTGGGGTGTCGCCGGCAACCAGCCGGCTGCGGTGGGTAGATCGGAATGTGGCAAGTGTGAGTTTCTAATGATTATCTACGATCTGGCGTGTAACCAAGACCATAAGTTCGAAGGGTGGTTCCAGAATAGGGCCGATTTCGACAACCAAGCAAAGACGGGTATGATTGCCTGTCCGGTTTGCAACTCTTCGCTGGTCCGTCGGGTACCGAGCGCACACCATGTCAATAAACCTGCGGTCAAGCCCACTGCATCGGCAATGACGCCAGAACCTATGGTTGAGCAGGGTCGCTCCCGAGAATTGTTAAAGCAGTTGCACAGTTATATTGAGGACACGTTCGACAACGTGGGCAGCCAGTTTGCCGAAGAAGCCCGCAGGATCCACCACGGTGAGGCAGAGGAACGTGGTATCCGGGGTACTGCGACGGGTGAAGAGGTCAAAGCGCTAAAGGAGGAGGGTATACCAGCCCTCCCGATTCCCGCCAAGCCCGTCGAGGAAGATCAGCTCAACTGAGTCTGTGAAGCCCGTGCGAGTTCAAAGGCCGGCCTAGCCGGCTGCCAGCGGAAGCGACACAGTAAACACCGCACCCTGTACATCGGAGCGATTGGCCGCTTCGATGCGGCCGCGATGAAACTCCGCAATCAGCCGCACTATATACAAACCGAGTCCTAAGTGTGATTGTTTGGCATTTTTCTTGCCTAACGACACCATCGGATCGAACAATCGTTCACGCATTTCTTCCGGCAGCGCTCGGCCTTCGTTGAGCACGCTGAGTCGCGCATCGCCGTTGAGTTTTTTCAGGCGCACTATTATAGCGCTGTCCGAGTCGCTAAAGTCGACGGCATTGTCGACTAGCTTGTCTAACATCTGAGCAATATGATCCGGTGCGCCCTCCACCAACAGGGGTGTATCTTCAACTTCTACTTGGAATTTTCTGTCGGGATTGCTGATCTGGTATCCATCGACATAACTTGATACGAGTTCGACCAAGTCAAAGCGTTCGCGCGTTTCCCCGTGCATTGCATCTTCTAAATTTGCGGCTTCTGTGAGATTAGTCAAAATCGAACCGAGCCGCACGATCCCGTTCTTAGCGCGCAGCATGTATTTGCTGTGTGTTGCGGCGGGGATCTCTTTTTCAAGGTTATCCAGTGATGAGTTGACCACATTCAGCGGATTACTCAGCTCGTGGGCTAAAGTATCGGGCATGTCTTCGAGATAGCGCGTGTACTGAGACAGCCTGCCGAGCATGCCGGAAATACTGCGTGAGAGATCTCCGATTTCATCACCTTCTATGGCGTCGGCTTCGATCCGGGTGTTTAGCACGCGGCCTTCCGGACTTATTGCTTTGTCGGTGCTGTTGCGCAACCGTCGAATTCGCATGGTGACCTGGGAGGTGAACAGAAGCAGCGCGATAGTAACCACAATCAGCACTAACAAGGTTACCGTTATGACGTTTTGCAGGACTTTCTCCTGCAACGTCAACACTTCATTGCTGCTTTGTTCCACTACAACTGCTCCGAGCACTTCATCTCCCGACCAAATCGGATGGGCGGCGGTTAAGATTTCGGTTTTTCCGTCTAGAGATGGTCGGTGTCCTGTCTGTGGAGTTCCAGATAAGACTTGTAGAAACATTTCTTCGTCGCGGTGTGAAACATCCGGTGAGATATCTTCAAACTGTGCCGAGGGTTTACTTAGTATCAGGCCATAAATTCTCTGCACTAACATACTCCACCACCTTTGAGGGTCATCTGCGGGGGCAGGGTCTTGCTCTACAAATGTGGTCAAGCTGCCGACCACGGCCCGCACCCGTTGTTGATTATCCAATACCCAAATGCGTGCTACGGGGCGGTCTAGCCCTCGAAGGATTTTGGCGATCTCGGGAGAATTAAGCAGTACCCGACTTAGGTCGCCTGGCTCGGCAGACGGTACCGTGCTGATCGTTCTTCTCACCTCACGTATCTGTGGGTCATCGATATCGGCAACTGAGAAAGCAATGCGGGTGTAGGAACTAACGAGATAACGTGGAATTCGGGCTTCTATTGTATAGCCCTCCCCAGTATCGACCTGCGCTGCAGCAATCTCATAGAACGGTTCGCCGGTAAGCGGAAAGCGCCACTCGTCATCTACGACGTAGATGCTCATACGTCCCGGTTCTACTGCGGTCAATAAATATCTGCGTATGTCCCCAACTGGATCCTGCAACGTGATGCGCAAATGATCACTGTTGTCCAACCGTCGTAGATCTCCGTCGCGATAGATAACATTATCATCAGTGACTTGAAACAGCGCATAGAAATAGTTGCCCCGATAACCCAAGACATGGCGAAACGAAAAAGACGCGGGATCGTAATCGGCACCGCATTGCCACTTGTTGTCGCCAGTGAATTCACTTGCCTGCTCTACTTGCTCACCCCAGTCACCGGTCTGACCGTCTAGAAAGATATACCTAGCGAGTGGGTAGGCATATAGGTCGTTGGGCTCACCGACTAGTTCTGGCACGCCTGTCTCAGGACTAAACAACTCGGTTCGATCGTGAAGGACGGTTGACACAGCACGCGCGGTAAGCTGCAAGGCGTCTTCTTGTCCTTGCAGCAGAAAGGACTTCATCTCGCGCACATACTGATATCCCATCCATGGAATCAGTAGCAGCACGAGTGCTACGAACAAGAATTTCGTGCGTATGCTGAACGTTTTACTAAATCGCCGAGCCATCAGTTGACCCTGTGACTTCTGTGTATTGACGATTCCGTCATTGGTCTGCGCAGTGCAGGTGTTTAGACAGCGTGCGCTGTAAACTCACTTGGCGCGATGCGTCGTCGCTATGTCGCTATTGGGCTGCCAGCGATAACCTATGCCGAAC
>Ga0224508_10002059_pt1 | contig 17519 bp, 17 predicted proteins | sample SF_Jan12_sed_USG_4_FD_170157 | JGI IMG/M metagenome (GOLD analysis project Ga0224508, IMG submission 170157) | Sediment microbial communities from San Francisco Bay, California, United States - SF_Jan12_sed_USGS_21 | ecosystem: Environmental > Aquatic > Marine > Sediment | place: USA... | reverse complement strand
TGGACAACCGCCGTTTTATTGGACAGAGGCCATCTAAAAAAGTGGGCTAAGTCTTTGAATTAATGGTAGCGGGGGTAGGATTCGAACCTACGACCTTCGGGTTATGAGCCCGACGAGCTGCCTGACTGCTCCACCCCGCAATCGAGAGCCGGGATCATACAAGCGGCGTTCGGGCTCTGCAAGCGAACGTCTGGGACGCCGGAACCGTCAGGACAGCACCCGGCTGCAGAGGTCCAGCAGGAATCCGGGGAAAAGGCCGATTGCGAGCAGCCCAAGGACATTGGCGCTGATCACAAAGCGTAGATCCTTGGCGACTTCCAGGCCGGGGCCGGCGTCCGGCTCGGCGAAATACATGTACCAGACCACTCGGATGTAGTAGAAGGCGCCAATGACCGCGAAGACGACGCCAAAGAGGGCCAACCACACGAGCCCCACGTCCAGGACACTGCCAAGCACCACGAGCTTCGCGTAAAAACCTACGAATGGCGGTACGCCCGCCATGCTGAACATGACCATGAGCATCATTAGCGCGAACCACGGGCTTCGCGCGTTGAGGCCTTTGAAATCCTCTAGATTCTCGGCCTCGAATCCCTTTCGGCTCAGGACGATGATCATCCCGAACGCGGCCGCAGCCATGAGCACGTACGTCAACGTATAGAACATCGCTGCCCGGATTCCGTCTTCCGTTCCCGACACGAAGCCCATCAGAATGAACCCCACATGAGAGATCGTTGAATAGGCAAGCATCCGCTTCAGATTCGTCTGCGCGATCGCCACGACGTTGCCGACCGCCAGCGATAGAACCGAGAGTACGATCAGCATGTCCTGCCAGCTGCCGTGGAGATCACCCAACCCTTCGACCAGGAAGCGCCAGGTCAGGGCGAACGCCGCAATCTTCGGCGCCGTCCCAATGAAGAGCGTTACGGGAGTTCGTGCGCCCTGATAGACGTCCGGCAACCACATATGAAACGGTACAGCCCCGAACTTGAAGGCAATCCCAACGATGACGAACGCCAGTGCCAGCAAGGCCGGCACGTTAAGGCCCTCCGACGTAGAGAAGTACTCGGCAAGCTCGCCCAAATCGACCGTGCCCGTCACTCCATACAAGACGGAGATCCCGTAGAGAAGCGTGCCCGAGGCAATCGCACCCAGCACGAAGTACTTCATGGCCGACTCTGCCGCGACGCCCGACTCCCGGTCGAATGCGACCAGGGCATAGAGCGAGAGCGATAGCAGTTCCAATCCAAGATAGAGGATGAGGAGACTATGGGCAGAGATCATTACCATGACCCCTAGGAGACCGAACAAGCCGAGAACGAAAAACTCGCCCTTGAAGAGCCCTGCGCGTACCAGATAATCGCGCGAATACAGAAACGCCATTCCCACGACAAGATATGAGAACAGCTTCAGCACATTGCCAGCGGGATCTGCAACGAAGGCTCCGTTAAGCGTCGTCACGGTCTCGTCCATTCCATAGTAGGCCGAGCAAAGGGCGGTGCCAATCAGGGCTAACATCGCCAGACGGAAGGTCACCATGCGCTGCTCATCCTTCAGGAAGGCGTCGACTAGCAGGACCACGCAGATCGCCGTGATCAGAAATATTTCCGCCGCTGCCGGCATCAACTCAGGCATGGAGATTCTCTGCGCTCATAACTTTGACTGCGATACGTGCTCGAGCAGATGCCCGAGGGTTTGCTCCATCAACTCCAGCAACGGCGCGGGCCATACCCCCAGCAGCAGCACGGCCACTGCCAGCACCGCCAACATGAAATACTCGCGCGAACCGATATCCTGGAGCGCGGCGACGCCCTCGTTCCCGACCTCACCAAAAACAACCCGCTTTACGAGCCAGAGCGTGTAAGCCGCGCCGAGGATTAACGTCGTCGCGGCGAGCAGCGCGAGCCAGAAGCTGGCCTGAAAGCTACCGAGGATGACAAGAAACTCGCCGACAAAGCCCGACGTCCCTGGAAGACCCGCGTTCGCCAGCGCGAAAAAGACCATCAACGCGGCGAATCTGGGCATCGTATTGACCACACCACCGTAGGCGTCAATTTCCCGGCTGTGCAGCCGGTCGTACATGACGCCGACACAGAGAAACAGCGCACCGGAGATCAGCCCGTGGGAGATCATCTGCACCATCCCGCCCTGTAGCGCAAGCCGGGCTCCGTCGCCACCCGCAGCGTTCGCTGCGACTCCAAAGATGACAAAGAATCCCAGGGTCACGAATCCCATGTGCGCGATGGACGAGTACGCGATGAGCTTCTTCATGTCCTTCTGTGCGAGCGCCACGAACGCGATATACACGATTGCGATCAGCGATAAGGCGATCATCATGCTCGCGAGGACTTTGCTGGCGTCAGGAGCAATAGGCAGGCTGAAGCGCACGAAGCCGTAACCACCCATTTTCAGCAATACGGCAGCCAGGATCACGGAACCACCGGTCGGAGCCTCCACATGGGCATCCGGCAGCCAGGTATGCACCGGCCACATCGGCACCTTCACGGCAAAGGCCAGGAGGAACGCCAGGAAGATCAAGACCTGCTCCTGCATCGTCAGCGGCAGCGCGTGAAACTCCTCGATGGCATACGTCCCGGCCTGCAGATACATGTAGATGAGGGCAACCAGCATGAATACCGAGCCGAGAAACGTATAGAGGAAGAACTTCACCGTAGCGTAAACCCGCCGTTCCCCGCCCCACACACCAATGATGATGAACATCGGGACAAGCATGGCCTCCCAGAATACGTAGAAAAGGAGCCCATCCAGGGAAGCGAAGACGCCGATCATCAACCCTTCAAGGAACAGAAAGGCCGCGAAGTACTGGGCCGGGCGTAAGTCGATGACCTCCCATCCGGCGATGACCACGAGTGGCGTCAGGAACGTGGTCAGGAGAACCAGGGGCAGTGAGATGCCGTCGACCCCCAAATGATAGTAGGCATCGAAGCGCGCGATCCATAACATCTGCTCGACGAACTGCATATTCGACGTGGTGATATCGAAGGCGCCGTAGAGCGGAAGGCTCACAACGAATGTCACGACAGACACGCCGAGAGCGACAAGCTTACCGCGCCGGGCACCCTCCTCCTCCGACCCCAGCAAGAGGACCGCGATTCCCCCGACAATGGGCAACCAGATGAGGACGCTTAGAATCGGAAGATCTGTCACGAGGTTCCCAAAATCAGCCAACCCAGGATAATCGCCAGCCCGACGATCATGGCGAATGCATAGTGATAGAGATAACCGGACTGGAGGGTCCGAACGACGCCAGAGATGAATCCCACTGCCCGCGCAGTGCCGTTGACGAGCACCCCATCAATCAGGAGCTCATCTCCCACCCGCCAGAGCGAGCCCGCCAGCGCGCGCGTCCCTCTTGCGATGACGTTCTCATTGAACCAATCAAAATAGTACTTGTTATCCAACACCTGATAGAGCACGGCGAAGCGTGCCTGCAGGAGTCCCGGCAGCTCCGGCCGTTTGAGGTAAAGGAACCATGCGGCCAAAGTCCCCGCCGCTGCGAGATAGAGAGCAGGGGAACTGGTCGCCGCGTGGACGATGAACGCCAAGGGCCCGTGGAACTCTTCCCCGACCTGTTCCACGACACCTGGATCCTGCAGGACGAAGATCGAGTCAGCGAAGAACTCACCAAAAAGCACCGGGCCGATAGTGAGCCAGCCGATGAAGACGGACGGTATCGCCAGCATGATCAACGGGACCGTGACGACGGCGGGCGACTCCTTGAGATGCTCCCTCGCATGAGGATCTATTCGCTCCTCACCATGAAAGACGACGAAGAACATCCGAAAACTGTAGAGCGCGGTCACGAAAACACCCAGTAAGACGCACCAATACGCATAATGGGCGCCCGGCGTGGTGGAGAGATGAACCGCCTCGATCAGCGCATCCTTGGAGAAGAACCCGGAGAAGCCCGGGAACCCGATCAGCGCCAATGTGCCTACCAGGGCCGTCCAGTAAGTAATCGGCATGTACTTTCGCAGTCCACCCATCTTGCGGATGTCCTGCTCGTGATGGAGTGCGATAATGACGGAGCCCGCCGCGAGAAACAGCAGCGCTTTGAAAAAAGCGTGGGTCATCAGGTGGAAGATACCCGCCGCATACGCAGAGGCGCCCAGCGCCACGGTCATGTAGCCCAGCTGTGAGAGTGTCGAATACGCTACGACCCGCTTGATGTCCTGTTGAACCACACCCAGCAGACCGGTGAAGAACGCAGTGGTCGCCCCGATGATTAACACGAAACTCAATGCCGTCTGTGAATACTCAAAGAGAGGCGACATCCTCGCCACCATGAAGATGCCGGCCGTGACCATGGTCGCCGCGTGGATGAGCGCGGAGATGGGCGTCGGGCCTTCCATCGAGTCGGGCAGCCAGACGTGCAGCGGCACCTGCGCTGATTTACCCATCGCCCCGATGAACAGACAGATACACGCCAGGCTCACGACGGACCACTCGGTCGCGGGGAAGATCTGAATCGTTTCCCCGCCGAGGCGCTCTGCTTCGGCGAAAACCTGATAGTAGTCGAGCGTACCCGTAAACATCAGAATCGTCGCAATACCCAGCAGGAAGCCGAAATCGCCCACTCGGTTCACCAGAAACGCCTTCATGTTCGCGAAGATCGCTGTCTCTTTCTTGAACCAGAAGCCGATCAACAGATAAGAAACGACACCAACCGCCTCCCAGCCGAAGAACAGTTGCAGGAAATTATTCGACATCACGAGCATCAGCATCGCGAATGTGAACAAAGAGATATAACTGAAGAACCTCTGGTAGCCATCGTCATCATGCATGTAGCCGATGGTGTAGACGTGCACTGCCAGAGACACGAACGTAACAACGCTCATCATCAGCGCCGTCAGATGATCGACCAGAAACCCGATCTCCATATTGAGACCACCGACCGCGCCCCATCGATAGACCGACTCATTGAAGACCGGCGCCCCGTCCAAGGCGATTCCCTTGAGCACGAACAGCGACAGCACAAACGACAGGCTGACGCCAAGAATCGTGATCCAGTGCGCGCCCGCACGACCCACTCGATGCCCGAATAGCCCGGCAATCACGGCAGCGCTCAGCGGGGCCAGTACGATGGTGAGATAGATGCCTTCCACGCTCAGCCCTTCAACGAATCGAGCTCTTCGACGTTGATGCTCTGCCGGGTCCGGAACAACACAACGAGAATCGCCAACCCGATGGCCGCTTCGGCGGCCGCAACCGTCAGGATAAAGAACACGAATACCTGCCCCAACTCATCCCCCAACATCCGTGAGAAGGCTATGAAATTGAAGTTCACCGCAAGCAACATCAGCTCAATACACATCAGGAGCAATATGACGTTCTTTCTGTTGATGAAGATCCCGGCAACGCTCAGGCTGAAAAGAACAGCGGCCAGAACCAGGTAATGCGCGATGGTAATGATCATTGCCGCACCTGCCTCAGCGGTCCTTGCTGGGTTCTACTTTGACGAGCCGCACGCGATCCTCCGCCTTTACGGCGACTTGTTGTGCCACGTTCTGGACCTTAAGACCTGGCCGCCGACGCATGGTCAGAGTAATCGCAGCGACGATGGCCAACAGAAGAATAACGGCGGCAAGCTCGAACGCGTAGACGTGTTCCGTGTAGAGCACGCTACCAAGCGCCTTTGTGTTGCTGTAAGTTGCCGGGTAGGGTTCCGGAACGGCAACGCCGAGAAGGTCCTGGCTGCCATACCAAACCACGTGCACGATCTCCAGCACCACCACCAAGGCGACCAACACTCCGACCGGCAGGTAACGAGTAAATCCCTCCTTGAGCTCCTCCACGTTGATGTCGAGCATCATGACGACGAACAGGAACAGCACCATCACCGCCCCGACGTAGACAAGCACCAGGACGACAGCCAGAAACTCCGCCTCCAGCAACAGCCACAGCATCGCGCTCTGCACGAAGGACAGCACCAGAAACAACGCCGAATACACCGGGTTGCGGCTCGTAATCACGCCAAACGCCGCCAGGACCAGGATCAGCGAAAAAGCGTAAAACAGAAACGACGTGATCAAGGGCTTGTCTTCTTTTTCAGCAACTCTGTTTCTAACGATAAGGCGCATCGGCGGCCTTATCCGCCGCGATCATGGCCTCGTACTTGTCCCCGACCGCCAGGAGCTTATCCTTGCTCATGATGTTCTCGCCCCGGGTCTCCATGTGATACTCGTGTATGCGGGTCTCGACGATGGCGTCCACCGGGCACGCCTCCTCGCAGAAACCGCAGTAGATGCACTTGAACAAATCGATGTCATAGCGGGTCGTCCGCCGCGTACCGTCTTTGTCCGCGTCCGACTCGATGGTAATGGCGAGTGCCGGGCAAACGGCTTCACAGAGCTTGCAGGCGATGCAACGCTCCTCACCGCTCGGATATCGGCGCAGGGCATGAAGACCCCGGAATCGTGGCGACTGGGGCGCCTTCTCCTCCGGGTATTGAACCGTGACCTTCTTGACGAAAAGGTTCTTGAACGTGAGTCGCAGCCCCTTGCTCAACTCCGTCAGTAAGAAAGTTTTTACGAGATTCTGTACCACCGACACCGTCCTCACGCGGCCCAGGGGCCGACCTCCGCAACTACCATGACGCCCTCGACGGCGATCCATACGATCGTAATCGGGATGAACACCTTCCAGCCCAGACGCATGATCTGGTCGTACCGATAACGGGGGAAAGTGGCTCGAAACCAGAGAAAACAGAACATGAAAAAGGCCATCTTCAAAGCCAGCCATCCGAAGTTCGGCTCCGCCAGAAAACTACCCTCGAGGCCTGCCACGCCCGCAAACGGCGACAGCCATCCCCCGAAGAAGAACAGTACCGTGAGCGCCGTGATCAATATCATGTTGGCATACTCACCCAGGAAGAAAAGACCGAACGCGATGCCCGAGTACTCGACGTGAAATCCGGCAACGATCTCCGATTCGCCTTCCGCGACGTCGAACGGCGCCCGATTCGTCTCCGCCACGCCCGAGATGAAATAGACCAGAAACAATGGGAACAGCGGCCAGACGAACCAACTCAGTACACTCGTTCCTTCCTGCGCCTCGACGATATCTCCGAGATTGAGGCTACCGCCGGCCATCAGTACACCCACCAGCGCGAAACCCATCGCGATCTCATAGGCGACGATCTGAGCGGCCGAACGCATGGCCCCAAGGAACGCATACTTTGAATTGGAGGCCCAGCCCGCAAGAATGACGCCATAGACACCCAGTGACGTCACCGCCAGGACATAGAGAAGCCCGGCGTCGATGTCCGCGATGACGAACTCCTCATCGAAGGGAATGACCGCCCACGCAGCGAACGCCGTGGTCAATGAAAGCACCGGCGCCAGCAGGAACAGGAAGCGATTCGCATTGCTGGGCACCAGGACTTCCTTCAGCAGCATCTTTATGACGTCCGCGAAGGGTTGAAGCAATCCTCGCCACCCTACCCTGTTGGGTCCGAGCCGGTTCTGGATGAAACCGATGATCTTTCGCTCGGCGTAGGTGAAGTAGGCAACCGTCAGAATGAGCGGCAACAGGACGATACCTACCTTGATGCTGGTCAACAACGTGTAGTGGACCGGCTCGGGGAGCCCGAAGAAGCTCAGCAGACCGTCCAGTTGTGCCAGGAAGCTAGCCATGTCGTTGTTTGATCATGTGCGCCTCGGTCGAACGCCTCTCCCGAGCCGTGGCGGTTTCCTGCAGGGCGCTGCCGCGGCGAACGATCGCATCAATCGAGTACATGGGTACATCCAGCGCGGCGGGATCGCAGTCGGTGGTCTCGAGCGTCGGTTCGAAGGTGCCCCGGTAGCGCGTGTCGGCGTCCTGATCGTCCAGCTCGCCGGCAAGCCCGTCGCAAACGTCCGCGGCAGTACGATACTCGCACCCGGGCAGGTCCAGCTCGTTACCCAGCACCCGTAGGACGCGCCAGCCTTCGCGGGAGTCGCCCGCGGGCTTCGCGGCAGCATCGAAGCTTTGCCAGACGCCCTCCACGTTAATGAATGTCCCGGCGGTCTCGGCGAAAGTAGCGATGGGCAGGAGCACATCGGCGCTCTCAAGCAGCGCCTCAGTCACATACGAGGTGAAGGCGACGACCGTGTCGGCGGCCTTGAGCGCTTGCTCTGCGAGCGCCGCGTCTGCCAGGTCGTGCTCGGGCTCCAGGCCGTAGAGGAGGTACGCCCGTCGGGGCGAGGTCATCATTCCACTGGCATCGAGGCCGATTGCATCGAGCGCATACCCACCCGGGCCACGATGGGGAAGCACGCCGGCCAGCGCGCCACCGGCCGCGTTTGCGCCTTCCGGCAGGTATCCGAGCGTCGCACCGGTCACCTCGCAAAGGCCCGCCGCGATGGCACGGGTATCGGCGAAGCGAGGATGGCGCAGCGCCATCTGCCCAAGCAGCAACAACGCCTGCTCTTTGTCGATCAGCACGCGCGCGGCCGCACGGTGAGACTCATCGATGGCCACGTCCATGACCGGGCGCAGGGAAAGGGACGGCTTGCGCCCGGTTATCTCGATGCCTGCTGCCAGCACTGCAGCGAGCGATTGAGTCAGAGACTTAAGGGGCGCCTCGACGTAGGCCGTGCGCGGGAAATGGAACTCGTAGGCGCTCGGATTGACGAACCCCACGGATGCGCCCCGGACAGCCGCCTTGCGAACTCGATGCGCCACGATGGGAACCTCTCGGCGAAGGTTCGATCCGACGATCAGTACCCCGTCGAGCTGCTCCAGTCCGGCGATTGGCACGCCCAGCGCGAGCCACAGAGGATCGGCATCCTGGTCGCGGAAATCCCTCATGCGCAACCGGTAATCGATGTTGTGGCTACCGAGATGGCGGGTAATCCGATTCAAGAGGTACATTTCCTCCGCGGTCGCGCTCGGAGAGACCAGCACGCCGAGCGCGTCTCCGTCGTCCCCGGTGCCGTCGCGCAGCGCATCTCGGGCCTCGCCGATCGCCCGCGACCACGACACCTCCGACCATCCATCAGCGGTTTTGACCATCGGCACGGTCAAGCGGTCATCTGCGTAGACACCTTCGTAGCTGAACCGATCTCGGTCGGCGATCCATGTTTCGTTTATGGCTTCGTTGTCACGTGGCACGACGCGTTTCAGCTCGCCCCGCAACACGTGACCAAACAGGCTGGAACCAGCGCAGTCATGCGGCGAGACAAGCGGCCGCGCAACCATCTCCCACGCGCGAGCGCTGTAACGATACGGCTTGTTGTTCAGGGCTCCCACCGGACAGAGGTCGATAATATTACCCGAGAGCTCGTGATCAACGCTGTGCTCGATGTAGGTTCCGATCTCCATATACTCGCTGCGGCCCGTCGTCCCCAACTCCTGTATCCCGGCGACCTCCTGGCCGAAACGAACGCAGCGCGTGCAATGGATGCAGCGTGTCATGTCCGTCGACACCAACGGCCCGAGGTTCTTGTCTTTGACGACACGCTTTCGTTCGGCGTAGCGCGACACGTCGCGCCCGAATCCCATCGCCATGTCCTGGAGCTCGCACTCGCCGCCCTGGTCACAGATAGGGCAGTCGAGGGGATGGTTGATGAGCAGGAATTCCATCGTCGCCTTTTGAGCCGCGATGGCAGCAGCGGATTTCGTGAAGACCTTCATGCCGTCCACTACGGGTGTCGCGCACGCAGGCAGAGGTTTCGGCGCTTTCTCGACCTCCACGAGACACATACGACAGTTCGCAGCCACGGAGAGCTTCTCGTGATAGCAAAAACGCGGTACGTACGCGGCCTCACGATCGGTGACCTCGATCAGCATCTGACCCGCGGTCGCCTCGACGGAAACACCATTGATCTCGATCGTGACGGTCTTATCAGCCATAAGCCTTACTTCTGATCCTCAAGCGGCCGATTCGAGTTGTTCTACGATACTGCGGCCACCGTTCTGAACCATGTATTCGAACTCATGCCGGTAATGCCGGACAAAGCTCTGCACCGGCCAGGCCGCGGCATCGCCGAGCGCGCAAATCGTATGGCCCTCGATCTTGTTTGCGACATCGACGAGCATGTCGATGTCCTCCTCACGACCCTCGCCTTCGACGATTCTCGTCAGCACCCTGTAGAGCCAGCCGGTACCCTCTCTACAGGGCGTGCACTGCCCGCAGGATTCGGCGAAATAGAACCGCGAGATCCGTCGTAGCATGCTGACCATGCAGGTCGTCTCGTCCATGACCACCATGGCGCCAGTCCCAAGCCCTGACTTCGCGTCCCGGAGTGTGTCGAAGTCCATCGTCAAGTCCATGACGATTTCAGCAGGCAGCACCGGTACCGAGGAACCGCCCGGGATCACTGCTTTGAGCTTCCGCCCGGCACGCACACCACCTGCAATGTCCAACAGCTCCTTGAAAGGCACCCCGAGCGGCAGCTCGTAGTTGCCCGGCTTCTGAACATGGCCGGAAACGGAGAAGATCCCGGTTCCGCCCGAGCCCTTCACGCCCAGGTCCGCAAACCATTGGGCGCCGTTGCGGATGATGGCCGGCACCGAAGCCAGACTCTGCGTGTTGTTGATGGTGGTCGGCGCGCCGTACAGTCCATAGTTGGCAGGGAACGGCGGCTTGAAGCGCGGCTTGCCCTGCTTTCCTTCGAGAGACTCGAGCAGCGCCGTTTCTTCTCCGCAGATGTAGGCGCCCGCACCGACAAATGTGTGCAGATCGAAATCCACACCAGATTTCTTGATGTCCTTGCCCAGCCAGCCGGCGTCGTAGGCCTCCTGAAGGGCCGCTTCGAACCGCGGCACCGGTTCGCCCAGGAACTCGCCCCGGATGTAGTTGTAGCCGACCGTAGCACCCATCGCGTAACCGGCAATCGCCATGCCCTCGATGAGTGAGTGGGGGTTGTAGCGAAGGATCTCCCGGTCATGGCAGGTGCCCGGCTCACTCTCATCCGAGTTGCAGACGAGATATTTCTGCACGCTGGGGTCCTTCGGCATGAAGCTCCACTTCAGACCGGTTGGGAAACCGGCGCCGCCGCGTCCCCTGAGCCCGGACGCCTTGACCTCCTCGATGACCGCCTCGGGCGTGAGCTTACCTCCCAGTATCTTCTGCCAGGCCTCGTACCCACCCACTTTGAGGTAATTCTCGAGCGACCACGGCTCGCTGTCGAAGTGGAGCGTTGTGAAACATACCTGATTGGTCTTGGTCATCGGCAGCCTTAATCCAGTCCCTCGAGGATCTCGTCGATCTTCTCCGGGGTCAGATGCTCATGATAGATGTGATCCACCATCATCATCGGCGCCCCGCAGCACGCCGCCAGGCACTCTTCCTCGCGCTTGAGATAGAACTTGCCATCGCCCGTGCTCTCGCCGAGCTTTGCGCCAAGCTTTCGCTCCAGGTATTTCACGATGTCATCGGAGCCGCACAACATGCACGAGATGTTCGTGCACACGGAAATACAATGCCGCCCGACGGGCTTCGTCTCGAACATCGAATAAAACGTGGCGACTTCGTAGACCTGGATCGGCGGGAGATCCAGATACTCGGCAACGGCGTCCATCAGGTCCTGAGTCAAAAACCCCTGGTTCTCGTGCTGCGCCGCCTGTAATGCACCGATAACGGCCGAGCGTTGGCGGCCTTCGGGAAACTTCGCGACCCACCGGTCGATCTCCTCGCGCAGGTGATCCGACAACAGCGCCCCACTCACCGATCGATCTCCCCGAAGACGATATCCTGGGTGCCGATCACCGCAACCACGTCCGCCAGCATATGCCCGGCCACCATCTCGTTCATCGCAGCCAGATGAGGGAACCCGGGTGCCCGCACCTTCAGACGATACGGCTTGTTGGCACCGTCCGAAATCACGTAGCAACCGAACTCGCCCTTCGGATGCTCGATTGCCGCATAGGCCTCGCCCTCGGGGGCACAGTACCCTTCGGTAAACAGCTTGAAGTGATGGATGAGGGATTCCATATCGTCCTTCATCTCGATTCGCTTGGGCGGGGTAATCTTGTGGTCGTCCAGGATCACGGGTCCGGGATTCTCCCGGAGCCAGGCCACACACTGCTTGATGATGCGGTTCGACTGTCGCATCTCCTCGATCCGGACCAGATAGCGGTCGTAGCAGTCGCCGTTCACGCCAACAGGGATATCGAACTCGACCTGGTCGTAGACCTCGTAGGGCTGCATCTTGCGCAGGTCCCAGACCACCCCGGACCCCCGCAGCATGGGGCCCGAGAAACCGAGTTGCTTGGCGCGTTCCGGAGTGACGACGCCGATGTTGACCGTCCGCTGCTTCCATATTCGATTGTCGGTCAACAGGGTCTCGTAGTCGTCGACACAACCGGGGAATCGGTTCGTGAACGACTCAATGAAGTCGAGGAGCGACCCGCTACGATCCTCGTTCATTCGCTCGAGGTTCTTCTCGGTCCTGTGAGGCGAAGACTGGTACTTCGGCATTCGCTCGGGCAGATCCCTGAAAACGCCCCCGGGCCGATAATATGTGGCGTGCATCCGCGTGCCGGAGACCGCTTCGTAGCAGTCCATGAGATCTTCTCGTTCCCTGAAACAGTACAAGAACATCGTCATCGCCCCGATGTCGAGCCCGTGCGCTCCGAGCCACATGAGGTGGTTCAGAATGCGCGTGATCTCATCGAACATCGTGCGAATGTATTGCGCCCGAATGGGCGGTGTGACGCCCAGAAGCTTTTCGATGGCAAGCACATAGCCGTGCTCGTTGCACATCATGGAGACGTAGTCCAAACGGTCCATGTAGCCGATGGACTGATTGAAGGGCTTGCTCTCCGCTAACTTCTCCGTCGCCCGATGCAGCAATCCGATGTGCGGGTCAGCCCGCTGGATGACCTCGCCGTCCATCTCCAACACGAGACGCAATACCCCGTGCGCCGCTGGGTGTTGCGGACCGAAGTTCATCGTGAAGTTCTGGATCTCGGGCACGCTTTGTCCTCTGAGTCCTTTATCCGTCCTTCAGATCCGGCGAGTAACGGTTGTCGTCACGTATGGTCTTAGGCACCAGCGTGCGCGGTTCAATGCTGACGGGCTCGTAGACCACACGCCCCTTCTCCGGGTCATAGCGCATCTCCACATTACCGATCAGCGGGAAGTCCTTACGGAAGGGGTGACCGATGAATCCATAATCCGTGAGAATTCGCCGCAGGTCCGGGTGACCCCGAAAAATGATCCCGTAGAGATCGAAGGCTTCGCGCTCATACCAGTCCGCGCAAGCCCAGACGTCGATCACTGAATCGAGCATGGGACGCTGGTCGTCCTCACAGCAGACTTTCAGCCTCAACCGATGATTTTGGGTGATGGACAACAGGTGGTAAACCACCGCGAAACGCCCGGGCGCCTGGTAGCCCGTCTGGGCGATGCGAGCTCCTATCTCGCGATTGTCGTCGCTCTGAACGCCACGACTGAAACCGGAACTGGTCGCCGAAGACGTTTCCCACTCTTCGCGACCGTAGCTGAGGTAATCCACCCCGGACAGGTCCATGAGCATCTCGAACGCAAGCGCCTCGGAGTCCCTCAAGACGCCGCAGCACTCCAGGAGGTCGGCAGGCTCAACAGCGTAGCCGAGCTCCCCAGTGGAGCTCTCCAGTTGCTGCACGCGTTCGCCAAGCTGCGCCGTAATTGCCTCAGCGAGTGCACTATATTTTGCAGTGAGTTCTGTCACTCTCTAACTTTCTCAGACGCCCATCCCACCGTCGAACGGCCGGCCCGCAGCTGCATGTGACCGTGCGTTCCTTACCGTGCGATAGTGTGAGTTCTACGTATCTTCTGCTGCAGTTGAACGATGCCGTACAGCAAGGCCTCCGCCGTCGGCGGACAGCCCGGCACGTACACGTCAACGGGAACGATGCGATCGCACCCCCGTACCACCGAATACGAGTAGTGGTAGTAACCGCCCCCGTTCGCACACGAGCCCATGGAGATCACCCAGCGCGGCTCGGGCATCTGATCGTAGACTCTCCTCAGGGCGGGGGCCATCTTGTTGACGAGCGTACCCGCGACGATCATCACATCGGATTGCCTGGGGCTGGGTCTAAAAACCACCCCGAAACGATCAAGGTCGTATCGTGACGCGCCCGCGTGCATCATCTCCACCGCGCAACACGCCAGACCGAACGTCATGGGCCATAAAGAACCGGTTCGCGCCCAGTTGATCAGGCTATCCACCCGAGTCACCACGAACCCCTTCTCCATGACCTCCGGAAGATCGACGGGCGCTTCCTGGCTCAATCCCATTCCAACGCCCCTTTGCGCCACTCGTAGATGAAGCCCACGACCAGGAGACTCAGAAATATCCCCATGGCAATCAACCCGAAGACCCCCACTTGGTCCAGAGAAACGGCCCACGGAAACAAGAACGCGATCTCCAGATCAAAGATGATGAACAGGATTGCCACCAGGTAGTAGCGGACATCGAACCGCATCCGCGTATCCTCGAAAGGCTCGAAACCACACTCGTACGGCGAGGTCTTGTCGGGGTCCTTCTGTCCCTTCCCCAACGCCATCCCGAGCAGCAGGAGCACCAGCCCCAAGCCACCTGAGATGCACAGAAAGATCAGAATAGGCGCGTAATTCGCGAGCATTTCTTACCCTTAGCCGGCGCGGATTGTACCAGCCGGCGCCCGGCTTGTGGGCCCGCTGGGCCGTAAGCTAGAGATGGTGCCGATGGCCGGACTCGAACCGGCACGGCTTGCGCCACTGCCCCCTCAAGACAGCGTGTCTACCAGTTCCACCACATCGGCTTTGAACTCTGACTTATCGGCAGATTGGAGGGACAATCTACTGCTCACTGGTCTCGGGCTCCGCCACGCCGGTGTCCGCCGGCACGGGGATCTCCGCCGGCAGGGGTGGCAGTTCCGGAAGCTCCACAGGCTCGATCAGAGGCGGCGGAGCGGCGGTGCCAACGTCCTCCAGAATGCTGGTGGGCGCCGTGGTCTGCCCGGCCAGGTACGCCAACGTCAGGCTCGTGGCGAAGAACATCGTGGCCAGTACGGCCGTCGCCCTGGAAAAGAAGCTGGCAGAGCCACGGGAGCCGAACACCGTCCCGGAGGCACCCGCGCCAAATCCTGCGCCCGCATCCGCCCCCTTGCCGCGCTGCACCAACACGAGCACCACGATCAGCAACGCAACCAGCATATGGATATAGAGCACTATTGATTGCACAGCCATCAGGTTGATCTCGTCCTAGCCGGAGGGCGCCCGAAGTCAGGCCGCCCGAAAAACAGTCAGAAACTCTTCGGCGTCGAGTGACGCGCCGCCCACCAATCCGCCGTCGATATCCTCCATGGCGAAGAGCTCTTTCGCATTGGCGCCCTTGACGCTGCCGCCATAGAGAATCTGCAGGCCGCCGGCAATTGTAGCATCCCGGCCCCCTATGATGGCCCGGATGAAGGCGTGCACCTGCTGCGCCTGGTCAGGTGATGCCGTACGTCCGGTCCCGATCGCCCAGACCGGCTCGTAGGCCACGACCGCATTGGCGAACGCCTCTACCCCCACGGCTTCCAGGACCGCCTCGACCTGGCGCTGAACGACGGCCTGAGTCTGCTCGGCCTCCCGTTCCTCGAGGGTCTCCCCAACGCAGAGAATCGGCGTCAGGCCCTGACTCTGGGCGGTCGCGAACTTGGCGGCCACCAGAGCGTCCGTTTCGCCGTACAACGCCCGCCGCTCCGAGTGACCGACGATGACATACTCGCACCCGAGGTCCTTCAACATGGCGCCTGAGACCTCGCCGGTGAAGGCACCCGGCCCGGGCGGCTCGGCGAGATTCTGAGCGCCGAGGCGAATCGGGCTCCCGTCGAGCCACTCGCCCACCGCCTGAATGTAGACGTGCGGCGGACAGAGAAGCATCCCGGGACCGTCCCCGGACTCCACGCCTGCCCGCAACGCGGAAACCAGCGCCCCACTGTCGCGCAGGGAGCCATGCATCTTCCAGTTGCCGGCAATCAGAGGTGTTCGCGTGCCCACGTGTCGAATTGCCCCTCCAGGAGCGTCCCGTCTCGAGTCATCCCGTCGAACGGCGGGCCGAGAGCTTAAGGGGCCCGGGTTCCCAAATCAACGGTCAGGCGCCTACGGCGGTGCGCACGGAGTCGGCCAGTCTTTCGGCGAGGGCGGCGACCGTACCCTCGTTCTCGCCTTCGACCATCACCCGGATCACGGGCTCGGTTCCAGAGGCTCTTAGCACCACGCGCCCCCTATCGCCCAGGGTCGCCTGCACTTCGCCGACGGCTTGCTGGATGGCGGGCTCGGCCGCGGGGTCGACCCGATTGGCGACCTTCACGTTCAACATCGTCTGTGGGAAGTGCTGCATGCCGCTGGCGAGCTCCTGGAGGCTCGCTCCCGTGCGCGTCATGATGGCCATCACCTGCAGCGCGATGACGAGTCCATCCCCGGTCGTCGCCTTGTCCAGACAGATCAGATGACCGGACGCCTCGCCGCCCAGAATTCCGCCATGCTCCTTGAGCATCGCCAGAACGTGACGGTCTCCGACTTGGGCGCGTCGGAAGTCCACACCCAGATCCCGCAATGCGACTTCGAGCCCCAGGTTCGTCATGACGGTGCCCACCACCGGACCTCGCAGGGTGCCCTGCTCGAGTCGGTCCCGGGTCAGGATGAACAGCAACTGATCGCCGTCGATCAGCGTACCCTCTGCATCGACCATCAGTACGCGATCGCCATCCCCGTCCAGCGCGATCCCCACGTCTGCGCGGACACCGGCGACGGTCAGCATGAGCAGATCCGGGCGGGTCGAGCCGCAGCCGTCGTTGATATTGCGCCCATTGGGCGAGCATCCGACAGGGATAACCTCGGCGCCCAGCTCCGCTATGACTCGCGGCACCACCTTGTAACCGGCGCCATGGGAAGCATCCACGACGACCTTGAGGTCCGAGAAGCTGATGCCTTCGGGAATCGTGGCCTTACAGAAATTCTGATAGTCCACGCGAGCCGAGGACACGTTCTTCGCCTGACCGAGGGACTTCGAAGACCGGGTCCTCGGCGTGTCCGAGAGATGGTGCTCGATGGCCTCCTCCAGCTCATCCGAGAACTTCTCGCCCTCGCGGTCGAAAAACTTGATGCCGTTGTCGTAGTAGGGATTGTGCGAGGCGCTGATGACGATTCCGAAATCGGCGCCGAGACTGCGCGTCAGGTAGGCAACGCCCGGTGTCGGGAGCGGACCGGTCAAGAGCACGTCTACGCCGGATGCAACGAAGCCCGCCTCCAGGGCGGACTCGAACATGTAGCCGGAGACCCGGGTGTCCTTGCCGATGAGAACGGAGCCGCCCTCGGGAGCGAGAACCTTCGCCGCGGCGCTTGCCAGGCGCAGGGCAAAACCGACTGTCATCGGCGACTGGCCCACCTCCCCACGGATACCGTCGGTCCCGAAGTATTGCCTTGGCACGGCGGATCCTAGCGTGGGAACGCGGCGAAACCGCGCGATGAAAGACCCCCCGGTCGGTCTTCCGAGCTCAATGCTGGCCTGCGGGACCGCCGAGCGGGGGCGTTCCCTTCTCCTCGGCCGGTTTGACCTCTA
>Ga0224508_10002058_pt1 | contig 17528 bp, 12 predicted proteins | sample SF_Jan12_sed_USG_4_FD_170157 | JGI IMG/M metagenome (GOLD analysis project Ga0224508, IMG submission 170157) | Sediment microbial communities from San Francisco Bay, California, United States - SF_Jan12_sed_USGS_21 | ecosystem: Environmental > Aquatic > Marine > Sediment | place: USA... | reverse complement strand
AGGACGCAAGACAAGAAACGTAGTGATTTCATAACTACTCTCCCAGAAACGATTATCACTATGTCGTGCAGTGTACATCTACTGATCGCCGCAGGCCGCAAGAGTTTCGCCGCCGATGAGGGTTCTTGATCGCAGGTCTTCTTCGGTAGCATAGGCAACCTCGTTCGACAAAGGACAAGCAATGACGCAGGGCAGAGTACCCGACTTCACGCACAACGCGGTCGGGCAGTTAGTCCGGGAACACTACTCCCGGTCGGGCGAGTTGCAGGCGCTGCAGGCCTGGTGCGACCTGAACTTCCTGTTGACCAGCAACACGGGCGAACACAGCATCGTCAAGATTGGTGGTGGATCCGAATCTTTCGAGGCGCTCTGTGCGCAAAACGCCGCCATGACCAGGCTTGCGAACGACGGCTTCCCGGTGCCGAGGGCCATCCGGAATCTCGACGGTGTCGACGTCACCAGGGTTCGCGACCAGCAGGGGCGGGAATGCTACCTGAGATTACTCACCTATCTGCCCGGGTGTTTCTACGCCGATATACCGGTCAGAAAGCAGACTCCGGCCCTGTGGCAAAGCCTCGGTTCTCTTCTTGGTCGGCTCAATGTGGCGATGGCGGACCTTGAGCCCGGTGACACGGACCACTACCGGCTCTGGGACCTCGCAAACGGGGAAGCGACCTGCGAGAGTCGCAAGCAGGCCCTGGACGATGGGCAGCGAGCGTTGGTTGATTACTTCCTGGGGTACTACCGCAACCACGTTTTGCCATTGACCGGGGACATGCCCAGATCCGTTATTCACAACGACGCCAACGATCACAATCTGCTGGTTGATGACAGCAACAACCCGCAAGCGATCGCTGGCCTGATCGATTTTGGAGACATGGTCTACTCGCACACTGTCAATGACCTGGCGATCGCTGCGGCATACGCCCTCATGGGGCAGCCTGAGCCGCTCGACACTTTGCAACACCTGGTGTCGAACTATCACGCAGAGCGGCCACTCAATGAAGCGGAGGTCGAAGCCCTCTACGGACTCATCGCATTGCGGCTCTGTACCAGCGTGTGCAATGCCTCGACGGAGTTCGCGGCTCGCCCCGACAACGACTACCTGCTAATTTCGGCAGCCCCCGCGTGGGACCTGCTCGGCAAGCTGCGTGAGCTGTCGCCTGACGCCGTTGCACACAGACTACGGCACGCCTGTGATATGCCGGCGTGTCGAGGGACGTCGCAGGAATAGCATTTCTGCTAGAGCTTCACGCCCAGCATGGTGAGAAGACGGCGCGACCACCGCTGCCGCAGTACCGGCACGAGAAACCTGTACAGCCGCCCGGACGTGTATTCGTCTTTGCCTTGCTCGAGCGCGGCAAGGCCTTCACGGATGACAACGTCGGCGTCATACCAGGCGAAACGGGGCGTATTGCTCTTCATGATGGTGAGCTTGTCCGAGGCGTGAAAGTCCGTGTGCGTGAATCCCGGGCACAAGGCCATAACGTGCACGCCCTGGCTCTTGTAGGCGGAGGCCAGCGCCTTGGATAGAGCGATAAGATAAGCCTTGGTCGGGCCATAGCTGTAGTCGCCACCCACCGTCATGCGCCCGGCCACCGAGGCGACGTTCAGCACTCTGCCGTAACCCCGCTCGATCATCGCGGGCATGAACTCGTGGCACATGGCAGCGACCGAGGTCATCATGAGGCGCAGGTAAGCATCCTGAATGTCCCAGTCCCGGGTCCGGATCAGGTCGGGGCCCTCGGACCCCGCATTGTTGACCAGGAAGTCGATCTCGAAGCCGCGCTGCCGGGCTTCCGCGTGCAGGTCGGCGGGAGCTCCGTGAATGGACATGTCGGCAGTCAGAACGTCGACTTCGACGCCGTGCGCCTCGCGCAATTCTCTTGCGAGATGCTCCATCGGCTCCGCTCGGCGGGCGACGAGCACCAGGTCCTTGCCGCGGGCCGCAAGCTGGCGCGCAAACTCGCTGCCGAGCCCGGCCGATGCGCCTGTAATCAGTGCTCTGCTCATAACGACGCACTATCGCACACTTGACTCGACTTGCCGATGCCCTCCGGCCAAGTGCATAGTGCGAACAAACCCAACCGGATAATAAGATGCGCAAAGACGGATTGAGCCAGAAAGCCTACGTTCCCATTGCAGAGGGTGACACCTACGACCCCTTCGTAGCGGCAAGCGAATCGCCGGCGGAATTCACGCTCAAGGCAGTCGGCCTCGGCATCCTGTTTGGCATTATCTTCGGCGCCGCCAACGCCTATCTTGGTTTGCGAGCCGGCCTTACGATCAGCACGTCAATCCCGGTCGCGGTCATGACCGTCGCTGTATTTCGGGCGCTCAGGGGCCTGGGTATTCGCGGGACGATTCTCGAGACCAATATCTCGCAGACGACAGGCTCGGCCTCGAGTTCCCTCGCCAGCGGCGTGATCTTCACGCTACCGGCGCTGTTCATGTGGGGGATGCCACCGGAACTGCTGCAGATGACGCTGCTTGCCATGTCGGGCGGTCTGCTGGGCATCCTGTTCATGATTCCGTTGCGCCGTTTCCTGATCGAGCGCGAGCACGGCAAGTTGCCGTATCCCGAAGGTACAGCCTGTGCCGAAGTTCTCGTCGCCAACGAAATCGGTGGCGGTCGCGCGCGCTTCGTTTTCTATGGCCTCGCGGGTGGGGCGTTCTTCAAATTCCTGACGTCCTGGATCAACGTTATTCCTGGCGCGATCCACGCGAAAATCCCTTTCCTCAGGAAAGGTGAGCTGGGCATGGATCTCTCGGCGGCCCTGTTCGGTGTGGGGTACATCCTCGGGCCTCGCATCGCTGCCGTGATGGTGGGCGGCGGCCTGTTGTCCTGGCTGATAATCATCCCGGCGATCGATTACTGGGGTGCCGACCTGACCGCGCCATTTTACCCGGAAACGCTTAACCTGATTCGCGACATGTCGCCGAGCCAGATCTGGACGCGCTACGTGCGTTACATCGGCGCGGGCGCTGTAGCGACTGCAGGCATCATTACGCTGATACGCAGCGTCCCGGTCATGGTCAGCAGTTTCAAGATCGGTTCGGCGGAACTGTCGGAGCGCATGAGCACGAGCCAGGAACCGATTGAAGAAAAAGAGCGCACCGGCGCCGATCTGCCACTGCGCGTCGTCGGTATCGGTGTGCTGGCCATCGCGGCCGTACTCATTCTCGTGCCGCAGGTATTCGGCTCAGTCGGTGGCACCGGCATACGTGCCGCCGCGGCCATTTGTGTCGTGGTCTTCGCCTTCTTCTTCGTCACGGTGGCATCGCGTATTGTCGGCCTCGTCGGCGTGACGAGTAACCCGACCAGCGGCATGACGATCGCGGCGCTACTCGGCACGGCATCGATCTTCCTGCTGTTCGGCTGGACCGACACGATGGGCAAGGCCGCAGCATTGACCGTGGGTTGCGTCGTAGCGATTGCGGCATCGATCTCGGGCGATACATCCCAGGACCTGAAGACCGGCTTCCTGCTCGGAGCAACGCCGCGCCGGCAACAGACAGCCGAATTGATTGGCGTACTGACGTCGGCCGTGTTCGTGTGTCTGACCGTGCTCGCACTGGGCAAGGGCTTCGGCTTTGGCAGCACGGAGCTGCCTGCGCCGCAGGCTACGCTCATGAAGCTCGTCATCGACGGTGTACTGGATCAGAACCTGCCGTGGGCTCTCGTCGCCATTGGTGCGGGAATCGCGATCGTTTGCGAGCTTGCACGCATTCCGTCCTTGCCGTTCGCAGTTGGCGTGTACCTGCCTGTTTCGACAATGACACCTATTTTCGTCGGCGGTCTCATCCGTCTCTGGATGGAACGCAATGCGAAAGACGAGACCCAGGCCGCGGATCGACGCGAGCGTGGCGTGTTGCTGGGCAGCGGCTTTGTCGGTGGCGAAGGCCTGCTCGGCGTGGGTATTGCACTGGTCGCCGTCGCCAAGAGCGCCCGCCCGGACGGCATCGGTACGGACTGGGCCGGCAGCGAGGTAATCGCAATGCTCGTAGGTGCGGCTGCGTTCGCGGTGTTTATCACGTGGTTCTTCCGCCAAGTGCGAGGTCAATAGCCGGTTCTGGTGAAAACTGCTTGTTTTTTAGGTACTCAGAGGCTACTTTGCCTCGCAAGACGCTGATGGGGACGAGTACGCAGTCCATTCAGGCCAAAGCGACCGGAGGATGGTGAAAGCTCCGGGCCCGAACCTGCCGAAGATCACCCCGGAGTCGCCAACCGAAATGCTCGCAGAGTAGGCCTGGCCGGATGGTCCACGAGACGGATGTCGAGCCTGCGGGCTCATGAGGCAGCGCTTGCGAGCAAGATGAGGTGAGCAAGTCGCTGCGAAGCCGGGTGGTACCGCGAAGAATTCGATCGCCCCGGGTGCTGAATGCACCCGGGGCGTTTTTGTATGTGAGGAATGAGTGTGAGTTTTAAAGAAGTGACAGGTCGCTACAACGGACCGGCTCTCGAGGAAGAGGTGCTGGAATTCTGGCGTGAGCATGATGTCTTTCAGAAGACCATCGATGCAACGAAAGATGGTCCGCAATTCAGTTTCAACGAAGGACCGCCGACCGCCAATGGCAAACCGGGTATCCACCATGTGCTTGCCCGCTCATTCAAAGACGTCTTCCCGCGTTACAAGACCATGCGTGGTTACCATGTGCCCCGCAAAGCCGGTTGGGATACGCACGGCTTGCCCGTCGAACACGAAGTTGAGAAACGCCTGAGCGACGAAGGTCGCATCGACTCCTACGAGAAGGCGGAGATCGAGGAAAAGGTCGGCATCGCCGAATTTACGCGCCTGTGTCGCGAGTCGGTCATGACCTATATCGGCGACTGGGAGAAGATGACCGAGCGCATGGGTTTCTGGGTAAACCTCGACGAGGCTTATTACACGCTCAACAATTCCTTCATCGAGTCTGTCTGGCACCTGCTCAAGGAAATCTGGGACAAGGACCTTATCTACAAGGGCTACAAAGTTGTGCCCTACGATCCGCGCATCGGCGCGACGCTGTCGTCGCACGAGCTGGCGCAGGGTTACAAGGAAACAGAAGACCCGTCGATCACGGTCCGCTTCAAAGTTGCGGGCGAGGACGACACCTACATCCTGGTATGGACCACGACGCCCTGGACACTGCCGTCAAACCTGGCGCTCGCCGTTGGTGGGGCCATCGACTACAGCTACTGCCAGTCAGACGGCCAGACATTGATCGTTGCCGAGGCCCTGCGCGAAAGTGTCTTCCGCGACATCGAACACGAAGTAGTGAAGACCGTGAAAGGCAAGGACCTGGTCGGTATGCGCTACGAGCGGCTGTTCGACTACCTCGAAGCCGAAGGCGACAACGTGTTCACGGTATTGGCCGCGGACTTCGTCAGCACCGAAGATGGCACCGGTATCGTGCACACGGCGCCGGCCTACGGCGTGGACGACCTTGCGTTTGGTCAGGAGAACGGCTTGCCCGTTGTGCACGGCGTGGGCCTCGACGGTCACTTCGTTGAAGCCGTTGAGCCCGTCAAAGGCCTGTTCTTCAAGGACGCGGACAAGATCCTGATTCGTCTCCTCAAGGACCGCGGCCTGATGTTCCGCTCGGAGCGCTACAAGCATAATTACCCGTTCGGCTGGCGCACGGGAGACCCGATTCTCTACTACGCGAAGAACGCCTGGTATATCCGCACTTCGAAGTTCGCGGAACGCATGGCCGAGCTTAACCAGACGATCAACTGGGTGCCTGAGCACATCAGGGATGGTCGCTTCGGCAACTGGCTCGAGAACAACATCGACTGGGCCCTGTCGCGCGAGCGCTTCTGGGGCACTCCGCTACCTGTGTGGACTGACGGCGAAGACTTCATGTGTGTCGGCTCGGTTGCAGAGCTTGAAGAACTGACGGGAAGGGAACTCAGCGAGCTCGACCTGCATCGCCCTGCTGTCGATGACGTCACGTTCGAAAAAAATGGCAAGACCTGGCAACGCGTCCCGGAAGTCATCGACTGCTGGTTCGACTCGGGCGCGATGTCCTACGCCCAGTGGCATTACCCGTTCGAGAACGAGGACAAGTTCGAGAAGCACTTTCCGGCCGATTTCATCTGCGAGGCCATCGACCAGACGCGCGGCTGGTTCTACACGCTGCATGCGATCGCGACCCTCGTCTCCGACAGCGTGGCGTACAAGAACTGTATCTGCCTGAGCCATATCGTCGACAAGGACGGCAAGAAGATGTCCAAGTCGCTGGGCAACATCATTGACCCGTACGACGTCTTCAATTCCGTTGGTGCGGACGCCTTGCGCTGGTATTTCCTGGCGCGCCTGTCACCGGACGTGCAGAAGCGCATCTCCGTCGACATCGTGGCCGATGTCGCCAGTTCCTTCATCAATACATTTTGGAATACCTACGGCTTTTTCGTGCTGTACGCGCGACTCGATGAGATCGACCTGAAGAAGGACGTGCCGGTTGAGGAGCGGCCCGAGATTGACCGTTGGGCGCTGGCGCTGCTGCACAAAACAATCTCGACAGTTACCGATTCGCTGGATCACTACGACGCGAAATCGGCGGGCGAAGCGATCGAATCTTTCGTTGACCAGCTCAGCAACTGGTACGTGCGCCGAAATCGTCGCCGCTTCTGGAAGTCCACGGACCCGCAGGACAAGCAGGCCGCCTACCTGACATTGTACGAGTGCCTGAAGGGTGCACACGAGCTCATGGCGCCGTTCGTACCGTTCCTCGCTGAGAACGTGTACCAGAACCTCGTCCGCTCGGTTGAGCCCGACGCCTTGCCATCCGTGCACATGGGTAACTGGCCCGAGGCGGACGCCACCTGGCAGAACGAAGCGCTGCTGCATGACATCGACGTCGTGCAGAAGGTCGTTGGGCTCGGGCGTGCAGCCCGTAATCACTCCGGTGTGCGCACGCGCCAGCCGATATCACGGCTGCTGGTTCGCGCGCCCAATGATGCAGCCGCCAGGGCGCTCGACAGCCACAAGGACCAGCTGCTCGAAGAACTCAATGTCAAAGCGGTCGAGTTCATTGCGCGCGATGCAGGCCTTGTCAGCTACAACATCAAGCCGAACCTGCCGAAGCTCGGCAAGCAATACGGCAAGCTTGTGCCCCAGATCAAGCAGGCGCTGCTCGATGCCGATGGCGCGGCGATCGCGAGCGCGGCGGCAAACGGAGAGGCGTTCGAAATCGAGGTTGCCGGCCAGACCATCCCGTTGGAAGGCGATGACGTCCTGGTAGAAACGCATTCGGCCGAAGGCTACTCCTGCGAAGCCGACTCAGGCTATCTCGCCGCACTCGATACGACGCTCAACGACGAGTTGTTGGCCGAAGGGCTTGCTCGCGAGGTCGTACGCTCGGTCCAGGATGCGCGCAAGCAGGCGGGTCTGGAAGTTTCGGATCGCATCACGCTCGGCGTATCAGGTTCGGCTGCTGTAGAGGCGGCGTTGCAGGTCCATCGCGACTACCTCATGAACGAGACGCTCGCGACTCAGTGGAAAGTCGGGCAGGCGGACGCAAAGTACACGGCCGATCGCGAGATGGGCGACGAGCGCTGGAAAATCGAGATCAGCCTGTAAGCAAGAATCTCAACAGCGAATGTGAGTTTTTCGTGCTAATCTCTTGACCGAACGCACAAAAATATGTGCGGCCAATAACAAGAATAATCGGTTGGGGGTAAAGCTACGTGCTGTTCAACTCACTCACGTTCGTGGTTTTCTTTGTGCTCGTTCTGGCGCTGCACAATGCGCCACTTAGCTGGACGACAAAAAAAACCAATCTGCTGATTGCGAGTTACCTGTTCTACGCGGCATGGAATCCGCCGTTCGTCATCCTGCTATGGATATCGACGTTCATAGATTGGCATGTGGCGAAGCGGCTTTTCATCGAGGAGGCGAAGAGCCGGCGCAAGATGCTCCTGGCCATCAGCATCATCGTCAATCTGGGCTTGCTCGGCTATTTCAAGTACGGAGGATTCCTGCTTGAGAACTTCGTCGCGATTGCAGCTGCGGCCGGCGTCGAATACCAGCCGCCGGAGTGGAATATCATTCTCCCGGTCGGAATCTCCTTCTACACCTTCCAGACAATGGCGTATACGCTCGATGTCTACCTGCGGCGCGCCGAGCCATCGAAGTCATTCCTCGATTTCGCACTCTTCGTAACGTTCTTTCCGCAGTTGGTCGCAGGTCCGATTGTCAGGCCTACCCACCTGCTGCCGCAGTTTGCCGTGCCGCGCGTCGCAACGCCAAAGCAGCTGTACTGGGGCCTGGGCCTCATGACAATCGGGATGTTCCAGAAGATTGTCGTGGCGGACGGAATGCTGGCGCCGGCGGCCGATGCGGTGTTCGGTGCCGAGGCGATGCTGCATCCGGTCGATGCCTGGCTGGGTACGCTCGCGTTTTCAGGGCAGATCTTCTCCGACTTTGCGGGTTATTCGACCACGGCTATTGGTGTCGCACTGACCTTGGGCTTCGGTCTGCCGGATAACTTCCGCTTTCCGTACGCAGCGATCGGCTTCTCGGATTTCTGGCGACGTTGGCACATCTCACTGTCGTCGTGGCTGCGCGACTATCTGTATGTTCCCTTGGGCGGCAACCGCAAGGGTAACCTGCGAACCTACGCGAATCTCATGACCACAATGCTTCTCGGCGGCTTGTGGCATGGCGCCAGCTGGACGTTTGTCGTGTGGGGTGGTCTGCATGGCCTGTACCTTGCGGTAGAGCGCTGGCTAAAGGCCCGGGTCGGGCGCAAGGCGATCTGGGGTCGCTTGCCCGCACAGATATTTCTCGCGCTGCTGACCTATTTCCTCGTGAACATCACCTGGGTGTTCTTCCGCGCCCCGGATTTTGCCACCGCCTGGCGCATGATCGTGACGATGCTGACGTTCGTTACCGATGGCGAAAAGGTCCTGATTACGCCGCACATCGTCCAGGTCGTGATTGCGATCGGTGTCATGTTGGTTGTCCACTGGCGCATGCGGGAGCGAAAACTCGACGAAGTGGTCGGTCGCATGCCGGCCTGGCTTACGGGCGTGATCTGGGGTGTCATGCTGACGCTGATCATTATTACGCAGGGAGGAAGCGATGCCTTCATCTACTTCCAATTCTGAAAACGCTGCTGATATGAGCAAATTCGAGAGGACACTGCCAGGTAATGCGATCGGATTATCTGCCTTGATCGGCTTGCTCGTCATGATCGTGATAATGAGCGGCTGGGAAATGTACTGGCGCAGTGACGGGTCGATTCCGTCTTACCGGAACAGCGAGGGGCTCTGGGCGATTCAACGCCGCCGCGTGAACGAGACTGAAGGCGACAAGACGGTCCTCGCAGGATCGTCTCGCATGTACTTCAACTTGCAGCTCGATGTATGGGAGCAGGAGTCGGGCGAGCGCCCGATACAGCTGTCACTCGAGGGAACCAGTCCTGTCTCCCTGATGGAGGATCTGGCTGAAGACCCCGACATGACCGGCACGTTGCTCGTCGGCGTTGCCGGCGAAATGTTCTTCACGGGATTCGAGTATCGGGGTGGTGCGTTCACGCGATTTGCCCAGGAAACGCCGTCCCAGTGGATGGGGCAACAGATATCCATGCTGGTCGAACCGTATCTCGCGTTCTACCAGCACGATTACAGTTTGTTTACGGTCATAAAACGCCAGCCATTTCCCAGGAGAGAAGGCGTCTTTTTTGAAATGGATGTTCGGCGTCTCGCGACTTATACCAAGGATCGGCATGCGCGCATGTACTCAAAGGTCGAAACCGATCCCGAGTATGCCGAAATAGCGAAGGAAATCTGGGCGCAGTTCTATCGTCCGATTGATGAGTTGAGCGAGGAAGAGCGTGCGCAAGGGCTGGAAAATCACAATGCGCAGATCGACCGTGCCGTCGCCGCGACGAAGAAGTTGCAGGAGAGAGGCGTCGAGGTGATATTCGTCCGGCACCCGTTTGAAGGCATCTACGACATTATCGAACCCATGTACTTTCCTCGTGCTGCCAGCTGGGATGTACTTATTGAAAGAACGGGGGCCCTTGGTGTCCACTGGCAGGATCATGAGGAATTGCAGGGGTTTCATCTGCCGGAGTCCTCGCACCTGGCGGCTGAAGATGCCGACCGGTTTACGCAGGCCCTGTATCGACTTATCGAGCGTGAGCGCGCGCAGCACAATACTGGGGAACAGGAATGACGTTGAAGATTCTGGTTGCCGTTGATCTATCTGAGGCTACACCACGCGTCATGCAGGTGACGGAGCGCGTCGCACGGCAGTCTGGTGGCGAGGTGCGGTTACTGCATATCGCCGAGGCGGAGCCCGACTTCGTGGGTTATGACGCGGGACCGGAGGTTGTCCGGGACCAGGTCGCGAAGGAGTTTCGCGACGAGCATCGTGCGATTCAGAAACACGCGGATAACTTGCGGGAAGCTCGTATCACTGCCAGTGCCAGGCTGATCCAGGGGCCCATTGTGGAGACCGTGTTCAAGGAAGCCAGGCGTTTCGAAGCCGATCTCCTGATCGTTGGCAGCCACGGGTTCGGCGCGATCTATGACCTCCTCGTAGGCAGCGTGAGCCGAGGGCTGCTGAAGGATGCTGAAATTCCGGTACTGGTCGTACCGATCCGGGACCCTGCTCTGCGCCCTTAGAAACTCTTGCGTGACTCGAGCAGGATCTGCATCTCGTCGATCGACGAGTCGCCATTGAGTGGGAACGCGAGGTCGAGGTGCACGACCCGGTCCGACACGCGCGTCAGCGCGAATCGCAAACCGACGCCGACGTCGACAAGCCAGCCCCGATTATCGGGGCCCAGAGGGTTGGGTCCCCAGACCCTACCGGCGTCTGCGAATACCGCGGCGCCGACGCGCGCAAAGCGAAGCGGGTACCAGTCGGTGAAGTAGCGTTGCTCGACCGTGGCGAGCAGGTTCGAGTCACCCACCTGGTAGCGTAGCGGGTAGCCTCTTAGCCCGGATTTACCGCCGATCTCGACGGGGTTGTCGAGGTCCAGCGAATGCCCGGCTGTGCCGCTCAATAAGGCGAAGAAAAGGAATTTGTCGGACTGCCGGTGATAGTAACGGGCGTTGAGAAGGAATTTCGCATTCCGCGCGTGCCCATCCTCTACGCGTCCTTCCGTCGTTGCCGACAAGAGCAGTGCGGTCTTCTCCAGCGAGCCGAAGCCCCGGCTCGCATTTGCCCGAAATATGAGCGCATCACGACCGGCGCCAAAGCTCTCGTCGGACCAGCCCACCGACCCTGTGATCCGCAGGCCCATCCGAAAGTCCTCGGTCTTGCTCATCTGGTCGTGATTACTGGCTGTTACGTAGTTGTCTTCGACGAGTTCAAACCCCAGGAATGGGTAGATGAGCTTCCGGTCTGCGGGGAGCACGGTGGGCAGCATGGGCTCATCGACAGCCGAGAAGCGATTGTCGTCGTGAACCACGCCCGCGGTCCAGCGCCACACACGGCCGTCCTGTATACCCCTGGACCAGCCCCCGTAGAGCGACACGAAGTCACGCTTGTGTCGGTATTCGGCCGCTTCTTCGCCAAATGCGTAGAGTGGCGTGCGCCGTTCATCGCCGTAGATGCTGCCGCCCGCGGTCCAGCGGGCATCGAGGGCGTAGAAAGGACGTGCAACGCTTACCAGGTAGGAATCACCGTCAGAATTGTCCGAATACCTCAGGAAGGTTGATACCCAGCTTCGGCCAAGGTGCGAATCGCCGAATTCGATGGTGTTCTCGCTGCGGTCGATGTCATTGTCACGGAACAAGCGCAATGACTGGCCGCGGCCGAGCAGATTGGTTTCTTCGAGACCGTAGCGCGAGCGCGTCTCGCCGCCGCTGCGTGACAGCGACAATTCCGGGGAAAGCGACCAGACATCGCGCGTCTGGACCGTCAGGTCGACCTTGCCGTCCTCGCGGCGGGTCGCCCTGATATCCGCGTCATAGAGGTACTTCTTGTTGCGGAGAATGCGCTCGGACTCGTCGACCACGCGTTTCAAATACGGCTCGCCGGGCTTGAACAGGAGGTGTTTCGAGATGGTGGAATCCCGGGAATCGATGTGGAGGCGGTTGGCCTGGCGAAACAGCCAGCGGTTTTCCTCGGGATCACTGAGGTCGAAGACATCGTCCTTTTCGAGGGTGATCTTGCCGATCGTCAGCCCCTCGAGGTCTTCCTCGGCGGCACCGACGGGGGCGAGAGGGCTCAGGGCCAGGATCACGACGATGACTGCGAACCTCAACATTGTCGACCACCATACCAGCGGTGCGACTCATAGTGTTGAGGTACCCGGGTGTCGATTTTCGGTGACACTTGCGCACACTTTAGAAACTCTGCTATAAAAACCATACGCAAGATTCTGATACATCAGGAGTACCCACGGACTTGCGAGGCTCTGCAGGGAGCCCCGGACTACAGGATGTAGTCGACTCCAAATAAGAAAAGCGTAAACAAGAACATTCAAAAACGCTGGAGTGGCAATGACAGACCACCTCGATCGCTTTCACGCGGCACTCACCGTGCTCGCTGGGCATGGTCATATTAAACAGAGGCTCATCAAGGCCTTTGAGGACAACCTCGTCGACATCCACGAGGATGAATTACCCGTCGCGATCAAGCAGTCATTTGCTGACTTACGGCACGAGATGCACCGCGTTTCACCGCTCAATGGCGAGGGCGCGATCTGTGCGTCCGTGAGAAAGATGTCGCTCACCGAAGCCAGCGAGATTGCGGGTCGGATTGTCAGCCTTTACGGCGAAATGGCCCGCCAGCGCGATGATATGCAAAGTAGCCTCCCGCTGACGGAAGCGGGTGACGAAACCCGGGTTCCGCCGTTCCTCGTCAAGTCTGTTTAATCGGGTAATAAACGTACGTCAGTAATTCATTCTCCGGGACGTTGCCCGGATCGCTGACGTAGGACTCCCAAGCGTCTCCATTCCGCTCAATTCCCAGGGCTGCCAGGTAGGCCGTGATTTTCCGGTGGGTGGTACTCAGGCTCCTGTAAGACCCTATATGGCGCACGCGAATGACCGGGCCACCATAAGTCGCGCCCAGCTTCACCCCGCTGTCGTTCGTTGGCGTCTCGTCAGTCACTCCACGCACGGGGATGGCTGCATCGAAAACGAGGGCCGAGCCGCTGAACGTGCGTGTAATAGACAGCGGCGCCCCCGCGTCCTGCAGGCCGTGATCGTCAATGAAAGTGAGAATCCTGAAATACGCCTTGCCCATCGCATCAGAGATTGCCGTGGGTTCGGGTTGTGACGTCGTTGGCAGGTACGCGATGTCCGCCGGCTCGACCACGAGGTGTTCGATCTCAATATCGCCGAAGTCGGCGCCCGGCAGGCTCTCGGCCACTTCCTTGAGATTCGCGAGGCCGGCCTCGTAGTCGCGCGCGACGACGCTGCCCAGCATCGAGGCGAAGTAGCGTCCGACAATATTCATCCCGTAGTCGGCCTCGAAGCCCCAATGCACGATCGTCGTTCCGACACCGCGCTCCAGCCGGAACCAGGAGTTGGCTTCGCCGGCTTCGCCCGGGTTCATGACGATACCGACATACTCGAACGGCCGGCTCTCGTGGATGGTCTGGGTGCCACTGCCGAGAATCGCCCCGTCCCAGGTCACGGTCGAGTCCGTGCCCCGGGTGTTGCCCGAATAAATAAAGCGGGCGTTAGGGTCGGTGTCCGCCCAGGGCGCCCACAACGTGAAGCGCCTGAAGTCGTTGACGAGAGCAAACACGGTTGCCGGGTGCGCGTCGATCTCGGTCTTGACCTCGACACTATGCTCGCGCGGTAGCGCAAAGCCGATAAGCACCAGCAAAATGAGCGACCCTAGTACGCCATACAGCACTTTTTGCACTTCGATGTCCTGATTCTCGGTTGATTCGCGCTGGATTATTCCACAGTTGGCCGTCCTTCGGCACAATGCGCGTATGAAGGAAGACAATCACAGAGATCTGCCGATCGGCGTATTTGATTCCGGGGTCGGCGGACTGACCGTTCTCAAGGCGATCCAGGACGCACTGCCCAACGAGAACCTGATATATCTCGGCGATACCGCCCGGCTGCCGTACGGCACCAAGAGTCCGGCGTCGATCGAGCGATACGCGACGCAGGCGGCCGCGAAGCTGCAGGAGCAGGGTATCAAGTTGCTCGTCGTTGCCTGCAATACTGCCTCGGCCGTAGCCCTGGATGCACTGCGTGACGCGATGGCCCCGCTGCCTGTGGTCGGCGTCGTCGACCCCGGCGCGACCGCGGCTGTCGAGGCGCATGCCGGTGGCAGGCACCTGGTCCTGGCGACGGAAGCAACTGTCAGGCTTGGTGCGTACAGCAGGGCGATAGCCGAGCGCGATCCGGCAGCCGAAGTTCGAGAGCTGGCCTGCGAGATGCTCGTGTCCCTGGCCGAAGAGGGTTGGAGTGATGGCAACATCGCCCGTGCGATCGTGCGGCGTTACCTCGACGAAACAAATGGTGAAGAACCCGACACCATCATTCTCGGATGCACCCACTTTCCGTTGCTCAAGGACACGATCCGTGCCGTCGCGAACAGCAACGTAACGCTGGTCGATTCGGCAAGCACCACGGCCGGCGTGGTGAGCGCAGCGCTGGCGTCGGGCGCTGCGGAGCGTGAGAGCAGTGAGCCGGGAACACTCCGACTACTGGCAACGGACGGTGCGACACGCTTCGCGCGCGTCGGCGGGCAGTTCCTCGGGAGAGACCTCAGCTACAGTGATGTGGAACTCGTCGATCTCTGAGCGTCAGCCGAGATTGTGAGACAATCTCCGGATCAAATCCGTTCCAGGGGGAACCCGTGAATACTCCTCGTTGTATGCGCCCATTGGGCCTCGTTGCCATGTCCCTGTTCGTCGTTTCCTGCGGTCAGGAAGCTCCGCCGCCAGTCACTGTCGACACGGTCGAAATGGCCGAGGCGCGGCCCGAAATCTACGCTGATTTCACGCTGACGGCTGATCTCAGCCATCTGAACGACGACCAGAAACAGATGGTCGCTATACTCATTGACGCTGCCCAGATCATGGACGACCTGTTCTGGCGGCAGTCCTTTGGCGATAACTACGAGGAATGGCTGGACTCGATCGCGGATGACAAGACGCGGCGGTTCGCCGAGCTGAACTACGGTCCATGGGATGCGCTCGATGGTGACAAGCCCTTCATGGACGGCTTCGGGCCCAAACCGCTCGGCGCAAAGTTCTACCCCGAGGACATGAGTAAGGACGAGTTCGAGACGGCGTACCTGCCGGGCAAAGCCGGGCTGTATTCGTTCGTTCGCCGGAACGCTGCCGGTGAGCTCACGATCGTGCCCTACCACGTCGAATACGCGGAAGAACTCAAGGCGGCGGCCACGCTCTTGCGGGAAGCGGCGAAGCTCGCCGAGAGTCCGGATTTTGCCAACTACCTCAAGCTGCGCGCAGCCGCACTGATTAGCGACGACTTCCAGTTGAGCGACAGCTACTGGATGGACGTCAAGGACAATGAAATTGACGTCGTGATCGGGCCGATCGAGACTTACCTCGATCGTCTCTATGGGTACCGCACGGCCTATGAAGCGTATGTCCTGATCAAGGATCTTGAGTGGAGCGGCCGGCTGAGCCGCTTTGCGGCGTTCCTGCCCGCCTTGCAGGATGGCCTGCCTGTGGCCGATGAGTACAAGTGGGAGTCGCCCGGGACGGACGCCGACCTGAACGCCTACGACGTCGTGTACTACGCCGGCCACAGCAACTCGGGCGGCAAGACCATCGCCATTAACCTGCCTAACGACGAAGAGGTACAGCTCGAAAAAGGCTCTCGCAGGCTGCAGCTCAAGAATGCGATGGAAGCGAAATATCTCAAGATTCTTGAGCCGATAGCCGATGAGCTGATCGATGAGTCGCAGCGCGGGCACATAACGTTCGACGCGTTCTTTGCGAACACCATGTTCCACGAAGTCGCACACGGTCTCGGGATCAAGAACACGATCAATGGCAAGGGTACGGTCCAGACGGCAATGCTCGATCTCGCCTCCAGCATGGAAGAGAACAAGGCGGACGTGCTGGGCCTGTACATGATCACCGAGCTGCACAAGGCCGGGGAACTGGGTGACGTGGATCTGCGTGACTACTACGTGACGTTCATGACGAGCATATTCCGCTCCATTCGCTTCGGCGCCGCGAGCGCGCATGGCAAAGCCAACATGGTGCGATTCAACTTCTTCCTCGACGAAGGCGCGTTCGTGCGTGACCCGGAGACAGGCCGTTATCGCGTCGACTTCGAGAAGATGGGCGTTGCCATGGAGAACCTGTCGCGCCTGCTGCTGACACTGCAGGGCGACGGCGACTACGAAGGCGCGAAGGAGCTGACGGATACGAAGGGCGTCATCATGCCGCAATTGCAGGCTGATCTGGATCGGCTGACAGATGCGTCAATTCCCGTCGATATCGTATTCCAGCAGGGCGTCGCGGAGCTCGGCCTCGAGTAAGAACTAGCGGAGTTCGCTCTTTGCGATGACCGGGAGTTCGTGGCCGAAGAGCGTGGTCAGGTAGAGCATCTGCCGGGTCTCGAGTACACCGGTCAGCGTTGGAAAGCGCGCGCTCGGGTCGTGCATGTTCATGAGTACCTCGCCGTCACCGTTGAATGCGATGACATGCGAGGCCGGAACGGCCTGCGGCCGAACAGCCGCAGGCAGGCGCTGGACGACTTTGCGCAGCCAGGGTTTGTCCGAGATCCGGTCGAGCAGTTGATTGCGCGGCGCGGCGAAGCCCAGCCAGAAGCGACCCTGCAGACCCGACTTGATGTTGTCGGGGAAGCCCGGCAGGTTCTCGAGCAGCACCTCTGTCTCGCCTCGACGCGCGCCCTCCAGCCAGTACTTCAGAACCCGGTAGCTACTCGTCTCGGCGACAACCAGGTAGCTGTCGTCGGCGCTGATCGCGATGCCGTTGGCGTAGTTCAGGCCCTCGAGCAAGGTGGTGGCTTTGCCCGTGGCCGGATCGAATTCGATGACACTGCCGTGACCGCCGTGTTCCATGATATCGAGCAACGATGCGTTGTAGGTGCCCCGGTACTTGTCGGCCCCGAATTTGCTGCTCGCCTCAGTGAAATAGACCTTCCCGTCGCCGGCGATGGCGAGATTGTTGGGGTAGACCGGCGTCACGTCGTCGATACTGCCGAGAAGCGTGCTGATGTTGCCGTCGGTGTCTATGCGTTGCAGGCCCAGAAAGGAGTTCGCCACGATGAGAGCACCGTCATGCGCGGTTTCAATGCCGAGAGGGCGGCCGCCCAGGTCGGCAAAACGCTCAACCTGCTGCCCGTTGCTGATGCGCAGCACGTGACCGTCGAGCGTGGTTACGTATACCTGCTTGTCATGCCCCAGCGTCGCGTCCTCGGGGCCTTCGAATTTCCCAAGGTGAATTGCGTTCGCCGCCTGCAACAGCTTGTTCGGCCCAAATGGATCGACGAGGCCCCTGTCGTCGGGTGCCTGCCACGCGACAGGGTCGATCGGGACCGGCCAGAGCAACAGGTAGAGCAGGGCGACGAGAAGGAGTGCTCCGCCAATTTGCAGGGCCTTTCTCACGAA
>Ga0224508_10002057_pt1 | contig 17534 bp, 18 predicted proteins | sample SF_Jan12_sed_USG_4_FD_170157 | JGI IMG/M metagenome (GOLD analysis project Ga0224508, IMG submission 170157) | Sediment microbial communities from San Francisco Bay, California, United States - SF_Jan12_sed_USGS_21 | ecosystem: Environmental > Aquatic > Marine > Sediment | place: USA... | reverse complement strand
TTAGAACCATCCATTCGCGCCGGCATCAATCAGACCATCATGCTAAGCCTGGCGATGGTCGTCGTTGCGTCACTGATTGGCGCCAAGGGCCTCGGAGAAGATGTACTCGAAGCGCTGCAGTACGCCAATGTCGGCCAGGGCATTCTAGCCGGTTTTGCGATTCTGTTTTGCGCCATGATTCTCGATCGAATCGTGCAGGGTGAACGCAAGTAGGCACACTCGCATGACGCGTTTAGCCACTAAAAAGCCGGTGAGTCAGGCCCCTGTATGAAAGCGCTCGTGTTTGTTCATGGATACCTCGGTGGCAGCCCCCAATGGGCTAATCAAGCGGATGTGTTTTCGCGACATTTCAACGTAATCACTCTGGATCTTCCGGGTTTCGGTCTAAACAATGAAATGGAAGCGCCGCAAACGATCAGGGGTTTCGCGACTTATGCTCTTAATGAACTCGACCGGCTCGGGATAAGTAACTTCCACCTGGTAGGCCACTCGATGGGTGGAATGATTGTACAGGAAATGGTGACACTGGCGCCCGAACGGGTAGACCATTTGGTTTTATATGGTACCGGGCCTGTCGGACTGATGCCCGGACGATTTGAAACGATTGACGAATCAAGGTGCAGACTGACCGAGGAAGGCGTCGAGACAACCGGTCGCCGCATCGCCGCCACCTGGTTTCTGCACGGAGAAAATGCGCATCAATATCGTATTTGTGCAGAGCTGGCCATGATGGCGTCACTTCAGGCAGCCCTGGCTGGCCTTGCCGCAATGGAAGCCTGGTCCGGAATATCATCGCTTCCCGATATCGCAACGCCGACGCTGGTTCTGTGGGGTGATGGCGACCGGGCCTATCAATGGAGTCAACCGGAACAACTCTGGAGAGAAATTACAAATGCCCAGCTAGCCGTCGTTCCAGGATGCTCACACGCGGTGCACCTGGAAAAGCCACAACTGTTTAACGCGTTACTGGCTAACTTTCTGGAAATAGACCGCTCATCGGATGGGGCTGATCAGGCCTGAATTTGATCAGAGCTGTTAAATGTCGTTCCGCATCAATCGACGATGAACACCTGGCCGGTCAGGCAACCCTCAACAGCTTTGCTGTAAGCGAGACCTACCGCCTCGTTCGATACGTGCACATGACCGTGGAAAAAACCGTCGTATTTTTCTCGCGATACCTCGAGCACTTCCGGACTTACCGCGTTGATGCGAATACCGCGTGGCATGTCGACCGCTGCGCCGAGAACAAAACCATCCAGCGCGCCATTGGCCGCGGCCGCACAGGAACCTCCCGGAATCGGATCTCGATTTAACACGCCGCTGGTCAAGGTGAAGGAACCACCATCATTCAGGTAGTCGAAACCTTCCAGCACCAGGTTGACCTGGGGCAAAACCTTGTGGTTGATGCCTCTCATGAACTGTTCGCTGGTCATTTCGTGAACCGCACCGAAATGGCCGTGTCCAACTGCGCTCACCACCGCATCAACTTTGCCTGCCTGCTGGTACATCGCACGAATGCCATTGACGTCCTCGATGTTTGCCTGAATATCACCGCTGCTACGACCGACCGTGATGATTTCGTGCCGCGATGCGAGTGCATCGACCGCGGCTTTTCCTACTGCGCCATTGGCGCCAATCACAATAATTCTCATGGTTAAAGCTCCAGTTTAAATGATCAGACGCCTCAGGCCCGGTTACCACCATCGAGTACCAGCGGATACCCGGTGATGAAGCGCGCCGAATCACTGCAGGCGAACAGCACCATGTCAGCTACCTCCTGTGCACTGCAAACCCGGTTCAACGGCACTGCTTCGGCAGATTCCCTGAGCCCGATATCAGCCTCCATGCCGCGCTCGCGAAATTCACCACGCAGCATCGGGGTATCAACGTCGCCCGGGCAAATCGGCACGATACGGATACCCTCGGGCGCGTAATCAAGCGCCATCGCTCGGGTCATCTGCAGCACGGCTCCCTTGCTGGCACAGTAGGCAGTGAGATGATGGCTGCCGGATAGTGCGGCATCCGAGGCAATATTGATAATGGTGCCCTTGCTGGACCTTAAGTGCGGTATCGCGGCTCGACAAACATAAAACACGCCGTTGAGGTTGACCTTCATCGTTTGCTGCCACTGCTCATCGGTGGTTTCTTCGGCGGTCGCGTGATAGATAACCCCGGCACTATTGACGACGACATCGAGACCGCCGTGAATGCCGGCTGCCTCGGCCACGATCAGGTTGCAGCCCTTACGCTTGGAAATGTCGCCCGCAACAAATGCAATGCTGCCGGCAGCGCCTTTGCAACGCTTCATGATGGCCGAGGCTCGATCATGATTGCGCCCGGAAATTACAACCCTGGCTCCCGCCTCGACAAAAGCAATTGCGCAGGCCTCGCCAATACCCGAGGTACCGCCGGTAACCAAAATACGCTGCTGGCTGAAATCAAAATGGGCGGAGGCTAAGCTCATCAGAATTTAAACGGAAGTCGGTACCGTCCGGGCCCCGGTAATGGCCTTCAACTCGAGAAACTCCATCAGGCCCCATTTACCTTTTTCACGACCGTTCCCCGACTGCTTGTAACCGCCAAATGGTGTATCGCTGGTGCCACCGACATAGTTGATTGCAACCTGTCCCGCGCGCAGACGCCGGGCGACCATCTTGGCGCGTTCCGTTTCGGTCGAGCAAACATAAGCCGCCAGCCCGTAATCCGTGTCGTTGGCAATTTCCACCGCCTCGTCCTCGGTGTCGTAGCCGATGATCGCAAGCACCGGACCAAAAATTTCTTCGCGCGCAATCGTCATGTCGTTGTCGACATTGGCAAATACGGTCGGCTTGACATAGTAACCCGTCGGTAAATGTTCCGGTCGCCCGGTGCCGCCGGTGACCAGGGTTGCACCTTCATCGATCCCCTGCTGAATCAGGCCCTGAATTTTTTCGAACTGGGTTTGATTGACCACCGGACCGATATGGTCACCATGCTTCGCGGGATCATCGACACCGATGCTTTCCGCGGCCTCTCTTGCTGCCTCGATGGCGACACCCATATCCGCGTTTGGCACCAGCATACGGCTTGGCGCATTGCAGGATTGACCACTGTTGTTCATCATGTAATGCACGCCATCGGTAACCGCCCTGGCAACATCCATATCCTTCAGAATAACGTTAGCGGACTTGCCGCCCAGCTCCTGGCTGACGCGCTTGACAGTATCGGCTGCTCCCTTGGCAACCGCTATGCCGCCACGGGTTGAACCGGTGAATGACATCATATCGATGCCCGGGTGTTGCGACATCGCCTCCCCCACCACCGGGCCGTAACCGTTCACCAGGTTAAATACACCCGCGGGCACGCCCGCCGCGTGCAATGCCTCGGCAAATATCATCGCATCGAGCGGCGACTCCTCGCTGGGTTTGAGTATCATGGTACAACCCGCTGCCAGGGCTGGAATTACCTTGGCTGCAACCTGGTTCATTGGCCAGTTCCACGGCGTGATCATGCCACAGACACCGATCGGCTCGTAACGCAGGATCATATCGTCTTCAGCGCTCTCGAAAGGGAAATTCAGCAGTGCCTTGATTGCACTTTTTATATGTCCCGCCCCGAGCTTGGCCTGCGACCCCCTGGCCAAATCCACGGGAGCGCCCATTTCATCAGAAATCGCCTGCGCGATATCGTCAAAATAATCTTTATAAACAACGCGGACTTTCTCTAACAGTTCGAGCCGTTGCTGGACGCTCCATTGTGAATAGTCGTTAAAAGCCTTGCGCGCTGCGACCACGGCACGATCGATATCGTCGGGACTGCCGGCGCTGATCTTGATGAAGGCCTTTTCAGTCGCTGGATTGATCACGTCGATGGTTGCCGGTGTGATCGGGTCTACCCATGCGCCGTCGATATAAAATTTGAGGTGATCCTTCATAAAGCGTTCCTGAATGAACTAGTAAATCTACCGAATACGGAATGTGCCGTGAAGCGCAATTATCTGCAAGGCTTTTTTCATAATAAGGCTAAAATTGAGCTTTACCAGAAAAAAGAAAACCATGTCGGCATAGCGTTTTGACACCTATAATCTGCGCTTCCGGGGCCACGCTATCACTGATCAGGAACATGACCGAACATCGACTCTTTCCTTATTTCCTGATCCTAGCGGCCGGCACGATCTGGGGCCTAGTTTTTTCACTGACGCTGATTGCGACCGCCCAGGGTGCCCACCCGCTCGGTCTTTCCGCCTGGCAAGTCGTGTTAACCGCTGCGTTCTTCGGGGTGGTTTGCCTGGTTTCGAGAATTACGCTTTTCAACTTTGAAAACCTGCGCCATTACGTGGTGCTGGCCCTGATCGGGATCACGGTCCCAAACCTGCTTTACTATAATGCCGCCCCTCATCTCTCGGCAGGAATCTTGTCGATTACGGTATCGACGGTGCCCTTGTTCACCTACGCGATGATGTTGGTGCTGCGTTTCGAATCTGTTGTTGCAAGACGCCTGTCCGGTATTGTGCTCGGGATGATCGCCATCCTGCTACTGGTGATTCCCGACCAGGGTCTGAGCAGCAATGACGCCAGCTTCTGGATTCTGCTGGTTCTTCTCTGCGCTGTGCTCTATTCAGTCGAAAACGTTTACATCAGCAAGGGGATTGCCCCGCACACCGATGTGCGCGAAATGTTGTTCAGCTCCAATCTCGTCGCTGCATTGATTCAGTTTCCGCTAGCGATTTACCTCGGTGTTGATGAATCCTGGACCTGGCTTGCCAGCGATGCAGGGCTGGCCATAGCCGGCATTTCAATTGGCAGTGGATTTGCTTACGCGATGTTCTTTTACTCGATCAAGACCTCGGGCCCGGTGTTTGCAAGCCAATGCGCTTACGCGGTGACGATTTCGGGAGTAATCTGGGGTATCATGATATTCTCCGAACAACACAGCATCTGGGTATGGCTATCGGTGATTGTTATGTTGCTCGGATTGATGCTGGTCAATCCTGACGAAGAAGCAGAGTTCATCGACGTTGGCAAATCCGAAAATGTGGAAAAATCCTTTTAGCAGGGGCATAAAGTGATCATCTCCTTTTACGGGGTGCGCGGCTCAACCGCGACTCCCGGACCACAAACAGTCAAGTATGGCGGCAATACCTCCTGCGTCCATATCGAACTCGAAAGCGGCAACGACCTGATCCTGGATGCCGGGACCGGTATCCGCCTGCTCGGACAAAAGCTCGCAAAAAAATCAACCCCCGCCAATATCCTGTTATCACACAGTCACTGGGATCACGTCCAGGGCTATCCGTTTTTCGAACCGATTTATCAGCCCGACCGCATCATCAACGTTTATGTCCACGTGGAGTCCGGTCGCAAGTTGCTGAGCACACTGCTTAAGCAAATGGACGGCACCCATTTCCCGGTTAAGGTCGAGGATCTGCCTTCCATTCATATCCCGAAATTCAAGGGCATCGAGAGTGAGCTATACGAACGCGAAGGCATCAAGGTAGTCAAGCAGGCACTGAATCATCCCGGTGGCGGGGTCGCCTACAAGATAGAGGAAAATGGCGCAACCTGCGCCTACGTTACCGACAATGAGCTCGACCCACCCTATGCCCTCAGCACCAACTACGATGAATGGGTTAATTACCTGCATGGGGTCGATGTATTAATCCACGATGCGCAATACACCGAGGACGACTTGCCGCACAAGCATGGTTGGGGGCATTCACTGATTTCACAGGTGCGCCAACTCGCTAGCGACGCCGAGGTCGGCACGCTGGTCATGTTTCATCACGACCCCGATCGCAGCGATGCCGAGCTTGACGAAGTGCAGATAGAAAACGAGAAGTATCTCAAGTCTAATCGAGCGCCAGCGCGGAGCGTCTGTGCCGCTGAAGGCATGCGTATCCAATTGAGCAAGCCGGTGCTTGGCGGTGATACCCTGATTGAGATCGACTGACACGACAGGTTTGATATTGCACATGAATGAGCAGAACCTGCTGGCGAGACGCAAGGCCGCTCTCGGCCCCACTTATCAAAATTTCTACGATGAACCCCTGCACCTGGTGCGGGGTGCGGGGACTTCGCTTTGGGATGTTAATGACAGGCAATATGTCGACTGTTATAACAACGTCGTCTCGGTCGGTCACTGTCACCCGCGGGTAGTCGAAGCGCTTTGTAAACAGGCCGCAAGGCTCAACACCCACACGCGTTACCTGCACGCGGGCATAATCGAGCTCGGCGAGATGCTGGTCGAAAGGCTGCCCGGTGATATCGACACCTGCATATTTACCTGCACCGGAAGCGAGGCTAACGACCTGGCGACACAAATCGCACGTCATGTAACGAGTAACCAGGGCATGGTCGTAACCGAAGCTTCTTATCACGGTGTCTCCGAACTGACGCGCCACCTTTCTACCGACAGTTACCCGCCGCGAGACCGACCCGACTGGCTGGCGGTGATCGAACCTCCCAATTTGTATCGTGGTCCTTACCATCGCGATGATCCAGAGGCCGGGAAAAAATACCTGGCACTGGCCTGCCAGGAACTCGACAAACTCGAGCAACGCGGACATAAGCCGGCCGCGGTGATGATCGACATGGTATGGGATTCCAACGGCCCGCTGGTGGCACCGGATGATTACGTACTTGGACTTTGCACCGAGGTCCGCAAACGCGGCGGCATTGTTATCGCGGACGAGGTTCAATCAGGATACTGTCGCAGCGGCCTGGACTGGTGGACCAGTAATATTTATAGACTCAAACCCGATATCCTGACCTGCGGCAAACCCATGGGCGCGGGTCATCCGCTGGCACTGATGGCGACCACACGTGAAATTGCCGACGATTATTCGCAGACTTACCATTATTTCAATACCTTTGGCGGCAACCCGGTCTCTGCCGCGGTGGGTAAAGCGGTCATCGAGGTGATCGAAGACGAGGGCTTGCTGCAAAACGCCGCATCCACCGGTGCCTACCTGGAATCAGGCTTGCGCGAACTCGCCGAAAACCATGCCTGTATCGGAGATGTGCAGGGTCGCGGCCTTTTCTGGGGGCTCGATATGGTCACCGATCCAGCCACCCGGAAGCCGATGTCCGAAGCGCAAATGCGTCACCTGGGAAGCCTGATCGTTGAGCAGGGCGTGATTACCGGCACCTCGGGTCGCTATGGCCAGGTATTGAAATTGCGGCCGCCATTACCTTTCTCACGCTCTGATGCAGATGTCACGCTGAACGCGATCGATGTCGCTCTGAGCAGGCTCGCAAGATGACAAAATGCAAAAGTCGCCACCCGGGATTCAGCGGGGTCGGGCTGCGACGAATCGAACAAATAATGGAAAACTATGTTGCCGAGGGTAAATCGGCAGGCATGTTGACCCTGGTCAGTCGTGATGGCAGCACCGCGCAACTATCCTGTCGCGGCTATGCCGATATAGCAAGCGCTACACCAATTCGCGAGAACACGATTTTTCGTATTTACTCGATGACCAAACCGATCACCAGCGTGGCCCTGATGACGCTGTTTGAGCAGGGACATTTTCAGCTCGAGGATTCCGCGAAACACTGGATTCCGGCGCTCGGAAAGCTCGAGGTCTATCAGCAGGGCAGGCCTGATTCCGACGTTACGATTCGTCAATTGCTAACCCATACCGCAGGATTCAGCTATGGCTTTGAGCCAGAAACATATCCGGTCGACAAGCTCTACGCCGAAATCTGGCGCCAGCGTATCCAGCAACAGACGCTGGAGCAAATCATGCAAACGGTGCTTGAGTTGCCGTTGTTTGCGCAACCCGGAACCCTGTGGCGTTACAGTATCGCCACCGATATATGCGGCTACCTGGTTGAACTGATCAGCGGCATGCCATTTGCCGACTACCTGCAGCAAACCATCTTCGATCCGCTCGGAATGGTCGATACCGCCTTTGAAGTGAGCGCTGACAAGATCGATCGTTTTGCCACCCTGTATGGTTATACCGATGATGATCCGCTGGCACAGATCGAAACCATCGACCGTTCTCCCTTCATCTCGGAAATCTCCGGTGTCCCGGTCAGGCTGCACTCCGGGGGTGCGGGCCTGGTGTCGACGGCAAATGACTACCGTCGATTTGCGCAGATGATGTTGAATCGTGGAGAATTGGAAGGAAAGCGCATAATTACACCTGAGACGGTGGCGTTGATGACCAGCAACCAGGTCTCTGAAAATCTGCTGCCACTCAGCTTCAACGGCGTCGCACCCGGACCCTTCAGTGGCTACGGGTTCGGCCTCGGTTACAGCATCAACATGGACCCGGCGAATACGGGCGCTGCAGGCTCGCGCGGTGATTTTGGCTGGGGAGGCCTCGCGGACACCTACTGCTGGGTCGATCCGGAAAAGTCACTGGTTGCGATTTTGATGCAGCAATACATCCCTTCGCTCTATCACGCCGGCCGCAAGGATTTTCGCGACAGCGTATACGCGGCTTTAACCTGAGCAATTAGCGTGCATCACGCAGGTAGTTTTCGTCCAGTGCTCGCATGATGTCGTGCCGGCTGATCTGGCCGACAAGCTGGCCATCACGCAAAACCGGGAAACGACGAAAGCTCGAATGGAGGAATTTTTCGGCCGCGTCGTAGATAGTACTATCGACGTCGATATGTTCCACTTCACGGCTCATATACTGCTCGACCTGACCGCCCCAGTCCTGGTGATAAGCGGCCTGGTAAACGATCGCGAGACAATCCTTTTGCGACAGAATACCGACCATCTGCCCACCCTGATCAAGCACCGGCGCACCCGATAAATGCTTATCCAGTAAAACACGCATGGCATGGATAATATCGTCATCGGGCGCGAAGCTAACGAGTTCGGTAGCCATATATTTTTCGATACTGGTGCTCATGATCTGGCCCTGCGAATTATGCATTCGCTGCAGTTGCCACAACTTCCGCAAAGTGGTTTTTGTCTGAGCACGAAACCCAGTCCCAGGCCGACAACCGCCAGTACGAATAGTGGAATTGCAATCAGTATTGTCGTCATAACCCGAATCTCCCGTATTGCTTAACTGCCGAAATCATCATAGTGAATATTCTCCATGGAAACCCCGAGTTCATCGAGCATCGCGAGTACCGACTGTACCATCAACGGCGGACCACAGAGATAATACTCGCAGCTTTCGGGGGCCGGATGTTGTGCCAGGTAGTTATCATAAGCAACCTGGTGAATGAAACCGGTAAAACCTTCCCAGGCATCGCTTTTTTCCGCTTCGGACAACGCCGGATGCCATTCAAAATTATCGTGCTCGCTTTGTAATTTGTCGAATATATCCTCGTAGTACAATTCCCGAAGCGAACGCGCACCGTACCAGTAACTGATTTTTCGCTTCGATTGATGGGTTTCGAGCAAATCAAGAATCTGTGCCCGCAATGGTGCCATACCGGCACCTCCGCCAATATAAACGAGTTCTCGCTCGGAGGGTTCTACCGCGAAATTACCATACGGACCACGGACCGCAACCGGGTCGCCCGGTTTCAACGAAAACAGCCAGCTCGAAACCACGCCGGGCGGGGCCCCGGGATGTCCTGGTGGCGGCAAGGCAAGGCGTATGTTGAGGATAATGACTCCCTTTTCGGCGGGATGATTTGCCATTGAGTAGGCACGCGTGACCTCGACATCGCTGCCGGCCGTCAGCTTCCACAGGTTCATCCTGTCCCAGACGTCACGATATTCGGGCTCAATCTCGAGCTCGCTGAAGGCAACCCGGTACGCGGGACTGGTCAGTTCAACAAAACCGCCAGCGCGAAATTCCATTGGCTCGCCGTCGGGCAGTCGCAGTACGATCTCCCGAATCAATGTACTGACATTGCGTACATGTTCAACCTTGCACTGCCAGGTTTTAACGTCGAAGTAAGCATCATCCACTTCAATTGACATCTCTCCCAGAACCGCCACCTGGCAGGCAAGTCGGGTTCCCCTGTGGGCCTCGCGCTGACTCAGGTGCGCGAGTTCCTGTGGGCCTGCTTCTCCCCCACCGCTAACCACCCGGGCCTTGCACAATCCACAGGTGCCGGCGCCGGCGCAGGCGCTGGGGATGTGAATTCCTGCCTGCTGGCAAACGGCGAGCAGGCGCTGGCCAATTTGCGCCTTGACTCTCTTTCGGGCATTGATCTCGATTTCACACTCGCCATGCGGCACCAGCACTCGTCGCGCCGCCAGCACAAACAGCGTCAGCAGCAAGACAATGCCTGAAAAGAAAAGTACTCCGAGCGTCGCTTCCAGCATCAACCCATCCCTGCAAATGCCATGAAACCGAGCGACATGATGCCGGCGATGATGAAGTTAATCCCGAGGCCCTGCAGCCCTTCGGGAATATCGGCATACTTGAGTCGTTCTCGAATCGCGGCAAAAATCACGATTGCCAACGCCCAACCGAATCCCGATCCAAAACCGAAGACCACGCTTTCGGCAAAACTGTAACTGCGTTCGACCATGAACAGACTGCCGCCGAGAATCGCGCAGTTGACGGTGATCAATGGCAGGAAAATCCCCATCGCCCGATGCAGTTTGGGTACGTGGAACTCGAGCGTCATTTCGAGCACCTGTACCATCGCCGCAATAACACCGATAAATGCGATCAGGCGCAGAAACGAAAGATCGACCTCGCCGAGACCGGCCCAGGCCAGGGCCCCGGGAGCCAGCAACCAGGTATAGATTAAATTGTTGACCGGCACCGTGACAGTTTGCACCACCATCATCGCGAGCCCGACGCCGAACGCGGTATCGACGCGCTTGGATACCGCCAGGAAGGTACACATGCCGAGAAAAAACGACAGCGCCAGATTGTCGAGAAAAACCGAACGCAGGAACAGTTCGAAAAATGCGTTCATTTCGGCTCCTGTTCACGAGTGCGCAGCGTGAATTCCGCTTTCTCGACCTGCTGCGGACGCTTGCGGCGAATAAACCAGATAATGCCACCGATGATAAAAAATGCGCTTGGTGGCAATAACATCAGGTGCAGCGGCTCGAAGGATCCACCCTGACTGGTCGGGATCAGGATTTGCACATTAAGCAGGCTGCCCTTGCCGAAAAATTCGCGGATCGCGCCGACGATAACCAGGATAAGGGAATAACCCAGCCCGTTGCCGATTCCATCAAGCGTGCTGGCAACGAAACCGTTGTGCATTGCAAAGCTCTCGGCTCGACCGAGCACAATGCAATTGGTAATGATCAGGCCGACGAATACGGACAGACGTTTGCTCAGTTCGAAGGCGTAGGCCTGAAGCACCTGGTCCACCACGATAACGAGGGTCGCGATAATCGTGATCTGCACGATGATTCGCACCGAGTGTGGGATGTGATTGCGAATCAGGCTCACCGAGCCGCTGCCGAACGCGAGCACGCAAACCACCACCAGGCTCATTAACAACGCGGTATCGAGCGATGTCGTTACCGCCAGCGCGGAACAGATACCGAGAATCTGCAGCGTTAACGGATTATCATCGATCAGGGGTCGGGTCAGAATTCGCCAGTTGTTATCCTGCATCAAAACTGCTCCTCGCGAAGACGCTGTAAAAATTTGGCGAATCCAAATTCACCCAACCAGAAACGCATCATGCCGTCGACACCCTGGGTGGTGCGGGTTGCACCTGAAATACCATCGACCTGGTACTCGGCGTCGTCGCTCAAGGCACCACCCGCCTGCAGCCTGACCCCGATACGTAGCACGCCGGCGTCGTCGAAGGCACGCAAATCTCGCCACTGGGCCTCCCATTCCGGCTCTTCAATCCGAGCCCCTACACCCGGGGTTTCGCCATGCTGGTAAAACTTGAGCGCACGCACGGTTTGCGTGTCACCATCCATGACCAGCCAGGCACGCAAGGTCGACTGATAGCCACGTCCTGACACCGGCAGAATGATGAGGTCTACCTGTTGGTTGCTACCTCTTACCAGGTAAACGGGTGCGTAAAGCGCGCGTCGCTTGAGACCGGCGAGATCGAGATCGGCAGGAATCGCAACGCTGGTTGCGGGCCTGGCGGCTGCTTTTTCAGCATCAAAAGTAGCGGGGTCAAGATTATCGTCGAAGTCTCCACTGGCGAGTACAACGATACGCGCCTCGAGATTTTCGATGGATTGTGCACGCCCGATATCCGAGAGCGCAGCCAGCACCAGTTCAAGCTGGGCAATACGCTCTGCCTCGATATTGGCCTTGTGAATCGGCCGCAATTGGACAGCGACAACCGAAACCAGCAGACCACAGATAAACGCAACCGTGAGCGCAACCGCAAGCGCCCTTGGCGTGCTGTCTTTTGCGATTGCTTCAGACATGGCGGCGTGCCCGCCCGCGAATATTCCACGCGATTACGAGGTGATCAATCAATGGCGCGAGTATCGAGGCAAGTAGCAAGGCTGGAATGACGGCGTCGGGATGCGTGGGATTGGCAACCCGGATAAGCACCACCAGTGCCGCAATCAGGAAACCCTGGATCCATCTGCCGGGATTAGTGCACGCGGACGCGACCGGATCACAGGCCAGGAAAACCGCGCCGAAAGCAAAGCTTCCCAGCAGCAAATGCCAGTAAGCCGGCATCGCGCTGGCACCTGCACCCGTCCCCAGTAAATTGAATAGCGTTGCAAACACCAACAAGCCGAGAATTTGAGCGATCAGCAAACGCCAGGCAATCAAACGCTCTATCATTAACAGCGCGGCGCCGAGGAGCACGGCAAGGATGGAAGTCGTTCCCATGGTCCCCGATGTACTGCCGACGAAAGCCGACCACAGATCGATATCGATGGCACTCAATGCTGCTTCACCACCGCGGTGATAAACTGCGATCGCATCGCTACCCGCATAACCGGCGAGCCCGCTCCACAGGGGGTGCTGATCAGCAACGCTCGGGAAACTGACCTGCACGATGGCGATTCCGAGCAAAGCCGGATTGAGAAAGGTTTTACCATCGCCCCCGAAAATACCCCTGCCCACCAGCATCGCAAAAGACATTCCGAAAACAACGTGGCCGAAAGCGGCGGCACCGGGCAGCAACAGTGTGAATAACAGCGCGACTAAAATAAAACCGGGTTGCATCGGAGTTTGCCGTCGTTCAGAAATAATCCGTTCCCAGAAACCACCCACCAGTAGAGCCAGTGCCAGAATCGGCGCCAGGTGGGCGAAGCCTGCCGCAAGCATGTCGAACAACCCGAGACTCTCGTGGCTTGCACCGAGGCCGCGCGCCAGTCGGCCGCGGAAATCATCGGTCGATAAGGTACTATTCTGGGCTAGTGTCGCCAGATACTGGTAACCGGTATTTACCAATGCCGCGATGCTGACCGGAAGTAATGCAAGCAGCTGCAACTGCAGCATCCGCTGGCGTCCATTACCTGAATTCGAGAGCAGGAAATTCATCAGCGAGCAGCCTCGAGTCGATCGAGTACGTCGCGTAGTAAACTTGCATAGTCACTGTGTGAGACGCAGGCACCACTGAGCGGCATCACGTCCTCTTCTACCAGTTCCAGCGCACCGAGTTCGCGGGCGCGCTCGGCATCGCCCAACTGCAGGGCACGCATTAGCGGCACTGGAAATATACCGGGCAAGATTAATTTCTCGAGAGCCTCGCTGGGAATCACGGCGTTGTTAGTCGCTGCGGTTTTGTCAACTGAATCACTGGCCGATACAACGAGCACGGTAACCTGGCGTTGGCCCGCACCGAGATAAGCCGAACCCGGCGCTATTTGTCGACCATAAACCGATGACCCCGCAAGAATTTGTGAGGGACCGTCATTGACTTCATTCGCCAGCAGTTCGCCGATCGTCGAGCCCGGATATACTGCCAGGCTTCGTGGATTTCTGACCGCGTTGCCACCGAGCGAAATGATCCGCTGCAACCACGGCTTACCATGAAGTAACAGGTGCCCCAGCGCAATCACGTCCTGGTAGCCGATATGCCAGACTTGACCACCACCCAGGCCGATCGGACACAACGCGTTAATATGCACCCCGGGTAACCCGGCCGAGTATCCACCATTGAAAGTTACGCAGCGAATCCTGCCCGAATCTTCAAATTCGAGTGCATGATCCTGCGCATGACAAACATAAAGCGGTGCGTCGTTGATGCCTGCCAGCGCGGTCACCCCGGCACGAAACTCCTGCAGGTAAGTATCGATTATCGTGCGGGTATCCGGGGCGAGTGGCTCTGCATCGAGCGCGGTGACAAAAACTGCCGTCGGCTTTCCGGCGGGGTCAGGAATATTGCCAAACGGGCGTGTCCGTAAGCTACTCCAGGCACCCGACTCCAACATGAAATTGCGAATCGAGACACCGTCATTGTTATCCGGAGGTTCGAATTTGGCGACAGCCTGGGAATCATCGACTTCGATCTGTAGCGAAATCAGCTTGCGCCGCGGGCCGCGCTCAATCCTGCTAATCCGCCCGGATACCGGGGCACTGAACCTGATTTCAGGACGGCGTACATCACGCATCACCGCGGCGCCGGCTTTAACCTCGTCGCCCTGTTCGCAAAGCAGTTCAAAATTGACACCACGATAGTCGCGCCCCAACAAAGCAGCACGCGATACATACCTGGTTTCAAGCCCGGGGGATACCAACACAAAGCTTTCCATGTAACCGACACATGGAAGCAAATTCTAGCGATCGGGTAACTGTTTTTACTGATCTAGATCAGTTGCCAGGCTCATCCAGTAAATGTCTCAGGACTCGAATATGCTCCGGCCCGGTACCACAACAACCACCGACGACCTGTACCCCGTAGTCCTGGATCCAGCCTGCAATTTCGTTGGCATAATCATCCGGTGAGCTGATTTCTTCGTAACGCCAGTCAGGCAGAATCAACTTGCCAGTCTCGGCATAAGCCATCAACGGGCCGGACCAGTGCTGTTTCAGCACTTCGAGCGCCGGGACGATATCTTCCACCCTGGTGTGCATGATCCCCGCCACCTGTCCCCCGAGTGGTTTCAGCGTATCAACCATTTCACCGAAATCGTGGGCGGAGGTGGTGTCGTCGGTGTTCTTCCAGCGCAGGCTGCGTACGTCAACACCGTTGTCTGCCATCATTGCACTAAACCCGATAAACACGGGCAACCCGGTTGACACCGCGGCCTTGATGACGATGCTCGCGTTTTCGATATCGCGCATCATTTCAGCAATGATTAAATCGACACCGGCCTGGGCAAGCCCATCTGCAAGCTCCTGGTAGCTGGATTCGACCTGGCCATCAATCGCCACTTCCCGATGACTCGTCAACGGCGGCATACTCGACATCGAACCGGCGATATACACATCTTGCTGCGCCACGTTGTCCCGAGCCTGTTGCGCCAGCTGCACCGACTTCAAATTGAGCAACTTCGATTCGTGACCCAGGTTGATACATTCCAGCACGTGCCGCGCGGTGGAATAAGTATTCGCGGTAATAATTTGAGCGCCCGCCTGGATATAATCTTCGTGTACCTGGCGCACTTCATCCGGGTTTGTCTTGGTGGTCAACCCGCTCCAGACATTTTTATCGAGCGCCACGCCGCGCCTGCGAATCTCGGTGCTCACCCCTCCATCGAGTAGCAGAGTTTCTTTATTATTCAGACGCTCGGTCAGACTGCTCATAATTGCATCGGTATGGGACTATAGGTTGGCGAAAGTGTACCAGAGATGTTCCGACAATCGCTCGACAAATTACCGATTATTGGGATACCTTTGCTTTGCTGATAATCTATTATTATCTTATGATGCCCAAATATCACTCCAGGCTTAGGGTTTGCATTCTGACCCTGGCATTCATCCTGCTGCAGGGTTGCGCGAGCTCAGGTCCACAACTTGATCTTCCGCCAATCGTAGAAAAGCAACGCATCCGGGACTTAAATCACGCGATCCTGAACCTGGGTGATAATATTGATGCGAGCGAAGCGCAGCGTGCGGCGAGTATTTCGATTAGGTATAGCCATGAGCTGGCGCGGCAATATGAAATCACGAGCTCACCCATAATGCATAATTTGCTGGTAAATCTCGGATTAAAATCGCGCGGTCTTTGCGTTGACTGGACCACGGACTTGCTTACTCGTCTGAAACAGGAGCGTTTTTACAGCCTAGATTTTCATTGGGCCATCGCAAACTACGAAACCACTTTTAGTCTCGAGCATAGCACGGTTGTTGTCAGTGCCCGTGGAAATTCGATCCGCCAGGGACTGGTGCTGGATCCCTGGCGAAATTCCGGCGCGTTATTCTGGGCACCGACGTTAGAAGATAGTGGTTACGCGTGGAAGCCACAGGCTGAAATACATGCGATGAAACGAGAGCTCCGGGAAACCAGAGAGAATCGCCGTTTTATCCGCTAGCCAGTCCTGCCAGTACAAGGCAACCTTGTCGGAGTCGAACAAATGACAACCAGAATCGGACTGATCAGCGACGTCCATTCCAGCCCGGAACCACTCGCACAAGCGCTGGAAATATTCCGCCAAGAGCAGGTCGATGAAATTATCTGTGCCGGTGATATCGCCGGTTACTACGATACCCTGTTGCCAACGATTGAAATGCTGGCCGAGTCAAACTGCAAAGCCATTGTCGGCAACCACGATCAATCCTACCTCGAAAAAGAACGCCCGCAAGACGATCCGTCGATTCGTGCCTATCTGCAAAATCTGCCCCAGTTCCTCGATCTCGAAATTGAACAGAAGCGGTTGTTTGTGGTTCATGCCAATCCTCCCTGCGAGCAGCACGGTGGAATAAAACTGCTCGACCCGCAGGGCGCGGTTAAAGACGATAGAAAAATCGAGTGGACCGAGGCCCTGTCCGAGTTTGATTACGATGTGCTGATTGTCGGTCACACCCACCAGGTCTATGCCGAGCAGCTCGGGAAAGTCCTGGTTATTAACCCGGGTAGTTCGGTGTTCAACCACAGCTGCATGATCTTGTCGTTGCCCGATATGAGCCTGCAAACTTTCGCCCTCGGGAACCGGGAAATCGTCAAATGCTGGAACTTCAGCATGTTATATAGTTAGAACATGGATACTTCGACCGCCATCCTGCATGTAGCTACCATCCTGATAGCTGCGCGTATCATGGGTGAAGTCGCGGCTCGTTTCGGGATTCCTTCCGTGATCGGGGAAATTGTTGCCGGGATTATCCTGGGGCCATCGATGCTTGGTTTGATCGAGGCCGAGGGACTGATCTGGGTGCTGGCCGAAATCGGCATCATCCTGCTACTGTTCCAGATCGGACTCGAAACCGACCTCAGCAAGCTCGTCAAATCCGGGACTAAATCCGTTGTCGTTGCAATCACCGGATTCATAGTGCCATTCGTAACCTGTTTCGCCCTGAGCTATTACTGGTTCGAGCTGGACCAGATGGTGTCACTGTTAATCGCGGGCACCATGACCGCCACCAGCATCGGTATCACGATGCGAACCCTGTCCGACCTCGGTCGGGGTCAGAGCCGGGAAGGCCGCATCATTCTCGGCGCCGCGGTACTTGACGATATCATGGGCGTATTACTGTTGGCGATCCTGTTCAATTTTATCACCAGCGGGTCCGTCGATATCGGCGGTGCCGCGAAAATCCTGTTATTCATGGTCGTCTTGTTCCTGATTGC
>Ga0224508_10002056_pt1 | contig 17537 bp, 15 predicted proteins | sample SF_Jan12_sed_USG_4_FD_170157 | JGI IMG/M metagenome (GOLD analysis project Ga0224508, IMG submission 170157) | Sediment microbial communities from San Francisco Bay, California, United States - SF_Jan12_sed_USGS_21 | ecosystem: Environmental > Aquatic > Marine > Sediment | place: USA... | reverse complement strand
CGTCATGCAGACCGCAGCGGTTAAAAATACCCCGGTGGCCAATACCGGGGCTGCCCCTGACGCGGCGCCCCTGATGCGTGGCGCAGACGGGCCGCCGGAACTGCCAGTGCCTCCTGCGGCCACATTGACACCGATATTTTTAACGCCACCTGACATGCGCGATCGCGTGATCCAGGACCAACCGACACCTGCACTGCCTCACGACGAAGCGAGACTTGTTCCTCAGGGCGCACCGTGTCGGCCCAATCTTGAGATCAATGCAAAGCCCGCGGCGATGATCGAACTGACCGTCAGCGCACCGTGCTGGCCTTCGTCGTCGGTTCAAATTCGCCATAGCGGATTGAACATTACCGAGACGCTGGACGCGCAAGGCCGCTTGGCAATTGATCTTCCAGCGCTCAGTGCGACCGCGCGTGTCGAAGTCGCATTTCCGGATCAGACTTTTGGACACGCGACGCTGGATCTTCCAGCGGTCGAAGCATTGTATCGTGTGGTGCTGGCATGGGAAGGTACACAAATACTGACGCTTCACGCGCTTGAGCTTGGCGCTGCCTACGGCGAGCAAGGCCACATTTATTTAGCGCACCCGGGAACTCCGGACCGTGCACTTATAGGCGCCGGCGGCTTTTTGACGGTATTGGGCGACGGCACAGGCAGTGTCGCTGAAGTGTACACCTACCCCCGAGAAGACGCGCATTCCAGCGGCGTTATTCGACTGAGCGCAGAGGCCGAAGTGACGTCAACAACTTGCGGTCGCATCGCCGAGGCGCGGGCAATTCAAACTGACGCGCTGGGCGGCCTGCAAACCAGCGAAGTTATGCTGTCTATGCCGGATTGCGAGGCGCTTGGGGAAATCGTCCAGTTGAAAAACTTGTTCAAGGATCTGAGACTGGCAGGGCGTTAACCCAATAGGGACACCCGCTGCCGATGATCCGCTTTGCTGCGTGCCTTGCGCTGCTGCTCCTGGTGCCGCCACTGGCAGCCCACGCGCAGTCAGACACTGTTACGCTTACAACGCTTGATGGTGCGCTGACGGTCGAGGGGCGGCTTGTTTCCTTCAACGGCGAGTTTTTCCGGATTGAAACATCGTTTGGGCAATTGACGCTCGACGGCGGCAATGTAACGTGCAGCGGATCTGGTTGCCCGGACCCTGATACGATGGTGGCGCGAACCGTAATCACGGGTCCACCCTCTCTGTTGCGCGAACTGGTTGCGCCGCTTGTTTCCGGATTTGCCCAACGGCAAGACTTTGTATTTGATGATGTTTTTCTGGCAGACGACCATTATCGATGGGTGTTAACGGACCGTCGATCTCGGCGCGTAGTTGCAGAAATCGAGGCGATTGGCCCGGACCTGACAGAGACAGCAGACTCGCCGATTGAACTCAAAGTCGGCCGCCGGAATGCGCCTGCGCCCTGGCGGTCGGACGTCATCGCCTTAGACGCGATCGTTGCGATAGTTGCGCCGGACAACCCGATGGCATCGATCGATACGGACACGCTAAAAGAATTTCTAGCCGGGCGGGACTTGAGCGCCGCGGAAGACAAATTCGCGCCTGAAAAAATTCACCTTCCAGATGAGCGCCTTGGCGTGAATCAGGGATTGTCACGGCTCTGGCCGATTGCGCCTCGAATGGCAAATTCGGCTGTTTGGCACGAAGATCTGGATAGACTTGCCGACACCGTCGCATCCGACCGAGACGCCCTAGGGCTGACGCTGTTTTCGCGGATCGGAAACTCAATTCCATTGATTCTCGGCGGGCCGTGTGGCCGCGGAATGCCGCCAATGCGCTCCAACATCAAAGCGGAAGATTACCCCTTAACGCAGCTCGTATTTCTTCATCGTAAGGGTGGACGACAACACCGGGTCATTCGTGATTTTGTGGCGTACGCACGATCCAATGAAGCGCAGCTAATTGTCCGAAACACTGGCTTTATCGACCAAGCCATCGGCGACATCACTTTAGCGGAGCAAGGCGAGCGCATAGCACATTCTGTTCTGGAGGCGGGCGATGACGACGTTGCATTGTCCGAAGTGAGACGGATGTTGCGGGCGTTGGCCACCGGCGCAAGGCTGACCCTTACGTTCCGGTTCCGTGATGGCTCCAGCGAACTTGATGCGCAGTCGCGTTCGAACGTAACGCGCCTGGCGGACGCCATCGGCGACGGTGCTTTCGACGGCAAAGAGCTGGTGTTCGTCGGCTTCAGCGACGGCCTGGGAGAGCGAAACGAAAACTTACAACTGTCGCTTCGCCGTGCGAAGAGTGTTTACGCCGCCGTGGCTCAGGTTGCCGCAGACGCTCCGGTAAAATTCACGACAGACGCGTTCGGCGAGGCGATGCCGATGGCATGTGACGACTTGCCTTGGGGCCGCCAGGTCAATCGCCGCGTCGAGGTTTGGGTCAGGACCGCCCGCGAGCGGGATAGTGACTAAAGATAACCTGCGGTTCGAAAGGAAAATTCAGCCGATTTTCCGATGATTAGATGGTCGTGCAGGGTAATTGACAAAGTATTCGCAGCGGCAGCGACTTTCTCTGTCATCGAAATATCGCTTTCTGACGGGGCTGGATCACCAGATGGGTGATTGTGCACCAGTATCAATGCACTGGCATTTAACTCCAGCGCCCTTTTGACAACCTCGCGGGGATAAACCGGCACGTGATCAACTGTGCCTTTCGCCTGTTCCTCATCAGCGATCAGAACGTTTTTTCTGTCGAGGAACAGCACCCTAAACTGCTCGGTTTCACGATGCGCCATTGTCGTTCTGCAATACTCCAGCACAGCGTCCCAACTCGAGACCACCTGTTTTCTTAACACCTTTGTCTGGCTAAGTCGGTGTGCCGCGGCCTCGACGATTTTCAGATCAACCGCCACGACGACGCCAATTCCGCGTACCTCTCTCTCAGCCGTTCCACCGGGGCTGACAACACCCGATTGAAATCACCGAAACTCTCCAACAACCGCCGCGCCAGCGGTTTAACATCACAGCGCGGCAGTGAGCGAAAGAGGATCAACTCTAGCAGCCCGTAGTCCGGCATTGCTGCTACGCCGCCGGCCGCAAATCGCTCGCGCAGGCGCTTGCGGTGGTCCTTTAAGTAAGATGGCAATTTGCCCTTGGAGCCGATCAGTATCAGCTCCTGACCTTCGAAAAGCGGAAGCGGCGGCTCTTTGAACGAGAAGGGGCCGGTCATGCGTCGCACGCTGGCCCATTCGTAGTGAAAATTCCGTTAACCTAGCTTTTCATTTCATCCCAAAAGTTTCTGACCTTATTGAAAAAGCCCGACGATTCTGGATTGTTTTCTTCGGAAAGCGCTTCGAATTCCTTCAATAACTCTTTCTGGCGGCTGGTGAGTTTGACAGGTGTCTCCACCGCAAGCTCAATGAACATGTCGCCAGACGCACCGCCGCGCAGCGCAGGCATGCCTTTCGATCTGAGGCGCATTTGGCGACCAGATTGACTTCCAGCAGGAACCTTGACGCGGCTGCGGCCGCCGTCGATCGTGGGAACTTCGATATCGCCGCCTATCGCGGCGGAAGACATACTGACCGGAACACGGCAATAAAGGTCCATGCCATCGCGCTGGAAAAGCGAATGGTCAGCAACTTCAATGAAAATATATAGGTCGCCGGCAGGCCCGCCGCGAAGCCCCGCTTCGCCCTCTCCGGCCAATCTGATCCGGGTACCAGTTTCAACGCCGGCGGGAATATTTACGCTAAGCGAGCGATCCTTATCAACCCGCCCGGCACCGCCGCAGTCGTTGCAAGGGTTTTGAATGATTTGCCCCATGCCCGAACACGTCGGACAGGTACGCTCAACGGTGAAAAATCCTTGTTGCGCGCGCACTTTTCCCATGCCGGAACACGTCGGGCAGGATGCGGGCTCCGCACCGCCTTTTGAACCGGACCCATCGCAGGTTTCGCAGGCGACCGCGCTTGGCACTTGGACGGTCTTCTGCAAACCGGCAAAAGCGTCCTCAAGTGAAATGCGAAGATTGTATCGCAGGTCGGATCCGCGCACGGCGCGACGTCCGCCGCTGGCCCGGCCGCGTCCGCTCATCATGTCGCCGAAAAGATCGTCAAATACATCCGAAAACGCACTGGCAAAATCGCCGCCGCCATATCCGGGACCACCAGGGCGCGCACTAGCGCCCATGCCGCCTTCGAATGCTGCATGGCCAAAACGATCATAGGCCGCCTTTTTGTCGGCGTCCTTCAGAACCTCGTAGGCCTCATTCGCTTCCTTGAATTCGGTCTCGGCGTTCGGATTGTCACTATTGCGGTCTGGATGAAGCGCCTTAGCTTTCTGGCGGTAGGCCTTCTTGATATCGTCGGCGGGCGCGCCTTTCGGGACCCCCAGAACCTCGTAGTAATCGCGCTTTGCCATTCGTGTCGTCCCTTCGGAACGCGCGAGCCGGCCCACTCAGTTCAGGCCGACTCGTCATGTCGCGTTACACCGGCACCAATCAGGCGCGCTTGTCTTCGTCGAGGTCCTCGAAATCGGCGTCGACGATGTCGTCATCCACGCCGCGCGGTTCTTCGGCATCCGGATTGGCTTCGCCTGCCGCCTGTTCCTGCTGCGATTTGTAGATCGCCTCGCCCAGCTTCATTGCCGCCTCGGTAACGTTCTGGATGCCGCCGCGTATCTTGCCCGCGTCCTCGGTCTCCATCTGTTCCTTAAGGTTGGCAATCGCCAATTCAATAGCCTCGATTGTCGTCGGATCGACTTTGTCGCTATGCTCTTCCATCGACTTCTCGGTCGAATGAATGAGGCTTTCAGCGCCATTCTTGGCCTCGACCAGATCCTTGCGTTCTTTATCGGCCTCAGCGTTCTCTTCGGCGTCTTTGACCATTTCGCTGATCTCGTCATCCGACAGGCCGCCCGACGCCTGGATCGTGATCTTTTGTTCCTTGCCGGTGCCCTTATCTTTGGCTTGCACCGACACGATACCGTTGGCGTCGATGTCAAATGTCACTTCGATCTGCGGCAACCCGCGCGGGGCAGGCGGAATGTCTTCAAGATTGAACTGGCCCAGAATTTTGTTGTCCGTCGCCATTTCGCGTTCGCCCTGGAAAACCCGGATGGTCACGGCATTCTGGTTGTCTTCCGCGGTCGAGAAGATTTGCGATTTCTTCGTCGGAATCGTCGTGTTGCGGTCGATCAAACGGGTGAAAACCCCACCAAGCGTTTCGATTCCGAGCGACAGCGGTGTTACGTCCAGAAGCACAACGTCCTTGACGTCGCCTTGTAGAACGCCAGCCTGAATGGCAGCGCCCATCGCGACAACTTCGTCCGGGTTAACGCCCTTGTGCGGCTCTTTCCCGAAGAACTTGGTGACTTCTTCGGTGACCCTTGGCATTCGCGTCATGCCGCCAACCAGAACGATCTCATCAATGTCGTCGGTTGAAAGACCGGCATCCTTCAGTGCCGCTTGGCACGGTTTGATCGACTGTTTGATCAGGTCGCCGACCAGCGATTCCAATTTTGCGCGGGTCAGCTTTATGACCATGTGCAAAGGTGTGCCCGAATTCGGGTCCATCGAAATGAATGGCTGGTTAATCTCGGTCTGGGTCGCACTCGAAAGCTCGATTTTTGCCTTTTCCGCCGCCTCTTTCAGGCGCTGTAACGCCATTTTGTCAGCGGTCAGATCAACTGCGTGCTCTTTCTTGAATTCATCAGCGAGGTAGCTGACGATCCGCATGTCAAAGTCTTCACCGCCAAGGAACGTGTCACCGTTCGTTGACTTCACTTCGAACAGACCGTCGTCGATTTCAAGGATCGTGATGTCGAATGTGCCGCCGCCAAGGTCATAAACTGCGATGGTCTTCGTTTCTTTCTTGTCGAGGCCATAGGCCAAGGCTGCAGCGGTCGGTTCGTTGATGATCCGCAGCACTTCCAGACCGGCAATTTTTCCGGCGTCTTTGGTGGCCTGACGCTGTGCGTCGTTGAAATAGGCGGGCACGGTGATGACGGCTTGCGTTACGTCCTCGCCCAAATAACTCTCGGCGGTTTCTTTCATTTTCTGAAGGATGAAGGCCGATATCTGCGAAGGCGAATACCGTTCTTTGCCGGCTTCAACCCAGGCGTCGCCATTGCCACCATCGACGATTTCGTAAGGAACCATCTTTTTGTCTTTGGTAACTTCCGCGTCGTCGACGCGGCGTCCGATCAGACGCTTCACCGCGAAAACTGTATTTTCGGGGTTTGTGACAGCCTGACGTTTGGCCGGCTGTCCAACAAGGCGCTCACTGTCGTTAAAGGCGACAATCGACGGGGTCGTGCGCGCACCTTCTGCATTCTCGATCACTCGCGGCTGCGATCCGTCCATAATGGCAACGCAGCTATTCGTCGTGCCGAGGTCGATACCTATGACTTTACCCATTCTCAATTCCTCTTTCGTCGGCGATTTTCGGGGCCCGGGCCCATTTTGGCACCCTCGGGTCCCATCCCAAGGAGAGTGTCGCCTAAGTGGGCGATCACGGCTTCGTGCGGTATATAGGGAGGAGCCCTTGGCGCTGCAAGCGCTGGACGCGGCTGTTTTTGGTAGTAAATCAGGGAAATCGACGTGCCCGACCTATTTGCAGGCGTCACCGACGCGCCCATCGATCTAAATGGCGTGAAGGTCTACTCTGGTTGGCTGAATCGCCGGCAACAGGAATCAATGAGTGCAGAGTTGCACAGTGTTCAGGCGGCGGCGCCGTTTCGGCGATACGAAACCCCCGGCGGGCGAAAGATGAGTGTTCAGATGACTGCCGCGGGCGACGTCGGGTGGATAACGGATCGAGAGGGATATCGCTACACTGAGCACTATGCGGACAGCGATCGCTGGCCGGATATCCCAGTCTCGGTACTAGATGTCTGGCGCTCGGTCTCAGGCGAGGATCGCGATCCCGATTCCTGCTTGGTGAACTTTTATGGCGAAGGCACCCGCATGGGGCTGCACCAGGACAAGGATGAAGTCGACTTCAGCTGGCCGGTAGTATCGATCTCGCTGGGTGACGAGGCGCTATTTCGCGTCGGCGGACAATCACGGAGGGCTCCAACACAGAGCCGATGGCTCAGATCGGGTGATGTTGCCGTGTTGGCCGGAGACGCAAGACTGGCCTTTCACGGCATAGATCGGATCAAGTTTGAATCTTCGGATTTGTTGCCGGATGGCGGGCGCATCAACTTAACGCTTCGGATGGCACACTAGGGCGCTAGCGAACAGCAACCATGATAGAGTGTCGGCTCGCGATCCAGTGTCAGGTTCAGCTCAATCCCGAACTCCATATCCGACATGCCATCGTCGCATGCCTGCAGCGACAACACGCCAGTTATCCCACTTGCGCGAAACGCGTGCCGCTCGCGGTGGTTGAACGTACTGGCCTCCCATTCCAACGTTGAAACGATATCGTCGTCGTCAATCCTGGCCAGTTTGATCCGCCCGTCTGTTCGCGTCAGGCTCCAAAACGGCTCGGTCCCACCGCACCACGCAAAATCAGGATAGCTTCCGTGCCATTGACCGGGCTGCGGAACGAGAAATCGCAGCGATGCCCACCCTGCATGCTCGCCCATATTCACCAAACCCCATTCGAAATCCTCGTCGGGGCGGATCACTTCGATCCCTGTGGAGTTATATTCAAGTGTGCCGATGATATCGGCCGCGGCGCTTGGCGCAGCTCTCACATTCAAAACATCGCCGGACTCGACGTCGATCACGTCGTGAAGTGCCGGCCAGCCGTCAACGGTTGCCCAGGCCGGTGTCGCAAGCAGGATCCATCCTATTAGCAGCGCCCGCACTACCGGCCTGCCGCCCAGCTAAGCGACACGTGCCGCGCCGTTTTCGCAACCAACATGATTCCAATGGCAGTGATGACCAGCGACACAATAATGGGATATGTCAGATTTGATTTCAAAGGGTTGTAGTTGACAAAAAGGTAACCCCGGCCGTGGTCGATAATGTGATAGAGTGGGTTCCAGGAAAACATCGCGACCATATGCGCCGGCAATGTGTTGGCGACGAACATCTTTCCCGAAGCAAACATATTAACACGGATGTAAATCTGCGCGAATATGCCGGTCGCTTGTGGAAACCAGGGCTTTATTCCAAGCAGGACTAATCCTGTTGCACAGCCGGTAAACCAGGCAAACAGCAGCATCATCGCAGCGCCAAAAGGCTGTGCGATCTCGATTGGTTTCCAAACCAAATGGTAACAGAGGAGAATGGCGACTACTGACACAAACTGAATATACATGGCGCCCAAAGCTGCGGCACAAACTGCAATTGGCTGGTTCATTGGAAGGTGCTGCATCATCGCTGATGTCGGTCCCTCCGACCCCATCACGGCGTTGAGCGACTTTATGTGCGTCATGAACACAAAGATCCCCGACATGACATAGAGAAGGAAATCGCCACGAATAGCCAAGCCGCGAAGTCCCAGAACGTCGAACAGGAAATAAAACGCACCGACCATTACGAGCGTCTGAAGAATATTTATCAGAATCGCCAAAATCGCATTGCGGTTCGAAGATCGTGTCGAGCGAACAGCATTGTGAAATGTCAGATTCAAAAAGGTGAACGCGCCATCAAACAGCGTCGACCTGCGCTCGGCTTGAAACATAGCCCTCTGCCCGTTTTCGCCCGAAGTTCTCTCTCCGGGCTTGCGACGCCCCCAAAAGCCAGCATAAGCGTGCTTCGGCAGTAGTGAAAGGGCGACGGTGAAAGATATGGCGAAAATTCACCGGACCGATCTGGTTGCAACATTCCGGCGGCTCGCGATTGAGGCTGGCATAGTTGTTATGGAGGTCTATGACCGCGATGATTTCAATATCCGCTCAAAATCGGACGATAGCCCAGTTACCAAGGCAGATGAAGCGGCAGATCGGCTAATCTCGACGGGGTTGCGCGCAGCTTTTCCCGACCTGCCGTTGGTCACTGAGGAGCAGGCAGAAACGCACGATGTGTCCGCAAGCACTTTCCTGATCGTTGATCCGTTGGATGGAACCAAGGAATTTGTGAAGCGGCGCGGCGATTTCACGGTAAATATCGCCTTGGTTGAAGACGGCGTGCCGACATTAGGCGTAGTGTACGCACCGGCAAAGGGGCGTTTGTTTTTTACACTCGCCGATGGCGGAGCTGTCGAAGAAAAGGGCTCATTTGCCCCTGAAATGGTTGGGCCAACGACGACGCTTCGGGTGTCGGAACCTGAAAATGCAGGATTGCGCGTGGTCGCGTCCAAGTCCCACCGCGACGCAGCCACCGATGCCTATATTGGTCTTTACGACGTGGCCGATTCCGTGAGTGCTGGATCTTCGCTGAAGTTTTGTCTGGTTGCAGCTGGAGAGGCGGATTTGTACCCGCGGTTGGGTCCAACCATGGAGTGGGATACGGCGGCAGGTCACGCTGTTTTGCGGGCCGCTGGCGGCGAAGTTGTCTTGCGCGACGGACTTGAGCCCTTGAACTATGCCAAACCTGGGTTCCGTAACCCGCATTTCTTGGCATATGCTCCTGGCGTTATCCTCAAGAGGGGCTGACCTATGTCCGAGGCGGCACATATACCGGCTTTCAGCGTTATTGTTGCTAGCTATCAACGGCCAGAGTGGCTGCAACGATGCCTGACAGCTCTCTGGCAGGTCGACTATCCGATCTTTGAAATCATTGTCGCCGCCGATAATTCCGGCCTTATCGCTTTGTCGAGCCATGCTGTCGCCGCACATTGCAAAACTGTGCGATGCGACACTGCCAACATTGCTGCCACGCGTAACGCTGGATTGGCTTTGGCAGCGGGCGAATTTGTTGCGTTTATCGACGATGACTCGGTGCCCGAACCGATGTGGCTGCGGCACCATGCGGACGCGCTCGCACGCACCGGGGCAGTGGCGACAGTCGGGTATGTCCGTGGCCGAAACGGGATCAGCTTTCAAAGCCGTGCGGAATCGGTGGATTCCGAGGCGGAAACCCATTCCGAGCCTAGCGACAATGACAAACCATTCCTGCCGAAATTGGCGGCGGGACGCGCGCTCAAACTTGTCGGAACAAACGCCGTGGTAAGGCGCGATGTTCTAAATTCTCTAGGCGGATTTGATACCGCTTTCCGGTATTATCTCGATGACGCGGATTTATCGATAAGGCTAATGCAGGCGGGGAAAACGGCCGCTGCCGCCCCCTTGGCTGAAGTGCATCATGCCTTTGCTGCGTCCGACCGGCGAACTCAATTGCGGCGCCCATCGTGCATCTTTGATATTGGGCGCAGTACTGCCATTTATCTTCGCCGCCATCCGGGTGCGGACCATGCCGAAATATTTGCCCGCACGAAATTGCGCGAAGCGAACCGGCTCTATGGGCACATGGTACGCGGCACATGCGAGCCGCGCGAAGTCAAAAAGCTCCTACATGACCTAAAGAATGGGTGGGAGGAGGGTGTTTCGGCCGACCTTCCTCGCATTCCCGCGATCTCCGTGTCCCGTGTTCCGGATTTTCGACCGATTCCGGCCGGGCCTCCTGGACATCGCGTGCTAACTTCAAGGCTGCTTCATCGAAAGAAGCGGCTCGCGCAAGCCGAGAAAATAGCCACGAATGGTGATCGGGTTAGCCATATCAGCTTTTCTTTAACGCCGGTACGTCATCATCTTCGTTACCTCAACTCGGGTGTTTGGTCGCAGACCGGCGGTCAGTTCGGCCGCAGCGTCAGATCCGGACCTCGGATCAGGTGGTGCAGATTTGCCGAACGCGTGAAAGAAGAGATCAGGCGTGTTGAAATGCAAAGGGGGATCGACGAAACTTGAAGCTGAGTAGGGAGTGGGTGGGGCAGTCGCTAATTGACCCTACATCGAGTATAAAGATGACAGGCTGGAACGAGAGTTTCAGCTTGAAGACCCGTGAGAGGTTGAGGTGCGAAAATTGAAGAGACGAGTAACCAAAGCAATATTCCCTGTAGCCGGCCTGGGCACGCGATTCTTGCCCGCAACAAAGTCGGTCCCAAAAGAAATCATGACGCTCGTGGATCGCCCACTAATTCAATATGCAATCGATGAGGCCCGGGCCGCCGGAATAAAAGAATTCATCTTTGTCACGTCGCGCGGTAAATCTGCGCTTGAGGATTATTTCGATCACGCGCCCGAGCTTGAATCGGCGCTTCGGAAATCGGGAAAAACTGCCCTTCTCGAAACGATAAAATCCACCAATATGGATTCCGGGGCGATTGCATACATCCGTCAACACAAGCCCATGGGTCTTGGACACGCAGTGTGGTGCGCGCGACGCCTGATCGCTAACGAGCCATTTGCGGTGATCCTGACGGACGACGTAATCGCAGCAGAGACACCCTGTTTGCGCCAAATGGTCGACGCTTACGCGGAAACCGGCGGCTCGATGGTTGCAGCAATGGAAGTGCCGAAGGATCGGACGTCTTCATATGGTATCCTTGATGTCGAAAACGGCCAGGATGGAATTGCGACCGTACGTGGAATGGTCGAAAAACCAAATGTAGAGGACGCTCCGTCCAATCTGGCCGTTATTGGCCGCTACATTTTGACACCGTCGGTTCTGGCGACTTTAAATCGCCAAAAGCAAGGTTCGGGTGGCGAAATCCAACTGACCGACGCCATTGCGGAGGAAATAACCGAAGGACGGACTGTTCATGCGCTCCGTTTCAAGGGACAACGGTTTGACTGCGGCTCAAAAGCCGGATTTCTTCAGGCCACTGTCAGTTTTGCTCTTGCGCGTGAAGAGTTGCAGGATGAGTTTTCAGCGTATCTGCGCGACATAGCTCCGCTAATTCGCGCGGCCGAGTAGATAACCGTAACCCTAAGCTTCGCAGGCGCCGATCGTGGTCACCCCTGTCATTGATCTTAGCAGATCCTTTTCGCGGCTTGGGCGCGGGGCGTCGACCGGTATAGATCGCGTCGAACGGGCGTATATGGAAGAAGTCGGTCGGCGCGACGGATGGGCAATCATTCGAACGCCGCGTGGTTTTCTGATGTTCGAACCCGACCGGCTGAAGCGATTGCCTGAGTATCTGGATCGCACCGACTTAGATGGGGCGGACCTCGCCTCGACAATTCGCGCGATTGCATCAAGCCGCGCGTCGTCACTGTCGATCCGAAAGATCATGTGGCGCATGCCTAACGGGTTGGCCTATATCAATGTTGGCCACACCAATCTAAACCCGCAAACAATGCGGGCAATGATGGAGATGCCGGATCATCGTAAGATTGTAATGATCCACGACATGATCCCGGTTGACCATCCAGAATATCAGACTGAAACGGCGCGCGCGAAGTTCATCGAGCGGTTGACGACAACCATCAACTTCGCCAACCACATTGTCGTACCTTCGGACGAGGTGGCGGAAAACGTTAATAAACGCATGGTTGGAACAGGTCACCGTGTGCCGGTCATGGTGGCTCCGTTGGGCATCGACATCGGTGGGTTGCCATTGAACGTCGAACGTTCAGAAAAGCCGTATTTTGTCGTCGTGGGCACCATAGAACCTCGTAAAAACCACAAGCTTCTTCTCGATATCTGGGAGCGGATGCACACCAAGATGGACGACAGCCGCGTTCCAGAACTTCGGATCATTGGCGCGCGCGGCTGGCGCAATGAAGATGTCTTCGATCGACTAGACAATTCGCCTTTCGTTGGCCGAACCATCTTCGAACTTGGGCCGCTTCCGGATGCCGAAATGAAGGCGCAATTGGCTGGGGCAACTGGCCTGTTGTTCCCGTCATTTGTTGAAGGCTTTGGATTGCCACCATTTGAGGCAACTTCGTTGGGCACGCCGACAATTACATCGCCGCTGCGGTCGGTAGAAATCTATCTGGGCGACAACGCCATTTACGCGGATCCCAGTGACATGTATCAATGGTTCCAGGCCATCAGAGATTTGGCCAGCGAGGACTTGGCTGAGCAAACCCGCCGACGCGCCGACCTTCGGGCATATCGGTTGCCGAGCTGGGAAAAGCACTTTGAGCTTGTCTTCGGGATAATCTAACCGCGCTATTAGGCTGTCTTGGTGCGGTGACGGGCGGACGGTTGAGCATGGGGCTTCGGGCGGCATTCAAGCTGAGAATGGAGCGGCGACGCTTCCAATTGCGTGCAATCCGGAAACGCCGTGAACTGAATTCCGTTGTCAACCGCACTCGTGTTGTTCGGCCCGGGGCAATCCTGGCATTTTCCACGATCCGAAATGAAAAGCCCCGGCTGAGATATTTTTTGAAATATTATCGAGAGCTTGGTGTCGATCATTTCTTTTTCGTCGATAACGGATCAGACGATGGCGGGCTCGAGTACCTTGCGGCCGAACCTGACGTTTCGCTGTGGAGTACGAGCGCGGGCTATCGCGACAGCCGATTTGGCGCCGACTGGACGAATTGGCTGAAGTTTCGATACGCTCACGGCCATTGGACGCTCACGCTCGATCCCGACGAATTCCTTGTTTATCCATTCTGTGATTCCCGGCCATTGCCGGCGCTCTGCCACTGGCTGGATCAATCGGCTATCCGCTCGTTTGGCACGCTTCTAGTGGATATGTACCCGCGCGGCCCGCTGTCACAGCTAAGTTACCAGGAGGGTCAGGACCCATTTGAGCTGGCGCCCTGGTTTGATCCAGGCAACTATTTCATGACGCCAAATCCGAAGTACGGAAACCTTTGGATTCAAGGCGGCCCAAGAGCACGCGTTTATTTCGAGGACGAACCCGAAGAAGCGCCATCATTGAACAAAATACCGCTTGTTAAGTGGGATCGAAAATTCACTTACGTCAGCTCGACACACATGCTGCTGCCAAGGGGGCTGAACCAGGTCTACGATCAATGGGGCGGTGAGAAAGCCAGTGGTTGCCTGCTTCACGCCAAGTTTCTCGACAGTCTCATCGAAAAAGCCGCCGAGGAAATCGAGCGGCGCCAACATTTTGCCCGCGGCCGCGAATACGACGCCTACCACGTCAAAGGTCAGGGCCAAAACGGGCTTTGGTGTGATTGGTCTGAACGGCTTATCGGTTGGCGTCAGCTTGAGGTGTTGGGGCTTATGTCGAAGGGCAACTGGGCATGAGTATCGGCTTTGTCATGATGGCTCACGCGGCGCTGGATCGGGCCGGGCAAGTTGCCCGTCATCTGGCCGACCACGGCTGCCCCGTTGTTATCCACGTTGATCGCCGTTCCCCAAGCGCTGCTTTTTTCGATCTGGTAGATCAGGTACGCGACCTTCGAAATGTCCACTTCGCGCGACGTGTCAAATGCGATTGGGGCACCTGGTCACTCGTGGAGGCAAGCAGAAGTTCGGCGCAGACGCTGCTCAAGATCGCGCCGGACGTTCAACACGTATACCTGGTTTCTGGCGCCTGCCTTCCAATCAAACCGCTGGATCATCTTACCTCGTTTTTGGCCGAACATCCTGACACAGATTTCATTGAAAGTGTTACAATCCGCGAAGTTCCTTGGACCCAAGACGGTCTCAGCGAGGAACGGTTCAGTTTTACTTTCCCGTTCGCGTGGAAACGGCAAAAGCGGCTCTTCGATATTTGGGTCGAGGCGCAGCGACAGGTCAACCGCAAACGCGGGACACCCAACGACATAGCGCCGCACATGGGGTCGCAATGGTGGTGTCTGACCCGCAAAACGCTTCAGCGCATTTTAGCTGACCCAAAGCGAGATCAGTGCGATCGGTATTTTCGTAAGGTCTGGATCCCGGACGAAAGCTACTATGCCACTATGGTTCGACGGCACGCACGGGACATCGAAAGCCGGTCGTTGACACTTTCGAAATTCGATTTCCAAGGCAAGCCGCACCTGTTTTATGACGACCATCTCGCACTCTTGCGTCAGAGCTCGGCTTTTTTTGCCCGAAAGATATGGCCTGGCGCGCGCAAGCTTTACGGCGCATTTCTTGGGCCATCTTCGAACGCGGTGGCGACGACGGGGGCTCCCGCGACCGAGATCGACCGGATTTTTGCCAAATCGGTTGAGCGGCGAACGCGCGGCAGATCGGGCTTACTCATGGCCAGCCGATATCCAGCCAAGGGGTTTGAAAATAGCCTGACAGCAGCGCCTTATGCAGTGTTTCACGGGTTTGATGACCTGTTCGTTGGGTTTTCTGACTGGGTTTCAAAGAGCCTGGGTTCGCGTGCGCACGGACACTTGTTTGCACCTGATAGCGTTGAGTTTATTGGCAACCAGTCAGATTATGCAGGGTGTTTGTCTTCGTCGCCCGCTCTACGAGATCATAATCCCGAAGGGTTTTTGTCAAATCTGATTTGGAACACACGCGGTGAGCATCAGTCCTTTTTATTCTCCGCTCGCGATGCGCAGGACATTTGTGGTTTTCTGACACGCGATCCGAATGCAATGGTCTCCGCTGTCAGCGGTGCATGGGCATTGCAGCTTTTGCATTCGGGCCGACCGATTGCCAAAATTCGTACCGAGGCCGCGCGACTTCAACGGCGTGAAGCTGCATTTCTAAGCAGTCTCCGCGAAAGGCGGACACGCGCACGCGTTCGAATTTGGACGCTAGCCGAATTTCTTGAAAACCCGACAGAGCCGCTGCAGGTCATAATTGACGATCTGTCCGTGCCGGGCGCCCAGACACTTGCACAACCCCCGGAATTACAACCTATGACCGGTCTGGCAGCATTTCTGCAAAAGCTTAGAAACACCGGCATGAGCCCGCATACGGCGGGCGCCTTTTCAGAGCGACCTGCAGCGCAAGTTTCGAAGAGTTCTAGCGCAGGCCGTGGCGCGCAAAATTTGAGTTAGGATGACAGGCAACAATTTCGATTATTTTGTCGTATTGGCCGGAATGCGGACCGGTTCTAATTTGCTCGAAGAGTGTCTCGCCGCGTTTCCTGGCGTCGAATGCTATGGCGAGCTTTTCAATCCCCATTTTTTTGGCAAACCGAAGGTCGAGACCATGTTCGGTCTTTCGATGGCCGCGCGCGAGGCTGATCCGGTTCGAACCATCGGTGCGATGCGGTTGGAAGGTGAGGGTTTGCCGGGGTTCCGTCTGTTTTACGACCATAATCCGCAGGCGATTGCGCATGTACTGGCCGACAAGAATGCGGCCAAAATCATTCTGACGCGACGACCGATCGACAGCTACATTTCGCTAAAGATTGCGCGCAAAACCGGCCAATGGTGGCTTGGCGATCTGACCCGCGCGCGTAAAGCCCGGGTGCCGTTCGATCCGGACGAATATGTCGACTTCCTGAACACTCTTGCGGACTTTCAGGCACAGGTTGAGCGTGCATTGCAGACAACCGGACAAAGCGCGTTTCACATCGGTTATGAAAATCTGTCGGACCAGCACGTGATCGGCGGTCTTGGGCGGTATCTTGGCATTGAGGCCGCGCCGGACATGAAAAAAGTTCGGGCAAAAGTCCAAAATCCCTCGCCACTGGCCGACCGACTGACGAACCCGACGATTGCCGAAGACGCGCTTCGAAGCATCGCAATGCCCGATATTGGACAAGTGCCAATGCGCGAACCTGGCCGCGGTCCCGGATTGAAATTTTTTCGTGTCTGCAAAAGCGCGCCGCTGCTCTATATGCCGATCCGTGGCGCAGGTTTTGACCCCGTCCCGAGCTGGATGAAGACGGTCGATCCGGAAGGTGAATTAAGCGGTGGAATGGGCCAACGCGATCTTCGCCGCTGGAAACGCCAACATCCCGGTCATCGCTCCTTCACCGTAGTTCGCCATCCATTACCGCGCGCGTACGATGCATTTTGTCGCTATGTTCTTCCGACGGGTGAGGAGGCTCATGCCGACCTGCGCGACGCAATGATCAACCAATATGACTTGCCGTTGCCCGCTGTCTGGCCCGACGTCGGGTGGAGTTTGGACAGTCAGCGAATTGCGTTTCTGGCGTTCTTGAAGTTCCTAAAGGGAAACCTCGGCGGCCAGACATCGCTGCGGGTCGACAATACCTGGGCAACCCAGGACATACTGCTCAATGCCATCGGGCAGTTTTCCGTTCCTGATCGCGTAATCAGGGAAGATGCTTTGGCGGAGGGCCTTTTGGCAATTGCTGCCGAAGCAGGGCTAAGCGCTGACCCACCCAGCGACGAATTTAACGTGATAGCGCCCTATTCGCTGGCCGATGTGCAAACGCAATCAATCGATGCCGCGGTCGAGGACGCCTACAGGCGCGATTACATGATGTTTGGATTTTCTCGGTGGCTGGCAGCTGAGACGGATGATCAGGCGGCCTGAACATTTGGCATATCAGTTAGAAGTGTGTGCAGCGTTGACGGATCCGTATTCGCGCGAAGTTTGCTGCACAAGCTGGCGTCACGCATTGTTCTACTGACCAAAGCGAGCGCTTTCAGGTGCTCTACACCGGCATCCAGCGGTGCGAGAAGCGCAAAGATCAGGTCCACCGGCTGCCGGTCCACCGATTCGAAATCGAGCGGTTTCTCGAGCCTCAGGAAGATGCCCATTATGCTGTCAATTGATTCAAGCCGTGCATGCGGAAGCGCAATGCCTTTTCCGACCCCTGTAGGTCCGAGACTTTCACGTTCCTGCAGCGCAACCGACACGTCGACACTGCCAACATTGCTGGTCAGAG
>Ga0224508_10002055_pt1 | contig 17543 bp, 13 predicted proteins | sample SF_Jan12_sed_USG_4_FD_170157 | JGI IMG/M metagenome (GOLD analysis project Ga0224508, IMG submission 170157) | Sediment microbial communities from San Francisco Bay, California, United States - SF_Jan12_sed_USGS_21 | ecosystem: Environmental > Aquatic > Marine > Sediment | place: USA... | reverse complement strand
ATAGTTCCCCAAGGCATGAAGCCCTTCATAGGTGCCGGGTTGCGCGAACACGTCGAGCGTCGCCCGGGCGGCGGCGGTGGAAATGGGATTGCCGCCAAGCGTCGAGGCCATCCACACATAGTCCTTCTGACCGATACGGTTTTCGTTCACCATCTCCATGATGTCGGCGCGCCCGCCAAAGGCGCCGATCGGATAGCCGCCGCCAAGCGCCTTGCCATAGGCGACGAGATCCGGGACGACGCCGTAATATTCCTGCGCGCCGCCATAGGCCAGGCGGAACCCGGTGACCACTTCGTCGTAGATCAATGGCACATCGAACTGCGTGCAGGCCGCGCGCAGCCCCTCGAGGAATCCCGGCTCCGGCGGGGTACAGCGTTGCAACGGCTCGACGATGACCCCCGCGAGATCGCCGGCGTATTGGCGCATGATCGATTCCGTTTTGGCCAAGTCGTTGAACGGCGCCACCAGAAGATGTTCCCGCGCCAGGGGCGTTCCGGCGCTGGTCAATTCGGGTTCCGGAAAATCCTTTAGTTCATGGGGGAACAGGCTCGTCACCCCGGCTTCATTGGCGCCGTGATACGCGCCTTCGAATTTCAATATCTTCGACCGGCCGGTAAAGCCGCGCGCCAGCCGCTGGCAATACATCGTCGCCTCGGTACCCGAGGCGCAAAACCGCAGCCGTTCGACGGCCGGGCTCACCCGCTGAATTTCCTCGGCAACGGCAAGCGCGTGTTCGTTCAGATAGGCGAAATTGGACCCGTGCGACGCCTGCCGTTGCACCGCCTGGACAACCTCCGGGCGCGCATGGCCCACGAGACAGGAGCCCCAGCCCATCGAGAAATCGAGGTATTCCTTGCCGTTGGTGTCCCATAAACGGCACCCCTCGCCGCGGGCGATTGCCACCAGCGCCTCGGCCGGCAGGCCGAACTCTCCGTTGGATATCCCGCCGGGAAAGACGCCGAGCGCACGATCCTTGAACTGCGGCATTCGCTAACCTCCCATCCGGGTTTCCTGTGCGCCCTGACCAATTGCGGCCGCCGGCATCCAATGCTTGTCCACCGCGTCACCGTATACGGTCGAGCATCGCCTGTCCGGTATCGAGAAACGCCTTTATCAGGCGCGCGTCCTTCCGCTCCTTCAAGCAGGCGAGTTGCCGATACATCCGAATGCCGGCGTCGCCAAGCGGAATTCGATGAAGGCGGCTATCGGGTGCGAGGCCGCGATCGCCAATGACGCCGATGCCGAGCCCCTGCGCCACCGCCTCGCGAAACGCATCCCGATTGTTGATCTCGATCCTTTGTCCCGGTGCGATATTGGCCTTGGCGCAGGCTTTCTCGAAGATCAGGCGGGTTTGTGATCCGGATTCCCGAATGATCATCCTTTGGCCCTGCAGATCCTTCAAATTGACGCGTTTGCGATTTGCCCAGCGGTGTTGCTTGTTGACGTAGAGAACGAGCGGCCGCGACGCAAAATCCACGTAGTGAAGCCGGGGGTCCATCTGCGTCGAGGCAAGCATGGCGACGTCAGCGCGAAAATCCAGAAGCGATTTGTGCGCCTCCTCCGAATTGCAAATCGTCAGTGATATTTTCACACCCGGATGGGAGTCGGAAATCGGCGAGATGATGGGAATCACGTCAAGCGGACCGACGGCACTGATTCGAAGATGACCGGTGCCCTTGCCGCTTGCCGCCTCCAGCAGCTCAATCGCCTCTTCGTTCGTCGTAAAGATGCGCTCTGTAATGGTCAGCAGCGATTTCCCCACCTCGCTGAGTTCGACCCGCCGTCCCTGTCGATGAAACAGCTCGACGTCGAAGACACCCTCGAGGTCACCGACCTGCTGCGTAATCGTCGGCTGACTGAGGTTGAGGCGCTCCGCGGCGCCGGTAAAACTTCCCTCGAGCGCGACTGCCTGAAACGACCGAAGCTGCGTGAAATACATAGGATTTCGCTATGTGATTCATAGAAATTCAATATTAGCTCTATGCATTCAATCCTGTCATCCTTTGGGGTATCCTAAACGAAGAACAATAAGACGTTAGGATCAAGCGGGTTTGTCAGGTGGAGGCAATCGAGATGGATCCCATAGAGGCCATCCGGGCCACCGGGGCCGGCCCCATCAAGACATTCGTGTACGGAATCTTTCCGCAGGTGAAGCCGGCCTGGACGGGTTTACCTCACCCGATACCGTGGAAGGCGTCGACCTGTCGCCCTTTATCCAGGGCGACCGGGCGGATGCACCCGAGTCCGTATTTTTGATGAACCCCTGTCCATTCAGCATCGGCGATCCGCGCGGCCATGATCAGGTCCCGGATTTCAAGGGGCGTCGCATGGAATATCGTGGCGTGCGGACGGCGCGCTACACCTATGTGCGAACGATCGACGAGCCGTGGTTGCTATACGACAACCAGGAAGATCCCTATCAACTGGTCAATCGAATCGACGACACCTCCCTCAAAGGGCTGAAAAAAGACCTGGAGGACGAGATGCGGCGGCACATGGCGCAGATCGGCGATGACATCCGTCCGAAGGAACACTATTACGACGCGCTCGGCATTGATTTCGACGATCGCGGCAAGTTACAGGCATTGGTCGAGAACCCGTATGACCGGTCGGGATAACCTAGAAGAGGATCTTTTGGCGTGACCCAGGGCGAAAGACCGATTGACGCAGAGACGGCGGATGAACTGGGCGAACGTCTGTTCACGATGGTGGTCTACACCGATACGCATCTGAATCAGAATGAATCGGAATCGATGGCACCGTTTGAAGTCAACCTGTTGGCCAACGCGCGCATGCGATATGTGATCAACGAAATCAACGCCGTTGCGCCGGATTTCGTGATCCATCTGGGCGACCTCGTGCATCCGGTGCCGGTGATGCCGATTTATGCGGATGCGGCCGACCGGTTCCACGAGCAAACCGCCGCGCTCAACTGCCCGCAATATTTGGTGCCCGGCAACCATGATGTCGGCGACAAGCCGATAAAATGGGGCCCGGCGGGCGTCGTCTGCGACGATTTTCTGACCCTGTGGGAAAAGCATTTCGGCGATCATTACTATGCCTTCGACCATGGCGACTGCCATTTCGTGGTGATCAATGCCCAGATCATCAACTCCGGCCTCGCCTCGGAAAAAGCGCAGCGCGCGTGGCTGGAACAGGATCTTGCGGCGAACGCCGGAAAGCGGCTTTTCGTCAATATCCACTATCCGCCCTATCTCACCGCCCCGGACGAGGCGGAGCATTACGACAATATCGGCGAGCCGGGGCGAACATGGGTGCTGGACCTCCTGGAGAAATACCAGGCGGAAGCGCTGTTTGCCGGGCACGTCCACAATTTCTGGTACAATTTACACGGCGATACCCACTGTTATCTTCTGCCGTCCACCGCGTTCGTGCGCCAGGATTACAGCGAGTTGTTCCGCGTCGGGCCCGGGCCCGAGGCCGGCCGGAACGATGCGCCGAAACTCGGTTATTTCGTCGTGCACGTTCACGCGAACGGCCATGTGTGCCACCCCGTGCGGACCTTCGGACGCACCCTCGCACCCGATGGACCGAGCCCGCCCACCCCTCGGCGCCTGCCGCTCGTTCATCCGCGTGTGACCCGCCGCGCCACCGTGGGATTCGATTTCCGCCACCCCTGGACGGAGTTGGTCGAGATACCGCCGAGCGGCGGTCTGGACGAATTCGCGCGCAAATCCGTCCGCAACGACTATCCCCTCCTCTCTTTATGGGAGATGGGCGTCCGTCGCTTGCGCATTCCGCTGCATGACCTCGTCAACCCGGAAATCCGCCAGAGAATGCGCGATCTCAAGAGCATGGGCCACGCATTCACGGTGTTTTCGTTCGAGCTGCCGGATCCGAAGCAACGGCGCACCCTGATCGATCATTGCGACCTGATCGAAGCCTGGGAGGTCGGTTTCGCTTGGGACGATCTCGATGACATTTGCCGCGGCATCCAAGCCATCAAGGACGAGGCGGAGATTTCGGTATTCCTGACCAAGCTCCGGTCGAAAGAAGATCTGGAGACCGACGCTCACAAATATTACCACGTCATCAATCACGGGTTCGTTCCCGGCGAGCGCGCAATCATTCGCGATATTCTCGGCGACAGCGCCAAGGCCGGGCTGATCGACGGCTTCGTGTTTCGGGTGCTGAATGAGCAGCCCCTGTCGGCCGAAATACGGGCGGCCGGCCAATTGGCGGCGGACCTCGATACCAAAGCATCCATCCACGTCCGATTGGCCACGTCCAATCCGGCGGCTGAGTCGCTCGACGATGCGCTGCATGCCAACCGGATCGCGGAGGCAATGGTCGCGTCCGCCACGCAACCGAATGTGCGCTCCTTCATCGATACTTTTGCCGATATCGACCGGGGCTATTTCGTTCGAAACGGCGTCGTCGATCGCCTCTACAATCCGAGGCTCGGCAGTCACGTGGTCAGGAATCTGAATGCCGCGCTGAACGAGATGTACGGCGCTCTCAATCTCGGCGACTGCCATCCGCTCGATTCCATGACGATTATCGGCTTTTCAGATGCCTCGGCCTCACACGCCCTGCTCTTGCCGCATGGGACCGCAAACGGCCGGACTGTGACTCTGCCGATTGAGGCGGCCGGCCAAGAGGGCCAGGCAAAAATCGCCGATCTCGCAACCGGCGAAATTACCGAGGTTCCCTGGTCCAAAAAGGAACAAGCCGGGGAAGCTTCGCTGCCGACGGCAATCGGAGGGCCCGTGCTGGTTTCCCTTTAGAGCACATCCCGAGCGAACCGAAACGGTTCGCGACGACGTATTTGGCTAAAATGTAAAGAGAGTGACCATTTCACTTGAGTCAATCTAAACAAGAAATGGTCAGGCCCCCGCGCGGCGTCGTAGCCGCCGGCTTTATTTGCTCTTGGCGACTTTGGCCCGCGCCCAGGCGGAAACGACTTCGGACAGCAGCACCAGCACAACGATCGACAGAAGGATCGCGGCCACCCGTTCCGTCTCGATCTGCTGCACATTGCGCTTGAGGTACCACCCCATACCCCCCGCACCAAAGAAGCCCACGACGGTGGCGGCGCGAAACGCAACATCCCAGGTATAAATCGCAATGCCGGTGAAGGCGACGCGGACTTGCGGGATCACGCCATAGACGAATACCTGAAACAAACTGGCGCCGGTCGCCTTGATCGCTTCCACCGGCCCCATATCGATCGCCTCGATTTCCTCCGCAAACAGTTTTGCGGCGAAACCGGTGCAAAACACGGTCAAGGCCAAGACGCCGGGCAACATGCCGAAGCCGAGGATGCTGACGAATAGGATCGTCCAGATCATTTCGTGCACGGCGCGTCCAAGCATGGTGACCAACCGCGCCAGCGGATAAACGAAGCGCCGGTGCGGCGTCATGTTGTAGCTCGCGAACCAGCCGAGCGGCACGCTGATCAGCAATCCAAACAGCGCGCTGAGATACGCCATCTGGATGGTGTCCACGACCGACCCCAGATAGGTGGCGTCGAGGATATAGTCGATATCCGCCGGGTAATACCGGTCGGTGACGAGATGGCCGATCTTTCCGAACATCGGAAACAGCCGCTCGAGCGGGATTTCCAGATACTCGATCGAATATCCGAGCAAGAGAAAAACGCCGAGCACCACGCCATAGCGAATCAGCGACGCCGGAAACCTGAAGCGTCGCCATTGCGGTGCGACCGCGACCGCGCCGATATGATCGCTATTGCCCATCGTCATCGAACTGCGCTTCCGCCGCCCCCCATCAAATCACCGACTTGCGGCCGTAATGCGAGAGAAACTCGCCCACCAGGATGATGCACAAAATTGCGAAGATTACCGTCGTCACGCCGGGAAAGTTGAAGGTGTTCATCTGTCGGAAAAACATCAGGCCAAGCCCGCCGGCGCCGACCAATCCGAGAATGGCAGAGCGTCGGATATTGATTTCCCATTCGAAGATGATCACGCCGATGACCACCGGCAAAATCTGCGGCACGATCGCATAGATCAGCACTTGAAATCCGTTGCCGCCGACCGCGCGAATCGCCTCGACCGGCGCGGGGTCGATGTCCTCGATCGCTTCGGCGGAAATCTTGGCGATGAAACCGACCGAACGCATGGCGATGGCGAGCACACCGGCAAGCGCACCGAGGCCGACCGCGGCAACGAAGAACAGGGCCCAGACGATCTCGTGAATCGACCGGCTCAGCGTCATCAGGAGGCGCGCGATCGGATAGGTGACAGGTTTGAAGGGCGTAATGTTGAGCGCGCCGAACCAGATCACCGGTATGCAGATGATCACGCCGAGCATCGTGCCGAGGCACGCGATCATCAGGGTTTCGATGGTCGGCCCGATTAGGTTCGGCAGCAGGGAAAAATCAAACCCGATAAACCGGTCGACGGATTTCAGGATCGCCCCGAAGGATCCCATCCGCGCCCAATCCGTATCCTCGACGACCGTCACCTTGACGCTCCAGACGACCAGCCCGAGCAAGCCAAGATACAAAACGGATCGAATTATTCGGCTGCGCTTTCGCTCGGCCTCGATCCGGTTGAGCAGGGCGCCGTAGACCGCCGCGCCGGTCATCGCCTTGCCGGACGCCATGGGCGCGTCATCACAGCACCTCCATGGCATAAATTTCGTTCAGCTTATCCTGATCGATGCTGTCGGTCGGGCCATCGAACATCTTGACGCCATCCTGCAATCCGATGATCTTGTTGCAGAACTCCAGCGCGAGCTGAACGTCGTGGATATTGCACAGGACCGGCACCCCGAATTCGGTGGCGATTTCCTTGATCAGCGCCATGACCTCGCGCGAGATCTTCGGATCCAGGCTGGAGGTCGGCTCATCGAGCAGCAACAGTTTTGGATCCTGCATCAACGCCCGGGCGATGCCGACCCGTTGCCGTTGGCCGCCACTCAATTCATCGGCCCGCTTGTCCACATGGTCGATCAAGCCGACACGATCGAGAACTTGCAACGCGCGCGTGATGTCATCCTTGGAGAACAATCGGAACAAGCTACGCAGGTTGCCGACATAACCGAGCCGGCCGGACAGCACATTGTCCATCACCGACATCCGGTCGACCAGATTGAATTCCTGAAATATCATGCCGATATTTCGCCGCAGCTTGCGCAGATCGCCTTGCGACAGCGTCAGCACCTCGGTGTCATAGAGCCGGATGCTGCCGCCGGTCGGTTCCACCAGGCGGTTGATGCACCGGATCAGCGTTGACTTCCCGGCGCCGCTGGGACCGATGATCGCGAAAAAATCCTCCGCGTCGACGCCGAAACTGACTCCCTGAAGAATCTCGGGCCCGGTCCGGCTATAGCGCGCGGTGAGATCGGTAACGGTTAGAATAGACATGGCCGTGACAGCGCGATCGTCCGCGGCGGGGCGAAACAGTGGATTGTCCCGCCCCTTGCGCGGCCGACCTGACGCCGGTTACTTCTTTTTCTTTTTGCGGGCGTCCTTGGCCTTCTTCAGATCACGGATGACGTCGTAATCCTTGGAAGACATACGCACGAAGGTGTTGGACTTCACGTTTTTGAGGAAGGCCTTTGCTTCCGGCTGCCCTTTCAGGCCCAGAAACGTGTCTGCGATTTTCGCCTTCAGATCCTTGCACAGCGTGTTGCGATAGACGAAGGGATCCTGCGGGATCGCCGGGGATTTCCAAAGGACATTGAAATCCGCCAGTTTGACCTCTCCCTTGTTCACCACATTGTCGAAACGATGCGATGCGACGAAGGCGGCATCGACCTTGCCTTGGTGAACCGCCACGGTGGAGAGTTCGTGACTGCCGGTATAGACGACTTTTTTGAAGTAGTTATCGATGTCCGTATTGATCACCTTCGAGAAAACCACGCGCGGCACCAGATTGCCCGACGTGCTGCCGGGGTCGGTAAGGCCGACAATCGATCCCTTCAAATCTTTGATGGTCTTGAACTTGCTTCCCTTCTTGGAAACCAGCACGCCCTTGTAACCGGGGCCTTCTTCCTGCAGATGGCCGGGCCGTTTAGCGTATGTCGCGAACACCTCGACACTCGGGTCCTTGGAATTCGCAATGACATAGGTATACGGTCCAAGCACCGCGACGTCGACAAACCCACCGAGCAACCCTTCCACCACCGCGGCGTAAGAGGTCGGCATGAAGAATTGGATTTTCTTGCCCGTCAGCTTCGCCATGCGGTCCGTGACCGGCTTGTAGAGCTTGAGTTCGGCGACCGTCTCCTCGGTCGGCACCATCGCGAAGGTGAGCGCCTTGGGATTTTCGCACTTACCCGCGGACGCGGCGACCGTGGCCGTCCCCATCAGCAATCCGGCCGCTAGGGCCATGCTGCCGACGGCGCGTTTCGTCCGGCCATTTCCGACTGACCGAGATACTCGATTATGTGTCATTATTTGAGATCCTCCCTTTGTCTTGCAGGTTTGATTTTTCAGTTCCGCCTTACTGCGATCCCCCCACGCCTTACCAGCGCATATTGATGTTCTTGATCTGCGTATAGCTCAGCAATTCGTCGAAACATTCCTCCTGGCCGATGCCGCTGCTCTTCCAGCCGCCATAGGGCGCGCCGATATAGCGCCCGTTGGTGTTGATCCAAACGTAACCGGCCTCGATCCGCTCGGCGGTCTCCATCGCCTTGTCGAGATCGTTGGTCACAATCGCCGCGGTCAGGCCGTATTCCAGCGCGTTGGCGCGCCCGATCATATCTTCGTAGTCATCCCACGGCATGACCGACATGACCGGCCCGAAGATCTCCTCGCGGGCGATCCGCATGTCGGGCTTCACATTATTGAATACGGTCGGCGCGACGAAGAAGCCGTCTTTCAGGGCGGGGTCCGACGGGGCGCCGCCGCCGGTGATCAGCTCGGCGCCTTCGGACTTGCCCGACTCAATGTAGCCGGTGACCCGGTCGTATTGCTCCTGAGAAACGATCGGACCCATTTCCTTGCCTTCCTCCCAGGGAAGGCCGATCGGCAGGGCTTCCGCCTCGGCGGCCAGCGCCTCCAGGACAGGTCCGTGGAGCGATTTATGCACGAAGACGCGCGACGTCGAACTGCAGGATTGACCCTGGCGGTTCATGTTCATGCCCTTGACCGCCGCCTGCGCCGCCTTCGCCGGATCCGCGTCCGGGAAGATGATAATCGGGTTCTTGCCGCCCAGTTCGAGGCTCACATTCTTCAGCCCATCGGCGGCTTCGCGCGCGATAATACGGCCGGTGGCGACGGAGCCGACGAAACCGATGCGGTGCACCAGCGGATGGCGCACCATTGCGGACCCCGCAACCGCGTCGCCGGTGACGACATTGACGACGCCCGGCGGAAAGATGCCGTCGCACAGTTCGGCCAGGCGCAGGCTCGAGAGCGGCGCCTGTTCCGGCCCCTTGATGACGACGGTGTTGCCGGCGGCCAGCGGCGCGGCCGCCTTCTCGGCGCAGAACCGGAATGGGTGGTTGAACGGGTTGATCTTGGCCACCACGCCGTAAGGCTGGCGCCGCGTGAAATTCATGTGCCGCGGGCCGAAGGACGATGTCTCGCCCTTGATTTCGGTGATCAATCCGGCGAAATAGCGCAGCGTGTCGACGGTCCAGTCGACGTCGCCGGTCATGCCGCTCAGCGCATTGCCGGAATCGACGCAGTCCATCATGCCGAGTTCTTCCCGATGCTCCGCAAGTTTATCGGCGAAGAGCTCGAGGCAGCGGGCGCGCTCCTTGATCGGAACGCGGCGCCAATCCTGAAACGCATTATGGGCGGTCTTGACCGCATGATCGACGTCTTCTTCGGTCGCCTTCGGAACTTCGCCAAGGCGATCCCCGTTCGACGGGTTGAACGACTCGATCGTGCCATTGTCCTTGGCAGGCAGCCATTCGCCGCCGATATACAAGCCCTTCGGCGAAAACTTCAGATCGGGTGTGGCAGACATGTGATCTCTTCTCCCAAATTGGTTGGCTGCCGCTACGGCACGATTGCGGCGCGCAGCACGCTGCGATCGGCGGCACGTTTGAACGCCTCGTCCAGATCGGCGAGGGCGAATTTCGAATCGACGATATCCTTGAACGGAAAGCGGTCGCGGTTCGCCATGACGAAGTCGAGCGCCTGAATGAGGTGCCGCGGATGGTAATTGTGGATGCCGCGCAAGGTGATCCATTGGCGCACCAGAATATTGGCGTCGATGTTGATATACGCGTCCGGGTTGACCAAACCGGCAAGCGTATACCGCCCGCCGACCCGCAGCATGCGCAGCCCGGCGGCGACCACGTCGGGCACGCCGCAGACCTCGATCACCGCGTCGGCGCCATCCGGCGGGCACAGCCCGCGAATGGCCTCGATCAGCGCATCTTGGTCCATCTCGGCGACATTCATGGTCACGTCGGCGCCGAATTTTTTCGCGATCTCCAAACGGTCCGGCACCGCATCGAGGCCGATCACCAGCCGCGCGCCACGCGCCTTGGCCATCGCACAGCCGTAGAGGCCGAGCAAGCCGAGGCCCTGAATCACGACCGTGTCGCCCAGGGATATCTGTGTCGCTTCGGTGACGGAGACCATCGTGGCGACGCCGCAGTTCAACGGTGTCGCCTCCTCGTCGCTCAGGTCATCCGGCAGTTTCAGGATTCCAGTGCCGGGCACGATGTAGCAATACTCGGCGAACCCGCCGAGAAAATGCGGATCTTCCTCGGCCAGGTCATGGCCGTATTTGCGGACGCCCTTGCATTTCTGCGGCATGTCGTGCACGTCGCGGTAGTGACACTCGCCGTCGAAAAAATATTCCGTCCAGGTGACCCGGTCGCCGGTCCCCAGCGGATCGCCCCGCATATCCCGCTCGATCTCATTGCCCAGTTCTTCGATCACGCCGATGATTTCATGCCCCAGGATGCCGGGGCACGGATTCGGCCGGTGGCCCTGATAGGAGTGAATGTCCGACCGGCAAATGGTCGACATGGTGACGCGGACAAGCGCCTCGCGCGGCAAGACCGGCCGGAGCGGATACTCCTTCAGGACGAACGGCGTGTTCGGCGCATTATAGACGGCGGCCTTGGCAGTGCGGCTCATCCGCCGGCCGCTCCGGCAGCGGTGCCGTTGATCGCGAAGTCGAACACTTCGTAACTCTTGAGCACGCCGGCCTCGGCCCGGGCGGCGTAGCGATCGTCCACCGGATGGCTGATGATGATCGGCACCTTCGCTTCGGAAACGCCGCCATGAGTCCGCAGGCGGTGTCCCTTGAGCGCGGACAGATCATGATCCTGCTCGCGCGCGCCGATGCAGGTGCCGGCGTCGCTGATCACCGCCACATCGCCCTCGCGGTCGGCGGGCAGCTCGAACCTTTCGACGGTTTCGGATTTCGCGTAAGCGCCTTCGATGCCCGCTATATCCTTGATGGCGGCAATGGCATCGCGCGGATCGAGCCCGTTTTTGCAATAGACCCGGACAAAACCGCCGAGCGCGCCGTGATGGCCGACGAAGGCGTCCGTAATCGGGCAGATCACCGTGCTGCTGCCTGTGCCGAACCGGTCGTCCAGGACATCCTGCAACCAGATGACATTCGGCGTGCCGTCTTCTTTCGACTTGTCGTTCATGCCGTGGTCCGCGGTCAGCGCGACGATCGCGCCAAGCTCGGCGAGGCGGCCGAAGCGTTGATCCATGTTGATGTAGAAATCATTCGCTTCGGGCGTGCCGGGCGCATGCGCGTGCTGCACGAAATCGGTGAGCGAGAGGTAGAGAATATCGGGCCGCCGCGTCTCCAGCAGCTTGATGCCGGCATCGAGCACGAACAGCGACAATTCCTGCGAATACATGTCGGGTAGCGGCTGACCGACGAAATCCAGCACATCCTCGATACCGTTCTCCGCCATCGTGCAACGATCGGCATATTGCGAGGAAAGGCTGACCGAGCCGCCGCTAAGGTCCAGGTTTTTCGCCAGTTGCTGACGCAGCTTGTCCTTGGCGGTGATGGAGACCACCTTCGCGCCGTGTTGCGAGAACGACGCCATGACCGACTGGGTGCGCAACAATTCGGGCCCGGTCATCACCACCGCCTCGCCGGTCGCCGGATCGAGGTAGAAATTGCCGGATATGCCGTGCACCGCGGGCGGCTTGCCGGTCACGATCGACATGTTGTTGGGGCAGGTGAAGCTCGGTACCGTGCCCTCCGCGACGGTATGGAAACCGTTTTGCATGAAGCGTTCGATATTCGGGATGATGCCGTCGCGCAGCCCGCTCTTGATATAGGCGGGGTCGCCGCCGTCGATGCACACGACGACAATAGGTTGAGACGGATACTGATACTCGATTCCGTTCAGCTCAACCGCTGGCTTGCTCATGGTGTCTCCCTTCTCCGACTCAATCGCCGCATTTTTTGAATTGCGCGGATTTCCGATGCTTGAGCGACGGTAGCACTGTGATTACTATCGGTTAAAATTGCAAATTATTGAGTATCCATTGATCTAATCGATGTATGAAAAACCACTCAAAGCGTTTCACGCCGTTGCCGTCGAGGGTGGTTTCACCGCCGCGTCGCGCGCGCTCAGTATCGGGCAGCCGACGGTATCGACACATGTGCATCTGCTCGAGGAAACCTTCGGCGTGGAGCTGTTCCACCGCCGCGGCCGTACGATCGAACTGACCCCGGTGGGGCGCACGCTTTTTACGATTACCCAGGGGCTATACCGGCATGAAGAGGAGGCGATCGCGTATCTGCGGTCCGCGCGCGCGCAACAGGCCGGCGAGCTGCGGCTGGGCGCGGTCGGCCCCTACGATGTGATGGAGCTGTTACAAGCGTTCCGGTTGGATCATGCCGGGGTGCGGTACTCGGTAACCCTGGGCAGTGAAACCGAGGTCTTCAAGCGGCTGATCAACTTCGAGACCGATGTCGGAGTCACCGGATTTGCCCCCGACGACGACCGGTTCCATTGCGTGTTCTACAACCGCGATCCGGTGCTGATCATCGTCAACCGCAGCCATCCCCTCGCCGCGCGAGATTCGATCACCCTCGCCCACCTTGCCGATCAGGCAACCGTGTTGCGCCCGCCGGAATCGACCACCCGGCAGGCGTTCGAGCGCGCGCTGCGCAAGGCCGACGTATCGATCCGCCCGGTGATGGAAATCAACAGCCGCGAGGCGATTCGGGAAGCGATCATCCGCGGCATCGGCATCGGCGCCATTTCACGCAATGAATACGCCGAACATCCGGACTTGCGCGCCTTTCACATCCCGGCGGCCGAGATGTACACCTATGCCCATGTCGTCTGCCTCGCGGAGCGCCGGAACCGGCCGCTGATCGCCGGGTTTATCGACTTGGCCGAACGCGGCGCGAAAGCGTTCGACTCGGCGGCTTGAATTCGGACAATTCCCGCCCGGCCCCATATTGAACAAAGCCGTGTAGCGCCGCGCCGATTCAGGTTCGCGGCCCCCGCCATTCACGGACACCGCCGGTATTGAGGAACGTATTAGCAAGGGTGCGGTCCGCGTGGGTCATGCGCCACGACAACATTTTCTCGGTGAACGCGAGACGAACGCCGGCGTAGTCCGGGTCTCCCGCGCGGTTGACGAACTGGTCCGGGTCGCCTTTGAGGTCAAAGAGCAACGGCGGCAAGGCTGGAAAGTGTACATACTTGTACGCGTCGTCGCGGATTGCGGCGAGATGGCATTGATCGGGTTGGAGTTCGAGGCCATTCTCACCCGAAAGCTCGGGCACATGCCGCCAATCGAACTCCCAATGCGCCTCGCGCCGCCAGTTTTTCGGCGTATCGCCGCGGACGAAGGGAAGAAGCGGGCTGCCGTCGCATTGTGCCGGAACGTCGCGGTCGAGCCATTCCAGGATGGTCGGCATGACGTCGACATGCTCGGTAAACGCGGCGACCTCGCGCCCGCGCATCCCATTCGCCGCCCCGTCCGGATCGCGGATGATGAGCGGGATGTGAAATGCTTCGTCGAAATATCCGCTCTTTCCCTGCAAATGATGATCGCCGAGGTGTTCGCCATGGTCAGAGGTGAAGATAACCAGGGTGTCGTCGTACTGTCCGGCATTCTTGAGATAGTCGATGATCCGCCCGACATGATGATCGACTTCGCTCATCAGCCCGTAGTAGGTGGCCCGCGCCTGGAGGATCGTAACATCGTCGATGTCCGCTTCCCGGCCCTCATGGCCGAGCGAATATCGCTTGCGCCTGTGGTTCTCGATCATCAGGGCCAGATAAGGATGCTGCGCCGCTTCCGCGCCCGGCGATGCCGCGCGACGCGGCGGCGGAACATCGCCCGGGTCGTACAGGGTGTTATACGGCTCCGGCGCCACCCAGGGCGGGTGCGGGCGCTTGAACGACAGGTGGACGAACCAGGGGCGTCCGCCATTGACCGCGAGCCAGTTCAGCGTTTCGCCGGCGGTGAAGGCGGTGTCGCTATCCTCGGCGCCATAGGCTGGCGGCGCATAGGTGTCTCCGCGCGTTTCGGCGCCCGGGTAGTCGGGAACCGGTTTATACGCGTCGGCCGGCCTCGACCATCCGCTATACCCCCGCCCCTTGAGCCATCTCAGCCACGACGTGGTGTGATTGACGATTTGGTTCAGGCCCGGTAGCACGCCGTCATAGGTCTCAAGCCGCGGATCGCCCGCGGCGAGGGTCCGCGGATCCGGGGCGGTGCTGGTGTATCCAAAAAGCACCGGGTCGTAGCCCGCCTTGCGGGCTTCCAGCGCCACGTTGGTGAACCGTGCATCGAGCGGCACGCCATTATAGACAACCCGGTGATTGAACATGTAGAGCCCGGTCAGCAGCGAGGCGCGGCTCGGGCTGCAGGGTGCGCCTTGCGAATAGTGCCTGCGAAACAACACGCCGTCGGCGGCAAGCCGATCGAGGGCCGGCGTCTTGACGCAAGGATGTCCGACGGCGCCCAACGAATCGCCGCGCCATTGATCCGCGGTAATGAAAAGAACGTTCTTTTCGGTTCGTTGCGCCATTGTCGATGCCTCCTGATGTCACGAACGGACGTTAACCTGTGCGTATCGAATCTCATATTCGCATGAAATAAAATCGCCCGGATTCGCCACGGTGGCGCTTTCCATTATAGTGGACTGGAAAAGAATAAATAAGAATGGGGCGTTGCACGCCCAATCCAGGCAGAGGAGAAAATCATGGACCCAAAATCGTTGTTCACACGTCGCTTCGTTATCGCTGGCGCCGGAGGCACCGCCGTTGCGCTCACCCTCGGAGATCTTATTTTTCCCGCCGCCGGCTTAGCAGCGGGTAAGCCGAAAAAAGGCGGCAAGCTGGTCTATGCGGTCTTAGGGCACAATTCGAAACACAAAAGCAAGAAGACCGCGAAGCATCCGTATAGCGGTATCGAGATCCGAACCAAGAACGTCTACAACGCGCTGACCTGGGTCGACCAGGATCTGAATGTGCGGCCGGAAGTGGCCACCAAGTGGGAATCCGTCAGCGACGATCAAAAAGTCTGGGAAGTCGATATCCGCGAGGGCATCAAGTTCCACGATGGCCGCGATCTCACCGTCGAGGACGTGATCTCCTCTTACGATTTCCACCGCCACAAGAAGAAGGGCACGTCCTTCGCCAAAAAGATGCTGGCCAAGGTCGAGAAGGCCGGCGCCAACAAAGTGCGCTTTATCCTAAAAACACCCAACAGTGAGTTTGGGTGGTGGGCGGCCGAATACCGCCAGGCAATCATGCCGGCGGCATCGATCGATACGATCGGTATGGACGGTATCGGCAGCGGTCCGTTCAAATTCGCCAAGATCGATCCGCAGCGGCGTGTCATTTACGAAGCGAACGAGAATTATTGGGGCGACGGCCCCTATCTGGACACGCTGGAAGTTGTCGTCCAGCCCATGGGCCCGGCGATGAACGGCTACCGGTCGAAGCAGTTCGATATGATTATGGCCGTCGATCCGGCCCTGGTGTCTCAATTCGAGAAATTGCCCGGCACCGTCGTCGATATCGCCAAGGCGGGATCGCAAATGCTGGCCGTGCTGCCCAAGTATGAAGGCTCGCCCTTCATGGACAAGCGCATCCGCCAAGCGCTGACATTGGCCATCGATCGCCAGAAGATCATCGACATCGTCTATGGCGGCAAGTCCGCATGGGTGACCAACGATTCGCACATGGCGAATTTCAATCAAGATTTCTTGCCTAGGAAAACCGTTCGCGATGTTGCCAAGGCAAAGAAGCTGTTGGCGGAGGCCGGACACCCGAACGGCATTACCCTCCCGACGTTGTACTATTCGGGCTATTACCCGGAAATCGATCGGGTGTTCCAGGTGATGGCGGAGTCGGTCAAAGACGCAGGCATCACGATGCCGATCGAGGCACGACAGAAGAGCGGCTACCGCAAATGGCGCGTCGAGGACAAGAAGAAGACGCGCAAACACCGCTTCGCCATGGGCCCGGTCGGGCCACGGAACCCCGCCGCCAATCTATTCCGCATGGCGCGCCCAACCTACAACGAAAGCGGCTACTGGCATCCCAGCCCGAAGGGCGACGAATATATTGCGCTCTATAAGAAGGCGATGACGACCGGCGATGCCGCGAAACGGCGGGCGATCTACCACGAAATGCAGCGCATCCTCCATGAAGAGGTGCCGACCCTGTTTATCGTTGGCCGGCGCACGATCGACGTCCATCGATCGAACGTGCATGGCTGGAAGGCGCACTCCCAAAGTTGGTCGGGCAAGTTCGACACCGTCTGGAAGTCGTAGCATTTCGGGACCGGGAGACGGGATGAGGGCGCGCCGCTTCGCCGGCCGTCCCTCTCCCCTCCGTTCGCCGTGATTGTGAGAGTGATCCGATGCTGAACGCGATACTGCGGCGCACGTTGCTGTCCGTCCTCGTCCTTTTCCTGGTCGCTGTATTCGTTTTCCTGGCAACGGAAGTGCTGCCGGGAGACGCGCTCGACGTCTATCTGACCGAGGACGACGTCAGCGTCATGACGCAGGCGGATATCGAGGAAATGCGGCATGAGCTTGGCCTCGACGTGCCGGCGCCAATTCGATTTTTCGCATGGTTGTCGGGCGCCGTCGTCGGTGATTTTGGCGTGACCATTGTCGATAAGATCCCGATAGGCGAGATTATCTTCAATCCGCTTCTCAACTCTCTACAGCTCGGCGCCGCGATCACCCTGATCACCATGCCGGTCGCGTTTGCCATTGGCGCCGCGGCGGGATATTGGCGCGGCCGGCGGACGGATGCGGTGGTTTCGACCACCTCCATCATCGGATACTCCATTCCCGACTTTGTCATTGGAACGGTGCTGATTATCGTTTTTGCCGTTTGGATCCCGCTGTTTCCCGCGGTTATTACCGCTTTCAATAACGCATCGCCGTTTGAACTTCTGGCGGTTTCCCTGCTGCCCGCCATAACCGTGATCATCGGACATGTCGCCCATTTGAGCCGATTGTTGAGGGCGGGATTTATCGAGACGATGAACAGCGATTTCGTCGAACGCGCGCGCCTGTCGGGGGTTCCGGAACACCGCATCGTTTTCCGGCACGTCCTGCCGGCCTCCGTAATTCCCACCCTGAATGCGACGGCCCTTTATATGGCCGGCGTGTTGTCCG
>Ga0224508_10002054_pt1 | contig 17555 bp, 14 predicted proteins | sample SF_Jan12_sed_USG_4_FD_170157 | JGI IMG/M metagenome (GOLD analysis project Ga0224508, IMG submission 170157) | Sediment microbial communities from San Francisco Bay, California, United States - SF_Jan12_sed_USGS_21 | ecosystem: Environmental > Aquatic > Marine > Sediment | place: USA... | reverse complement strand
GATACGACAAAAGAGACGACAACTACCTCGCATCCGTCCAACTCGCCTCATTGCGGATTTGGCTGCGAACTTATGAGTCGGTGACCTAGCACGGCTCAATAATGCCATTTTTAGGATCTTCTGAGCTGATCTCTGAAATGTTCAAGTCGCATATGAAACTCGGCAGTGTCACCATAGTCCATGAAACGTCGGTAACGCCCATGTGGAGATTTGATCCGCAATGCGTGTTTAATTGGGCACCAATATTGTTCGGTCCGACCGGCAACCTCCCGCACATAGGCGATCAGGCCATTGGCGTAACCGCAATACTCGCAATTGAGCTTTTCGATCGCATTCAGATATGCCAGGTGCCGCCTGTCGAGATGGATGTAATCCGATCGACGGACGCGCTCGATACCCCAGACCGAAAAGCATATGACCTGGAATAGCCAGACGCTGAAATCAAGCAGAATCAATGGGAAAATCAGGATATAGATAAAGGGCGAGAGCAACAGGTAGCCCATAGTCGAATCCCTCAAGAAACGGATGAGACCTGTTTTAATATGAATATGCTCTGCGACGACGCTTTGCTCGAAAATCACTCGGCCCTTGTCAAGTCGGTAACGGAAGGCGGCACGTTGCTCGTCGATTTTCTGCTCGAATTCTTCTTCTATTTGGCGGAGCCGCTCAAACAGGTCGTTCAATTCGCTGTCCATAGGGTTGCTTTCCTTCCCGATGAGCCCATACCTCGAGCATGATCGTTGGCTTTGTCAGACTAATTGGGCGTGATCTGGCTGACTAGAAGCAATGAAGACTTTCACGCGGCGAGTTGACGCCACTCGGCCAAAGCAGTCGAGCACTTCTCTTTGAAAATGTCCCGGCGGTTTAGATGACGGTCGTGATTGAAATGGTTATGGATCGAGGCGTGGGCTGCAGCGAATTTCTGCAGGGTCTTTATGTCCCTAAATCGTGTCATTGCTCCTTCTCGCCGGCGGAATGGCTGATGTGAATTTTCGGCCCGGTTGTTGCGCCAGCGACCGCATTCCCGAAGCGTCGCGATTCCGATGGATTTCATCGCGGCCCGGTAGGACCGAAGACGGTCCGTCACGATCGGTCCAGGCCGGCCATAACGCTTCATCGTACGCTTCAGGAATTTTGGCGCAGCCTTGCGATCCCGGCGTTTCGTGGCAGATATCGATACCGCGTTCGAATAGAAGTTCTTCGACCTGCCGCAACGATAGCGGATAGCGGATGTACATCACCACCGTCAGGCGGATGATCTCGGGTGAACTGTTGAAATAGCGGAACGGACTATTCATCCGCCGAAGCTACGGACGACCCTTGCCAAGCTCAAGTCGAATTGCTCTGACAAAGCCCGCTCCAGACTCCCTGCACCGCCATATTTCAAATAGTTGGTTACAGTTTTTCAGTGCGAGCATTTCGGCAAATCCCGCTATTCGGCGGCTCGGTTTGGCTCGGACGCACCGATCCAAGGGTGGTCGGCAATATCGAACAGGCTGTTTTCCGGTCCTTTGAACTTGTCGGACCGCTTCGGCCGGTAGTTCGTTTTCTGTTCGTTGGGATCCTCCGGCAGTTCGGAGTAGGGGACGGCCCCGTTCGCCAGGCACTTCTGCGCGGTGCCTTCGAGATCTTCGACAAAGACGCCGAAATGATGCAGCCCCGTGTAGTCGAGGCCTTGATCGATCTGGTCCTGCTTGAAATTCAACACTGAGATGTTGATGGCGCCATCGGTCAGCACCACCCCCCGGGCGCGCGGATTGTCGATGCGCCTGATCTCCTCAAAGCCGAAAACCTCCTTGTAGAACGCCGCCTGCTTTTCCGGATCCAAACTGGCGATGGCGAGATGCTGGATGCGAGCCATGGTCTTGCTCCTTGCTGGGGGTGGTTGAGCGCCTTAATCGAAGGGCCCCGGCCTTGAATGATCATGCCGCTTCTGCCGGCGCTTCGGACGCCTCAAGAATGACGATATCTCCGGCGTTGTAATCGGCCGGGTTGAGGTCGCGCTTTACGCTCTCAGGCCGCTTGCTGCAGCGCGTCAAGCTGGCGTGCGATGAATGCCTTGAGCATTTCGTGCGCGCGTTCGGTGTCAGGCCCGGGTTCGAGCACCCACAAGTGGTCGCAGCCCTCGAAGACCGCGACCTCACACTCGCCACCGGCGGCACGGTATGTTTCGCCGAATTTCACCTGAAATGCCGGCAGGACGTTGTCATCGATCCCGCCTTGCATGACCAGCATCGGCGGCAATTCAACCGGCTCTCCGCGCTCGAGGATCATTTGCGGGTTGCCTTCTTCGATGTCGCTGAAGGGATTGAAATACACGTGGTGCCGATCCGCCATCTCCTGGCGCCCCTTGGCAAGCGCGTTGTTGTAGCGCGCCAACGGATCGCTGATCGGCGAGCGGGTCGCCACGTAGCGGATGCGCGCTTCGATCTCCGGGTGCCCTTCCAACGGCAGTGCGTTGTAGCGCGGGTCTTGCGGCCGCATGCCGAGCAACTGTGCCACGTGGCCGCCACTGGAACTGCCGAGCAAGCCCATCGTCGACGGATCGCCGTTCCAGCCGGGCGCTTTCATCTTCAGCCAGCGAATACCGTAATTCGCATCCTGTACCGAGGCCGGGTACGGCGCTTCGCCGCCCAGGCGAAGATCGATGGACACCGTCAGGAGCCCGCTGCGCGCCATGGCCTCGGCCATTGCCACATTGGCCATGCGATCCTTAAACGTCCAGGCGCCACCGTGCAGGTCGAGCAACACCGGAAACGGTCCATCCCCGATCGGTTGATAGATTCGGGCGAGCAGCATTCGCGTGGGGACCTGTCTGAAGTCCTCTTCCCAAATCTTGATCTCGTAGTTCGCCTTTGGATCGTAGTTAGCTGTCATCGGGCCTGTTCCTTGTCTTCTCTTCCGCCGAAATTTGTTTGCACCACCTGCCACTCTACAGCCGATGGTATCCGCAAATCATCCTAGCAGCGAACTGGAACGCGATGGAGATAGAGTCGTCAGGTGTCTATGCCGAGCAGCCGTGCCGCTGTGCCGCCCAGGATAGCGATCCGGTCGTCGTCGCTCAGGTCGGGCGTGTTCAGGATCAAGTCGACCTCGGTGCTGGTCCAGCCGAAGGGATAGTCGGTCCCCACCATGATCTGGCCCGGACCGGTTTCGGCGATCAGATGGCGCAAGGCCTCGGGCGTGAACACGATGGTGTCGAAATAAAGCTGACCGTCCTTTAAGTAGGACGTGGGCGCTTTCTTGGGCAATGGCCCCACCCGATCAGGGAAGGTGCGGCAAACGGCGTCGGACCGGTTGGCGTAGGACGGCAGGTAGCCGCCACCGTGCGCAGCGCAGATCTTGAGCCCGGGGAAGCGGTCCAGCGTGCCCTCGAAGATAAGATGCGACAGCGCAATGGTCGTCTCGAGCGGGTTGCCGATGGTGTTCGTCAACAAGCCGCTACCGGAAAGCCGCCCGCTTGAATGAAGTTCCTTTGTGCCCTGCGGGTGCATGAAGACCAGCAGGCCGAGCTCCTCGCAGGTGGCCCAAAAGGGATGATACTTCGGATCTGCGAGCTCTTCGCCCTCGACGGAACAGCCCACGCTCACGCCGCGAAATCCGAGCGTCTTGACCGCATGTTTGACCTGCTCGACCGCGAGCTCGGGGTGTTGCAGGGCGGCGGTGGCAAAGGCCACGAAACGATCGGGCGTGGTCGCGCAAATCTCGGCCAGGGCTTCGTTCTGGATCCTGATCAATTCGGCCGCCGCGTCCAGCTCGGCGTGGTACCAGTAGGGATTGATGCTGAGCGCCGAGACGTCGATACCCTGTTCGTCCATTGCTGCGATGCGCGTGGTCGTATCGGTCATCAACAGTCCGGCATTCCCCACCCGCTGGTCGAGTACGGCCACGGCGTCGGGCACCGCGCAATGTGCGTGCACATCCACCGTCTTGACCCTTGTGCCATTGACCACCACTTCGCGGCGGCGACCATGGCTATGCGGCGTGGAACCGGCGGAATGTCCGCCATCCGCTGAAGCGGCGCTTAAGGCGCATCCTACAAAACCAATCCCTGTGGGCTCGTTGCTCATCGGTGTTGTCCTTTGATCCCTGTCCATGAGCCACATCGTTCATTGTCGCGGCCCGCAGTCTTCACGCCATCCATGGTATATCCCGCCCGGTCCGGGCGTAAACCGCGCCCCCTTCAGTCCGCCGCCTCGATCTTGTCCTGCGTCTTCGTTTCGAAATCCCCGGCGTCATGGCGTTCGCGGAGTTGTTCATGCGGTTCGCCGCGCAGGCGGTTGACCATGCGGCCGCGCTTGACCGGCTCGCGGGCGTGGATTTCCTCCGCCCAGCGCAGCACGTTGGTGTAGGATTTGGCGTCGAGGAATTCCGTCGCCCCGTACTGGTCCAGGATGACGAGCCCGCCATACCAAGGCCAGATCGCAATATCGGCGATGGTGTATTCGTCGCCGCACATATAGCGGTTGTCGGCCAGGCGCCGGTCGAGCACGTCGAGCTGGCGCTTGGTCTCCATCGTGTAACGGTCGATGGGATATTGCTGTTTTTCCTCCGCATAGGCGTAGAAATGGCCGAAGCCGCCGCCGAGATACGGGGTGCTGCCCATCTGCCAAAACAGCCAGGACAGGCATTCCGGACGCTGCGCCGGATCGCTCGGCAGGAATGCGCCGAATTTCTCGGCCAGGTACAGCAGAATCGCGCCGGACTCGAAGACCCGGGTTGGCGGGTTGGTGCTGTGGTCCATCAGCGCCGGGATCTTGGAGTTCGGGTTCGCCGCCACGAAGCCGCTGCCGAACTGGTCGCCATCGCCGATGCGGATCAGCCAGGCGTCGTATTCGGCGCCCGCATGGCCCTGCGCCAGCAGCTCCTCCAGCAGCACCGTGACCTTCACGCCGTTTGGCGTGCCCAGCGAATAGAGCTGTAGCGGGTGCTTGCCGACGGGCAGTTCCTTGTCATGGGTCGCGCCGGCGATCGGGCGGTTGGTGCCGGTAAACCGCCCCTGCTTCTGACCTTCCCATTTCCAGACTTTCGGCGGCGTGTAGGTCTTAGTCATTGTGCGAACTCCGTTCCTGGTGCCGTGGCTGCAATTAGCGTTACCATATGCGTGGCCGTCGCGGCGAATGGTGCCTTTTAGAGAGGCATGATCGTACGCGAGCGGGGTGGAAACGACTTGTACGACGGCAGTATACCTCATCGGGAAAGGAGAACCGCCATGCCAATCTATGAAAACGGTCCCGTGCAGATCCATTACGAGGAGGCCGGTTCCGGCTTCCCGCTGCTGGTTATTCCCGGCGGCGGACTGAACGCGACCATGGCGGGGCTCGCCAACCATGCCTTCAATCCGCTGGAGGAATTCAGCGACACCTATCGCGTCGTCGCGCTGGACCTGCGCAACGCCAATGGCGGTCAGTCGGAGGGCCCGCTCGAGATCGAGCGGACATGGGACGGCTTCACCGACGACCAGCTCGGCCTGATGGACCATCTCGGGATCGACCGGTTCATGGTGATGGGCTTCTGCATCGGTGGTCCCATGATCTGGAACCTGCTGAAGCGCGCGGGGGACCGCGTCGTCTCCGCGGTGCTCGTGCATCCGAGCGGCTACAGCTCCAATGTGCCGGATATCTTCTACCAAAACAACATTACGGGCTGGGCGGCCGAGTTCTGCAAGCGGCGGCCCGAGATCACCATGGAGATGGTCTCCGACTACCTCAACAACATGTACACGAAGCGGGCGGATTTCGTGTTCACCGTCGACCGCGACTTCGTGCGCAACTGCCAGACGCCGGTGCTGGTCCTGCCGGACGATATTCCGGCGCATCCCTACGCGACGGCGATGGAGACGGCCCTGCTGGCGCCGAACGCGCAGGTCAGCCTCTACCCCTGGAAAGAGAACGACCGGAAGATCGATCTCGCGGTGCGCCACATCCGCGGCTTCATGGCGACGAACGCGCCCGCGGTTCTGGCGGAGGCGGCGGAATAGCGCGCCCGTCTACATTACGGCGCTGCGCTTCCGCTCAGCCCGCGCGATCCACACTCATTTCAATCAGGATCGCCACCGCAATCGCCGGGATATCTTCAAGCAGAACCGCTCTGGCGCTCTGGCCAAGTGGCGTCGGTTGGCGGCCTGAACGCCTCGGACCGTTCCTGAGCGGGCGGTTTCAGGTTTGTCTGGCGCCACCTTAATCCATCGCCTCCGCCAGGATCATATCCGCACACTTTTCGCCGATCATCATGCTGGGAGCGTTGGTGTTCCCCGACGTCATCGTCGGCATGATCGAGGCGTCGGCAACCCGTAGGCCCTGCAGGCCGTGGACACGGAGCTTCTCGTCGACAACTGCCATCGGATCGCGGCCCATCTTGCAGGTGCCCGTCGGATGATAGGTGGTCTGACCGTGGTTCCGCATGTACTCAAGGAGTTCCTCGTCCGTCTGGACGTCCGCGCCGGGTTCGAGTTCTTCCCCTACCACGCCGCTCAGCGGCGGCGCCGCGATCAGTTCCCGCGCCTTGCGCACCGCCAGGATATTCGTCTGGCGGTCGTATTCGCTATCGAGGAAGTTATAGTCAATGGCGGGTTCCTGCTCCGGGCGGGCAGATTTGATATGAACGCTGCCGGTGCTTTCGGTTCGTTGCGTGTGGGCGTACAGGCTGAGACCGCGCTGTCGGGAGATGCGTCGCCGGCCGTTCTCCAGGATCGGAATATAGGGAATGACCGCCATCATGGCGTCGGGGGATTCCAAACCCTCACGGGTTCGGAAGAAGATCCGCGCGGCGCCCATCGATTGGGCGATGAATCCTTTGCGGAACAGGATGTAGCGCAACCCCTCGCGGATGAATCTCCAGCCGTGGCTGATATCCGCTTGTGAAATATTTTCCGCGGTGATGGCATACTTCAAGAGCGGCGCGAAGTGATCCCGCAGGTTTTCACCGACACCCGCCAACGCGTGGACAACGTCAATGCCGTGCCGTTGGAGAACCTCAGGCTGGCCGATCCCCGACAGCTCCAGAAGTTTCGGCGAGTTGATGGTCCCGCAACTGACAATGACCTCGCGGGTGGCGCGGGCCTCACGAGCTTCGCCGCCCATTTGATACCGCAGTCCGACGCAGCACTTACCTTCCATGATTAGCGACGTCGCTTCGGCGCCGGACTGGATCGTCAGGTTGGGGCGCTTGCGCGCCGGCTCGAGATAGCAGACCGCCGTACTTTGGCGTCGTCCTTTGTGGATCGACCCCTGCGCCATCGCGATACCTTCCTGATTGTCGCCGTTGTAGTCGGGGTTGCGCGGGATGCCGATCTTTTCCGCTGATTGCATCAGGAGGTCGTAGAACGGCGTCACCTTTGAGGCTTCGGTAATCCTGACGGGGCCGCCGCGGCCGCGATGCGCATCGGTACCGCCCTCGTAACTCTCTATTTTCTTGAACATGGGCAGCACATCTTCGTAACTCCATCCGATGCAGCCCAACTGTGCCCAGTGATCGTAATCCTGCTTCTGGCCCCTGACATAGACCATGCCATTGATGGCGCTTGACCCGCCGAGAATTTTTCCGCGCGGGACGTACAATTGTCGTTTCCCATGGGCCTCGTTCGGCTCCGACCAGTAGCGCCAGTTAACGGCCGGATCGTCGAATAGGAAAGCCGCGCCTGCGGGGATCTTGGTCCAGAAGTGCGTTTGATCCTTGTGACCGGCCTCAAGACAGAGCACCCGGTGCTTGCCGTTCTCGCTGAGGCGGGCCGCTACGATGCCGCCGGCGGATCCGGATCCCACGACAATGTAATCAAACGTATTGTCTGCCATTCCCTCGTCCCTCGCTCTACCGGTCGACGATCACAGCGATCAACATACCATTCCTCGTCACCCGCATAACCTGACGGGCGCAGGTTCGCATCCCGGCACGCGACGCTGAAGCGACGATTGAAGTCGGGGCAATTAACGTGATGACAGTGCCGTTAACGTGTCGATGCCCTGGCAACACATTGGCAAACATTTGGACGAAAGTCGCGACACAGCTATCGATGGCGTGCCTTCGACGCCGGCCGGAACGTTCGCCCCGTTGCGCCACACTGCTTCGAACATTTAATCTGACAATGCGTTCCTAAAACATCTTTGGCGGTTGTAGGGCGCCGTCGTTTCGGGTTTGACCTGATTATCCCCCCACAAATTGTATTACCCGTTGTGGGAACATGGGACTTCGTCCCTCCGGGATAATATGCATTGCATTCGGCAAGCGTTACCGGACGGTTCGCCCACATCGGTTTGTTATCGCACCAGCATCGATCGGCGCATCGCAGCATGCACCCGGCTAGGCCGCTGCCGTAATTGGCGGGATTTGATTTTCTCCCCGGTTTGATACAGGCGACTTCGTCCGCCGGGGTGGGCGGGCGCTCTTCGCACTCTGGTTCGAGCGTCAGCCGGTATGAGACGTGTAGGTCGTCCAGAGCATTATCGCCAAGGTGGGTAATGAGCAATTTGATATCCCGTCGATTATCGCAGTCCGCTCCGATCCGCACCTGCCCGTTCCAGTTCGCGATCAAGGAGGCGCCATTGAGCAGCGAGTTATGGAGTCGGACGGAATCATGTTCGGGGGGCGAAATCGCCAGATTATATTTGGCAGGTATCGTCAGCTCGGCGATACCGAGTCGAGAGTGATTCATGGCGGAAAGGTGGACATCACTCCCCGATGGAGACAAATCCTCGATGTGGCGGGAGCCCACGACCTCTTCCCTCGGGATGTTGCCGCCGCCGGGGTCGGCGACGCGGCTTCGGTAATGAGTTGCGGCGAAATCGTGAAATACGGCATCGAATCCGATGCTTCGCAAATAGGCACGCAGCTGTGTTTCGGTTCGTCGCCGGAACATCTGCCGCAAAAGTTTGATAACTGCCTGATCACCGCTGGCGTTCGCATAATGCTGGAGCAGCACATAGGCGCCGTATGGCTGCGTAAATGGCCACAAATCCAGGTCGAAATTCATAGCGTGTCCGTGCTCGTGGTTCAGATCCTTATAGACGAGGGCGGACAGAAATTCGGCTCCGCTCTCGTCCCACCAGCGATCGATGGCCCTAGCGGTGGCCGGCTTGTAGCCGGGAATATTTTCCATCAGAAAACAATGGCCAACTTCATGCGCCACGCTGCCTTTGAACGAGCGTCGATCCGATCTCCATCCGACCATGCCGGCGCGCGGACCGGCCTCCATCCAGCATTGATTTTCGTGCGGCCAATAAGCTTCGACGCTGGCGTGAATGTCGTTCAATAGGAAGAAGTGTTGTCGATTCAACCTGCCGAGTTGTACGAGAGCGCGCCTCGAATCGATCATCGCCGTCATTGTGTCCGAGATCAGCCCCATTTTTCCTGGTGTCGGGGTCAGGCCCCAGCTGTGCGGCGTCACGACGAAATCTTTGCCGTTCGGGTGTTTGTGCACCCAGCAGCCCAAGCCCCCAATCCCGTCGCTGCGGGTATGATACCGATCGAGAAGATGGTTGCCCCTGCTGTCGACCGGGTCGAGCGCAAGGGAGCGGCACGATACGACGTCCGCTCGCGCGCCGGACGGGAGCGACAGCATGATTGCGAGAATGAGCGGGAGGAGGCGTGACGCCATTCTGACAACGTGAGTTCCGGCTGCCATCGGTTGAAAAGGGAATCCTTTTGTTTTTCACATGGCAATAGAGTAGGACGCGCCTGTCGCCGGCGCTACCGCACCGGCGACCGAGCAGTGGCTCGCGTATGGCGGCCAGTCAGTTGCACTGAGGCTACCAAATATCGCACGGGCCAACTCGGTGATGGGCCCCGCGGTAATATTCGGCGAGATTAAGTTCCGTCTGTCGTGGAGCAGAAGGCGGGACGGGGGCCGCCTTCTGCTTTCATACCGACCATGCGATATGGCGTCACGGTGAAATAGAACTCGTCGCATCAACCTATTTTACTGTCGCAACGTAGGATCTTCGTTTTCCGGTAAAGCGGACCAACGGATTTCCGCTCCGCGAGAAAATTCGCCTCGCCCGCCCGTCGATCACCGCGAAAACTTCAAACTTGTTAAGGTTCCAGTTGTCGCCGCCCATGCCACCACGGAACGTGGTGTTCAGACTGATGTTCTTTAGATAGCTTGGGTGGACCGGCCGAATAAGCTCATATTTCACGGTGTGCGTAGTGCCGTTGTGCCATTTTCTGGCATCGTTGGCGTTCCTGAACCGCTCATGTCTGCCGTCCTTGAAACCGACCGTCACATTTACATTGTCGTTTCCGCCGCGCAGGTCGTCGTTCCCGGTCGTGAACCGGAATTCAAGCGCACGTACATGGCCCCGAGGCACAGTCGCCTTTCGCAGCGTGACGTTGAATTTCTTTTTATGCCCGGTGAATCGGACCAGCGGAGTGCGGCGACCACGACCCTGGTAATACAGGTCCTTCCGCACGCCATTCCCGTACGCCCTGATGGCGAGATTTTGAAGGTCCCAGTTATCGCCGCCGACGCCGCCGCGGAAATTCGTTGACAGTGTCACCGAAGCGATCTTGGTTGGGTCGACCGATGCGCCAAATGGCAGCTCCACCCATTGCGAACTGCCGACCACCCATCTTGCGCCGTGGTTCACGTTCCGGAAGGTTTTGGTGAAGCCGCCAAGGATTTTGACCGTAATGTCGAGATTGTCTCTGCCGCCCCTGAGGTCATCATCGCCAGTACGCATGCCGACCACCAGGGCGTGCACTCTCCCGTCCCGGGGCCAGTTTTTTGGCTTGTAACGCAGCGGCGTTTTGACCCGATATTTTCGGTCAACGAAATAGGCCTGCCACTTTGAACTCGGATTATTCTTGTAATAATAACGTTTATTTCTAACGTCTGGAACCAAAGTCATTTTCCTGCCGGGAAAATTTGGGTCATACGTATAGATTTTCAATTCTTCCTTGTACGCCTTCAAATCCCCTTTGTAGCGTCCCAAATCGTACCCGATTGCCACGACCTGGTGATTACCTGAGCAACCTCTGCCGCAACTTTGCAATCCCAGTGGTACGGGAATGCCCCGGTCAATGTAAATTTTCAGTTCCTGTAACCGGCCGCCCCTGGTTCCTTGCAATCCCCAATTGAAAAATTCCGAGTTGCGAGCACCGCCCGGATTGAAGCCCAGTTCGGCCCATTTGTCCAAATTTGGTTTCAATGAATCCACCTGCCGGCCATAGATATACTTCCGCAATTTGGTGTGTTCAGCCGGCCTGTAATCCTGATTGGTGTGCTTCACCCGCTTGTTGAAGTAGTCGAGCGCCGTATAAGACATGCCGCCGCAAAGCCCGGTCGTCCGTACATCGATACCGCTGATGAAATTGTTCACGAATCCGTTGTCGAACTTGAACCCATGGACACTCGGTTTGAAGTTCGTCATCTTTGCGTCTGCGACCGCCAACTCCGGGTAAAACGCACCGGCGAGGCCCGCTACGACATACATTGCTGAAAATATTGAGCGGGGAACTTTCATTACATGTTTCTCCCTTCGATTTTCTCGTGCCGATGACTCTATTTTAGAAACGTCCTTACTCGGGACAACTCCATACTGGCAACCATATCCCGCCAGCGCGTGTGAAATTTTCTCCTTCGTCGGAAACTTCGGTTGAAGAGGATAAGACCCGGTTTGAAGAAGTTGTTTATTGTTTAAAGCAGATCGTTTCACAAATGCGGATGTGCAAACATTGTGAAGGTTCGACATGGTCATTTGCAGCCTCCTCGGTTGGTTCCTGTTGGATGACACTTCCCATTTTGAGACTGGGAGTTGAACCGACCGTGAATGCTTCATTCATCGAACGTTCATCTCGTCGAGACGTGGGGGGGCCTTAGATGACAATGTCCCGGTGCGACGACGAGAGCGAAAGATGCAGCGGTTCAAATTGCCCGGATCAACACAGCGCTTGCTATCGATCCAATCCGCCACCTACGACAGCTTTTATCACCAGTGCCACCTCATCAGCCAGCCAACGTACAAACAGCTTCGAGCCGCATCTTTCAAAGTATGGTCGCAGGCGCCGACGGCCGAGTGACGTCAGGCGTATAGCCAAACCGACGCAATCCTGATGAGTTAACGTGTGACAATGCCAAAGTAGGCCTATACGGAATGCGAAGACACTGATCCCGGAACATGCGGTCCCAGATCAAGGCGGGACCCGGATCACGGGTCAACCGGAGGACAGCCATGCCCGATCTCGAACTTTGTCTCAAACCCGCCACGGAGCTGCGGCGCCTGCTTGGCACCCGCGAGCTGTCCGCGCGCGAGCTCACCGATGCACATTTGGCACAGATCGAGCGCCAGCAGCCGAAGGTCAACGCCTTCGTCACGGTGGCGGCGGAGCAGGCGATTGAGCAAGCCGAGGCGGCGGACCAGCGCGCCGTCGGTGGTGCAGAGCTGCCGGCGCTGCACGGATTGCCGCTTGCCGTGAAAGACCTCATTCGCACGCGGGGGCTGCGCACCACATTCGGATCCGTGCTCTACGCCGACAACGTTCCGGACGCGGACGATCTGCTCGCGGCGCGCTACCGTGACGCGGGCGCGATATTCATCGGCAAGACCAACACGCCCGAGTTCGGCTGTGGCGGCGGCCAGACTACCAACGCGGTCTGCGGCGACACGCGCAATCCCTACGATCTGGACAGGGCTTGCGGCTCCAGTAGCGGCGGCTCGGCCGTCGCGCTCGCGGCGCGCATGACGCCGCTCGCCGACGGCAGCGACTTCGGCGGCTCGCTGCGCCATCCCGCCGGACATTGCAATGTCGTCGGATTCCGGCCTTCGCCCGGACGCGTCCCCGCCTATCCGGCCGAGCTCGGCTGGTTCACGCTGCGCACGGACGGGCCGATGGGGCGATGCGTTGCGGACACGGCCTTGCTCCTGTCGGTGCAGGCGGGTCCCGATCCGCGATCGCCCATTTCCCTGCCGGAGCCCGGACACCACTTCGCGCAGCCGCTCGAGCGTGACTTCAAGGGCATCCGCGTCGCGTTCAGCCGCAACCTCGGGTTCCTGCCGGTGGACAAGCGCATCAACGATGTCTGCGACCGGCAACGCGCAACGTTCGAGGCGCTCGGGATGGAGGTGGTCGACACCGAGCCGGACCTGCGCGAAGCGCTCGACGCATTCAAGGTGCTGCGCGCCTGGCGTTACACTCTCGCCCATGGCGATCGCGTGCGAGACCCCGCGAAACGCGAGGTCATGAAGCCGGACCTGGTCTGGAACACCGAGGAAGGCTTCAAACTGTCGGCCGAGGACGTGGCACGTGCCGAAGGCAAGCGCACCGAGCTTTTTCATCGGATGCGCAGCTTCATGGATCAGTACGACTTCCTCGTGCTTCCCACCAATCCGACGCCACCTCTACCAATCGGGCAAACATCGATTCAGGATATCGAAGGGCAGCGTATGGGAAGTTATATTGACGGCGGGGCGCTCAAGAGCGCCATATCGGCCGTCGGCAATCCCGCCATCTCGATGCCCGCGGGCTTTACCGGGGAGGGCTGGCCGGTGGGCATTCAGATCGTGGGACGGCATAACGACGATCTCTCGGTGCTGCAGCTTGCGCATGCCTTCGAGCAGGCGACAGGTGTAGGAGAACGCCTGCCCCCAAGCTCGACTAGAGCAAATCCCGAGCGAACCGAAACGGTTCGAGACGACGTATTTGCGTAAAAAAAGAGATAGACCATTTCTCTTGAGTCAATTTAAACAAGAAATGGTCTAGAATCGGCGCGGGCAAAAATGGTGCCAGTACGGCCTCTCGTTGATTAGGTCAGACCAGATCGGCTTGGGGCTGGCGGCCGGGCTCGAAATCGTGCCCCCGGTCGTAACGAGCGCTATCTTCGGAAGACCGCCGCTCACGTCGTCTCGATATAGGCGCCGTCGGCGTCTTCGTCGACCGGATTGCCCTGGATGCCGTGGGTCATGTCCTTGACCACGAAGAAATATGCATCCTCCTCGGGCAGCGCCACGGTCGAATGGACGATGTTGGGCGGAAAATAGAGCAGGGTTCCCGGTCCGACGATGCTTTCCTCGCCATCGACCGTGACCCGCATCCGGCCCTGCACCACGTAGTTCCATTGTTCATTGGGGTGCGAGTGCGGCCGGGCGCCGGTGCCCTTTTCCTTCCGCATCAAACCGACCTGGGTGCGTTGCCCCTCGACGACCGGACCGACAGCCGAGGAGTAGCGTTCGCCCGTCTTGATGCCTTCCATATCCATGAGACGGAAGATGAAGTTTCCATTGCCGCCCTTGACGGCGCCTTTGTTGATCGTCTTTTGGTCAGCTTTGGTCATCCTATCCTCCGGTTTCACTCGTTGCCGCTTCGGCTATTCCGTCGATGACGAAGGCGTCGAAGCTTTGTTGTAGATCTTCGGGCGCCAGCCCTTGCGTGATCACGACGATGCGGGTTGCGCGCTCGCCGCCGGGCCACTGCGTCAGGGCGCGCGGCGGGCTGAAAGTATTGCCGACCGCCTGCACGACAATTGGGCGATCCTCTCCCGCGATCTGGACGATTCCCTTGAGCCGCAAGAAATCCGCGCCGCGCAACGAAAATACGGTTTCCAGCCAGAGGCGGAGGCGGTCCCAGGATAGCGGCACACCCGTCTGGATGGTATGGGCGCGAATGTTGCCATGCCGGTTTACGTCGAGGTCATGATGATGCGCATGATCCTGATGCGGGCCGTCCGCTTCCGTTTCGTCGGTCGGCGGCCCGTTCCGCCAGGCGGCAATGCGCTCGACCGCGGCGGCGGTCCCCTCGAACAGCAGGTCGGGATCGACTTCGCCGAATTGCGCCGTATGGATCGGCAAGCCTGGGTTTAGCCGCTCAAGCCGGCGGGAAAGCCCGTGCACCGCATTCGGCGGCACGAGGTCGGTTTTGGTGATCAAGGCGACATCCGCCAACGCGACTTGCCGCGCCGCCTCTTCATGCTCGTCGAGCTGCCGCGCGCCATTTTGCGCGTCCACGGTGGTGATGACGGAATCAAGCCTGCAGCGGTCGGTTATCACCGCTTCGCCGCTGAGCGCATGAACGATCGGTACCGGGTCCGCGAGGCCGGTGGTCTCGATAACGATGCGTGAAAATGCCGGCAGGTTGCCCTGCGCCACATTGGCGAACAAATCGCTGACGGTGTCGATCAGGTCGCCCCGGATACTGCAACAAATGCAGCCGCTGTCCATAACTACAGTATTTTCGAAAGACGAATCCACGAGTTCGTGGTCTATGCCGATCTCGCCGAACTCGTTGACGATGAGCGCGGTATCCGCCATGCCGCGATGGCGCACCAGCCGATTCAGCAGTGTCGTCTTTCCGCTACCGAGAAAACCGGTGATGACCGAAACCGGCACCCGGTTGCTCGGCGTGGACTCGATGGATTTCGGCGGCATTGCGTGCCCCAGATGTGATGCCGCCGGCCGGCGGCAATCGCCGATGTGCAATGCCGCACATCGGTTATATTCCTTGATGTATCATGCGTATTCATGCTGGCATCTCAAGCAGCCGATGCCTGTTGAAACCGATAGTGCGGGCGCATCCAACCTGCGACGGCAACCGCATCGAATAATTGGGCCGATCCGAATGCCCGAAACCAAGCGAGAAGTTAGAGGGAACCGATGTCCGAGCACGAACTGAAGAACATGAAATTGATTTCGCACAACAGCCTGCAGGGCTTCGGCGGGCTGGGGGAGGGCATGAGCATGCAGCTCGCCAAAGGCGGGCGGCGCATCATGTGGCTTGCCCACGAAGGGCCGCCGAAAAATTTTACCGGCGTCGACGTGTCGGATCCGCGCGAGCCGAAGGTCATCGTGCAGACCGATCTGCCGCATACCAACATGCGGTCGAATTCGCTCGAAGTCTGCGGCGATATCATGGCGGTCGCCTATCAGACATACGGCTGGGATATCGAGAGCGCGGGAATCGAGCTGTTCGACATTTCCAACCCCGAGGCGCCGAAGTCGATCTCCTTCTTCGATTGTTCCGGCCCCCGCTCGCGCGGCGTCCACTGCGTGTGGTACGTCGATGGCGAATACATCCACTGCGCCAGCGGCGCGGCGGATTATATGCCCCGGCATCCGCGCGACGACCAATGTTACCGCATCATCGATGTGCGCGATCCTTCGAAACCGGAGGAAACCGGACGCTGGTGGTTGCCCGGCACGGAAGAGAACGACGATACGCCGCCGTTGCCCCGGCTCTATGACCATGCGCCGGATGACCCGCGCGGCCGCGACAACTACCGCGTCCACAATTCCAACGTCTATCCCGATCAACCGGACCGCGCCTATATCGGCTATCTCGATGGCGGCGCGATCATTCTGGATATTTCCGACAAGTCGAAGCCCCAATTCATCTCACAGTGGAACCCGCACCCGCCGTATCCGGGTTTCACCCATACCGCGCTGCCGCTGCCGGAGCGGGACCTGATGATCGTGGCGGACGAAAGCAATGCGGACGACGCGGCCGATTGGCCCAAGCTGACCTGGGTGCTCGACATTCGCGAGGAGAAAAACCCCGTATCGATCGCCACCTTCCCGATGCCGGAGCTCGACGATTTCCGCGACCGCGGCGGGCGTTTCGGATCGCATAATTTGCATGAAAACCGGCCGGGCCCATCCTTCCGGTCGGACACGATCATCTTTGCGACATTCTTTAACGGCGGCGTGCGGGCGTTCGATCTCAGCAAACCCTACCAGCCGAAGGACGTCGCGTCCTTTGTGCCGGCCTGCCCGGAAGGGTCCCGGTATCCGGCCAGTCAGATCAACGACGTCTATGTTGACGAGAATGGTCTGATCTATGCCGCCGAGCGAATCTCCGGGGGACTCTATATTCTGGAATCCGATTTTTAGAGTAAATCCCGAGCGAAACGGTTCGCGACGACGTATTTGCGTAAAAAGAGCGATAGACCATTTCACATGAGTCAATTTAGACAAGAAATGGTCTAAGGCTTTCAGTCCAAGGACAGCGACCGGGGTAATCCCTGCGGCCGGAACGGGCTGCAGGGATAGGGCGCGTCCTGCCAGAAGGACCGGAATTCAGGCGGAAAATCCGATTCGGGAAAGCAGTCTATTCCACTGGCCAAATTCGACGCGGGAATCGTAACGATCCGCACGCCCAATTCCTCGAGGCGGTCGCCCGCTTCCGCATCCCGGGACGATGTCGTTCCACCGCCGCGAACTCGGATCGCGAGCACCGTCTGCCCGGTCCAGAACACCAAATCGTGGTGCATGACCGGGAGCGGGGCGCCGACTTCGGCCGCGTCGAACACGGCGGCGTTGGGCAGTGGCCGAAGCGCCGAATATGCCCAGTCTTCGACGCGAAACAAGCCGCCCAGCGGTTGCAGCAAACGCTCTAGCGTGGCGCCTTCGGCATCCAGCCGCGCCTCGATAAAGTTGAAATAACGATCCAGCAGTCGGCGGGGATTCTTGGCGAACACGTCCATATCCCGCGACACGTCCGACTTGAGTCGCGCCAGTTTGCTCTCGGTGTCGCCGACATCGGCAAGAAACGCCGGCGGGAAGCGGACAAGGTCGTCGCTGCCGAACCGGAGCGGCGGCGTCGATCCCGCGGCGAAGATTTTCACGCCCGCGGTG
>Ga0224508_10002053_pt1 | contig 17559 bp, 17 predicted proteins | sample SF_Jan12_sed_USG_4_FD_170157 | JGI IMG/M metagenome (GOLD analysis project Ga0224508, IMG submission 170157) | Sediment microbial communities from San Francisco Bay, California, United States - SF_Jan12_sed_USGS_21 | ecosystem: Environmental > Aquatic > Marine > Sediment | place: USA... | reverse complement strand
CCCATATTGCCACCCGGGACCGATCGAAAAGGCAACGGCTCCCCCTGGATCTTGACGGGTCTCTCGACCACGAAGACCAGGTACTTGCCCGACGGATGCCACGCGGGACTGGCCGCGTGGTGTTTGCGGAGAACATCGATGTCACACGTCATACATCGCTCGCTCGAGCCATCCGGGCGGGCGATGTGGAGCTGTGAGTAGCCTCCCGGACCGGGCCGGTCATAGGCGATCCAATCGCCCTTGGGAGCCCAGTCCACGGTGCGGGCGTCCTCGATCAGCAATCTAGGTGCCGCCGGAACACCTGCCGGGGACTGAGCCCGCAGCGACGGCGTCAGAGTCAACAGAGAAGCCAGACCCGCAAGCCCTCCCCAAAAGACTCCCCAAGAGACTCCGCAAGTGACGGCAACCGTCCTGCCGAACGGACAGGACTGGGTTTCAGATCGCGTAGCCCGTCTTGCTCTCGACATACTCTCCTCTAGCGAGCCTAATCGTCGTGCAATCGGGCTGCCAGCCCGCCCACCCAGGTCCAGTTGTCGGCGCCCCGACAACTCCCGAGAGAGCCGGAGCGGAGAATCGTGATTCTGCTCACAGCAGTGACAGAATAGCCTTCTGGCTGTCAAGGAGGAAACATAGATGTCTCTGCTGTTCTACAAGGTCCTGCATATCCTGGCGATTCTCTTTCTGTTCACGGTCGGAGGCGGCGTGGCTCTCTACGCTGCCAACGGCGGCAGCAAGGAAGGCAACAAAGCCAGTGGGCTGATCAGTGCCCTCCACGGCCTGGGGCTGCTCGTCGCCCTGGTGAGCGGTTTTGGAATGTGGGCCAAGCTCGGGGTCGCTTTTTCCGGCTGGCTCGCCGCCAAAATCACCTTGTGGTTTGTTATCGGCCTTCTGGTCCTGCTCCCCTACCGCAAACCGGAGTGGAGCAAGCCCTTGTTGGTACTGTTGCCCATCCTCGGTGCCATCGCCGCCTACCTGGCTCTCTACAAGCCTTTCTAGAACGCGAGCTCGCTTCCAGCTCACTCTGGGGCGACCGGCATCACCGCCATCGACACGACGCGGACGGTGCCACTGCCGCGGACCAGAAGCCCACAGGCTCCCTCTGGGAGCGCTGGCTCGTGGCCGTGAACGACCGTGTCTCCTCCAAGAAGTCCTCGCAAGTGCCTCCCAACCGCAGACACGGTCAGCTTGAACAGCTTCCCTGTGAGAGGGCGCGATTGCCGGTCGAGACGGCGTGTCGAGTCCCCCTCGACAGAGCCGAGAACGAATACACCGGCCGGCAGAGCCACGGTCAAGAACCCCGCCTGATCGATGCTTCTCGCGTGATGAACGACACCGATCTCACCCACAAAATCGTCGGTCAGAAACTCGAGCTCGACTTGGACGTCGCCGAAGGTCCCTGGAAGAAGCAGCATGGAGCCACCTTCGACGGCAAGCCCCAGACCGGGTCCATCTCCGGGGAAACCCCAGGAAACCGCCGCGGCGTCCGAGCCCGGAGCGACCCGAAGCAACGAGTCCAAGGCTTCTCGATCTCCCGGCAAGGGTTCCCATCGGAGGGAACCGTCGGGACCTTCCAGCAACCGACTCGCCGCGTTGGATTCGTCCTCGGAAACCGGTTGATCCGGCGTCGGGTCTGCCGGCGATTCAGGGTGATCGACGCCCACCACGCCTACGCCGTGCCCGAACACGAGTTCTCCGCCTAGGTCCGCGGTACGAAAAACCAGCGCCACACCAGCCACGGCAACCATCAGAATCACGACCCGCGGAACGAGCCGCCGAACCTCGGGGTCCCACAACGTAAGAGCGAGTCGCAGCACCGCTAGCGCACTGAGCAGCCAGAAGCTGTAGTGCCCCAGGTCCGAATGCTTGTTCAGAGTGAGCTGGACGATCGGGGCCGCCAATCCGACCGCGTCCGCCGCCTTCTCCCCTGCCTCGTAGGCGGCCCAAGCCCCGAGTCCCGCCACTGGGTACAGCAACGACGCGGCTCGATCCAGCCAGTCTCGCTGCCGGCGAAGAGCCACCAGCAGGAAGTCGAACAGAACCGCCACCGGCAGCAGCGCGATCGGGAAGTGAACGAGCGCCGGGTGCAGGTTGGGCAGCGATGTAAAGCGTGTCAGGACCTCGTGCATCCTACCTACCTAGGGATCCGTGGTTGCCAAGAAACCGTTCAGAAGACGACGTTCTTGTCGTCCATGCCACCGCAACCGTTGTTCTCGAACGACCGGGCACAACCACCCTTGTAGCAGGAATCCCCGCTGAAGCCGTCCGGATTGATAAACGCAAACCAACGCTCAACCACCTCTCGGACCTGTTTGGCGTCATAGCCTCCGTTGGCGATCACGTGCTTAGAAAGCCCCCACCAGCTTTGCGCCATGTTGCAGGAACAGCAGCAGGTGTAGGCGGAGCGATCGGAGCAGCAGGGAGCGGGAAGATCCGCTAGCGCCTCGTACTTGATGGCCTCCTGCTCGGGTGTCAGCGTAATCGTCTTGTTGTATTGGATGAATTCCTGGGTCTGCTTCTCGACGTCGGTGAACTCGATCGCCGCGTCACGCTTGGCCGCCGCCTTGCCCAACCCAACGCCCAGCGCCAGAAGCGCTGCCAGGCCCAGAACGGTCACCAACGGATACTTTTCTTGGATTCTCATGTTTGACTCCTTTGCGAAAATAAGGGACCTCTTTCCAGTGTCGAGGCCCGCCAGATGAAGTAGATCGCCGGAAACACGACAAGCTCGGCGACAAATGAGGTAAACACACCGCCCACCATGGGTGCCGCGATCCTTCGCATGACGTCGGATCCGGTACCGGTTGCCCACAGAATCGGCACCAGCGAAAAGAACGTCGCCATGACGGTCATCATCTTGGGCCGGATCCGCTTGACAGCACCATGGTCGACAGCTTCGACAAGATGGGCGTAGGTTTTCATACGCCCCTTTTTCTTCCAATCCTCGTAGGCGATATCAAGATAGAGGAGCATCACGACTCCGGTCTCGGCGGCGAGGCCCGCCAAAGCGATCACACCTACCCAGACGGCGATCGACCAGTTGTAGTCGAGGATCGAGAGCAGCCAGATCGACCCCACCAGCGAAAACGGGATCGCCGAGAGCACGATCGCGGTCTTGATGATCGACTTCAGGTGGAAGTAGAGGATCAGAAAGATCGCCGCGAGAGTCAGGGGAACGATGAGGAGTAACCGCGCCCTGGCCCGCTGCATGTACTCATACTGGCCCGACCAGAAGATCGTATAGCCAGCGGGGAGCTCGACCTTCTCGGCCACTTCTTGCTGGGCCCGCTTCACCCAGGACCCCACATCGATCCCCCTCAGATCGACATACACCCACGCGTTGGGCCTGGCGTTCTCGGACTTGATCCCCGGAGGACCCTGGCGCAGCTGGATATCGGCGAGCTGTCCGAGCGGCACCTGGGCGCCGGTCGGCGACGCCACCAGGATCTCGCGCAGCGCCACAGGGTTGTCGCGCAGCTCGCGCGGGTAGCGAACGTTGATCGGGTATCGTTCGAGCCCTTCGACGGTCCAGGAAACGTTCATCCCCCCAACCGCGGACTGGATGACATCCTGGACGTCACCCACCGAGAGCCCGAACCGGGCGGCCGCCTGGCGATCGATGTCGAAATCGAGGTAGCTTCCACCCATCACCCGCTCGGCAAAGGCCGAGAGCGTGCCGGGAAGCGGCTTGACGACCGCTTCGACCTGCTTGGCGATGCGTTCGAGCTCGCCGAGGTCGGGTCCCGCGACCTTGATTCCGACCGGTGTCTTGATGCCGGTTGAGAGCATGTCGATCCGGGTCTTGATCGGCATCGTCCAGGCGTTGGTCAGACCCGGGAATTGGATCGCCGCATCCATCTCTGCGATCAGGTCGTCTTTCGTAATCCCCTCTCGCCAGTCCTTGGGATCCTTGAGCACGATCGTCGTCTCGATCATCGAAAGCGGAGCCGGATCGGTCGCGGTCTCCGCGCGCCCCACCTTGCCGAAGACGGTTTCGACCTCGGGAAACGAGCGGATGATTTTGTCAGTCTGCTGAAGGATCTCCCTCGCCTTGGTGATCGAAAGACCGGGGAAGGTCGTCGGCATGTAGAGCAGGTCCCCCTCCCACAAAGGCGGCATGAACTCCGACCCGAGCCGTTGTGCCGGCACGATCGTCAGCACCAGAAGGACCAGCATGACGACTAGGACCGGCCAGCGCCAGCGCAAGGCAAGGTTGAGAACCGGGGTGTAGAGAAATCGCAAGAAGCGCGAGACCGGATGCCGCTCCTCGCTAAAGATCCTCCCCCTCACGAACCAGAACATCAGCACCGGCACGACAGTCACCGCGAGGACCGATGACAGAGCCATCGCGTACGTCTTGGTGAAAGCCAGGGGCTTGAAGAGCCGCCCTTCTTGGGCCTCGAGTGTGAAGATCGGCAGAAAAGAGATCGTTATCACCAGCAGGGTGAAAAACAGCGTCGGCCCGACTTCCTGTGCCGAGCGCAGGATGATCTCCAGATGCGAGCGCTTGCCACGCCACTCCTCGTAGTGCTTGTGGGCGTTCTCCACCATGATCACGGCACCATCTACCAGGACGCCCACCGAGATGGCGATGCCCCCTAGCGACATGATGTTGGCACCCAGCCCTTGAAACTTCATGATCACGAAAGCCAGCAAGATCGAAACTGGGATCGAGACGATCGCAACAAAGGCGGAGCGAAAGTGGAAGAGAAAGACCAGGCACACTAGCGCCACGACGATCGACTCCTCGATCAAGGTATGGGTAAGGGTCTCGACCGAGCGTTCGATCAAGCCGGTACGGTCGTAGGCCACCTCGATCCGCACATCGTCTGGAAGACCCGCCTGGAGCTCTGCCAGACGCTCCTTGACCCGGGCAATGGTGGACAGAGTGTCCGCGCCCCATCGCACCACCACGATCCCACCGACCGTCTCACCCTCGCCGTTCCAATCGGCCAGCCCGCGGCGGATCTCCGGGCCAATGGTGATGTTGGCCACGTCCTGGAGCAGGATCGGTACGCCTCCGGGTCCGCTACCGAGAACGACCGCCTCTAGATCTCGAATCTCCTCGATGTAGCCACGGCCACGGACCATGAACTCGCGCTCCGACATCTCGACCAGCCGGCCGCCGACTTCGACATTCGAGCGCTGGATCGCCCGGCGCACCGCCTGGAGCGGGAGATCGTAGGCCCTCAGCCGGACCGGGTCGACCTCGACCTGGTACTGCCGGACAAAACCGCCGATCGACGCGACCTCGGCAACACCCTCGACCGACGAGAGACCATACTTGAGGTACCAATCCTGATAGCTCCGGAGATCAGCGAGCGAGCGCTCATCCGAGTTGAGCACATACATGAAGGCCCAACCCACGCCGGTGGCATCGGGGCCGAGTTGCGGCGAGACCCCCGGAGGCAGATCGCGGGCGAGACCCGACAGATACTCGAGCACCCGCGAGCGCGCCCAGTAGAGGTCGGTGCCGTCCTCGAAGATCACATAGACAAACGAGAACCCAAAGAACGAGTATCCGCGGACCACTTTGGCGTAGGGCACCGCGAGCATCTTGGTGGTGATCGGGTAGGTCACCTGGTCCTCGATGACCTGCGGCGCCTGGCCGGCGAACTCGGTGAAGATGATGACCTGGACGTCGGAGAGGTCCGGGATGGCGTCGATACGGGTCTCCCGTACCGCCCAAACGCCGGCCAAGATGGCGACAACCACGGCGACTGTCACGAGCAATTGATTCTCGAGAGACCACTTGATGAGTTTGTTGAGCATGGTCCGCTATTCCCCGCGCCTCTGAGCGATCATCTTCTGGATCGCTTCTTGGAGACTCGCCTCCGAGTCGATCAGGAACTGTGCCGAGGTCACGACACGCTCACCTTCGTCAATTCCCTCTATGACCTCGACATATCCGTCGCCTTCGTGCCCCAACGTCACCGGTCGGGGCTCAAACCGGCCGCGACCGAGATCGACGACCACGACGTTGCGCTGGCCACTGCGGAGGACCGCCAGTGACGGCACCGTGATCGCCTCCCGCGCAGCCACCGGCTCGAACACGACCGTGGCGAACATCCCGGCCCGGAACTGACCGTCCGGGTTGGGGATCTCGATCTTGACCTTGAGGGTACGGGTCTTCTCCGAAAACGCGGGCTCGATAAACCGAACCATGCCTCGGAAGGTCTTCCCCGGGAAGTACGTAAAGGCGACGGTCGCCGGCGAGCGCTCATGGATCCACGCTACCTGGTCCTCGAAGATCTCGACTGACAGCCACAGCGAAGAGAGGTCAGCGATGTGGTAGGTCTCCATCCCCGGTTTGACGGCCATGCCTTCCAGACCCGGCATCCGTTTCATCACCAACCCACTCGACGACGCCACCACCTTGAGAGTGCGGAAGATCTCGCCGGTCTCCTCCAGCCGGGCGATCTGTTCGGGGGCGATATCCCAGTACGAAAGACGTGTGCGAGCGGCATCGACCAGCGCCATCGCCCGGCGGCGAGCATCTTTGGCGGCACCCTCGAATTTTCCCGCGTACTCGATCGCCGAGAGCAGCTCCTGCTCCGTCTGTATGAGATCCGGTGAATAGATCTCGAACAGCGGCTGCCCTTTTCTCACTGGTTCACCCACATGGTTCACGTACACTTTCTCGATCCAACCGCTGTACTTGGTCGTCACCGTCACCATGCGCTCCTGGTCGTACTCGAGGTAGCCGACCGTGCGGATCTCATGGGTGAGATCGCGGCGCTCGACCGGGATGCTCTGGACGTTCATGTTCTGGACGACTGCGGGGTCGATGGTGACCGTGGTCCCCGCACCCAGCGCGCGGTCGGCTTCGTCGACATAGATCGGCACGTAATCCATGCCCATCTCGTCCTTCGACGGTACCGGCGACGTGATCTTCGGATCCATCGGATTGCGATAAAAAAGGATCTCGCGTTCTCCGGCACTGGAGGAAGCTGAGGGCCCGCTCACCTGGACGAGATCCATGCGACAAATCGGGCACTCACCCGGCTCCTCTGCGAGAACGTGGGGATGCATCCCACACGTCCAGAAACCGGTCTCAGCCTCGTCACCGGTCTTGGCGTTCGTCTCTTCCGAGCGGAAGCCAACTCGAGCCTGCAACCAAGTGTCGGCAGAGTGAAGCTGAAGGGGATCGATGAAAAGGACTAAGAAAAGCAAGAAACCACACCCCATCCACAGGAGCGGTTGGAGCCAACGGCCTACTCTTCTATCCACGGAGTGCTTGTTGTAGATCATGGTTCCGCTCGCTCCCTCGTTGTGATGGTGCTCAGCGACCCGCCTACGGCAGCTTCCAGCTGGGCCAACGCGACTAAATAATCAAACTCGGCTCTGGCCATGGCCGTATGGGCCTCGAACACCATGTGTACGGCGTGCAAGAGATCCAGGGCGTTCAGGGTCCCGACGATGTACCCTGCCCGCGCCGAGTCGAGGGCTTCCTCAGCCTGCACGATGAGAAGGTCTTCGACCAATCGAATTTGCCGACGGGCCAGCGACGCTCCTTGGGTCAGGTCACCGACCGCAGCTTCGATTTCGTTGACGAGGTGTCGCTTGGCCTCCTCGGTGGCGTTCTGGTGCTCGATCGCTTCCTCGACTCCGGCGGTCAGGCTCTTGCGCCAAACAGGTAAGGTGATCCCGCCTTGAAACTCGATGATGTCGTCGCCGTTTCCTTCCGGTGGCAGCAGCCGCCCGGGAGCGTCGTCGCGCGGGTCCACAAACGTGTACGACAGCCCGATCTTGAAGTTGGGTCGGCGTCCCTTCTCAGCCAAACGGGTCAGTACCCGCGCCCGAGCGATCCGAGCATCGGCCGCCGTTAGCTCCGGACGAAGACGAAGCGCTATCTTTCGAAGTGCCTGAGCATTTAAGACGAAGTCTGGAGTCGGAGATCTTTCCGCCTGTAGCGGGTCCCCTTTTGTCTGGTTCCGAAGTAAATTGAGCCGGGCAGTGAGCGACACCCAACGGGCCTCAATATCCAAGAGGTCTACATCAACCCGCGTAATCTCAGCCTGGAGCTTTACGACATCCTGTGCTGATCCTCCACCTGAGGAATAGCGCGAGCGCGAAACCTCCTCATGGTGCACCAGATGCGCTCGAGATCTCTCACTGATCTCCCGAAGCCGGACTTGGAGGCCGATCTCGTAGTAGAGGTGCCGAGCCTCGGTGATCAGTTTCAACCGTTGCGCTTCGACCTCCGAACGAACAACCGCGGCCCCGTGGAGCGCCACCTGCTCCCGGAGTGCGAGTTTGCCCAACCCGGGCAGTTGCTGAGAGAAGCCGACCGAGAGTCGTTGGGGGCCTGTGCGGGTCTCGGGGCTTGCCGCAAAGGCCGCGAGGTTGACTACCGGATCCGGCAACGCGCGGGCCTGGGGCGCTCGGAGACCGGCGGCCCGCGCCCGTGCCTCAGCGGCCGCTAGACCGGGATTCCGCGACAACACTTCTTCGAGGATCTCCCGAAGAGCCTGCGCATCGAGATTCTCTACGATCCGGGCCGCGATCGAGCCGCCGGCCGAGGCCGTCAAGTCCTGAGGAAGATCGGATCCATCAGAAGGTGCAACGGCCGCCAACAACGCTACCAGCGCAACCCACAGTAAACACTCTTGTCTCAAAAACATGATTCTCCTCTCGAGGCATCCCAAAGACACCTGTCGTACGGACCGACCCGCAATCGGGACGATCGGACACGGCTCTCCTCAGAGAAGAATCAGAGCAGAAAGGAAGAAAACAGAGTGTAGCGGCCCAGGTCAAAAAGCCGCGAAGAGTCGATCGGGACGGCTTGCACCCGCGTTGGAGCCACGGCTGCTGACACCGGTCGCAGAATCGACAGCTCGAGTCCAACTACTGGGGCCTCGTTGTGGAACGACACTCCCTGAACCGGCACTGCAACCGCGGCCGCGGCGCAGCAGTCCATTCCCGCAGCTCCCGTATCGATTCCAGGTGTTCCCGTGTCGACGCTCGAGTGGCACGGAGCCACGACAGGTTCGTGTCCGCCCTCCTCCCCCGCACAGCAGTCCATCCACATCAGCATCTCACCGCACGCCCAGGCAGCCGGCGCGGCGAGCAATGCCACCGCCAGCACGACCGCATAGAAGAGGCGTGATCGCTCCATCTCTTCTTGAGGATACGAATATTTGCTCTTATGTCAACCTAGAGCTCCTCAAACGCCTGTGACGTCTTTAATTCCACGAGTCCGCGTTTTGGGTTCTACTAGACGTCGAGAAGGTTCGCCATGACCACCCAGCTCATCCCCGTCGGCACCCAACTAGTTCCACTCCCCGAGGGGGTTTCGGCTACCGATTGGGGCCTCGAGAGGGTCCGCTGGCAGAACCCCAGAATCCGCGCCCTGTTGCTGGCCAATCAGTTGCTCGAGGGGATTCTGGACTCGAACTACGCGATTCTCCATTGCTCGCCCCGGCGTCTGGAGGAGATATTGCGGCGCGTTCGCGAGGTCTCGGAGGTGCTGCGGCTCGACTTCGCTCCACTGCTCCAGCACCCATCTCTGATCCCCACCCTCGAAACAGCCATCGACCGGGCCAGACTGGCTTTTGGCCTGATCGACCGGACAATCTTGAAAGAATTCGAGCGACTCGCCGACCAGCCGACTAGCGAAGACCTGTCGAAACTTCGCAAGCTTCTCTGCGTTTCGATCGGCAAGGTACACGCTTATATACAAGACGCCTTCTGCGAGATCATCGCCGCCGATCCCCGAAGCGTTCACGCGGCGGACTACTTCCTATCCAGACGATTCCCGCGAGATATCGAGGAAGCCGAGTGGCTGCACGCTTCGGTGAGCCAGCTCGAGACCTATCTCCACGAGATCGGCGCGCAGACCCTATCTCAGCTCACCAACTTCAAGAATCAGCTGGCGCAGAACGCCGGGATTCCGGACGAGAAAGCCTGGGAAGCAACCGACGAGGTTCTCGAAGAACTTCGAGGTCGGCTCACGACGCTTCTCAAAGAGACTCTCGCCCTGCGCGGGATTCGGTTCGACGAGATGGAAGCCCTGGATCGGTACTCCTCCGAGATTCCGGCCAAGTGTCAGACCCTGCTCGAACTCCACAGCTCCTCTCTGGAGATCGCCGGGCGTCTGTTCCAAGACGCGCAGAGCGGGCTTCGGCCGGTCCACGAGTGCGTCAACCAGCTGTTCTCGAGTCATGAGGTTCTGGCGCGTAGGATCGGCACACTGGTCGGGCACCTCATAGCCTCCATCCTGGATCTCCAGGCTTTTGTACCGCTCTGGATGAAGTCGATCGAGAGAAGACGAGCCCTGCTGCTGATTCGAGGGATCGAACAGATTGCGGACTGAACCGGCTAAGCCGAATCACGACAGGCCGGGGCAACATCATCCGTCTCGGCCGCACTGACCGAGGCGGCGACATCGGCCCACAGGGGTGCCTCCAAACGCTGATGCCGACCGTCCTCCGGGTGAGCAAACTCGAGACACCAGGCGTGGAGTGCTTGATGCCCAAGACCCAATCTTCGTTCGTCTTGCCTGGTAAGGGCACCGGCCAGTGAGCGCAGAAAGAGATCGTCTCCCCCCAGATAGAGCTTGTCGCCGACGATCGGGTGACCGAGCGCCTTCATGTGGGCGCGCAATTGGTGATGCCGTCCGGTCACTGGGCTCAGTTCCAGGAGAGTGCGGTCCCTCAGTCTCCTCCTTACACGCCAGAGAGTCCGCGATGTTCGTCCGACCGGTGGCTGACGAGGACCACTCTTGATCTCGACAACCGAGTCTTGGGCTGGCCCCAGCGGCAGTGACACCTCACCTCGGTCACCCTCCACTTCTCCCATCACGAGCGCCAGATAGGTCTTCTCGACTCCTCGAGTCTCGAATTGCAGGCCGAGCTGAGACCGCGCGTCGCGACTCTTCGCAAACAACACCAGCCCAGTGGTTTCACGGTCCAACCGGTGGCACAGAGCCGGAGCGTATCGAGGCGCACCAAAAAGCTCCCGGTGGCGGGCGTGCACCAACTCGATCAGCGACACTCCTCGATGGCGGCGACTGGGATAAACGCTCAAGTGGGGTGGCTTCGCCACGGCCAGGATTTGGTGATCTTCGAAAATCACCACACAGCGAGACTCACACCAACCGGGAAGCTGATCGCCCACCTGAACGCGGGGCGCGTCGAGACGAACCACGACTTCCTGGCCCCGACGCAACCTCAGCCCGGAGCGCATACCGGCGACCGTCGCCCGCTGCGGGTCCTTGAAAGACCGCACTTCTATCCGCCCCTCCCCAATCGCTCGCTGGATTGATGTCCGCGACCGCCACCGGAGGTGCCGGCTCAAAAAGCCGTCCAGGCGGGCGCCGTGATCGGGAGCTCCGACCTCGAAACGCGACTCATGGAAGGCCAGGCTCATATCGCGCGGAGCGCGCCGTAGCTTGCGGTGAATCTTTCGCATTTCTCTTACGGTCGGAGCGATTCATCATTCTACGAGATGTCGGAAACCTCTCTCGACGGCGCACCCCACTGGGTTTCTCGATCCCAAGCGTCAGATTATGGCCTCGACCGGCACTTATATAGGTAGAAGGGAAACACGCTGGCTTGGGGCAACCTCTCGGGTGTCCGTAAGACCCTTTGCTGGTAGGCCACCAGAAGACCTGTTCTGGTCTTCGTCCGCCGTTTTCCCGAATTCAGCGCTCTCCCAAGAAGGGCGCCGGACTCCGGCTGGAGCCCCCCTCTCTAGCCGGGGTCATTTTTCTTGACTCCCGTCGATCCACACCCAGCCGGATTCGCCGCGGTCCTCGGTTACAATCCGCCGATCGCTGTCTGCCTCGAAGACCCGCGGCGACGACCCCGACGACCCGTTGCCGCCGGAGGACACCTTGGCCACGCCCAAATTCAGCAAGTACTCGGAGCATCCAAAGCGCACCCCTGAGGAGATGATCGAGCGCGCAGCCGCTTTTCTGGCCGTCATGAAAGGACGCAGAAGCGTTCGTCACTTCTCGGATCGGCCCGTTCCTCGTGAGGTCATCGAAGATTGTCTGCGGGTCGCCAATTCGGCTCCAAGCGGCGCCAATCAACAACCGTGGCATTTTGTCGTGGTCGCCGACCCGGAGGTCAAGCGTGAGATCCGCATCGCTGCCGAGAAAGAAGAGGAGGATTTCTATCTTCGCAGAGCTCCCAACGAGTGGCTCGAAGCACTCGCCCTGCTGGGCACCGACGAGCATAAGCCGTTTCTCGAAATAGCCCCGTATCTCGTGGTGATCTTTGCCCAGACCCGAGGCGAGAGCCCAGGCGGCCAAAAACACAAGCACTACTACGTCAGCGAGTCAGTGGGAATCGCGACCGGAATGCTCATCTCGGCTGTTCACCACGCCGGCCTCGCCTGCCTCACCCACACTCCCGCCCCCATGCGGTTCCTCAACGAGATCCTCGACCGGCCGAGACAGGAAAAACCCTACCTGATCCTGGTCGTGGGCCATCCCGCCGAAGACGCAGTCGTCCCGGACATCGAAAAACGACCGCTCTCGGGCTCTAGCACGTTTCTGGGGTAAGGACCCGGCTGGAACAGGAAGCGTCAAGAGCACCTAGCGGGCGCCAGGTACACCGGCGAGGGCCTGGCGCAGCTCCACCATGTCTTCGGCGCAGGCGAGGTAGTTGGGCCCCAGGAAGTCTTCGTCCATCAAATCGTAGTCTCGAAACTCAACGTAGTTGGGGAAGATCTTTCCCACAACATAGCCCCGCTCGCGAAAGAACGCGTAGAAGTCGCGCAGCAGGAAGTGGTTCACGATGTTGACGCGACCGTACTCGAACTGTACGAGGCTGATGTCGTTGCGCGCCAGCATGTCCCCGAAACCGGTCAAGACAGCTTCCTCCATGCCCTCGACATCGATTTTCAGTAGATCGATGTGCTCGATGCGCTTGTCGGCCGCAAAGGCATCGCCCGTGACGACCTTTGCCGCCAGCTCGACGAATTCGAGTTCATGCGGGTAGTCCGTAGACGTGGTCAGCGCCGGACAGGAGGGGTAGTGGCGGATACGCGGGCGCAGACGTCATAGCTGAAGTTCCCGTACCACTCCAGGTAGGTCCGGGACACATCGGCGACCTTGCGGATCAACGTGCTACGTCGGTGCCGTGCCACGAAGTTTCGCAGGCGCGGCGCAACCCCGGTACGCTTCTTGCGCATGATCTCATCCTCTCTCGGCCAGCAGCTCGCGGGCGATGACGAGTTGCTGGATCTCACTGGTGCCCTCGTAAATTCTGAGGGCGCGGACGGCACGGTACAGATGATCCACCGGGTGTGAAGCCAGGACACCGCGTCCTCCGAGAATCTGCACCGCCTGATCGATCACACGCTGCGCCGTTTCGGTTGCCGCCAGTTTTGCCATCGCCGAGCACAGCGTCACCCGGTCGCCGTTCTCGGCTTCCCACGCCGCCCGGTAGGTGAGCAGCCGCGCAGCGGCGAGGTCGGTCGCCATCAGAGCGAGCTTCTGCTGCACCAACTGGAACTCGGAGAGTGCGCGGCCGAATTGACGTCGCTCTTTCGCGTGGGCCAGCGCCTCATCGAGGGCGCGTGAGGCCATCCCGCAGGCGGCGGCCGCCACGGTGGCGCGGAGGCGATCCAGGGTGCGCATCCCCAGCTTGAAGCCTTCGTCCTCGTCCCCCAGCCGCGCCGAGGCTCCGACACGACAATCCTCGAACACGATCTCGCCTAGAGGGTGGGGTGCGCTCAATATCTGGGGGCCGGCAAAGCGAAGGCCCGGGTTTTCCGCCGCAACGAGAAAGCACGCGATCGGCTTGTCCCTGCCGTCAGCAGAGTCGACGGCCGCGAACGTCGTATAGACATCCGCCAGACCGGCGTTCGAAATCAGCCACTTGCGACCATCGAGCACATAGTCGTCGCCCTCGCGCCGGGCAACGGTCTCAATGGCCCGCACATCCGAGCCCGCTGCCGGCTCGGTCATCGCAAACGCGGTCATGGTCTCACCGCTTGCGACTCCTGGTAGCCAACGCTCTTTCTGCTCATCGGTCCCAGCCAACGCGATCGGCATCGAACCGAGGCCCTGGAGCGCGAAGACGGCGTCGGCGAGTGGTGAGGCCTGAGCCAGGTTTTCGCGGATCACGCACAGCGACAGCGAATCGACCCTCTCCCGCGCCCCTCCGTGGGCCGCCGGGACAACAAATCGGCACAGGCCGGCCTCCCCGAGCAGCGCCAGCACCTCGCGGGCCTGCCGGCGCGCGGCGCCGTCGTCTTCGGCGACAGGGAGTGCCGCCAGCCGCTCGGCTGCGAACCGTCCAGCGCTCGCGGCCACGGCGAGATGGGGTTCTTCCAGAAAGACACCGACGGTCTTGACCTCGAGCAACCTAGTCGAACTCCGGTTTTCTCTTCTCGACGAAGGCCTCGTAGGCTTCGCGGAAGTTCTTCTCTTGCATACACACCGCCTGGATCTCGGTCTCGGCCTCCATGGCCGACTCGAGGTCCATCGCCGCCTCTCTCACCAGGAGTTTCTTGGTCACCTCGAGGGCAAACGAGGGACCCGAGGCCAGCCGCTCGGCCCAGGCGCGCGCCTCGGCTGCCAGCGTCTCGTTGGCAACCACCCGGTTGTAGAGTCCGATCCGATGAGCTTCGGCCGCGTCGATGAAGTCGCCGGTCATCAACAACTCCATCGCCCGGCCATGACCAATGATCCTCGGCAACAGCCAGGAAGCACCCATGTCGGCACCCGACAGACCAACTCTTGTGAAAAGGAATGCGATCTTGGCGATTTCCGAGGCGATTCGCACATCGCAAGCCGCCGCGATCACGGCACCGGCGCCCGCCACTGTTCCGTTGAGGGCGGCCACCACCGGTCTACGGCAACGCACGATCGAGAGAATCAGGTCTCCGGTTGTTCGGGTGAATTCCAAAAGACCCCGATAGTCCCGCTCAAGAAGTGGACCGATGATGTCTTCGACGTCGCCACCCGAGCAGAAGGCGCGCCCGGAACCCGTGAGGACGATCGCGCGGACACCGGGCTCTGTATCGAGGGCGACAAACGCGTCGCGGAGCTCTCGATAGACTTCGAAAGTAAGCGCGTTGAGACGCTCGGGCCGGTTCAGGGTCACCCTTGCGACGCCACTTTTCGAGTCGTGCTCGTAAAGAAAGCTGCCGGCCCCGATCGTCATGACTTCCGCTTCTCGCGCTTTGCGGGTATGACCGCGGTGGCCTCGATCTCCACACGTGCCCCCGGCTCGAGAAGAGCCTGAACCTCCAACAGCGCCATCGCCGGGAAATGACGACCCATGACTCGCCGATACGCCTCCCCGATCTCGCTTCTCGCAGCGACGTATTCATGGCGGTCGACGACAAACACCGTGAACCTGCCGATATGAGACGGTCTCCCGCCGGCCTCTTTCACGACAGCGACAACATTTTCTAGGGCCTGCTCGAACTGGTTGACGAGTCCCGCCCCAACGAGTCGCTCATCTTCGTCCCAACCGACCTGGCCGGCGACGAACAGAATCTGACCAGCCGCCGGCGCCAGCATCCCGTTCGAGTACCCGCTCGGCCGATGCCACGTTTCCGGGTTGACCGGTTGCAGATCGTCCGCGTCTCGGTTCACGACTGAACCATCCCGCCATCGAGAACCATTGCCTGGCCGTTGATTCCCTTGGCCCGTGGATCGCAAAGACTCGTGACCAGAAAAGCCACTTCTTCGACGTCGAAGATCCGATTCTGCGGGCTGCTCTTTGCGAGGTGCTCCCGGACCAAGTCTTCCGCCGATCCCGTCGCCTCGATGATCGAGTCCACGGCGTGATCCACCAACAGAGTGTCGACATATCCGGGGCAAACCGCGTTGACTGTTACACCCGTGGTGGCGACCTCCATCGCCATCGAACGAGTGAACCCCACCACCGCGTGTTTTGACGCCGCGTAGGCGGAGATATAGGCGCCACCGGCCTTTCCGGCGGTAGAAGCGACGTTGATCACGCGGCCCCAACCTCGCTTCACCATGGATGGAAGGAATGCCTGTGTGCACAAGAACGTGCCGGTCGCGTTGATCGCCATAATCCGGTTCCACTCGTCGAGGCTCGTCTTGTCGAGCGGCGCCGACCGGGCGATACCCGCATTGTTGACGAGAATGTCGACACCGCCACCAAAGGCCGTTGCCTCCTCGAATAATCTGCTTACCTGACCGGGATCGGAGACATCGCATTCCACGGCTTTTGATGAATCGCCGATCTCGTTCGCCACCGCCTCGATCTCACTTGTGGTCCTCGCACTCACCACGACGCGGGCTCCGTGACGGGCCAGATCCCGCGCCACCGCCGCCCCGATCCCCCTTCCGGCGCCGGTAATAACCGCCGATTTGCCCTCGAGAAGCACGCGGCAACGTTAGAGTCGCCTCCAGCGGGTGTCAAGCCGCCGCGGTTGCGAGCCCCATGTTGCTCCGGCCGCACCCGTTCCTCTATCCTTCGATCAGATGTCCGGTCCACGCCAGCCCGCCAAAGCTCTCACCTACTCGAGCTACCTCGCGCTCGACGAACTGCTCACATTACAGAGACCGAAGTCGAGCGAGACAGGGGAACCGGAGCACGATGAGCTCCTCTTCATCATCATCCATCAGGTCTATGAGCTGTGGTTCAAACAGATCAACCACGAGATTCTCAATCTGCAGTCAGCTCTGGAAGAAGGCGACGCTCCATCGGCGCTTGCGAGCTTCAAGCGGGTACTGACCATCTTGAAGATCCTCGTCGCCCAGGTCGATATCCTCGAGACCATGACGCCGATGTCGTTCGGTTCGTTTCGCGAGCGCCTCGAGTCCGCAAGCGGCTTTCAGTCGGCTCAGTTCCGAGAGACCGAGTTCCTCCTTGGCCACCGGGATCCGAGAGTCTTCGAACATCACACTACCGATACGGCAGGGGGGCGTCGGCTACGGCAGCTCGTTACCGAGCCCAGTCTTTATGACTCCTTTCTGCGGTTTCTCGACCAGCGCGGGCTCGATGTACCCACCGAGAGCCTGGAGCGAGACGTTTCCCAGCCGCTGGCCGCGTCGGAGGACGTGCAGGCGGTCCTCCTCGCGGCGTACCGAGACGACCATCTGGCCGAAGCCGTCTGCGAGCGGATGGTGGATCTCGACGAGGGGCTCCAGGAGTGGCGTTACCGCCATGTCAAGATGGTCGAGCGCACCATCGGGTCAAAGACCGGCACGGGCGGTTCGGCCGGCACCGCGTATCTCAAAAAGACTCTGTTCCAACCCCTCTTCCCGGACCTCTGGGCCATCCGCGACAGACTCTAGCCGCCCAACATGCACCGCGATCTGGCTGAGTTCCGGAAGACCCCCAATATCCTGGCACCTCACTATTCTCGTTTCAGGGTCGGCGAACGCCTCCTGTTGACCGGCCATTCGCACCAGGCCTGGCCGGACCGCGGCTTTGTCGGCCAGCAACAGGCGTTCGCCGACGCGGCCCTGCACGTAGACGATAAATGGCAATATGCCTACGCCGCAGCCGACCGTGTGCGAGCCGGCTACCGCCGACTCCTTGACGACCCAACAGGCCGCTATTCGCTGGCCGCCGCCACCCACGACCTCCTCGTCAAATTGCTTTCGTCGCTGCCTCTCTGGGA
>Ga0224508_10002052_pt1 | contig 17561 bp, 16 predicted proteins | sample SF_Jan12_sed_USG_4_FD_170157 | JGI IMG/M metagenome (GOLD analysis project Ga0224508, IMG submission 170157) | Sediment microbial communities from San Francisco Bay, California, United States - SF_Jan12_sed_USGS_21 | ecosystem: Environmental > Aquatic > Marine > Sediment | place: USA... | reverse complement strand
TTGTCGTACAGATTGAGCAGCGCCTCGTAGTCGATGCCGCTGTCTTTTGCGACCTGTTCAGCGACGTGCATGTATTCGGCCCCGGCAAGATCGCGGAAGAAGTCGGATTTGCGCACGACGCCCGGCGCGAACAGGCCGGCTAGCTTGCCGCGCAACTGCTCAAAGATCGACTCCAGTGCCGCGGCGATCGCTTTGTGACGGTCGGCGAAACGCAGATCGCGGCCGGCTTCACGGCAGGTGTTTTCCAGATCCTGCAACTGCTCGAGGAACAACTCGAGACGAAAGTTCCGCTCCAGCGCGGCCAGTAACTCATCCAGCTGCTCAGCCAGGCCAGGAATATCCTCGAGGCCGCGCCGGAACAGCGTCAGCCGCGTGGCAACCAGGGCCTCCATCTTGGAAACGCGGCTGGCGGTGTCGTAGTTTGAACGCGAGTTGGTAATGCCGCGACCGAGCACCTCGCCACCTTCGTCCATCACCACGGCCTTGGTGGTTGTGGAGCCCAGATCGATGCCGACATAGCATTTCATCGCGGAATCCTCATGCCGCCGCCGGGCTCTTGCGGCGTTGTTCGATCATCTGGAAATAACTTTCCAGCCGGTTCTTCACGTTGGCGGCGGAGAAGTAACGCGGATCGACCAGGTCGGTCTCGATGAAGGCCGCGGGCTTGCCGCTGCGGTTCTCGATTTCGCGCATCATCAGCAACTGACCGGCGGAGAAACTGTTGCAGCTCTTGATCGAGTTGATCAGTACCCCGTCGGCTTTATATTCGTCGACGTATTGGCTCAACAGATCCACGCGCTGCGGCAGGTTGCGGTTTGTGTAACAACCCAGGCAGTAGTCGGCCAGCGACTCCAACGGATGCTCGGGATCGTGTCGGAAACCCTGGTCGTAGACTCCGCCGACCTTGGTGTAGGTGCTCGCGACGACCACTGCACCTTCTTCGTAGAACATCTTCCAGAAGTCGCGGAAACTCGTCCAGTTGGGTGGGCCTTCCACCACCAGGCGGAATTTTTCCTCGGGCATATCGCCCTCCGGCGTGATGGGGCCCTGGCCGGCGGCGATGCGTTGCTCGATCTCGCCGCGCAGGATCCGGTAGTAGTCAACAGCGTCCTGTGTGCCGCGAAACGCCGTGAAGATCGGGCCGATGTAATAGACACCGCCGAAATACGCGTCGATCGGCGATCGAACGTGCTTGGCGCTTTCCAGCACCCATACCAGGTCGTCCTCGGCAGCGGCCGACTGCTTGAGGTATTCACGCAGACGGTCGATGTCGAACTTGACACCGCTGACCCGCTCAAATGCCGGAATCACGACATCCTTGAGCTGCTTGACGACATAGTCGCGCATGTTGCGGGTGATCTGCCCGTCCCCTTCGTAAGGCACCTGCAGCATCACCGTTTCGCAGCCGTACTCGTGGCGCAGCAGTTCGAACCATTTCATGAAGGTGAAGCAGCCGGTGTAGGAGAGCATCAACAGGTCGGGCGCCGGCATGGGTTTGCCGTTCGGCGCGACGTTGCCCTTGGACATCATGCCGAGATCGGCTTTGACGTAGGTACACACGTCTTCGGAGTGGCCGCGCTTCTCCGCGTCCATGATCATGGCACCGCTTTTCTTGCGCATACCGTTGTTGATGGCATTGATCTCCGGCAGGTTGTTGAGCATGTCGAAGCACATGATCAACTCATTGAGATTGCCGGGGACGAACGTCGAGGCGACCTTACGTCCCGATTCCGCAGTGCTGGTGAGCGCATCGTAGTTAGCCGCGATCATTTCCTTCTGCTTGAGCATGGAGGATTCTTTGATCGCTTGTGTCTGGGTATTCGCGGCCATGTTCAACTCCACAATTTTATCGAGTCGGCAAACGTTCCGGCCTGCTCGCGGATGGGCTGCATCTGACCGGAGTTTTCCGCGTACTTGAACGAAATCGAAGGAATGTCGTGCTCGGCCATACGGTCGACCAGCATCGGTCGTTCGAGCAGTGCGGGATCGCAGAAACTGGGCGCGGCGAAGATCACGCCTTCCGCACCGGTGCGTGTCACCGAGTCGAGCAGAAACTGACCCACTTCGGCATCGCAGGAACAGTAGCGGGCGGCGGTATCGGCGGAATGGTGCAGGAATGCCCGAGCCAGGTTCAACAACGGATCGCCGTCTGTCGGAACCGGTTCCTGCAGCCAGCGAGTCACCAGCATGTAGTCGTCGTCGACTATGTAGCAGCCGGCCATCTCGATCGACTTGATCAGGTTGAGCGGGGGTTGTTCGCAGAACGAACCGTTGACGACCACGCGGCAGTTGTCGCGTTGTGGGCGATCTTCCTGAAGCGTTGCATCCAGGTAGTCGCGCAGCATTGCGCTATGTTCCTCGACTGTCAGCACCATGCCGGCACGCATCAGCAGATAGACTTCCGCGCTCGGCGCTTTCCATGGGGTCTCGGCACGCAGCCGATAGACGTCGTTAACCAGGTCGCGGTTCTGATTGTAGACGTCGATGGAGGCGCGCAGAGCGTCGTCGCTGATCGTTGTGCCGGCGAGATTCTCCAGGCCCGACTTAAGTTCCTCCAACTCGTTGCGGTAGTACTCGCCGCCGATCTCGTCGCTGTAATTTTGCGGTACGTCGAAGTAACGCACGTAAACGTCCGGATTCATGAGTTTCCACATGCCGGACAGGTTGCGAATGACGTCGCAGATACTCGGAAACAACATGCCGTCGACGAAATCCAACCGTTTGGTGATCGCCAGTTCGACGGTCGAGCGGGGAATGCGGCAGATATAGCTCTGGTAGTACGCATCCCCGTGTATGACTTCCAGCTGGTCGCCGCCGCCCAGCACGCCGAGTGGCAGCATGCCTGCCGCGTGGATCAACTCACGGGGAACGTAGACCGGCATGTAACCGATAACCTTGCGGCCGGGTTCGGCGTCCTTCCAGTTCCGCACCGCCGTGAAGTCTAGATCTTCGTACAGTTCTTCGCAGCGGTGGATGATATCCGCGGTCGCCATAGCTCGGTGGCCTCCCGAAATGGTCCGACCTGCAGCAGCCCCGGCAAGATTTTGCGCGGAGGCGACGCCGGGCAAGGCGATCACTCCTTCCCGGCGTACCTGATCGGGCGATTTACATGACTTACTGACTAGTTAGTATGTATAATCCGTATACAGCGTCAACGGACTTATTTGCCCACTATTTGATCTGGATCAGGAAGCAACGCAGAAACGCTGTGCGACGAGTAGCTTGTGCTCCGAAGGCATTTGATCGAGAGGCAGGACAACGGCTTGTTGAGCGAGCATGTCGGGTAACCGTGAGACACCATGGAGCAGAATGAAGTAATACGTCGGCCCGCTACCCGCAAGCAGCAGCGTGCGGCGAGCATCGAGAAAATATTCGATGCCGCGTTGCAGCTGTTCGTGTCGCGGGGGTACAGGAACACCACGGTCGAGCAGATCGCCAATGAGATCGGTCTGACCAAGGGCGCCGTGTATTTCTACTTCAGGACCAAGGAAGCAATCATGCTCCGGTTGCTGGAGCAGGCCGAGGAAATCGTCGTCGAACGTATGATCGAGGACAGCGCGGCAGCCGGAAATTCGGCTCGTGACAAGCTCGTCGCATTCGTGCACGGCCAGGCGCGTCTCGCGCTGGTACACCCTTTGCACATTCTGTTGTTGATTCTTGTGTCTCTGGAGTTCGTCGGCTTCGGTGGCAAGATCGAAGATCGCATCCGCGACATTTACCAGCGCATGTACCAGGAACTCGAGGCCATTATCCGCCTCGGGCAGACGAGCGGCGAAATCCGTGCCGACGTCGGTACACGCGAACTGGCGTCGATGCTGATGGCCAGTCACGACGGGGTGTTTCTGGAATGGTACCGGCGCCGCGAGGAACTCGATGGTCGGGAACTCACTCGGGCGTTCCGTTTTGTGTTGACCGAAAACGTGCTGCGTGAGACACAGTCTGCGCCGCTCATGCAGTGAGTGGTGCGTGCAGCCTCTCGGCGAGATTGACAATGCTGTGTGCGCCCGAGTGCGATTCGTGCTTGCAGACATAGACGACACGCTCACCACCGATGGTGTATTGACCGCCCAGGCTTACGCGGCGATGGAACGTTTGCACGACGCGGGCCTGGTGGTGGTTCCGATCACCGGCCGTCCAGCCGGCTGGTGCGATCACATCGCGCGCATGTGGCCGGTGGACGGCGTGGTCGGCGAAAACGGGGCGTTCTGGTTTCGCTACGATCGGCAGGCGAGACGTCTGATCAAGCGTTTTCTGGCGAGCGAGAAGGCACGCGTGGCGAACCGTGAACGGCTGCACACGCTGGCAGAGCGGATTCTGAGTGCCGTGCCCGGCGCCGCGCTCGCTTCCGATCAGCTGTACCGCGAAGCCGACATTGCCATCGATTACTGCGAGGACGTGGAGCCGTTAGCTCCGGCGGCGGTCGATCACATCGTCGAGATCGCGCAAGCCGCCGGCGCTACCGCAAAAGTCAGCTCGATTCACATAAACGTCTGGTTCGGTGACTATGACAAGCTTGGCATGACGCGCACGCTGTTTGCGGAGTGCTTCGACGTCGATCTCGACGCCGGGCGTGAGCAGTTCGTGTTCGTCGGTGACTCGCCTAACGATGCACCCATGTTCGATTTTTTCCCGATCGCGGTGGGCGTCGCGAACGTGTGTGATTTCGAAGGCCGCATTGCGCACGCACCTGCGTTCGTGACGGCAGGGCGAGGCGGCGCGGGCTTCGCCGAGCTTGCGTCGTGCCTGCTCGCGGCAGGCGCCACAGGATGATTATTTATGCTGCCATACCGGCGTACGTTTCTCGATGAACGCCGTCAGTCCCTCCTCCGCGTCGTGTGTCGACATCAGATCATCCAGATAGAGCCGTTCCGCCTCCTCCAGCCTGACCCTGATACGCTCGATGAAGTCCATGCGCGTGGCACGCAAAGCAAAACGCAGCGAACTCCCGCTGCTGCCAGCCAGGTGCTTGTCGAACCACGTGAGCGCTGCCGATTCCGGATTCTCGGCGATCTGATTAACGAGGCCCAGCCGGTACGCTTCGACGGTACGGCAACTGCGCCCTGACAATAGCAGTTCCTCGGCTGCCCCACGGCCAATGCGTTCCGGCAGCAGGCAGGACGCCGCCGGCGCGAATACCGCGATTCGTATCTCCGGTTGGCCCATTTGCGCGTCGTCGGCAGCAAACAGTACGGTACCAGCACACGCGACTTCCAGGCCGCCACCAAGACACTGCCCGCGGATCGCTACCAGAACAGGCACGGGACATTCCAGCATCTGCAGCAGTAACCGGTGCAGGCTCTGCAGCATCGCGGCACATTGCTCGGGTAGATGTTCTTCGACACTGGCCCCGAAACTGAAATGCGGTCCTTCGGCATCAAGCAATACCGCTTTCAGCGCAGGCTCCTGTGCGGGACCGGAGAACGCCTGATTGAGCGCATCTACCATCGCGGCATCGATGATGTTTGCCTTGGGCCTGGCCAGCCGCAGCCGCAACAGTTGCCCTTCGCGCTCACTCCAGACTTTCAGAGGTGCGTCGCTCATGGCCTATTTCGGCATCAGGCTGTCGATGAGTTCCGGCGTCCAGGGCGTACCACGAGCGAGCGCCTGACGCAGCGCGACGAAGTCTATTTCGCGTCCCACTTCCCGGTTTCCCTCATTGAATGCACGAAACCCGGTGCGTGCCTCGTTCATCATGTTGAGGGCCAGCCAGGCACGTGAGTTTTCCTTGTTGCGATTCCAGGCATCGAGCTTGGGTTTGCGCAACTCCTCCAGGCTCTTGGTCATGCATTCGGGGAACGTAGCCAGCAGCTTGGCACAGAGTTCCTCGACTTTCTCATCCAGCAGACTGAGATCCAGCGTGCCGCGCAGCAGCAGTTCTTTCCCGGCGGCGCGCTCCTCGCCGGTCTTGAATTCACCGTGCACGATGCGGCCGTACTCATCGAGCATGCGATCTGTGACCACCAGCGGGTTGGCCACGAATTCACCATCGACTTTCAGTGCCGGGACCACCTCATGGCAGATGCCCAGCCGGTACGCCTTGTGCGCCGAAAACGGCTCGCACAGCGTTCCGGACACCATTGCCCGCTCGCAACCGATCATCACCGGCAGGAAGTCGGTCGACCCACCAATTGCCGCTGATCCATGTTTGGGGCCAGCCTGGCCGAAATTGGCGAGATCCTGTGCAACGCTGAAATCGCAAGCCATGCCGATTTCCTGACCTCCCCCGACCCGCATGCCGTTCACACGGCACACCACCGGTTTGTCGCAACCTAGGATAGTCGACACCATGTCATTGAAAAGCCGCATGTACTGGCGGTACTCCTGCGGGTTGCCAGCGTAGTACTCGGCGTACTCCTTGGTGTTGCCGCCGGTACAGAACGACTTGTCACCGCTCCCCGTGAACACCACGGCATTGACGTCACGCGAATTGGACGCCGCCCGGAACGCGAGAATCACGCCTTTCACCATGGCTGTCGTATACGAGTTGTACTGCGTCGGGTTGTCTAACGTAATCCAGACGTTGTACAGGCCCTCGGCCTGCTTGCCGTCCAGCGTGGTTGCCGGGCGTCTCTCGAAGAGCACACCCTGCACCACTTCATGCGGGACGAGATTGTGGTCGAACAATTCGCTGGGAGCCGATTTTTCGATAACGGAAGCGGTGGAGTCGTGCATGGTTGAATTCCTCAAGAGTCTGGAACCAGGACCGCGCGCCGATTGAGTCGGCCGGCGTGCACGGCCGCAAAAACAGTGTTGATGTCGGCCAGCGGATGCTGCTCGACGAACGGAGCGAGGTAAACCTCACCGTCCATCACCAACGCGGGCGCTGCCGGATACAGGTCGGGGGATACCCTCGGTTGCCGAACGCGCGGGCGTGGAACGCCATCAGGTTGGAAAGGCGAACAGTCATACGGCCATTCCGTACGGAGCTCCGATTTGTGTCTGCATTAAAACTTACTGACCAGTCAGTATGCTTATCAAACCTGCCACATTGTTGATACAGATCAAAATAGCCAGCGGGTGAGCGATTACCGGGTGCTCGCAGCGCGCGTCGTTGCATTGTGTTTTGAGCGCGCGAGTGGATTGAGCAACCGGCGAACAAAGCGCAGCCGCTGACGAAGCGATCGATCATACCCGCCAGTGGCTACCTCACCCGGCTAACACCAACTTGCCGCACCCGCCGTCGGTGAGCGGAGCAGTTCCCTTATATTCGCTTCGATGACGTCATAGCCGACATTTCCGTACAGCTTTTGACGCCCTTCGTTGAGAATGAAGGTGGGACTGCCCTCAAAGGCGACACTCGATCAGCCGCACTTCGAGTCACCGCAGTTCAGGCAGGTCATGCAGCCGTCCGCGCTGACCACGGCCTTGGTCAGGCATTTGAGGCACAGCTGGGCGTTCGCCGGGTACGTATCGTCTTCCCCGCCGTCCGGGTTGTTGTTACGCGTGGGTTCGGGCTTTTCGAGCATGCCGATATCGCGCAGATGACTCTCGATCGCATCGCCGATCTCGGCCACCAGCGATGGCATGTAGCGACCGCCTTTCTTGAAGTAACCGCCGCGTGGATCGAAGACACTGCGCAACTCATCGACCATGAATGTCACGTCGCCGCCTTTGCGGAATACCGCGGAGATAATGCGCGTGAGTGCAACGATCCACTGAAAGTGATCCATGTTCTTCGAGTTGATGAAGATTTCGAATGGCCGCCGCAGTTCGTGCTCGGTGCCGGCGTTCAGGAAGATGTCGTTGATGGTCACGTACAGGGCATGCTCCGACAGCGGCGTTTTGATTTTGTAGGTTGATCCCACCAACAGGTCGGGCCGCTCGATTTTTTCGTGCAGTTGGATGACTTCGGCACGGGTTTCCGGCGTTTTGTCCGGCTGCGGGGCAGCTTGCGGATCGCCTTGTCCGACAACGTCGCAAGCGACGATACGTTTATCTATGTGGATGTTCACAACGCTTTTCCCTTCGTTCTTGCAACGACCGCGAGACCGTTTAGAGGCGGCCGTAATAGCCCTCCTTCAGGGCATCGTAAAGGTTCGCCGCAGTGTGGCTCTCGCCATCGTAGACGATCGTCTCGTTTCCCTTCGCCTCTATAACGGTGCCGTCTTCGAGTGCGAACCGGTAAGTGGTATTGGCCAGGTCCCGTTCTTTGACCATCACGCCCTGAAACACTTCCGGGTTGAAGCGGAACGTGGTGCAGCCCTTGAGTCCCTGCCGGCAGGCACTGCGATAAATTTCCTTGAATTCTTCGTAGGGGTAATCTGCCGGTACGTTGATGGTCTTGGAAATAGAGGAGTCGATCCATTTCTGTGCGGCGGCCTGTACTGCAATGTGCTCGGACGGGGTGATGTCGTCGGTGGTGACAAAGCTATCCGGTAGTGGCCGGGCTTCGTCGGCACCGGCTTCGGCATCGACCAGTTGCCGGTAGGCCAGTAATTCAAAGGAGAAAACGTCGATTTTCTCTTTGCTCTTGCGGCCTTCTCGGATCACGTTGCGGGCATAGCGATGCGCAAAACTGGGCTCGATACCGTTGCTGGCATTGTTGGCGAGCGACAGGGCGATGGTGCCGGTCGGGGCAATCGAGCTGTGATGGGTGAAGCGTGCGCCGGTCTGCGCGAGTTCGCTGACCAGTTCGGGTACCTCCTCCGCTAACTGCTGCATGTAGCGGCTGTAGCGGGTGTGCAGTAGTTTGCCGGGAACGACATCGCCTTCATGCAAGCCGTCGGCCGCGATTTCCGGGCGCTTACGCAGCATCGCGGCGGTGATCGTGAAGTCCTGCTCGAGAATCGGTGCGGGGCCTTTTTCGCGAGCCAGTTCGAGCGCAGTCTGCCAGCCGCTGACAGCGAGTTCCTTGCTGACACGTTCGGTGAATGCCAGCGATTCGGGCGAGCCGTAGCGAATACCCAACAGCGCCAGCGCGGAACCCAGACCCAGGAAACCCATCCCGTGGCGCCGTTTGCGTTCGATTTCGGCACGCTGTGCAGCCAGCGGCAGGCCGTTTATCTCGACCGCATTGTCGAGCATGCGCGTGAAAATCCCGACCACCTCGCGGTAGCTCTGCCAGTCAAAGCGCGCCTCGTCAGTGAAAGGACCGTGCACGAAACGGGTCAGGTCCAGCGAGCCCAGCAAACAGCAGCCGTAAGGCGGCAGTCCCTGCTCACCGCATGGATTGGTGGCGCGGATGTTCTCGCAGAACCAGTTGTTGTTCAGATCGTTATAGGTATCGACCAGGATAAAGCCCGGTTCGGCGAACTCGTAAGCCGAGTTCATGATCGCGTCCCACAGCTGTGCGGCGGGTATGCTGCGATGGATCTTGCAGGCTACGAGCCCTTGCGCGTCCGTCACGTACCCGCCGGAGACCGGCCATTCCCGCCACACCGTCCGTTGCGGGTCCTGCAGGTCGAGTGCGTCGCGCTCCACTTCCTCCGGCGTCACCGGAAAAGCGAGCGGCCAGGGTTTGCCCTCGTCCACCGCCTGCAGGAACTCCTGCGTGATCAGCAACGACAGGTTGAACTGACGCAAGCGACCGTCCTCTCGCTTGGCACGCACGAAATCCAGCACGTCCGGGTGGCCGACATCCATGGTAGCCATCTGCGCGCCGCGGCGGCCGCCGGCCGAGGAAATGGTCACACACATGCTGTCGAAAATGTCCATGAACGACAGCGGACCCGATGTTCGGGCACCGGCACCGCTGACATAGGCGCCGCGCGGGCGCAGGGTCGAGAAGTCATAGCCGATGCCGGCGCCTGACTTGAGCGTCATTCCAGCTTCGTGAAGCCGGCTAAGGATACTGTCCATCGAGTCCAGAATGGTCCCGGATACGGTGCAGTTGATCGTCGACGCCGACGGCTTATGGGCGGCGGCTCCGGCATTGGACAAGATTCGGCCGCCGGGTATGGCCCCTTGATGCAAGGCCTGCAAAAACCGCTCGCGCCAGACGCGCCGCAGGTCGGGCGTGGATTCGACGTCGGCAAGTGCACGTGCCACCCGTTCCAGCGTCCCGTCCAGACTGCCGTCAACAGCAGCCCCGTCCGCTGCGCGCAGGCGGTATTTGCGATCCCAGATGTCCAGCGCGGCAGGCTGAAGTGGTAACTGGAGCAATTGCGGCTGTCTGGCGCCGGCGCGGTCCTGTTGCATCGTGATGTATTGTCCCTGGGAAATGTTCTATTTCAACCTTTTAACCATATATGGTATCTGACTCAGATCAACTACGCTACATGTAGGATTCCGGGCGCCATGTTCACCTCGTGCAATATTGCACGAATCGTGGCCGGAGGAAAGTCCCTTCAATGGATACCGACGCGATGGCCGAACTTATAGGCGCTATCGTGATCCAGCTTGCAATGGGAGACCGCTGCATAGTATGAGAACTCTCATGTACCGTAGCGTAAATACTGTTTGCCTTTTTCTGGCGTTGTTCACAATCGCCGCTACCTTTGTCGCGTCGCCGCAAGAAGACAGCATCGAAGATCAGTTCATAAAGCTGCTGTTTCAGCCGATGGACGAATTCCAGAACAACCTGGCGGAGATAGACAGGCAATGGCACGCGGAATTCACGCCGATGGCGATCGAGGTGATGTCGCTCGCGCCCGGCGCAGTCGGCTTTCACATGGTGGAGCTGCTGCAGAAGCGCACCGGACAGGCGTTCGGCTTCGACGCCAACAAATGGTTTGTCTGGTGGTGGCAACAGAACCAGCCGGCGTCCGCGGACTACGCGCGCTTCAAGTCGCTCCTCTACGGGTTGATCGATCCACGCTTCGCGACTTATTTCTCGCTCGCAAGGAAGTCGCGTATCAAGCTGGACGAAGTTCGCTGGGGTGGCGTGGCACAGGACGGTATTCCACCGTTGCGCGAACCGGCAATGGTGACGGCCACGGAAGCCACCTATCTCGATGACAGCAACGTTGTATTCGGCATCGCAATCAACGGTGACGCCAGGGCCTACCCGAAACGCATTCTGGCCTGGCACGAAATGTTCGTCGACAAGATAGGCGGCGTTGATTTTGCCGGTGTCTACTGTACTTTGTGCGGCGCCGTAATCCTCTACAAGACAGTGCACGAAGGCACCCTGCACCGTCTCGGCACGAGCGGGTTTCTGTACCGCTCGAATAAACTCATGTACGACAAGGACACCCAGTCGCTGTGGAACACCACCTGGGGCGAACCCGTCATCGGACCGCTGGCAGAGCGCGGCATTCGCCTGGAACGCAGTTACTTGGTGACGACGACATGGGGCGAATGGAAACGCCGGCACCCGGCTACGACGGTGCTGTCCATCGATACGGGCCACCAACGCAACTACGCGGAAGGCGCAGCTTATCGGGAATACTTTGCCACCGACGAACTGATGTTCAGCGTGGCGGCGTCGGATAAGCGACTGCCGAACAAGGCCGAGGTGCTGGCGCTGACGTTCCCTGAGCACAGTGCGGATACCATGGCCATACACGCCGCCTACTTGCGCGAGAATACGATTTACGCAAACCGGCTGGGGGAACTGCATTTCGTGGTGCTCACCGATACCAGTGGCGCTAACAGAGTCTACGCGAGCAAAGGCGTGAGCATTGCGAGCTACGATCAACGCGACACCGCGCTGGACAGCGAAGGCACTCGCTGGACGCTTGCCGAGAATAGCCTGACCACAGACGGCGGACGCAAGCTCGAGCGCCTGCCCGCGCATCGTGCTTTCTGGTTCGGCTGGTTTGCAGCCTACCCCGACACCATCCTGATCAAATAGCACGCGGCGGGCGGACGCGAAATATGAGACCCTCTGCACGCTGAGCGCCCTGCCCTACACCGAAGGAAAAGCCTATGAATCAAATCGACCTCACCGACCGCAAGGCCGTCATCACTGGCGGCGCGCAAGGTATCGGCCTCGCCATCGCCCGGCGGCTGCTGGCCTCCGGGGCGCGCGTGTGTCTGTGGGACCGGGACACGGATCTGCTTGCCAAAGTCGTCGACGAACTGGGCGAGCCCGGTGCGTGCGGTGTAACTGCCGACGTTGCCGATGCCAGCGGCGTGGATCGCGCACGCACCGAGACTGACGAACGTTTCGGCGCGGTCGATATTCTGATCAACAACGCCGGCATCGCGGGCCCCACAGCGCCGCTGTGGGAGTGCGAGCCCGATGCCTGGCATGAATGCATCAATGTGGACCTCAACGGGGTTTTTCACTGCTGCTACGCGTTGGTACCCGGCATGCTGGAGCGTGATTACGGCCGGGTGGTGAACGTTGCGTCCATCGCCGGCAAGGAAGGTAATCCGAACGCGTCTGCCTACAGCGCCGCCAAGGCTGGCGTCATCGCACTCACCAAGTCCCTGGCCAAGGAAACCGCGCACCGCAACGTAGCCGTAAACTGCATTACCCCGGCCGTGGCCAATACCCGCATCCTCGAACAGGTCACACAAGAGCACATCGACTACATGCTCTCCAAGATCCCGCGCGGACGGTTCCTCGAAACCGAGGAGATCGCGGCAATGGTCGCGTGGCTGGCATCGGCAGAGAACTCGTTCACCACCGGTGCCGTATTCGATCTCAGCGGCGGGCGGGCGACCTACTAAGCGCAGTCGGATACGGCTGTGTTGCGAGGCTCGATCGCATCGGCCAAACAACCTGTAACGAGACTTACGCATGCGAAATAGCAACCGTCAATGGAAACTGGCCCGTTATCCAGAGGGCATGCCGAAGGTGGATGACTGGGTATTGGATGAAGCGCCGGTGCCGGAACCTGGACCGGGAGAACTGCTGCTCGGGGCGCGTTTTCTCGATGTCGCGCCGTACATGCGCGGACGCATAAACCCGGCGAAGAACTACGCCGCGGGTGTGAGCCCCGGCGACGTAATGATTGGCGGGGCGGTGAGCGAGGTGCTGAGTTCCAACGCGGATGGTTATGCGCCGGGCGATCTGGTGGTTTGTGATTTCGAATTCGGCTGGCAGGATTACGCGGTGCTCCACGCGGCTAGAGTACGTCGCGTGGATACGGCGCTTGCGCCCGCGGAGTGCTGGCTGGATGTGCTCGGTTTAAACGGTGTGACGGCTTACTTCGGGTTGTTCGATGCTGCCTCCATGCGCGCCGGGGACACTGTGGTTGTATCGGCGGCGTCGGGCAGTGTGGGCCAGATCGTGGGACAGCTTACCAAGATTGCGGGCGGTCGCGCGATCGCCGTAACCAGCACCAGCGACAAACTCGAGTGGTGCCGCGAGCTCGGCTTCGACGACGGCATCGCTTACCGGGAGACAGACGATCTCGCCGGCGTGTTGCGGAAGTTGTGCTCCGACGGCTTGGACGTGTACTTCGACAACACGGTAGGACCGAACCTGGATGCTGCATTGCAGAACCTCGCTCCGCGTGCCCGTATTACTATCTGCGGAACGGTGAGCCTGGCCGGCCGCTTCGGCGAAGCCGACCTGGGCGAACGTTACTGGCGCCAGGTGCTGGTCGCGCGGGCGCGTATTCAGGGATTTCTGGTGCTCGATTACCAGGACCGTTACGGCGAGGCACGCGAGCGGCTAGCCGGATGGGTACGCGAAGGCCGGATCCGGCAACGCTTCGATATCGCCGAGGGGCTGGAGCGTGCACCGGAGGCGTTCATCCGCCTGCTCACCAGCCGCAACCAGGGCAAGCAACTCGTGTCGGTATGATTCCGGCCCTCCCTTCTATTATGAGTCGCCATCCATTGTCCAGGCTATCGCTGTTTACAGCCACCCTGTGGTTCGCAGTGTTACCTGCCGCAATTGGAGCTGATGAGTATCGCATCGGCGACCTGATCGTCGCACGTCCCTGGTCGCGGACGATGCCAGCGGTTGCGGTCACGGGCGCAGCTTACTTCACGCTCAGCAACCGCGGTGCCAGCGGCGACCGGTTGATTGCAGCCGCATCGCCCGTTGCCGAACGCGTGGAGATCCACGAACACAGTATGAGCGACGGCGTGATGAGAATGCGCCACGTGCCTGGCGTGGATGTATCGCCCGGATTGACCACTGTATTCGAACCTGGCGGCCTGCACATCATGCTGATGGGCCTGCACGAACCGCTGCTGGAGGGCAAAACGTTTCCGTTGACGTTGACATTCGAACGGGCAGGCAGTCTCGTCGTCATGGTAATCGTCGAACAACCTGCCAAGACGGCGTGGAAAGATCCGACTGAACACCACAGCAGCTGAGTGCCTGGCAACAGACGGCCAGAGTCGCTGAGCGTTCTACCGATGGTGAACCGGTCGTCGAGCAATGTTTTGCATTTTTTCTCTATGGCGGTGTGTTCGCGCTGATTCTTGCCGTGCTGCCTGTCGACGCACTGGGACAGCCACCCGGCTGGACGCAACTGCGAGCGCGGCTGCCCTGGCTGCTGCTGATGGCCGCGGTATTTCTCATTCCGGTTATGTGGGCGCTGTTGTGGGGTTCCCGGCATCTCGACCCCGGCCGTGTTGGCATCCTCCTGCAAATGGAGGCCATTGTGGGGATTGGCAGCGCCGCGTTGCTCGCCGGAGAATCGTTTGGAATTGCCGAGGCACTGGGCAGTGTTCTGGTCATCAGCGCCGGGGCCACCGACGTGCTCGGACAGCGCGGCCGGGGTGTCTGACGAGCCTCGTACGATCAACTGCGTCTTCTCAAAAAGGCGGATCTTTCTTTACATCGAGGAAACGGCTGCTTGAATACAAACGCACGACAATCGTAACGTGTCCTGACGAAACGAAGTGCCGCGCTTTTCATGCGCCCCGCGAGCGCTGGTATAGTTCGCTACTTTGCAGCGGGTCTGATTCATGTCCTACCTTCCTTGCGTCGAAATCGAACCGCCTGGTAGCGCCAGTGCCACCATCATCTGGTTGCATGGGTTGGGCGCCAACGGTCACGACTTCGAACCGATAGTGCCGGAGTTGCGGCTACCGGCGGATGCGGGAATCCGCTTCGTTTTTCCGCATGCACCAGCGATCCCGGTGACCATCAATGGCGGCTTCGTGATGCCAGCCTGGTACGACATTCTCGATCTCAGCATCGATCGTAAGGTCGACGTTACGCAGCTTGCAGCATCGGCGAAAAAAACCCAGGCACTGATTGACAGGGAACTGGAGCGCGGCGTTTCCAGCGAGCGTATTTTAGTGGCTGGTTTTTCGCAAGGCGGTGCCGTCGCGTACGAAGCCGCATTGAGCTACCCGCAACGGCTGGCCGGCATCATCGGTCTGTCCACGTACTTCGCTACCGAAGATACCCTCCAGGCGCACGACGCCAACCAGGGGCTGGTGATTTTCATAGGTCACGGAACCCACGACCCCATAGTTCCCGAACGGCTCGGGCGCTACGCCAGCGAAACGCTGAGCGGCAAGGGGCACTCTACAACCTACAAAACCTATCCCATGGAACACAGCGTTTGTCCGGCGGAAATCGTGGATATTTCACAGTGGCTGCAGACGACGCTGCTGCAGTAATGATAGGCCGGCATGGGATGCCGCTTGAACAATACCGGCAACCCAACGGAGGACGAAATGTGACTGAAGGGCCGCGTCGCAATAGTCACCGGCACTCCGCAGGTTCGTTCCAGAAATGCCGGGCCCGGTGGATTGCCTGTACATGCAATGCAGTCGGTACATGGCATGAAAACGCGCTACCCTGGCGCTGTAACTGTTGCCGCGCCGCTTTCTTTCCACGCTTCGATGCCGCCGTCAATCAGACGCGCCCGATACCCTTCCTCCAGCAACCTGTCCAGCACGTCGTTGCTGACGGCATGTCCGTGCACACAATAGACGATTATCTCTGGTTCCCTGGCGACTTGACTCAACCAGTCGTCGATGCGCTCCGGCAGTAAATGCTTGGCACCGGGAATCATAGCCGGATCGGCCTCGAAGTCGTGTGCTTTGCGCACATCGATCACGCTGATGTTGTCCGTGTTCGTCTCAATAAGCTGCTGCAGTTCGAGTGGTGAAATCGTACGTTGCATAGTGCGCCTCTCCCGTTCTTCAGAATAGCAGTTGATAGATCACGCCGCCCAGAGCGGCCACTGCGATGACTGGAATCACGCCGACCCGAAAGCGAAACAGCGCGACAAATGCAATGCCGCCGAAAACGGCAGCTGTCCACTCGAAGTGACCGGCTATGCCGTGCGGCCACAGCACATGGTAGGCAAAAAATACTGCCAGATTCACGATCACTCCTACTACTGACGCGGTAATCGCGATAAGCGGTGCGGCGAACTTGAGATTGCGACGCGTGGCCTCGATCGCGGGGCCACCGACCAGAATGAACAGGAACGACGGGAGAAAGGTGAAAAACGTTGCTACCGCGGCGCTAACCCAGGCCGACAGCAGGAGCGATTCGCTGCCGAGGGCCGCTTTAGTCCAACCGCCAATGAAGCCGACAAAGGTGACGATCATGATCAACGGACCAGGTGTCGTTTCACCCAGTGCCAGGCCGTCGATCATCTGTGCGGCAGTCAACCATGCATACGTATCGACACCGCCCTGATAAACGTAGGGCAGTACGGCATAGGCGCCGCCAAAAGTCAGCAGCGCGGCTTTGGTGAAGAACCAGCCGATCTGGGTGAACGTCGCCTGCCAGCCGTAGAGCAGTGTCAACGCTCCGAGTGCCGACGCCCAGATGCCAATGCCACAAACCACGAACAGTGCTGTGCGACGCCAGGTGAAAACAGCATGCCGGGGTATGGGTGTGTCGTCGTCGACGAGCGCCGGATTGTGATGGTTCGTTAGCACGTTGTCAGCAGCGCCGGTTTCGTGAATGTATTCGGGTTTGACATAATTCAGCAGCAAACCGGCTGTTGCCGCGCCCAGCACAATGTACGGAAATGGTACGTTGAATACGGCGATGGCAACGAACGACAGCACTGCGAGGAGCCACAGCAGCGGGTTTTTCAAGGCTCGCGATCCGATACGAAATGCCGCGAAAAGCACAATAGCGGTTACGGCCGGCTTGATGCCGTAGAGTACGCCCTGCACGATTGCAACGTCGCCCAACGCCAGATACAACCAGGCAAGCACGGCGAGGATAAAAAACGAGGGCACAATGAACAGTAGACCCGCTGCGATGCCGCCCGCGATGCCGTGCAACAGCCAGCCGATGTAGGTTGCGAGTTGCTGCGCTTCCGGGCCGGGCAGCAGCATGGTGAAATTCAGTGCGTTCAGAAAGCGGCGTTCCGAAATCCAACGACGGCGCTCGACCAGCTCGTCGTGCATGATACTGATTTGTCCGGCGGGGCCGCCGAAACTTATAAAACCGAGTTTCAACCAGAAACGCAAAGCCGTGGTGAACGAAATTTGCGAGGGCACGGCAGCGGCCAGCGAAGAAGTGGACAACGGCATGGTCTATCGCTCCGTCTGTTGCTGGAAAGCGGTATACAGGTGGTCGAGCAATTCGCTCGCGCGTTCCAGAAACCGATCGTCGTCGGCACTGCTTTCACGTGCCCCGGTGAAAAGCGCCAGCAAACCCGGTGCTTCGGCGACCGGCGTACCACCGACGTCGAGATAGTGCACCAGATCGCCGATACGGCGCAGCGCGGTATCAGCGTCCAGCTGAAAACTCAGGGCCAACACCTCGAAGGTCACATAACGGTCAACAT
>Ga0224508_10002051_pt1 | contig 17562 bp, 18 predicted proteins | sample SF_Jan12_sed_USG_4_FD_170157 | JGI IMG/M metagenome (GOLD analysis project Ga0224508, IMG submission 170157) | Sediment microbial communities from San Francisco Bay, California, United States - SF_Jan12_sed_USGS_21 | ecosystem: Environmental > Aquatic > Marine > Sediment | place: USA... | reverse complement strand
GCTTCTAGCAGGCCCGGCCTTACGTGAATCGGCATTGCATATCGCCGGAGGAATCGCTGCTGCTACAGGCGCCGGCCTCATGGCACAGCTTGCCAATGCTCGCCTGCAGCGCGGTGCAGGGCGCGTTGCGGTGAAGCGCATACCGTACCCGGTCGATCAGGCGCTCGCAGCGCTCGCAGGGTATCGACACATCATTCTCGTCGGCACCTCAGCGCCGGTGGCGTTTTTTGCCTATCCCGACAAGCCCAGCCTGCTGGCACAGCCGGGGTGCGGAGTGCACCGCCTTACCGATGAGGCGCAGGATTCGGCTCAGGCGCTGGAATGGCTTGCCGATGAACTCGGCGCCAGTGCCGAAAGCGCTGTCGTGCAGGAGTTGGCTCGCCCTGCGCAACCGCGCGGCGCTTTGACCAAGGATTCTCTTGCCGCTGCACTCGGCGCCCTGATCCCCGAAAACGCCATCGTTGCAGATGAATCCATATCCACCGGGCGTGGCTTTTTCCCCAACACCGCGGGTGCGCCGCCGCACGACTGGCTCAACAACACCGGCGGCTCGATCGGGATCGGTCTGCCGCTTGCCACCGGGGCCGCGGTCGCCTGCCCCGATCGCAAGGTGATTTGCCTGTCGGGCGACGGCAGCGCCATGTATACCCTGCAGTCGTTGTGGACCCAGGCGCGTGAGGGACTGGACGTCACTACCGTCATATTCGCCAATCGGGACTACGCCATCCTCAAGGGCGAACTGATAAACGTCGGTGCCGCCAATCCTGGCCGCAAGGCGCTCGACATGCTGGAGATCGGTCGGCCCGATCTCGACTGGGTCGCTTTGGCCCGGGGAATGGGTGTCGACGGCAGGCGTGTGCACACGGCTGAAGAATTCTGCCGGGCGCTGCAATCCGGTATCGCGGCAGAGGGGCCCCACCTGATCGAGGTGATTTTGTGAGGTACCCTTGCCGAGAGGATAGGTTTGCACGTCCGAGAAGGGTTGGGATGAGGAGAAAAACAAACGAAGAACCTTCACCTCCTACTCCCCTCTCCCAGGGGGAGAGGGGAGTAGGAGGGACGCGGCTCTGCCAAGGGGGAGAGGAGAGTAAGGGGTGCGCGGCTTCCCGGAGGGATGAGCAGGAATACGGACGCTCAGTCGGCCGGGTCGCCAATACGCTTGAAAGTCGGCAACCAGGCCAGGGTTGCCGAGGTGTCCCCGCCGGGCACATATTCGGCGCCGAAAGAGCCGCGATACCCGGCGTCGAGATAGTGCGCTATCAGACGTTGGTAGGCGATTTCTCCTTCATCGGGCGCGCCGCGGCTCGGCACCGCAGCGATCTGGATGTGAGAAATGAAATCCTGGTGCCGCTCGAAACGTCGGATCAGGTCACCCTGGTTGATCTGGACGTGATAACAATCGAACAACAGCTTGAGGTTGTTCGCAGCAACCTCGCGGCCGAGTTCTGCTGCCTGTTCCACGCTGGTCAGAAAATAGCCCGGGACGTCACGGGTGTTTTTCGGCTCGATGATGATGTCGATATCCGCTTGGGCGGCCAGCTCGCACGCCCAGGCGAGGTTTTCGACCGCAGTTCCATGCGCCTCGGCGCCGCTGACGCGGCCCGCTATCGCCTGAACCATCGGGCACCCGATAGCGCTGGCGAAGGCCACCGCCTGCTCCAGCGCCGCGCGGAATTCCCGTTGACGGCCAGGTACCGCGGTAAGGCCGAAATCGTCTGATCCTTCCCTGCCCTTGGAGGCGTTGAGGCAAACCATGGGCAGGCCGGTGTCTCCCAGCGCCTCGCCAATCCGGGCGGCCGGCCAGTGAAAGGGAAAGTGACATTCGACGGCGTCGAACCCCGCTGCCGCGGCCGCTCGAATGGCGTCCGGCAGATCGAGATCGCGCCATAGAAAGCCGAGATTCGCCGAGATTCGTGCCATTGTTCCCCTTGGTCAACGTTAGCACTGCAGGGGTGAACCGTACAGCACGTATCGCCGGTGGCGCAATTAGGCGCGGGCGCCTTTCCGCGCTACCATCAACTGCGGCAAGCGTGTTATGCGCCGGCACGGTCCGCGCAACCGGGTTGCCGACTGCAGCACCAATGTGAGATCGAGATGGCGGAAATTCTGAATAAAAACGAACTGGATGGAACGTTTGTCGGTCGGGTGTGGCGGCCGGATGTGCAGGGCCCGGCGGTCGTCGCGCTGCGCGGCGATGACATCGTCGATATCACATCGCGTCAGGCGCCGACCGTAGCGGCGCTGCTGGAACTTGACGATCCGGCTGCTGCTGCCAGGGATACGCCGGGAGAGCGTCTTGGCTCGCTGGATGAAGTTGCGTCACGCTCCGCCGAGCCCGATCACGGCGGTGATGCACCCTGGCTGCTGGCACCTTGCGACCTGCAGGTGGTCAAGGCCTGCGGCGTGACGTTTGCGCGCTCGATGCTCGAGCGCGTCATCGAAGAGATGGCAGACGGTGAGTTTGCCAAAGCGCAGCAGGCCCGCGAGCGGGTCGTCGCGATCATCGGCGACAGTCTGCGCGATGTGCGTCCCGGTTCCGAAGAAGCGGCCCGGATCAAGGAGGCGCTGCTCGCGGAAGATATGTGGTCGCAATACCTGGAGGTTGGAATCGGGCCGGACGCGGAAGTCTTTACCAAGAGTCCGGTAATGTCGGCGGTCGGCTATGGCGCCGCTATCGGCCTGCTTCCCGCGTCTCAGTGGAACAATCCCGAACCGGAAATCGTCCTGGCCGTGAACAGCCGCGGGCAAGTCAACGGCGTCACGCTGGGCAATGATGTCAATCTGCGTGACCTGGAAGGTCGCTCGGCACTGCTGCTCGGCAAGTCCAAAGACAACAATGCTTCCTGCGCCGTTGGCCCTTTCCTGCGCCTGTTCGATCAGACCTATTCGATCGACGATGTGCGCCAGGCCGAGATCGACCTCGAAGTCACGGGCCGGGACGGCTTCCGGCTGCTCGGGCACAGTTCGATGAAGGAGATTAGCCGCGACCCGCTCGACCTGGTTGCGCAGACGATAGGCCGCCATCACCAGTATCCTGACGGCTTCGTGCTGTTTCTCGGCACCATGTTTGCGCCGGTCGAGGATCGCGACGTGCCTGGCGAGGGTTTCACGCACAAGCTGGGCGATGTCGTCGATATTTCCACCGACGGGTTGGGCACGCTGCGCAATACGGTTCAGCTGTCTACCGAGTGTCCCGAGTGGGACTTCGGAATTACCGCGTTGATGCGCAATCTGGCCGCGCGCGAACTTTTATAAGGGCCATAGTCTGCTTGAGCGGGCACGCGGATAATCCAGATGCGAAAATCGCCGCGGCCGTGCGCGGCTTCGATGCGGAGTTGCACACCCAGGCGTACGCGCAGACCCATTCCGACAACGTGCAGCTCGCACGTTTAGTCGAATTTCTGGCACCTGCCCCCGGTCACCTGGTCCTCGATCTCGGCACGGGCAACGGCTACGTAGCAATGGCCGTTGCCGGTGCTGAACCGGCGTGCCGCGTAATCGGTGTCGATGTCGCTGCGCAGGCAATTGCGACCGACGTGGAAATAGCCAGCGCGCAAGGTCTGGCAAACGCAGCGTTTCTTGTCTACGAAGGGATTACGCTGCCGTTTGCCGATGATCACTTCGACACCGCGGTCAGCCGTTATGCGTTCCACCACTTTCCGCGTCCGGAGATCAGTCTCGCGGAGTTGGGACGCACCCTGCGTGTGGACGGCAGACTGGCACTCGCCGACGCGATAAGGGACGAAGTCGACGACGTGGACTTCGTCAACCGGTTCCAGGCGTTGAAGGGCGACGGCCACGTGTGCATGCAGCAACGCGACGATGTGATCGAAATGGTCGGCCGGCACGGTTTCGAAGTAAGCGAGGCTTTCGAGTCGTCGATCGCTTTCGAGAGGGAGCGTTCCGCGAAGTACGATGAATTGCTCGACGCCACTCCGGCGCCGGTACTGCATTCCTATTCGGTGGCGGTGGCAGAGCGGCACATGTACCTGAAATTCCGCATCCTGAACCTGCTACTCGTGAATCGCAGGTAAGGATTCCTACGACGCGGCATTCGGGAAGAACAGTTGCTCGCCATCGATCTGGTACTCGCCGATTGCTCGCTGACCTTCGTCGGAAAGCAGCCAGTCGATGAAAATCTGCCCCTCGCGCGCTTTCACGTGAGCGAAGCGGTCGGGATTGACGAGAATGACACCGTAGGGATTCAATAGCCTTGCGTCGCCCTCGTTAAGGATGGCCAGGTCGCCCTTGCCCTCGAAACTCAGCCAGGTGCCACGGTCCGACAGCGCGTACGCCTGCTTGGCCGCCGCCATGTTCAGGGTGGCGCCCATCCCGGCACCGACTTCCTGGTACCACGAACCCGAGTGACCCACCGGATCGATGTCGGCGCCGCGCCACAAAGCCAGTTCACGCTTGTGCGTTCCAGAGTCGTCGCCACGGGAAATGAAGGTCACGCGGTGTGCCGCGATCTGTTTCAGGGCGTCGGTGACCTGTGGAGCGGTTTTGACACCTGCCGGGTCGCTGCGCGGTCCGACGACGATGAAATCGTTGTACATCAAGTCGAATCGCTCGACGCCGAATCCGGCGGCGACAAACGCCTGCTCGGATGGCTTGTGGTGTACGAGCAGCACGTCCGCATCGCCGTTCCTCGCCATGCGGATGGCCTGCCCGGTGCCGACCGCAACGACGCGAATTTCTATTCCGGTGCGGGCCGTGAAAATCGGCAGAATCCTGGCGAACAAACCAGAATTCTCGGTGGAGGTGGTGGAAACGACCGTAACGAACCGCTCAGTCGCAGCCACCCCGGTGCCGCCGGTAAGGACGAATAGTGCGAGCGCAGCAACGTTGCGGATCAGAAGTCTACGTCTCACGTTTGTTGGTTCACGGGTGGCGATCGACGCAAGCGTTATGTCATATTCGACATAGCGACGCAAGCTCCGGCGTCCAGCGGACTGGAAAGAAGGCCAAACCGTGTGGGAAGACGCAAGCACAAAGCAATTGATACGCGCGCGGCACCTCGTGTACGCGTCAAATTGCACATCGATGGCGATGCGATCGGCTCCGGTAAAGTCGACCTGCTTCGGCACATCGACCGGCACGGCGGTATCTCGCCAGCCGCCCGGGCTATGGGTATTACTTACCGGCGCGCCTGGCACCTGATCGATACGATGAACTCGGCACTGGGCGGTCCGGTGGTGGAAACCGAAGTCGGCGGTGCGCGTGGCGGCGGTGCTCGGCTGACACCACTCGGGCATGAGTTGATCGAACGCTACGAGGATCTCGCGGCGCAGGTTGCACCGGCCACGCAACCGATTCTGGCGTGGCTTGAGAAACGCCGGCAACGGTGACTTCGAGGGCCAGGATGTCCCCCGGGGCGCGATTCCGCGGAGCCATGCCTGCGCTTGAAAGTTACGCGCATCTCTTATCCAATGCCTTGTATCAACCTTACATTGTGGGGGAGGTGAGCATGAATAAGAATATATGGGCCGCTCTCGTTATCGCTGCCCTGACAGTTTCCGTCGGCGCCGCCAGTGCGCAGGAACAAGACGACACCGACAATCCGACGACCGATGCACCCACCGTGAACGGGCTGCTGCAGTGCGCGAGCGGGTGCAAGAAGACGTTTTATTTCAGCGAGGAGAGCGATCCGGCGTTCGCGACCCTTCGCAATGCGTGTATCGAAGGCTGTGGCGCAGTCCCCGACGCTCATTTGCAGGATTACCAGCGTTGTTACGACGGCTGCCGGGACGTGTTTCCCTTCAGGCACAGCGAGCGCAGCGAACTGGCGGGATTTCAGAAGAGTTGCATCCTGGCGTGCGGCAATGTTCGTTAGAAACTCGTCGAGTACTTCTAACCCTGGGATAAGATTGTTGTTTCACCGCAATCAAGCGTGCGTGGCCCAGTTTTGTACTGGGTGTGGCCTTCCCACCACGTTTGCATATCCTGAGAAGGCCGAGTCTTAACCTTGGCGCTAACAAGAAGATGGAGAGTCTATGAAAACGTTAAAGAAATACCCTCTAACCCGGCTGACGGGTGCGCTGTGCATCTGCGCATTGGCAAGTGCCTCCTAAGCCGTGAACGATCAACCTCTCACCGAAGGATGGGCTCCGAGCGAATGGGGGGGGCCGATGACAAAGCCGGGGCGGTAAACCGCACGATGCCGGCGATGGTGCTGAAAGCCGCAAAGCTCGTTAAGCACGGCAAGGTCGCCACGCTTGGCAAGGTCTATCAACAGGATGCGCCGGCCTTCGGCTCACGCGGATGGCGAATGACTATCCCGGGTCTGCCGACTGGCGGTCCGTTTGGCACGCAGGAACTGATCTATAACGACGAATTCCTGTCCACGGAGATCGGCCAGATCGGTACCCAGTTTGATGGTCCGGCGCACATTGGCGTGATCACTTCGAAAGGCGACTATTTCTACAACGGCCGCTATCTGCAAGATGAGGATGTTACAACCTACGGCACAGGGCCCTTGGGCGTGGAACACGTAGCGAAGATCGGCTTCGTCTGTCGCGGTGTATTGCTTGATGCGGTCGCGCTGCGCGGAGGTCAACTGCCCATCCCCAAGGCCAAGCAAGACCCTGGGATCATTACTGTCGCCGACATCGAGGCGATGATCAAGAACCAGGGTATCGACCCGATCGGCGAAGGCGATTGCGTATTTCTGTACACCGGCCATGGCGATATCTGGCATCCGACCGAATGGGATACATTTGATGCTGCCGAAAAACAAAAACGTATCGCTGCGTTCAATGCCGGTACTCCCGGCTTCGGTATATCGGCTTGCGAATATCTCGCGTCGCGCAAAATCATCCTCTGGGGTGGTGACACCTGGCCGACCGAGGCCGTTCCTGGGGAAGGTGATCAGCCATTTGAGTGCCACATCAAGATGATGACCCGCAGCGGGATCTGGAACCTCGAGAACATGGATTTCAGTCAGTTGGTAGCCGACAAGGCTTACGAGTTCCTGTTCGCCTGGTCGCCGCTGAAGATAAAGGGCGGCACCGGCTCGCCTGGGAACCCAATCGCAATGTACTAGGATATCGCTTGCATTCAGGGGCCGACGGATCGGCCCCTGAAACCCCTCTCACCCTGACGGACTGTTCTTAATTAACCCACCGTAATCAACTTCACCCCCTTTGACACAGATGCTGCTCTCACCGGCATCGATGCGAGCGGGTATAATCGCGCCAGCACCAGCATATCAATTGTCATGTACACCGAATATTTCGGGTTAACGGAAGAACCTTTCTCAATCGCGGCCAATCCGCGTTTTCTGTACATGAGCGCCCGCCACCGGGAGGCGCTGGCGCATCTGGTATACGGAATCCGCAGCGACAGCGGTTTCGTGCTGCTCACCGGCGAGGTGGGCACCGGGAAAACCACTGTGTGCCGGTGTCTTCTCGAGCAAATGCCAGACAATACCGACGTCGCCTTCATCCTGAACCCCCGGGTGTCCGTTAACGAATTGCTCAACAGTATCTGTGATGAACTCGGCATCGCATACCCGCCACGTGCGTTCAGCGTCAAGACCTATGTCGACGCCATCAACCGGCATCTACTCGAGCGCCATGCGGGCGGGCGCAACACCGTGGTCATTATCGACGAAGCGCAGAACCTCAGCATCGACGTGCTCGAGCAACTGCGCCTGCTGACCAATCTTGAAACCAATGAGCGCAAGCTGATGCGTATCATTCTGATCGGGCAACCCGAACTCGAAACGATGCTGTCGCGCCCTGAACTTCGGCAGGTGCAGCAGCGCATTACGGCGCGCTACCACTTGGAACCACTGCATCGCTCGGAAATCGGTGCTTATGTATTGCACCGGCTTGCGGTTGCCGGACGCAGAGAACCGCTGTTTTCTCCGCGAGTGCTCAACAAGCTGTACCGAAAGACCGGCGGCATCCCGCGGTTGATCAACGTCGTTTGCGATCGGGCGCTGCTGGGCGCGTACGTAACAGCGCGGCACAAGGTTAACGGTCCGATACTCGACAAAGCGGCCAAGGAAGTGCAGGGGCGGTTGTATCGTCCAGCGTGGGTGCTGCCGGTGTCCATCGCCGCTTCCGTATTGCTGGTCGGCGCGGCCACCGCGGCGGCGCTTTTCTACGCCAACGACAAAGACATGGCGATGCTGCTGCCCAAGCCGGCGGCGCAACTACCATCGATGAGCGTCGAGATGGAATCGCCGGTCGCCGAACCACCGGCGTTGTCGGAAGAACAGGTTGTGATGGTGACAGTTCCGGAGCCTCACGATCCGCCGCCTTCGCCACCGCAATGGCCCGAGAAAGCGGGTGCCGCGGACCACGCGCTGGCGGCTGCCTACACGGCGCAGTTCAAACAATGGAACATACCTTTTGCGGTGGGCAACGCCGATCCCTGCGCGCATGCAGCCACGCTGGGGTTACGCTGTTATTCAGGTATCGGCAACCTCGGTAGTCTCGTCGGTATCGACCGACCGGCGATACTGACACTCGTGGATGACGAAGGCCGGGAGTATCAAGCGACATTACTTGCGCTGGATACGGAACTGGCGACGCTCGCTTTCGCGCACGGTACCGAGACGGTGGCGATCAAGGATCTGGAGGCGCGCTGGCAGGGCCACTATCAGCTTCTTTGGCGGGCTTCACCCCTGGGTCATACCGTCCTCAGGCCAGGCAGACGTAACTCGGATGTCCTCTGGCTGACGAAAAATCTCGTTGCGGCGGGTGCCGCGTCGCTGCAGGTGCAAAACACCTACGATGCGGAAGTAGTCGCCGCGGTACGGGCGTTTCAGCGCGAACAAGGACTGGTGGCTGACGGTATTGCGGGACGCCAGACGTTGATCCAGTTGAATTCGGCAATCGACGAGTCGGTTCCCCGCCTCGGCACCCGGGGAGACGGCTGACATGTCGTTCATTCTCGATGCAGTTGCAAAATCGGAGCAGGAGCGACAGCGGCACGAGGCGCCAGGACCGCAAGTACTGGCGCTGCCGGTTGGTGCCGTGCCGCCGTCGCGTAGTCTCCTGCCTTACATCGTCATTGGTGCTCTGGTGCTGAACGCAGCATTGCTTATTGCATGGCTGCAGTCCGAGCGGTTGTTGCCCAGCTCTCCGACAGAGCTCGCGGATCCGGACCTGCCGAGCGGAAACGTCGTCATGACGAATCCTGCACCTTCGGTGGAACGAAGGGTAGGAGTTGGGATAACGGTTGATACGTCCGCGCCCGAACCGGATAAAGCGGCAGCGTTCGAGCCACCACATAACATTGCGCCATCCGTGACCAGCGGGTCGGCTGCCGGGCTCGGGGGCGAGCTGGAAGAGGTTATTGCGCTCGAGGCCCAACCCGAAACGGTCGCTGTCCGCGAGGCGAAGAAGGAATTGGCTCTGGCGCAACCGGCAGCGACGACCGCGGGCGAAGACACTACTGCTTGGATACGGATCGGGCCGGATACGTTGTCGAATAGGGCGGCGGCCGGGCAGCCGGCAATGTTTGAGCAGGGCAGGCGAGACGCCGGAACGGCACCGCGAAGGGTATCCAGTCTCAGCGAGTTGCCGGTTACTGTTAGAAACGATCTGCCAAAGGTGGTATTTTCCGGCCATCTGTATTCCAGCGATCCCGACTCGAGCATGGTATTTGTCGACGATGGTCGCCCGGTCACACAGGGGCGAGAGATCGCGAACGAGCTTTTTCTGTACGAAATCACGCCGACCGGTGTGATCGTGGAGTTTCGAGGCTATCTGATCGATGTTGGTGTGCTGCAGAACTGGACCCTGAACTGATGACACTACCCCGAGCACAGGACGTCAAGACCATCGCCGTACTTGGATTTGGCGTAATGGGCCATACCTGGACCACCGCATTGCTTGCGGGTGGTCTGGACGTGGTCGTTTACGAGGCGAACGCGCAAAACGTCGAGAGCAACACGAACCGGGTTCGTAAATACCTCGAACGCATGGTGCAAAAGGGCGTCCTGGAAGAGGACGTCGAGCGGGCAATGCAACGACTGCAATTCGTCGAGAGCGAGGAGGCACTGGCGAAGTGCGGCGCGCAGGCGCTGCTCGAAGTGATCTTCGAGGATCTGGATCTGAAGTGCGCGACATTCGAACGTATCAGCGCCTGGTTGTCGCCCGAGACACTGGTGTGGAGCAATACATCCTGTCTCGACGTCGAGAAGATGGCGATGGCCAGCGGCCGTCCGGACCGGTTCGTGGGCACGCACGGGATGAATCCCGTGCACTTGACGAAGGGCGTGGAAATCGTGCGCCATCCGCAGCTCGCCGAACAGGCGCTAGACTGCACTCTCGGTGTCATGCAACGTATTGACAAGGCGCCGTTCGTTACCGACAACGTCCCCGGTTTCATCGTCAACAACGGCCTGATCCCCTGGATGATTCACTACTACCTGATGCTGGAACGCGGTCAGGCCACCACGCTGGATATCGACACGGCGTTGAGAACCTCACTCGGGCATCCGCAGGGGGTATTCATGCTGCACGACTACGTGGGCACCAATACCATGGTGCTGGTATCGGAGGCGCTCTACGAAGCGACGCTGGACCCGCGCTACAAACTACCCCGGTTCATACACGATATGCGCGACGCTGGACACATGGGGTTCTCCAGCGGACGGGGTTTTTACGATTGGCGCGACCCCAAGAACCCCGAGCCGATAGCGTTCGCTGAGCTCAGCTGAACCGGCGTACCCCATCCCCAATCCTTCTTCCCAGGGAGAAGCGAGTTACCGTTTCCCCGTCCCTGCGGGAGAGAGGTGTTGATCCTGCATTCTCCCTTTCCGGCGAGGGGTCCTAATCCTTTTTTCTCACCGTCTGGAGAGGGCCGGGGGTGAGGGTCTTCAAGCTCTCTCGAACCCGCGGGCGATTTCCCAGTCGGTAACCCGGCGGTCGTACTCCGTCTGTTCCCAGCGTGCGGCGTGCAGGTAGTGATCGATCACTGTTTCGCCAAAGGCTTCGCGCAGCATGGTCGAACCATCCAGGGCGGCTGTTGCTTCGCGTAGACTCGACGGAATATTGCGCACGTCCGTTCCGCCATAGGCGTCGCCAACAAAAGCCGGCTCTAGTGCCAGCTCGTTTTCGATGCCGTCAATGCCGGCGGCGAGCAGCGCCGCACACGCCAGATAGGGGTTGAGATCGGCGCCGCCGAGGCGGCATTCGATACGTACCGCTTCGGTATCGGCGCCGCAGACGCGAAAACCCGCAGTGCGGTTATCCATCGACCAGACAATCTTGGTCGGGGCGAAGGTTCCCGCCACGAAGCGTTTGTAGGAATTGATGTAAGGCGCCAGGAAAAAGGTGAGTTCGGTGGCGTGGTGCTGCAGACCGGCCAGATAGTGGCGCATCAGCCCGGACATGCCGTGCTCGGCCTTGGAGTCGTAGAACAGCGGTTTGCCGTCCGCCGAGCGAAGCGACTGATGAATATGGCACGAGTTTCCGGCCATGGAGTAATTCCACTTGGCCATGAAGCTTATAGCCCGTCCTTGCAGCCAGGCGATCTCCTTACACGCATTCTTGATGATCACGTGGCGGTCGGCCATGGTCAGCGCATCGGTGTAACGGACGTTGATCTCTTCTTGTCCGGCGTCCGCCTCGCCCTTGGAATTCTCCACGGGCACGTCGGCGCCCTGCAGTCCTGTGCGAATCGCGCGCATCACGCCTTCTTCCTTGGTGGTCTGGAAGATGTGGTAGTCCTCGTTGTAGGCGCTGATCGGTGTCATGCCACGATAGCCTTTCTCATGCGCTTCCTCGAAACTTTCGCGAAACAGAAAGAATTCCAGTTCCGAAGCCATCATCGCGTGCATACCCAGTGCCTCGAGACGTGCAACCTGGCTTTTGAGAATGGCGCGCGGGGAGTGGGGTACCTCGGCGAGGGTGTGGTGGTCGAGCACGTCGCACAGCACCAGCGCCGTGCCATCCAGCCAGGGGATGCGGCGCAGAGTCCCGAGATCCGGGCGCATCGTGTAGTCGCCGTAGCCGGCGGACCAGCTGGTGGCCTGGTAGCCGTCGACCGTGAACATTTCCATATCGGTGGCGAGCAGGTAATTGCAGCTGTGCGTTTCTTCGAACGCGCTGTCGAGAAAAAATTCAGCCTGGAAACGCTTGCCCATCAAGCGGCCCTGCATATCGACCTGTGCCGCGACGACCGTGTCGATTCTGCCTGCCGCGACTTCGTTTTTCAGTTCGTCTAAAGTCAGTTTGCCTGCCATTGGCGGTGGTCTCGCTGGTACTTTGTAGTTGCAGACTTTCAAGAACGCCCGTGTATCTGCATGGTAAACGGGGTGCGGAATCGACACCAGACAATCGTGGCGCCCGCTGGCGGCGACGGTTATCCTACCCGTGTGTGCGATGTATTCGGATTCAACACCACAGCCCGAGTGCCGAATGGAAGACTACGAACTCGAAATACTGATCAGCGAGGCGGACATCGAACGGCGCGTCGGCGAGCTCGCTCAACAGATATCCCGGGACTACGCTGACGAGGATGAACTGGTCCTGGTGGGCGTGCTGAAAGGGGCTTTCGTGTTTCTCGCTGATCTTTCCCGCAAGCTCAGCATTCCCCGGGTCATCGAGTTCATCGCGGTTTCGAGCTACGAGGAAGGCAGCACGGCAAGCAACTCTGTGCGCCTTGTCATGGACATGCGCGAGAATATCGAGGGCAAGCAGGTGCTCATCGTCGAAGACATCGTCGATACCGGCCGCACCCTGCACTTTCTGGTGGAGTTATTGAGTACGCGCAATCCAAAGTCGGTCAAGACGTGTGCGCTGGTACGCAAACCGGATCGCACGGAAATCGATGCCACGCTCGATTATCTCGGCTTCGAAATCCCCGATGTGTGGGTAGTGGGCTACGGGCTGGATTACGACGAGCAGAATCGCACCTTGCCGCATATTGCGGCGATGAAACCGAAGGGTTGACGCCGCAAGCGGGTCAGTCGACGCTCGGCTGCCATTTGCCCGCGACGATCGCTGCCTCTCCTGCGCCCGGCCACGGGGGCATCGTCACGGCAACTGCCGCGAGTGGTTGATTGCCCCGGCATCGAAACTGGAAGTGCGTGTGTAACGGAATGGTGATGCACACGCCCGGTTCGACCGAGACGATTTCCTCGTAGTCACTTTGCTTACGCCACATTTCACCCTGACCTGAAAGGAACAGCCAAATTTCCTCGACCGCGCGGTGTGCAACGGCCTTGGAAACTCTGTCAGGCGCGAGTTCGAAATGGGCCATGCTGCCGCGTTCCAGGCCAAGCAGGATTCGAACATCCGAACCGTCAGGGGCCACCGTGCTGCGATTCGTGGGGATTCGCGACGTCTGAAACCTGGCCATGCTTCGTTCCTCGTTACGTGTAGGCTACGGAGCCCGGACTGCGGGCAGACCGACGGTCACAGCAGTAAATCGTCTTCGATGCGATGAAAAACGTCTGTGGATTTGATCAGCGAGTTGGCCGTCAATTCCGGCACGCCGTAAACTTCGGTGCTTACATCGTAGTCGGCGCGGATTTTCTCCAGCAGCAGATCGAAATCACCGTCGCCGGACAGCAGTACCACGGTATCGACATCTCGCGCGGTTTCCATCACATCGATGGTAATGCCAACGTCCCAGTCACCTTTCGCGGAACCGTCGCTGCGCCGGATGTACGGCTTGAGTTTCACGTCGAAGCCGATGCTTCTGAGAGCGTTCTGGAATCTGTACTGTTTTTCGTCGCTGCGATGCGTGGCATAGGCGATCGCGGTGACGACTTGCCCGGCCGCGTTCAGACGATCCCAAAGTTTCCGGTAATCGAACTGACGGCCATAGGCCTGGCGAGTGGTGTAATAGATGTTCTGTACATCGACGAAAACCGCGATTTTCTTCACGCTCGAGTCCGGTCAATACCATTCGTTGGTCGGAAAGAATATCACCCGCTTGAACAGGTTGGTTTTCGGCTGGTGAAGTATGCAGTCCACCAGCGTTAGCAGTTATTCGGTTTCCCTGGTTGCGTTCAGGTCCGCGGATTTGCCGGTCTCCGATCGTTCTGGCAGATCGCGGACTTTGCCGCCCTGTCGTGCGAGGTGCAGTGCCACGGCTTCCCTCACACCTCCGTTGGCTCCGGTAATTACGATCTGTGCGACGCTCATGACATTATTCCTCAACACCAAGGCACCGATCACCTCTACCCCTGAAACAAGCGATCGCGTGATGGATTGTGATTCTATGGTGGCTCCCGCATAAAGCACACGATAACCCCCCCTGGCAGTCGAATAGATTCACAATTTCGCCGGATCGTCGCTGCGGCCTTTATGCTATCCCCTTGATTGTCATGCATTTGTTGTTTGCCGCATGAATCTTGCACCGACTCTTACAGGGGTGCGGCCGCCCCAGCGGCAGCACGGTAAACGTCTTTACACTACTGTCGGAAAAGCGCGTAGGACACAGTCAAAAAGAGCAATAAATCGGGCTTACTCGCGGGGGCGCCGGCGATGGGGGTTCACAATGGGCCGGAAGCAGCTGCCTGTAAACCACTGGGTGAGTGCGGCAGCAGTCACGGCGGCACTCTCGATCCTGCCGTCCCAGGCGCTGCCACTCAAACGCTCGTTCGACGATCCGACACCGACCGGCGGCGATGAATTTGGCTCGTTCGGGGCCGTGGCCCTGGATGACAACTATGTCCTTATCGGCGCCCGCTTCGACGACACGCAAGGATTCAGCGTGGGTCAGGCTTATCTGTTTGAGGTCGCCACCGGCGATCTGGTTCGAACCTTTAACGATCCCACGCCGAGCCGGCAAGACTACTTCGGCAATTCCGTGGCCCTGGATGGCAACCACGTTCTCATCGGCGCCAATCGCGATGACACGCAAGGCATTGATGTGGGTCAGGCGTATCTGTTCGACGCCACGACCGGCGATCTGCTGCAGGTCTTCAACGACCCTACACCCACCGAGGGGGATTGGTTTGGCCGCAGTGTGGCGATCGATGACAGTCGCGTTCTGATCGGCGCCCGGCATGACGACACTCGAGGTCTGGATGTCGGTCAAGCCTACCTGTTCGATGCCGCAACCGGCAATCTGCTTCGTACGCTCGACGATCCGACGCCTACCCGGCAGGACTTCTTTGGTCACTGGGTGGCGCTGGACGGCAATCACGTCCTCATCGGTGCGCTCGGTGACGATTCTGCGTATCTGTTCGATGCAGCGACCGGCAATCTGCTGCAGACGTTCGGCGACCCGACACCCACCAGCCGCGATCGTTTCGCCATTGCCGTGGCGATAGATGGTAACAACGTCCTCATTGGTAACACGGGCGACGCCCATCTGTTTGACGCTGGCACCGGTGATCTGCTGCAGACCTTCGATGATCCCAGGCCCGCTGATTCCAACCGGTTCGGCTGGTCCGTTGCCCTCGATGGCAACCTGGTCCTGATCGGCGCCGTCGGCGACATGTTCGGGGCGGATTTCGGCCAGGCCCACTTGTTCGACGCCGTCAGCGGCAGCTTGCTCCAAACGTTCGATCGCCCGACGGCGGCCGGCTTTGACAGGTTCGGTGAGTCAGTGGCGTTGCATGGCAGTCTGATTCTTGTCGGTGCTCCCTACGACGGTACCCGGGGACGTTATGTTGGCCAGGCGCATTTGTTCTCGGCTCCGCCGATGTCATTCGCGATGGATACCAAGGCGCACGACAAGCAGAACTGATTTCAATCCACGCGTGCGCGCGGCCATCTGCTCCCGCATCGCCGTGCACAAACAGTCGGCGTGCCGCAATCAGTAGATCACTCTGGATTACACGTCCAGCTCAATAAAATCGCATTTCACGCCGATTCTGGTATAAATTCCGCGGTGCAGCTGATGCGCAAGGATTCTCATGCCGTTTACCAGAAACTATCACACCCACACCTACCGCTGTAAGCACGCCAAGGGGGACGTTTCGGACTATTGCCGGGAGGCCGTCGCACAAGGGTTTACGGTGCTGGGCATGTCGGATCATACAGCACTGCCGGACAACCGCTGGCTCGGCGTTCGTATGGACTTCCGGGAGTTGCCCGGCTATTGCAAGGCGATCGACGATGCGCGAGAAGCTTTTCCCGAACTCGCCGTTTTGAAAGGCATGGAGTGTGAATTCGCCGATTCTTACACGTCGTTTTATCGGGACACGTTATTGGACGAACTGGGATTCGATTATCTGATCGGGGCGGCGCACTTTTTCCCGCTGAACGGTGAGTGGGTAGGGTCATACGGCGGGGCGGATACCGCTGCCGGATTGCGGGCATATGCTGACTATTTTATCGAATCCATGGAATCCGGGCTGTTCGCGTTCATGGCTCATCCGGATCTGTTCGGCAACTGTTATCACACCTGGGACGCCAACACCGCCAGTGCAGCCGAAGATATTTTTTCCGCGGCAGCCGCTTTGAAGATGCCCCTGGAGATCAATGGTTACGGCCTGCGCAAGCCACTCATAGACACGCCCGAGGGAAAACGCCGTATGTACCCCTGGCTGCCGTTCTGGGAACTTGCCTCGGACTATGACGTTACCGTGGTCGTCAACTCGGACGCGCATCGCCCACAGGATGTCGGCAGTAATCTGTCGGAAGCTGCAGCCATAGGCAAAAGATACGGCTTGCAGTTCGCAGATCTCGACCATCTGGAAGCACGCTGCGGAAAACCCGAGATCGTATAGATTTACGCTAATCGGCACGCGATGCCGGAGAATGATGCAAGTGGCAGATCCGCACAAAGTCGATATCCTGAACCAGAAGTTCCATCGCGCTTCGGGCGCTTTCGGCAATTTGCTGGTGGACGGATTCCACTATCTGGCGTTATTCGCTATAGGCGGCGCGATCGTGTGGTCCGCCGTATTCGCGTTCGCGGCGATGGTCGGCAAAGGACAGGCATCGATCACGGATATCCTGCTTCTGTTTATTTATCTCGAACTGGGCGCGATGGTTGGCATCTATTTCAAGACCAATCACATGCCCGTTCGGTTTCTCGTCTATGTTGCGATCACCGCCCTGACCAGAATGCTGATCGGCGACATACAGGCTCATCATGAGCCTGACCTGGGAATCCTCTACATTTGCGCAGGCATCCTGTTGCTGGCGTTTGCGAACCTGGTTATTCGCTACGGCTCCGCGAAGTTTCCGTCCGCAACCCCCGGTGGCGACCGTACTGAATCACGCTGACGCCCGTGTAACGGTGCGAAGTCGAAGAAATTTGCGGCGTCCGATGCTAGTTCACACAACGGGCGAGAGTACGTGAATGACGCGATTCGCGATCATTTCCCGCGCTTTGGCAGCGTATGCGGCCATGTGTGGCGCTCCAGCATGTGCTTGCAGATGCGCGATGGATTCCCATTTTTCCACGACCATGAACGTATCCTCTCCAAGCCGGGTTTGAATTTCTCCAACGCCTTCGGTGTCGACAACCGGCCCGTATTCGATGCAACCTTGTTCCGCGTGTACCGCGGGTATTACTTCGCTGAAATCCCGAAGTAGAGCCTCCCGTTGACCGGGCTTGGCGGTGATGAAGGCGATGACGTGGATCATAAGTGTGCTCCTCGGATGTGTCGCAAAACCGCGTGTGAGCCTACCTGAC
>Ga0224508_10002050_pt1 | contig 17568 bp, 13 predicted proteins | sample SF_Jan12_sed_USG_4_FD_170157 | JGI IMG/M metagenome (GOLD analysis project Ga0224508, IMG submission 170157) | Sediment microbial communities from San Francisco Bay, California, United States - SF_Jan12_sed_USGS_21 | ecosystem: Environmental > Aquatic > Marine > Sediment | place: USA... | reverse complement strand
GATAAGACAACGGTGCGCGGCGCCTGCAAGTGTGGGTAACATGGCTGTAAACCCAGCATAGCGGCCAAACACCTCCAGAACCAGGAATCGCTCATGAGAACCGGCTGCTGTCCTCAGGCTGTTTGTGAGACTGATCGTACGGGTTACGCATGTACTAAATCCTAAACAATAATCCGTTCCCGGTACATCATTGTCCATTGTCTTTGGTATGGCTATGACTTTCAAACCTTGTTTAAAGAGGTGCACTCCGTAGCTCAAGGTATCATCACCTCCAATTGGAATAAGAAAATCCACGCCCAGCCAGTCAAGATTTTTAATAACTTCAGCTGTAAGATCGTTCATGTCTTCATTATAGCTGTCTTTTAAATGTTCTGGCACCCTGTCTTTGGCCACATGACTTGGTCTGGTACGAGACGTATGTAAGAAGGTCCCTCCGGTGCGGGCTGCCTTATTTACAACAGCTTGTGAAAGCTCTGAATAATTATAGCTGTTATCATATTTCTTATCACGAACGATATCGATCAATCCGGCCCAGCCCCTTCTAAAACCAATAACCCGATATCCTTCCCGTATCGCCCGGAAGGTTACAGCACGGATCGCTGGGTTGAGGCCCGGCACATCTCCGCCACCGGTTAAAATACCAATAGTTCCTTTTATTTTATTAACGTTAGCCATAGTTTGTCTTGGTTTAGTGAAACAAAAAAATCCTTGTTAGAACAAGGTGTTTCAATGTATGAAAATAAGTCGAGAAACACAGTCGGTTTTTGATCAAAATAGCTCTCAGAAATTTCAATAAAATGTGCTTTTCGCCGTATCTTTAATACTTCATTGAAAACTTCAAAATTATGTCTGCCAACATCGAAAGTATTTTAGGAAAAGATGCTGAATTTTTGCTGAACCACAGCTGCAAAACCATATCAAAAGAACAATTACATCTGCCGGGTCCCGACTTTGTAGATCAGGTCCTGGGGCCAAGTGACCGGAATCCCATAGTCATGAGGAATATGCAAACACTTTTTAATTCAGGACGGCTTGGTGGAACAGGCTATGTATCCATTTTGCCTGTAGACCAGGGGATAGAACATACGGCAGGCGCATCCTTTGCACCGAACCCAATTTATTTTGACCCCGGTAATATTGTTGAACTTGCTATGGAAGGCGGGTGCAATGCAGTTGCATCTACTTTAGGGGTGCTGGGATCTGTTTCCCGAAAATATGCACACAAAATACCTTTCTTACTGAAGTTGAATCACAACGAACTCCTGACCTATCCAAATAAATTCGACCAGATCATGTTTGCCAGCATTGACCAGGCCTTCGAGATGGGCTGTATTGCAGTTGGCGCGACGATCTATTTCGGATCATCGGAGAGCAACCGACAAATAAAGGAAATCACCGAAGCCTTTGAATATGCTCATGAGCTGGGAATGGTTACTGTCCTTTGGGCTTATTTAAGGAATTCAGAGTTTAAAAAAGATGGCAAGGACTACCATGTGTCTGCCGATATCACCGGACAGGCCAACCATCTGGCTTCAACGATACAAGCCGATATTGTAAAACAAAAACAGGCAGAGAATAATGGCGGTTTTAAAGCCATAAATTTTGCCAAGACCCATGATAAAGTCTATTCAGAATTGAGCTCTGACCACCCTATTGATCTTACTCGGTATCAGGTAGCGAATTGTTTGATGGGTCGGGCCGGACTTATTAATTCGGGTGGGGCCTCAGGAGATAATGACTTGGCACAAGCCGTTAAAACTGCAGTGATCAATAAGCGTGCTGGTGGAATGGGCCTTATCTCGGGCCGTAAGGCGTTCCAGAAACCCACAAAAGATGGAGTTGAGCTGTTGAATGCTATTCAGGATGTATATCTTGATACGGGCGTTACCATCGCTTAAATGATCTATAAAAATTTGGGAAAGCCTCCGTGAGAGGCTTTTTTTTGTGGAATCAACGCTTTGGTTTTCCTTTTTTTGGACGGAACTGGATAAGGCTATCTCGGCCCATAATGGTCGTTTGAGAAATATCAAGGGAATCTTTCTTGGACTTTCTACGCTCCTTATCCCTTTTGGCAAATACCTTGTGCATAAGATCTTTAAAGCTATTGAAATCAACTTCATAGGAAAGACCGAGTCCTTGTGTGTAGCCCTGTTGTTCTCCCAGAAATTGGGTGATCTCATTTTCACGGTTAAAGATCTTGGCACGCAAAGTACCCTCTTCATTCAGCAATACCTGTACCTCTACATCGCCCGCTACTACCGTTTCACTTACACCACCTACTGGTACACCGAACCTGCCATTGATCAACACCCTGTCAGAAATTTTAGTGGATACGGTAACCCCGATCCTGTTTTCTGTATTTAGGTTGTCTGAGTTGGGATCTAGATAGCCTTGCTCATAAGACACCCCAAAATCCAGGGCATCGTTCCCGCTGCTTAAGACAGAATTCAGCAATCCGGAAGCCGTTTGTATGAGGTTACCCGTAACTGCCTGCTGGGTAATACCCGTCCCTTCATCTACAAACGTACCTTGTGCCAATAAAAAGAAGGCATTGCGCTCTTCAACCGTGGGATCCTGGAGTTTATAATCCAATTCCGATTTAATAACAGAACTCGTACCGGGAAATTCTATGTTGAAATCTATAGAAGGCCTTTCTAATTCATCCGTCAACTGTACTATCACATCCGTAGGAATTCGGCGTTGATAGCCTGAATTATCCAGCAGAGGCGCTGGGTTGGCGTTCAGGGAATAAACGGCTTCCATATTGAGCTGTGCAGCCAGTGGCTCGCCTTCCCATACAATGCTACCACCCGGTTTTACGTCAAAGGTCTTGTCAATGACCCCTCCGAATCTATAGCGATATTCACCTGTAACGACGACAAAATCACCAAACATATTGAATTTGCCATTCGTATTGATCTCAATCAGCAAAATACCTTCCCCTGTGCCCTTAAGACTACTACCGGTTTTAGGGTCTATTACGATCTCTACCTCAGCATCTGGGGTAACAACCAGGTCAAATTCCATTTCGAGTCCCTCATAATCTCTCAATGTCCTTTGAACATCTATTGATTCAACTTCATTGCGTTCTACGAAATTTATAAAAGAGTAATCCCCTACAGAGGCGACATCACTAATTGGGATCTTTAATTCAGTCCCGGCACCTGTCGCACCGTCAAATGTTATAGTCAAAGCCCTTGTAGGCCCAAAGATCTTCCCTGTACCATTCACAAAGCCACTTCCGTAGTATAATACTTCTTCTTCAAATTCGGTGTTTAAAATGAGGAAGCGATCATCCATGGTTGCCAAATCCAGGTCCAGACTCCAGTCTTTCCACCATTTGTGTTTGATAGTACCATTCAACCGGGCCCTGGTATTTTCAGCTATGTCAGTCAAGGTCACATTATTGAACCCAAAAGTTTGACCGGTAAGGCTAACATCAGCATTTCTGTTAAAATCGTAATCCACGTTTAAATACGGGATGGCAATACCGGCTTCATCCAGGGCTAATCTTCCCTCAATATCCGGGTTTCTTATATCGCCCTGAACCTGAACCGTGCCATTGAGGTTGCCCCTTATATTAGTGATTACACCTTCTCCAAGCGGGCTAAAAGGCTGCAAGGCAAATCTGTCAAAGGAGGCTATCAAATTGGCTTCAGGTATGTCTCCCTTATTGATCACATTGCCTATGATATTCAATTTTTCGCGTCCATCCTCTACCACTTGTGAGCTCACTACAAAATCGGTTAGATCCTTATTTCCTACAATCCCGACACTGAGTTTTCCTAATTTCAAATCATTAACTGCAAAATCTTCCACTTCCAGATTACAGGAAGGCAGGTAGACATTATCTTTTTGCAGGATGTTCAAATTTCCATTGATCTCACCACTCAGGTTTAAGCTGTCAATAGCCGGTGCGATCTTATCCAGGGAAACGATCTTGAATTGTAATTGGAGGTCTTTATAAGTAGAATCTGCAAGTTTTCCTCTAAGCCTGATCTGTTCCCGGTTATCATTATTCATAACAATCTCATCGATTGTCACGCTATCGAGATTCCTGCTGAGGATTACTTTATTCTGATTGTTACCCTCTTTGTTCAATACCCAGGTATTTCCCTTAAAACTCACATCGGATTTTTTTAGCCCGATCACACTTTTGTTTTGCTGGTTAAAAGTGTGGTAGAAATTCAAATTATAGCTGTCATTATACAAACTACCTCCCTTAAATTCGGTCCTGAAGAACAATGTATCAGTCAGGGTGGTATTGATCAGACTAAAATCCTTCACATCATAATAAAGGGTAGAAACATCATCTATAGACACATAGGTGTTAAACAAAGGATTCTTGTTATCTATCTTCACATCAATATTCTCCATATGATTGCCATAGGCCGATATATTTGGTGATCGGAAGGTTAATTTCAGATCCCCTTCATCGGAAACAATACTACCCTTAATAAAGGTATTCGGTCCAAATTCCACTTCAGGGAAAAAGACTTCCACTATCTTGTTATAGATCTTAAAATTGAAGGCTAATTCCTGGCCTTCACTTATTTCATAGGGCTTATAATTGGTATAGATGCTACCAATGGCATTCTGTGTTAGTCGACCAAGTTCTTCTACATTAAATTTCCCTTTCATGTACCCGGTGATTATATCCGGAGAATTGATATCTATGTTTCTGACAGAATCCTGGTCAAATGCCGAGGTTACCTTAAAGTCTTTAAAGAAATAAGTATCGTTCTTATTGGAATATTGTGTTTTGGTAAAAGCGATATTCCCGGTAAACTCGTCAAGGGAATTACCACTAATATCCATAGTGATATCCCCCTTAAATACAGAGATACTATCCTTTATGAAGTTGAGTTTTTTTAGATCGGCAAAATCTACAGTAGCGTCAAAATTGAAGTTATTGACAGCGCTCCCAAAATCAGCCAGTCCCTTGAAATTAAATTTAAAATTCGCATCATTACTGGAAATACTGCCATCGTAAAGTTCATCTTTCAAGACCCCGGAGACTTTTACATCTTTATAATCATAGCCGTTATAAGTCATACTGTATACCTCTCCAATAACTTCGGTATTCAGCGTTTCCTTGACAAAGCCTTCACCCTCAACATTTACATCTACCGTTGCTTTTCCCAGGGTTTTATTGTCGATATAATTCCCCAGATCGAAATCGATCAAAGAGATAAATCCTTTGTATTTCGACTTCCGAATTTCATCCAGCTCGCTAAGTTCAAGGTCTACATAACTATTGCCCAGGGCACTGTTGATATTTAATTTTGTTTTTACCGTATTCGTAGTAACAACAGCATCGCCCCTAAGGGTAAAGGAACCCAGTTTTTGAACCGAATTGGGAAGGGATTCGCCCAGTAATCTCGGGAGGAGTCCACGGAGTTGGTAATAACTGGTAGTGATATTTCGAATCTCGGCTTCCATCCTAAATTCTCCATCCCTTAAGAAGAGGTCTTTAAAATTAAAATCTCCGCGTATCCCGGTATTATCAGTAACCAAAAAGAGGTCATCGGCCTGCAAATCATTCAGGACCCCGCTAATATTGGATGAAAAAAGGATGGTTTTGTCCTTACCAAATTCATCATAGAAAAGATTGAGATCCGAAGTTCCCACTTCAGAGTCTAAAAAGTTGGATGTAACCTTTACCTTATTTGTAAAATCCTTCATGTCCTCCCGCTCATAGTCAAAGACCAATTCGCCCTTCAGATTGGAATTGGCAGTTTTTATGTTAAGAGAATCGAATCTCATTTGTGAAGGGGAATAGGCAAAATCTGTGCGGAGTTGATCAACCTCAATCCCGCGCCTATCCACAAATGCCAGAGATGCTATCTCAGCCGAAACATCAGGTCCAAGAATAGTAAAATTATCTGCCTGAAGGTTGAGTTTCTTCAGATCAAGGACGGCGGGGTATTCCAAATTTTCGTTTATCAATCGAAATCTACTGTCAGCGATCAAAAATTCTTCCGTAGAAAGCGAAAAGGGCTCAGTATCTGGATCCCTGGGCTGACCGGAGTCTAATTTCGCTATAAATACGTCCAGGTTGGTATAGGTAGTGTCCTGGTATGTTTTGACTTTTAGGTTCAGTCCTTCAATGTCTACATCCCCAAAATTCATTTTTCCATTCATCACATTGCGAATGCTTAAAATGGAAGTACTCAATTCGTGGATATAAGCGAGGGTGTCTTTCTTGTAATCTTCAATGTAAATCCCTCTTACAGAAGTGTCCCAGGAAATTAAGGAAACTTTTAAGCGCTCTATGGCTATGTTAGTCCCAAAATCTGAATTTATGCGGTTCATCGTTATCTTAGCCAGCCGGGTTTGGACAGGTGGAAGTGACAAGATCAGGGTGCCCAGGACGCATGCGAGGAGGATCGCCAGCAGTATTCTAACAAGTATTTTCCGGAATTTTTTGATAGGGCTTTAAGGTTTACCTTTGTACATTCAAATTTTGTTCCAAAACAGCAATTGAAAAAAGCGGTTTACATATTAGCCATTGAATCTTCATGTGATGATACTTCAGCTGCAGTTTTACGCAATTCAGAAGTGCTCAGTAACGTAGTGGCCACTCAGAAAGTTCATGAGGCATACGGAGGAATAGTACCGGAATTGGCTTCCCGCGCACATCAGCAAAATATCGTTCCCGTGGTGCACCAGGCTTTGGCTATAGCAAATATCGACAAAAAACAGCTATCTGCTATAGCGTTCACCAGAGGCCCCGGTCTATTGGGATCTCTACTAGTAGGTACGTCATTTGCCAAGTCTTTGGCTCTCGCATTTGAAATTCCCTTATTGGAAGTGCATCACATGCAGGCTCATATCCTGGCGCATTTTATTGATAATGGTACTGATAGTAAACCGGAATTTCCATTTCTTGCGCTGACCATTAGTGGCGGACACACACAATTAGTGCATGTGCGCGACTTTCTTGAAATGGAAGTATTGGGAGAAACCCTGGATGATGCCGTCGGAGAGGCATTTGATAAAAGTGCCAAGTTGTTAGGCTTACCGTACCCCGGTGGGCCTATGATCGATAAATATGCTCAAAAGGGCAATCCAAAAGCCTTTCTTTTTCCAAAACCTAAGATGGCCGATCTGAATTTCAGTTTTAGCGGTTTAAAAACAAGCATTCTCTATTTCATACAAAGAGAAACAGCCAAAAATCCAGAATTTGTAAAAGAAAATTTAGAGGATATATGCGCTTCCATCCAGTTTACAATCGTACAGATCCTGATGGACAAACTTGAAAAAGCAGTGCATAAGACCGGCATCACCAGAGTTGCCGTAGGCGGGGGTGTTTCTGCCAATTCGGGAATACGCAGTGCATTGGAACAAGCGTCATTGGACAAGGGGTGGTCCTGCTATATTCCCAAACCGGAATATTGTACAGACAATGCTGCTATGATTGGGATTGTAGGCTATATAAAGTATCTTGAAGGAAATTTTACAGATCAAAAATCGACACCTCTCGCCCGCTATTCTTTGTGATGAATAAACGATCTTTGAACCATGGCTTATAATGAAACACTGGAGAAGAGATTAGATGCTGCCTGGAAGGTTTTTCCGGATAGCGTACTCGCTGCCCTCGAAAAAAAGAAGATGTTTGGAGGGCTGGCTTATTTATTCAAAGGCAAAATGACAGTGGGTATTGTTAAAGAAGATCTGATGGTGCGAGTGATCGATGCTAAAATGCCTACAGTGCTGGCACAAGATGCTGTGCGTCCAATGGATTTTACCAACAAACCCATGAAGGAATTCATCTATGTGTCAGAAGGGGGTATCAAAACAGAGGCCGATCTTCAAAATTGGTTAGAGCTGGGCCTGGAACATGCTAAAACAAAAGTGTCATAAGCGATATGAGTGATCAATTATTTTACGACCCTTCCCTGGGACGAGATTCAAAAGAACTTGTTTTTACTGCAGAAGAGAGCAAGCATATTGCCAGGGTATTGCGTAAAAAAACAGGAGACGTTGTTCAGGTTACCAATGGCGATGGATTGCTTTTCTCTGCTACCCTTTCTGTGGCAAATCCTGATCAGTGTTTGGCTACGATCACCCGTATTGATAAAAAGATCTTACCTATGCACTGGCTGCACATTGCCGTAGCTCCTACTAAAAATGCGGACAGATTTGAATGGTTCCTCGAGAAAGCTACAGAGATCGGAGTCAATGAGATCAGTCCGATTATATGTGAGCATTCGGAACGTAAAACCATCAAGAAAGATAGGTGTATCCGAATACTAGAATCGGCGATGAAACAATCTAAAAGGGCTTATTTGCCAAAATTCAATGAGCCTGGTACGCTCAAAGAATTCCTGGATCACGAGCATCCGGGTTTACGGTTTATTGCACATTGCCATGAAGGAGAAAAACTTGAGCTTAAACGCCGGGTTGCCCCGGATAAAGATATAACCATCTTAATAGGACCTGAAGGCGATTTCAGTGAAGCTGAAGTAGATCTGGCATATGAAAAAGGATTCTATCCGGTATCCTTAGGTGAAGCGCGTCTAAGGACTGAAACAGCTGCAGTTGTAGCCTGTGCGACCGTTAATTTGATCAATACCCGCTAATGAATTGCATCAAAAAAATACTCTTGCTGATTTTTTTTTCCGGTACAATGCTAAGCACAGCCCAGGAGATCGCTGTATTAAAGTATAGCGGTGGCGGCGATTGGTATGCCAATCCTACAGCCCTTCCCAATTTGATCGCTTATTGCAATGCCAATATCAATACGGCAATTAAGGAGAGTCCGCAAACTGTTACTTCAGCCAGCACGACCCTGTTTCAATATCCATACGTGCATATGACCGGACACGGCAACGTATTTTTTTCAGATGAAGAAGCCAAAAATGTTCGCACCTATTTGCTGGCAGGCGGATTCTTGCATATTGATGACAACTATGGTATGGAACCATATTTACGAAAGGAAATGGTCAAGATATTTCCGGATAAAGAACTGGTTGAGATCCCTGCTGACCACCTTATATTTAAAGAACCCTATTCTTTTCCCGAAGGCCTGCCGAAGATCCATGAACACGATGGTAAGCGACCTCAGGCCTTGGGGATCATCCATGAAAACAAGCTGATCCTCCTCTTTACATTTGAGAGTGATCTAGGCGATGGTTGGGAAGATCCGGAAGTGCATAACGACCCAGAAGATATTCGGCAAAAAGCACTGCAAATGGGGGCTAACATTATATCTTACGCCTTTAAGAATTGAGTATGAATTCTAAGATAATCGCTAAAGGGATTTTACAGGCAGTTGGAATAATGGTCGGCATTGCCCTTACGCTGTATTTCCTTTACCAGATCCGTTCTGTTCTTGCGTACCTGGCGATTGCCGCCGTTGTGGCTTTGCTTGGCAGGCCCATCGTTCTGTTCTTGCGAAGACGTCTAAAATTTCCGAATACACTTGCAGTAGTGACCGCTATGCTCTTCATGATAGGAATACTTATTGGGATCATTGCCCTCTTCGTTCCTCTGATCACAGAGCAAAGCAAGAACCTTTCCCTTTTGAATATAGATGAATTACAGGCTAGCTTAAATGAGCTTTACCAGGAGATCGTCAATTATTTTGGGGCTACACCGGAACGAATTAATGAATTGCTTCAGGAAACATCTTTGGGTAAAAGAGCCCTGGAAGGCCTGGATATGCGCTTTATCCCAAATATCCTCAATTCATTTATGAGTGTGTTAAGCTCAGCGAGTATTGGCTTGTTATCTGTGCTCTTTATATCTTTCTTTTTCCTTAAAGACAGTAAACTATTTCAACGAGGCCTGCTCACATTCATTCCTAAAACTAAAGAAGGCGGTACCGTAAAATCTATAGATAAGATCAATGGATTGCTTTCACGCTACTTTGTTGGCATCCTGATTCAGATATTAATCCTCTTTATTATCTATACGGTGGCCCTTGTCATTGTCGGCGTAGAAAATGCTGTTGTAATTGCATTTTTATGTGCTTTATTTAATGTTATTCCATACATCGGTCCGATCATTGGAGGAGTCCTCATGATCTTCCTTACGATGACCAGTTTTTTAGGCGCTGATTTCAGCACTGTGATCCTGCCAAAAACAGCCTGGGTTTTCCTTGGATTAGTCATAGGTCAACTCATTGATAATTTCTTTTCTCAGCCCTTTATTTTTTCCAATAGCGTTAAATCGCATCCTTTGGAAATTTTCCTTGTGATCATCATTGCCGGTCTACTTTTTGGCGTTGTTGGAATGATCGTTGCCGTACCCGGATATACGGCAATTAAGGTGATTTTAAAGGAATTTTTGGCCGAAAATCAGATCGTAAAGCGATTGACTAAAAACTTATAGTTTAACTTTGAATAAAAAACTATTAAAATCTGGTATAGAAGACTTTATATCAAATAATTTGAATACTGACATCGTGTCAGTTTTGCTCAAAAAGAGCCCTTTTCCTAAAATAACCCCCAAAGAACTCGCTCAGCAACTACAAGGTGCGCAGATCGCCCAAAATAAACTTCCCTCCTGGTTTAAAACGACGGGGATTTTATACCCTAAAAAGCTGCATCTTGAACAATCATCGTCGGAAGTAACCGCTTTGTATAAATCCCAAATAGTACGTGGAAAAACACTCTTGGATATGACCGGAGGATTTGGTGTTGACGCTACTGCTTTTGCTTCAGAAATTGAGTGCGTTTTTTACTGTGAAACCAATGAGGAATTGGCTCAAATTACAAGCCATAATTTTGAACAAATGAAGGTGCAAAATGTTCATTGCCATATCGGTGATGGAGTCGACTTTTTAGCAAGCCATAATTCGACCTTTGATTGGATCTATTTAGATCCTTCACGAAGATCAGGGTCAAAAAAACTGATCTCCCTGGACACATATGAACCAAATATTCTGGAGCTGATTAAGGATCTTTTTACGAAATCTTCGAACATCCTTTTAAAAACATCTCCTCTGCTCGACCTTAAACTTGGTCTCAAGCAGCTGCAAAATGTAGCTGAGGTACATGTTGTAGCTGTACGGAATGAAGTAAAGGAATTACTATGGGTCTTAGGTAAAAATGTACAAACAGAAACTTCAATAACTGCAGTGAATATATGCGATTCGGTAGATTACAAACTAACTTATACACTTAGCGAAGAACAAATGGCCACTCCTTACTATGGAGATCCGCAAGCTTATCTGTATGAACCCAATGCGGCCATTCTTAATGCTGGGGCTTTTGGGTTAGTCGGTCTAAAACATGGAGTGCAAAAGCTTTCCAAGCACAGCCACTTATATACATCGAAGGAGAAGGTAGATTTTCCGGGACGCAGTTTTCAAATAGTGGAAACATTGCATTTTTCTAATAAATGGAATAGCGATAAAACGATTAACAAAGCAAATATTACTACACGAAATTTCCCATTGTCAGTCAAAGAGATAAGAAATAGATTTAAGATCAAAGAAGGTGGGGAAGAATACCTTTTCTTCACTACACTTGAGTCTGGAGAAAAACAGATAATTAAGTGTATAAGATGTTGATTATTAGTTAATTGAAGTGGGGCAAGGCCAGGTGAAGTTCGCTACAGGATCGTTCGATGCTGCTGATAAATTGTAATGCCACCACTCGGTTCTGATCGACCAAAATCCATGTTTTTCCATGGTCTCTTTTAGTATTTTCCTATTGCTCAATACTGCTTCCGGAAGATCTAAATTGTCATGATAAGCTCTTCTGCCAAAGAAATCGAAATCTGTGCCCATATCCAGTTCCTGCCCGTTCATATCTACCAGGGTGATATCAACAGCGCCACCTTTGTTATGGATAGATCCCTTAACAGGATCGGCCACATATTGCGGATTGGGCACGATCTCCCACATTTTATACTGCACATCATTCGGGCGATAGCAATCAAAGAACTTTATGCGATACCCCGATTTTAGAAAGTCGTTGTTTGCAGCAATTAATGCCTTTGCAGTTTTTACGCGGGTATAGCATTCGGCACAGTCGTACACTTTTGCCTTGAGAAAATTATTCTCTGTGGCATACCGCATATCATACTGAAAATCAGCATTATAATCAGCCAAACGAACAAAAAGTGTATCGGAGAGATCGGTCAAGGAAGGGGTTTCCACCTTCGGCATTTTCATGGTGATCTTAATAGAATCCTGCAGTAGTATTTCCTTTTCAACTACATCAGATTGGACTGCTGCCTTCTTTTCTTCCTTGCAGGAAATACTCAAGAGCAGTACGCCGAGAATGAGAATTAATCTTTTACCCATCATGATTCAAAAATACAGCTTCTTGGCAAAGAACTGACACACCCCTCGATCCCTCTTGGTAGATGGGATGCCACACTATCAGACCTACCTCCGACCATGACTGGGAAAATCCCTATTAGCGTGGAGGGATTTAGAGAGGTGTTAAACCCAGCAAGAAAATTGTATCTTATGAAATCATTTATCAGTATGACCAAAGCATTGAAAAATAGTTCCAGAATCATTCTTATCGCACTTGTGCTGTGTTCGTGTGCTTCCCAAGAGCAATGGCTCCTGGGATTTACAAAGACAGACATCAATCCGGTACTGACGGCAGATCCTTCCTATACCTTTATTTGTCCTGTTTCAGGTGATACGGTTGCCTGGCAGCAGGCGGACGTATTTAATCCCGGCGCGATAGTCAGAAATGATACCGTCTTTATGCTATTCAGAGCCGAAGACGATCCGGATGCTATTCTGGGTGGGAGAACGTCAAGGATCGGACTGGCATACAGTACAGACGGGATCCAATTCACTAAATACCCAAATCCGGTCTTGTACCCGAAGAATGATGATTTGCAGCAATGGGACTATCCAGGAGGAGTTGAGGATCCACGAGTTGTGGAAATGGCAGACGGAGGCTATATAATGCTTTACACCAGTTGGGATACCAAAATAGCACGATTATCCAGCGCCTATTCCACAGATCTAAAGACATGGGATAAATACGGCCCTGTCTTCAGAGAAGCATATGATGGCCAGTTTAACGAGGTCTGGAGCAAGTCAGGTGCTATGGTAACCGAATTAGTTGATGGCCGTCTAAAGGCAAAACGTATCAATGGGAAATATTATATGTATTGGGGAGAGCTCTTCGTCAATGTCGCCTCCTCTGAGGACGGCTTACGATGGGAACCCATGGTAGACAACAAAGGCGAATTGATAAAAGTCTTTGAACCCACTTTATATGATTTTGACAGTCACCTTGTAGAACCGGGTCCACCCGCTCTCTATACAGATCAGGGCATTCTTCTGCTGTATAATGGCAAGAATTTGAGTGGGGAAGGTGCTGGCCAGCAAACGCCTGAAGGCACCTATTGTGGCGGCCAGGTATTGTTTGACTCCCAGGATCCAACACATTTTATAGCCCGGCTGGAATCCCCTTTTATATGCCCCAGCCTCCCGCATGAGATCAGCGGTCAATACAAGGCTGGGACTACTTTTATAGAAGGGCTCGTTTATTTCAAAGATCAGTGGTTTCTTTATTACGGCACGGCCGATTCCATGGTCGGATTAGCTATCTCAGAGGGTTTATAGTCCTTTAAGATATTTTAGGCTCTGAGGCACTTGCTCCAACACCCTAGAGGATTCATCTTCAATAAACATATATTCTATGCCTAATTCCTTGCCTCGTTTTACTAAGCCAGCAATATCGATCTGACCCAAACCCAGAGTTACATTGGTTTCGACATCTTCATGCCCACTATCATTCCCTACCAGGCCTTTTGCCATGTCTTTTAAGTGCATCAACTTGAATTTATCCGGGTAGCGATTGAGCAATTTCATAGGGTCTTCTCCACCGTGTGTCACCCAATACACATCCATTTCAAAATCAAAATCTGTGGCCTGCTCAGCCATCAGGTCAAATAAGGTCCCTTCTCCATGTGGCCTGAATTCATACCCGTGAATATGGTAGGTGAAGATCAATCCTCTTGATTTAAAATATGCGCCTGCTTTATTGAATAATTCAATGGCCTGCTGTGTATCCTCCAGTGTAAATTCATCTCCATTATGTGGGATCCAGGGGCACATCAGATAATTCGACCCATAGCGATCCGCTTTGTCGGCAATGGCGGCAAGGTCTTTTTTCAGATCATTATAATCCACGCCAATTCCCACTACAGTAATATTATAGCGATCTAAAAGGGCTCGGAAATCTGCCTCATCCATGCCATAAGTGTCCCCGCCTTCTACTGTATCTATTCCCCAATCTGCAATGGTTTTAAGGGTTCCCTCTATATCGTTTTTAAATTGATTTCGCAAGCTATAGAGCTGTATACCAATCTCTTGTGCGAATATTGGAAGTGTAACACTTACCAATAGGATTGTGATAATTAATTTTTTCATATGCTGTTTTATGTTAATAAATTTCCGTTTTCGTCCCATTCAGCAATGACGCCTCGCTCGCTTTGATCCACACATTTCGCAAGCCATTCTTCTTCATAGGCCACGCCGTGCTGATCGAGTACTTCCTGTGGCACACCATCCCAGACATTGGGCATGTTTCCTTTATATCCCAGGTCTTCAATTCCCATTTTAGAGGTATAATAACCGGTAAGTGTCAGGTTTCTTATCAAAGAGAAAAATTGGATCTCAAGGGCTTGTTCATCCATTGGAACTTTAGGATCATAAAAGGCGATTGCATCCAGTATTTCCTTTTGCTGGGCTTCAGCTGTCACTTTGAACTCCGTGCCATATTCTGTATTGCTTTTGTGATCTAACCACATCAAGCCTCCACGCATGGTTACCTGGAATGGCGGGTAGTCTTTCATCATAAACTCGATAAAATCTGGAGCACCGGCATCGGTAGCACTACCAAAACTTTCATTGGCCGGAAGGATCAATGCACATAGGACAGAAATAGTTTCCATCTCATGTTCATTTAAAAATTGATCCTCTTCCAACTCCTGGATCAATTCGGTTTCTTCGGCTGTCCGCCCATACTTATAGGTTGCCAGTACTTTATCTTCCTGCTCAGCTTCTATTTGGGTTTTGCACCCGTGTAAGGCAAGGCCTCCGGCAACACCTCCAAGCACTAATGATTTTATACTTTTTCTCCTATCCATCATGTAATATTTTGTTGTTTCAATTGATCTACCAAATATTCCGAAGCTCGCCATGCCAGAGCCATTATGGTCCAGGTACAGTTCTTGTCTGCCTGGGAAACAAATGGACCTGCATCCATGATAAAGACATTATCGCTATCGTGCAGCTGCTGATATTTATTCACGACAGAACGTGAAGGATCATCACCCATGCGGGTTGTCCCTACTTCATGAATAATGCGACCGGGAGCCATTAGGCCGTAATCCTGGTTCGGACCGGGGCTGTCTCCAAGAACTTCGCCACCCATATTATGGATCAATTCTTCAAATGTAGATTGCATATGCCTGGCCTGCTTGCGTTCATAGTCAGACCATTTATAGCGAAAGCGCAAGACGGGGATCCCGAATTCATCAACTGTCGTTGGATCGATCTCGCAATAGTTGTCCTCCCTGGCAATTGCCTCTCCACGCCCCCCAAAACCAAGGACTGAACCGTAATACTTTTTCACATCGGCACGCAGACCATTCCCATAGCCACCCGTTGGGAGCCCGAAAAATTTATTGAAATCATTCGGATTGAAGCCAAAACCGTAGTTAGGCATTCCAATACCTCCCCAAATTTCAATATGGTAGCCACGCGGAAAGTCAAGATCCTTATTATCTAACCACCAGGGGGAATACACATGCATTCCGCCTACCCCGTCTTCGTTATACAATTTTCGGTTCATCAGCCCGGGAATAAATCCGGCGCGACTGGCACCAGTAGAATCATGAAGATATTTCCCGACCATATTACTGCTATTACCCAGCCCATTCGCATGCTGTTTGCTTTTTGAGTTCAACAGAATGCGGGCGGAACTACAAGCAGAAGCGGCCAATACAACTACTTTAGCATTTAAGGCATACTCTTTTCTGTCTTCCTTATTTATATATGACACTCCCGTAGCCCTACCTTCTTCATTTGTATTCACTTCACGAACCATACAGTTTACATACAGATCTACCTGTCCTCCATTCTTTTGTGCTGGGAAGATCAGGCAGGAACCTGATGAGAAATCGGCATAGACCGAACACGCTCTAGCGCATTGTCCGCAGTAAAAACAGACCCCCCTGTCTTTATTGATCTTTTTAGTGAGCATAGACATACGAGAAGGATAAACCGGTACGCCTGTTTTCCTGGCTCCTTTTATGTAAAAAAGTTCGTGTAACCTGGGCTTTGGTGGAGGGAGGAAAAATCCATCCGGATCGTTGGGAAGACCTTCATTGGTGCCAAAAACACCGATCTCCTTATCTAATTTGTCGTAATACGGTTTTACATCCTCATAGCCAATTGGCCAGTTATCGCCTAGTCCATCTACATCTTTATGCTTAAAATCTTTAGGTCCGAAGCGCAGGGATATACGGCCCCAATGGTTCGTGCGGCCACCCAGCATTTGAGATCGGAACCAATCGAATTTGGTACCATCTTTATGCGTATACGGCTGTCCTTCTATATTCCATCCCCCATAGGCCATATCAAAATCGCCAAAATCGCGCACCGTATTGGCGCCGCGACGAGGCGATTCCCAGGGCCATTTTAACTGGGTCATTTGATCCGGATCTTTTGGGTCAAAATAGGGCCCGGCTTCAACTACAGCCACATTGAGTCCGGCATCGGCCAGGATCTTTGTGGCCATTCCGCCGCCTGCCCCAGAGCCTACAATGATCACATCATAAACCTGGGCTGATTCTTTTATTTGCATGCTGTGTACTGCTTTATTTGTTTTTAAAAGTATTTAAAATTATCAACCCTAAACCAACAACTTCGCATTTTTAGGAGTATTCCTTAGTCACTTTAGCAATTAATTAGTAATATTATCCCTTATTTAAATTCTTATAAAAGGAATTGAGCGTTAATTAATTGAGAACAAAAACCCTCTAACTTCCTTAAAATCAGAAAACTATATAATTAACAACTAAACATTATGAAAATGAAAAGTGATCATTTATCGCAAAAGCCGGGGTATGGAATGATTCGTACGATCCTGGTTTTTTCCTTTTTATTCTGCTTTGTTGGATCACAAGCGTTTGCCTTTTCAGAGGTCAATGCTGTATCATCAATTATAGATGACGTGTTTCAACAAACCATTACAGGAACGGTTACCGATGATACAGGAGCTCCCCTGCCCGGTGCCAATGTATTAGTAAGAGGAACGACAACAGGAACCCAGACAGATTTTGACGGGAACTATACTATAACTGCCAACGAGGGGGATGTACTGCAATTTAGTTACATCGGCTTTGCTGCTCAGTCTATAACTGTAGGAACCTCGACAACTATCAATGTAAGCATGCAGGAAGACGCAAGTCAGCTTGCGGAAGTTGTGGTTACTGGTTATACGTCCCAAACAAGGGGCGACATTACGGGCTCAGTTGCTTCCGTTGATATTTCAGAAGCAGTCAAAGTGCCTTTGGTAAATGCCGCCGAAGCGCTGGAAGGACGGGTTACCGGAGTATCCGTGACCAATTCAG
>Ga0224508_10002049_pt1 | contig 17574 bp, 11 predicted proteins | sample SF_Jan12_sed_USG_4_FD_170157 | JGI IMG/M metagenome (GOLD analysis project Ga0224508, IMG submission 170157) | Sediment microbial communities from San Francisco Bay, California, United States - SF_Jan12_sed_USGS_21 | ecosystem: Environmental > Aquatic > Marine > Sediment | place: USA... | reverse complement strand
TGGTCGCGTATGGCGGCCACGGTTCGGGTTAACTTGCCGGGCACCTCGTTCATGGTGCGGGCCAGTTTCTCGACCGGTGCTTTCATTACGGCCATCAGCATGCTAATAGCTTGATCGTAGGTTGGCATCGAAGCCAGGCGCTTGATTTCCGATGGATCGAGCAGCTCACCACCCAGGGCGATCAGCTTGACAACCAGTTTCTCGTTGTCTTTCGAATAATCTCGTAAAACCCTGGCGGCACCGCCGGGTTCTTCCATCGAAAACGCATAGACCATCTGGCCCTGCAAGGCTTCATTCATACAGCCGTAGTCGGTACCGTCAAAAGCGCGCTTGGCCAGGCTATTCTTGACCACCCGCATTTGAACATTCGACTCACGAGCCTTGACTCGCAACGCGGTCATCTCGCCAACAGTCAAGCCCTGGTACTCGGCGGCAATGACAGAGTGTGCCTGTGCAGCAACCTCGGCTACTTCACTGACAACATCCTGCTTTTGCTGGAGAGTTAAAGGCATATGACTTCTCCTGATTAAGTTAAATTACCGGGCTCGCGCCCGGACCTCTGTCCCTGTTCGGTATCACTACCGTTTTCCTTACGACTTCTTAACCAGGAAATCCTGTCTCAGAAGATCGTCTACGCAGGAAATTAAGGTTGTTAAACCACCCACGGTCTTTGACGAGTAGCTTGTCAAAGACAAGCTGCCTCAAAGATTCTTACTATCCGTCACCCCCACGTAAGCGGGGATCTCAGCATCCTTGCGAGATACCGGCGGTCCGACGTATCGGTAAGTGCTGTGCACTTTCCGGGATGACGTCGGCTTAGGCCGACGTCACTTAAGCGTCAAAGACGCCTGGTCAACGGCAAATCCCGCCCCCATCGTGGTCGAGATTGAAATTTTCTGCAGATAAACACCCTTCGCCGAACTCGGCTTGGCCTTATTAAGGTCAGCCAGTAAAAATTCGAGATTTTCACGCAATTGCGCAACATCGAAACTCGCCTTGCCGATGGTGCAGTGAACAATGCCGCCCTTGTCGGTGCGGTAACGCACCTGTCCGGCCTTGGCATTCTGTACGGCAGTGGCGACATCGGGCGAAACCGTGCCTACCTTGGGATTCGGCATCAAACCACGCGGACCCAGCAGCTGCCCCAGTTGGCCGACGATACCCATCGCATCCGGGCTTGCGATAACCACGTCGTAATTAAGATCGCCACCCTTCATCGCGTCTGCCAACTCCTGCATTCCGACGATGTCGGCACCGGCTGCCTTGGCCTTGTCTACATTTTCACCCTGGGTAAAAACGGCGACACGAACCTGTTTCCCGGTACCGTTTGGCAATACGCTGGAACCCCGCACGTTTTGATCCGATTTACGCGGATCGACGCCCAGGTTGATCGCTGCATCCACCGTTTCGTCAAATTTGGCGGTACTGCATTGTTTCAGCAGGGTTAAACCATCATCGATCGGATACTGCTGCGTACGATCGAACTTGCTGCGAATTTCCGCCATGCGCTTCGACATTTTGGCCATACTAAACGCCCTCCACGTCGAGACCCATACTGCGGGCGCTGCCCGCGATAATGCGGACTGCCGCATCCATATCGTTGGCATTTAAATCTTTCATCTTGGTGGTTGCAATCTCTTCGAGCTGCGCCCGGGTAACCTTGCCCACCTTTTCACTGTTTGGAACTCCGCTGCCCTTGGCAACACCCGCTGCTTTTTTCAGCAATACCGCTGCCGGTGGTGTTTTAATTTCGAAAGTGAAGCTCTTATCCGTATAAACCGCGATGATTACCGGCAACGGCATACCGTTTTCGACATCCTGGGTCTGCGCGTTGAATGCCTTACAGAATTCCATGATATTGAGGCCATGTTGGCCAAGCGCAGGTCCGACAGGCGGACTCGGATTTGCGGCACCCGCGGGCACCTGCAACTTAATGTAGTTCTCTATCTTCTTAGCCAAAATACTATCTCCCGGGTGCTGACGGATGGATCGAGTCCACCCTCCCCGTCGTGAGGTTTAAAGCTGCTGCGCTTGCAGATCCTGCGTTAAAAATTCGCGAATAACGCTCATTTACTGTCGTGTAAACTGCGCTTTTTCGCGAATTTTTGCCTTGTCTCTGCTGCGCTCGCGACGCTTTAAAATACCTCTGTTAATAACACAATCCGATTACTCGGAAATCCTTTACTAGCCTTTCTCGACCTGGCCAAAGGCTAATTCGACCGGTGTAGAACGACCAAATATCTGTACCGAAACAAGCATTTTGCTCTTTTCGTAGTTCACTTCTTCAACCACACCATTGAAGTCGTTAAATGGGCCATCGTTAACTCGCACCACTTCGCCCACTTCGAACAATACCTTCGGACGTGGCTTATCAACTCCTTCCTCAACCCGGTTCAGGATTGCATCCGCTTCCGCTTCGCTGATCGGCGCGGGCTTGTCGCTGGTGCCACCAATAAATCCGAGAACCTTGGGTACCTGCTTGACCAGGTGCCAGGTATCGTTGTCCATCTCCATTTGTACCAGCACGTAACCCGGGAAGAACTTGCGCTCACTCTTGCGTCGGCTGCCTTCACGCATCTCGACCACTTCCTCGGTTGGCACCATGATTTCACCGAACTTCTTCTTGTGTTTGGATGTCGCGATACGACTTTCCAGCACCTTTTTTACATAGGATTCAAATCCCGAGTAAGCATGAACCACGTACCAGCGTCGATTAGACGCGGGTTCTTTCTTGACCACAGGCGCTGCAACCACCTTGTCTTCGGCGGCCGCTGGCGATTCTACTGGTTCGGTTTCTACAACCTCGGCTTCGACTACTGCCCCCGTTTCCGCCGCTGCAGTTTCTGCTGCCGGCTCTTCGACTGTCTCCGGTTCGGCTACCTCGATCACGGGTACTTCATCTTCAGCCGCTGTCTCGGTTTGCGCCGCTGCTATTTCGGCCATGGCATCTTCAGCGGATTCCGACCCGCTTGCCTCGACCGCGGGGACGTCAGCATCATCTGACGCTTCGATCGGTGCAGCTGCAGTCTCGTCCGCGGAATCTTCGGCGGATTCCGATTCGGTCGCTTCGATCACGGGAGCCTCGGCGATCTCGTCTTCGATAGCCGGCTTTTTCACGGGCTCGGCATCCGAATCCTCGATCACGGCTGTTTCGAGCTTGTCTTCTTCGTCAACCATCGCTATTAAACCAGTAATTTACTCACGCTCCATCCCAGGAACATATCGAATAACCACAACATGATTGCAACCAGAATAACCATAAATAGAACCGCTATCGTGGTTTGCAGCGTTTCCTGGCGTGTCGGCCAGACGACTTTACGCACTTCAACACGGGCGTCTTTGACAAAACCGAGGCCTCGTCGACCCGTATCACTCGTTGCCGCAATTAAAAACGCGACCACGGCAACTGCCAGCATGCCGAGCACGCGCAGCAACTGCGACTCTTCTTCAAAGTAATAAAAACCGACCACGCCGGCAATAAGTACCAGCACGGCCGTCAATAATTTGAATGTATCGATCGCCGATGTTGACTGTTCGGTCTTGCTGACCACTAAATACCTCGAATATCTACAATAATGGCAGGACAGGAGGGAATCGAACCCCCAACCTGCGGTTTTGGAGACCGCTGCTCTGCCAATTGAGCTACTGTCCTAATCTGGTGACAGGACACCGCTCCTGCCAACGAGCAAAGGGCGGGGATGGTAGCCCATCTCCCGCCCTGATGCAATGCTAAAGTACTGCTTATTCGATAATCTTGGATACGACACCGGCACCCACGGTACGACCGCCTTCACGAATCGCAAAGCGCAGGCCATCTTCCATCGCAATCGGCGCAATCAGCGCCACTTCCATCTTCACATTGTCGCCCGGCATTACCATCTCGACTCCCGACGGCAATTCACAGGCACCCGTCACATCCGTGGTACGGAAGTAAAACTGCGGACGATAGCCTTTAAAGAATGGCGTATGACGTCCACCCTCTTCCTTCGACAGAATATAAACCTCGCATTCGAACTTGGTGTGCGGCGTAATCGATCCCGGCTTCGCCAGCACCTGGCCACGTTCCACTTCTTCACGCTTGGTGCCACGCAACAGCACGCCAACGTTGTCGCCCGCCTCACCCTGGTCCAGCAGCTTGCGGAACATCTCAACCCCGGTACAGACCGTCTTCTCGGTCGGCTTGATGCCGACAATCTCGATTTCCTCGCCCACCTTGATCACACCACGCTCGATACGTCCGGTCACCACCGTGCCGCGACCCGAGATCGAGAACACGTCTTCCACCGGCATCAGGTAATCACCATCCGTCGCACGCTCGGGTTCCGGTACATAGCTGTCCAGCGCTTCCACCAGCTTGATAATCGACGGCACGCCAATATCGCTGTCATCACCTTCTAGCGCCTTCAGCGCCGAACCGATAATGATCGGGGTATCGTCACCCGGAAAATCATAGGCATCCAGCAACTCGCGGATTTCCATCTCCACCAGCTCCAGCAGTTCCTCGTCATCCACCATGTCGGCCTTGTTCATGTAGACCACGATATAAGGCACGCCCACCTGGCGTGACAGCAGGATATGCTCACGCGTTTGCGGCATCGGGCCATCCGCGGCCGACACCACCAGGATCGCTCCGTCCATCTGTGCCGCACCCGTGATCATGTTCTTCACATAATCCGCGTGTCCCGGGCAGTCCACGTGCGCGTAGTGACGGTTGGTCGACTCGTATTCCACGTGCGAGGTCGCAATCGTGATACCGCGCGCCTTTTCTTCCGGGGCGTTATCGATCTCGTCGAAGGCCTTCACCTCACCGCCCTGCTGCTCCGCCATAACCTTCGTCAGAGCCGCCGTCAAGGTCGTCTTACCGTGATCAACGTGACCGATCGTGCCCACGTTTACGTGGGGTTTGGTTCTTTCAAATTTTACTTTTGACATCGTTTTCTCTCATTTTATCCGGCCAGTCACGGCCAATACTATCCAAACATGGTGCTCATAACTGGAATCGAACCAGGGAAATTTCGAGGACAGTTTACTTATTTCGATGAATCTGACCAGCTATCACATCGTTTCTTGCGAAATAAATAAACTGCCTCCCCCTATTCACGACCCTTAACAATCGAATCAGCGACATTTTTAGGCGCTTCCTCGTACTTGTCGAACTCCATCGAGTAAGTCGCACGACCCTGGGTCGCCGAACGTAAATCGGTAGAGTAGCCGAACATCTCGGCCAACGGCACCGAGGCCCGTATTATCTTGCCCGACACCGAGTCTTCCATTCCGGCAACTATTCCCCGGCGGCGATTCAGGTCACCCATAACGTCACCCATGTAATCTTCCGGCGTCACTACCTCGACCTTCATGACCGGCTCCAGCAGTACCGGTCTTGCTTCCTGCACGCCTTCGCGCACCGCCAGCGAACCCGCCAGCTTGAATGCCATCTCATTCGAGTCGACATCATGGTAGGAGCCGTCAAACAGCGTCACCTTGATATCAACCAGCGGGTAACCGGCAATCACGCCATTTTCCAGCTGTTCCTGCACACCCTTGTCTACGGCAGCAATGTACTCGCGTGGCACCACGCCGCCAACAATGGCATTTTCAAATTCGTAGCCCGAACCACCCGCAAGCGGTTCCAGCTTTAACCAGACATGGCCATACATGCCTCTACCACCGGTCTGGCGCACAAACTTGCCTTCCTGCTCGATCGTTTCGCGAATCGTTTCCCTGAACGCGACCTGCGGCTTGCCGATATTGGCCACCACGCTGAATTCGCGTTTCATGCGCTCGACGATGATATCCAGGTGCAACTCGCCCATCCCGGAGATGATCGTCTGCCCCGATTCCTCATCGGTCCGTACCCGGAAGGACGGGTCCTCCTTGGCCAGTTTGCCCAGGGCAACGCCCATTTTTTCCTGGTCCGATATGGTCTTCGGTTCGACTGCCACCGAAATCACCGGGTCTGGAAAATCCATGCGCTCCAGCATGATCCGATTGTTGATATCGCACAGTGTATCACCCGTGCCGACATCCTTGAGTCCGACAGCCGCCGCGATATCGCCGGCGCGAACCTCTTTCAGTTCCTCGCGTGAGTTCGCATGCATCTGCAAAACACGCCCGATGCGTTCCTTCTTGTCGCGCACGGTGTTGTAAATCGCATCCCCTGCATTCAACACGCCCGAGTAAACCCGGAAGAACGTCAGGTTACCGACAAACGGATCGGTCGCGATCTTGAATGCCAACGCCGCAAAGGGTTCCTTGTCATCCGCGGGTCGTTCACCCTCGTACTCGCCTTCGCTGTTAATGCCCCTGATCGGCGGCACATCCAGCGGTGAGGGCATGTAGCGCACGATCGCGTCGAGCATTGCCTGCACGCCCTTGTTCTTGAAAGCAGAGCCGCACAATGCCGGTACGATCTCTCCCTTTAAGGTCCTGATCCTAAGACCACTGTGTATCTCGTCCTCGCTGAGGCTGCCTTCTTCGAGGTACTTTTCCATCAATTCATCGTTGGCTTCGGCCGCAGCCTCCACCATTTTTTCCCGCCAGGTCTCACATTCCGCGAGCATTTCCGGCGCAATTTCCTCTTCCTGGTAGGTCGTGCCCATATTGGACTCGTCCCAGATGATCGCTTTCATCTTCACCAGGTCTATCACACCGCGGAAACTTTCCTCGGCACCGATATTCAGTTGTACGGGCACCGGATTGCTACCGAGCCGAATGCTGATCTGTTCGACCACGCGCAAGAAGTCTGCACCGGCACGGTCCATCTTATTGACGAAAACCATGCGCGGCACGTGGTACCGGTTCGCCTGTCGCCACACCGTTTCGGATTGCGGCTCGACACCACTAACCGCATCAAATACGGCGCAGGCCCCATCCAGAACCCGCAATGAACGTTCCACCTCGATGGTGAAATCAACATGCCCCGGCGTATCGATAATATTGATACGATGCTGGTCGAACTGCTGATCCATGCCATTCCAGAAGCAGGTCGTCGCGGCAGAAGTAATGGTAATACCTCTTTCCTGCTCCTGTTCCATCCAGTCCATCACGGCAGCGCCGTCGTGCACCTCGCCGATCTTGTACGAGACACCCGTGTAAAACAGTATCCGTTCCGTGGTCGTGGTCTTGCCGGCATCGATGTGGGCGATAATCCCGATGTTTCGATACTGCGTTATCGGTGTCGTGCGAGCCACCGTTATTTCCTATTCAGTTCAGTCGTTAATTACCAGCGGAAGTGCGCAAATGCCTTGTTCGCTTCGGCCATGCGGTGCGTATCTTCACGCTTCTTAACAGCTGTGCCCTTGTTTTCCGACGCATCGAGTAGCTCGCCAGCAAGCTTTTGCGCCATCGTTTTTTCACCACGCTTCTGCGCGGCGTCGATGAGCCAGCGCATCGCCAGCGTGTTGCGCCGGGATGGACGGACTTCCACCGGTACCTGGTAGGTCGCACCACCGACGCGCCGAGATTTAACCTCGACCATTGGACGCACGTTCTCGAGCGCTTTTTCCATTAGTTCCACCGAATCAAGACTGCTTTTTTCAGCCACATTGTCGAGCGCGTAATACATGATCTTTTCGGCAGTGGATTTCTTACCATTGCGCATGATCATGTTGATGAATTTTGCAATCTGCAGATCGTGGAATTTCGGATCTGGCAGAATGACTCTCTTGGGAACTTCTCTACGCCTTGGCATCTGGCAACCTTATGAATTATGACTTGGGGCGCTTGGCGCCATACTTTGAACGGCCCTGGCGGCGGTCCGGTACACCCTGGGTATCCAGGCTGCCACGCACCACGTGATAGCGCACGCCCGGCAGGTCCTTAACCCGGCCACCACGCACCAGTACCACCGAGTGCTCCTGCAAATTGTGGCCTTCACCACCGATGTACGAAGCCACTTCATAACCCGTTGTCAAACGTACGCGCGCTACCTTCCTCAAGGCAGAGTTCGGTTTTTTTGGCGTCGTAGTGTACACACGAGTGCATACCCCACGTTTTTGAGGTGAAGCTTCGAGTGCCGGTACGTTGCTCTTGGTCCGTTTGGACTGACGCGGTTTACGTACCAGCTGGTTAACTGTTGCCATCGATTCGACTCTCCTGCGAGCAATCTGTTAGAAAACTCCAACTTACCCGGAGTTTTTGCGGTACCGGAATGTACCGCCATTTTCAGCCGCTGGCGGGCCACTGAAAATGGATCAAAAACATTAATCGTTTCTGTTTTGCCGTCCCCTGACAATTCAGAATCGATTGTTCAGAGAACCTGCAAATGGTGGTTTCTCAACGAACAGCAGGCTATACATTACGTATAGCCTGCTGATCTGGGAGGCGGAATTTTAGGGGCGAAACCGCCCCCTGTCAACTGCTTTAAAAAATCCTATTCCGGTACCGCGGTCTCTTTCGAGGCACTCCCTGCGGCGGTTTCAGCGACATTTTCCAGCGCGGTTTCCAGTTCATCCATTTCCGGCATCACCGGCATCGCTGGTTTCATGCGATTGCGGCGACGCTCTTCATGATAGGTCTGGCCGGTTCCCGCCGGGATCAGTCGTCCCACGATGACATTTTCCTTGAGACCGCGCAAGTCATCCTTGGCGCCCTTGACAGCAGCTTCGGTCAGCACACGCGTGGTTTCCTGGAAAGAAGCCGCCGATATGAACGATTCTGTGACCAGGGATGCCTTGGTGATACCCAGCAGATCCTGCAGATAGGTCGCCGGTTTCTTGTTCATCGCGACCGTCTTATCATTGATATCGAGCACTCGCGCCTTGTCAACCTGGTCGCCACGTAACAATCGCGTATCGCCACCGTCGACAATAGTTACCTTACGCAGCATCTGGCGCACGATTACTTCGATATGCTTGTCGTTGATCTGCACACCCTGCAGGCGATAAACGTCCTGAACTTCGTTGACCATGTAGTTGGTCAGATCACGAACCCCCTTGATACGCACGATATCGTGTGAATCGAGCTCACCGTCGACTAGGATTTCGCCTTTCTCGACATGTTCGCCCTCGAACACGTTGATGTGGCGGAACTTCGGGATCAGCGTTTCAATCGATTCACCTTCGCTATCGGTAATCACCAGGCGCTTCTTGCCCTTGGTTTCCTTGCCGAAGGAAATCGTACCGGTCATTTCGCTCAGAATTGCAGGCTCTTTCGGCTTACGCGCTTCGAACAGATCCGCAACCCGTGGCAAACCACCGGTAATATCACGATTCTTTGATGATTCCTGTGGGATCTTGGCAAGCACGTCGCCTACCTTGATCCTGGCGCCATCCTCGACGTTAACCAGGGCGCCACCCGGCAGCATGTAATGCACCGGGATATTGGTGCCGGCATAACACAGGACCTTGCCCTTGGAATCAACGAGTTCGACCGTCGGTCGCAGTTCCTTGCCCGCGTTGGAGCGAATCGAATCGTCCATAACCTCTATCGTGGTCAGGCCGGTCATATCGTCGACGCGGTGCTGTACCGTAACCGCTTCGACAAAATCGGTAAACTTGACCTTACCGGCAACCTCGGTGATGACCGGGTGCATATGCGGATCCCAGGTAGCAAGCGTCTGACCGGCGGTTACCTTGGCGCCGTCGGTTGTCGCAAATTCCGAGCCGTAAGGAATCTTGTAGCGCTCTTTTTCACGTCCGGTGACATCATCGACAACGCCAATTTCACCGGACCGCGAGACCGCGACGAGGCGCTTGCTCGAGTTCTTGATCACCTTGACGTTGTGAAAGCGCACGGTACCGCTGTTCCTGACCTCAATGCTGTTCACCGATGCCGAACTGCTGGCGGCACCACCGATATGGAAGGTACGCATGGTCAACTGGGTTCCCGGTTCACCAATTGATTGTGCGGCAATGACGCCAATTGCCTCGCCTTTACCGACCTTGTGCCCGCGAGCCAGTTCGCGTCCGTAACACTGGACGCAGATACCGTGGCGCGCTTCGCAGGTGACCGCAGAACGAACCTTCAACTCGTCAACACCGATTTCATTGATCAGCTCGATCTCGCGTTCTTCCAACAGGCTTCCCTTTTTAATAACGGTTTTACCATCGTCGTCTTTCAGGCTCTGTTGCAGCACGCGGCCCAGAACCCGTTCACCGAGATCGACGACGATGTCGCCACCCTCGATAACCGGGCGTAACAGGATTCCCTGATCGGTTCCACAGTCATCCATGTTGACGACCAGGTCCTGCGACACGTCGACCAGGCGTCGCGTCAGGTAACCCGAATTGGCGGTTTTCAGGGCAGTATCCGCGAGTCCCTTGCGCGCGCCATGGGTGGAGATGAAGTACTGCAGCACGTCCAGTCCTTCGCGGAAGTTAGCGGTAATCGCATTCTCGATAATCGATCCGTCCGGCTTGGCCATCAAACCGCGCATACCGGCCAACTGGCGAATTTGTGCGGCAGAACCCCGCGCGCCCGAGTCGGCCATGACGAAAATCGAGTTAAACGAATCCTGCACAACCTCGTTACCCTCGGCATCAACCACGGTTTCCTTGCCGATTTCATTCATCATCGCGCGCGCCACCTTGTCGTTGGCATGCGACCAGATATCAACCACCTTGTTGTAGCGCTCGCCCGAGGTAACCAGGCCGGTAGACCATTGCTTTTCGATATCCTTGATCTCTGCTTCCGCGGCCTTGATCAGATCGGTCTTGTTTTCCGGCACGATCATGTCGTTGACGCCGATAGAAATGCCGGACCGGGTGGCATAATGATAACCGGTATACATCAACTGGTCGGCAAGAATGACGGTATCCTTGAGTCCTACTTCGCGATAACAGGCATCGATCAACTTGGAGACTGCTTTTTTGTCAAGCGTCTGGTTGATCAGCGAAAAGGGCAGTCCATCGGGTAGCATCTCGCTCAAGATTGCGCGTCCCACGGTGGTTTCGACCAGCGAACGAACGCCAACACGGTTACCCTTCTCATCCTTGTGATACTCCGATACGCGGCACTTGATACGCGCCTGCAGCGCAACCACCTTGCTGTGATAGGCGCGCAGCACTTCCTTGGCATCGGCAAATACCATGCCTTCGCCCTGAACGTTGACTTTTTCCCGGGTCATGTAGTAAAGCCCGAGGATAATGTCCTGGGTCGGCACAATGATCGGCTTCCCGTTCGCCGGCGATAAAATATTATTTGACGACATCATCAGGGCACGAACTTCCAGCTGTGCCTCGATCGACAGCGGTACGTGCACTGCCATCTGGTCACCGTCAAAATCCGCGTTGAAAGCGGTACAGACCAGTGGGTGTAGCTGGATTGCCTTACCTTCGATCAGGATCGGTTCGAAAGCCTGGATACCGAGCCGATGCAGGGTCGGCGCACGATTAAGCATGATCGGATGTTCACGAATAACCTCCTCGAGGATATCCCAGACTTCTGCGACTTCACGCTCCACCAGTTTCTTTGCCGCCTTGATCGTGGTCGCCAGGCCGCGCAACTGCAGCTTGCTGAAAATAAAGGGCTTGAACAACTCGAGCGCCATTTTCTTGGGCAGGCCGCATTGATGCAGCTTCAGCGTCGGGCCGACCACGATAACCGAGCGCCCCGAGTAATCGACGCGCTTGCCAAGCAGATTCTGACGGAATCTACCCTGCTTGCCCTTGATCATGTCCGACAATGATTTCAGCGGACGCTTGTTGGTACCGGTGATCGCACGACCGCGACGACCATTGTCGAGCAGTGCATCCACCGATTCCTGCAACATGCGCTTTTCATTGCGCACGATGATATCGGGCGCATTCAGTTCGAGCAGACGCTTGAGTCGATTGTTACGGTTAATGACACGACGGTATAGATCGTTCAGATCAGAAGTCGCGAAGCGGCCACCATCGAGGGGCACCAGCGGACGCAAATCGGGCGGAAGTACCGGCAGCACGGTCATGACCATCCATTCTGGACGATTACCCGAATCGATAAAGGCCTCGACCAGCTTGAGACGCTTGGACAGGCGCTTGAATTTTGTTTCCGACTTGGTGTTTTCGATTTCGTCCCGCAATTCCTGTGCCTCATGGTTCAGATCCACGTCCTGCAGCAGTTCATATACGGCCTCGGCGCCCATCTTGGCATTGAAATCATCACCGAATTCCTCGATTGCCTCGAGATAGGCCTCGTCGGTCAGCAGCTGGCCCTTTTCCAGCGTTGTCATGCCGGGATCGATGACGACAAAACCCTCGAAGTACAGCACGCGCTCGATATCGCGCAGGGTCATGTCGAGCAATAAGCCGATACGTGACGGCAGCGACTTCAGAAACCAGATATGGGCAATCGGACAGGCCAGTTCGATATGACCCATGCGCTCTCGGCGTACCTTGGTCTGGGTCACCTCGACACCGCATTTTTCGCAGACGACACCGCGATGCTTGAGACGCTTGTACTTGCCGCAGAGGCATTCGAAATCCTTGACGGGGCCGAACACCTTGGCGCAGAACAGACCATCACGCTCGGGCTTGAAGGTCCGGTAATTGATCGTTTCCGGTTTTTTAACCTCGCCATATGACCAGGAGCGCACCATGTCAGGTGACGCCAAACCTACCCGGATGTGGTCAAAGTCTTCGTCCGCACCCTGCTTCTTCAATAGATTAAGTAAGTCTTTCATGATTACTCCTGCTCAAGTTCAATGTTCAGGCTCAGGGAGCGAATTTCCTTGAGCAGCACGTTAAACGATTCGGGCATTCCCGGCTCCATGCTGAAATCGCCATCGACAATATTCTTGTACATCTTGTTGCGGCCGTTGACGTCGTCCGACTTGACCGTCAACATTTCCTGCAGCGTATATGCAGCGCCGTAAGACTCGAGCGCCCAGACTTCCATCTCGCCGAAGCGTTGACCACCGAACTGTGCCTTGCCCCCGAGCGGTTGCTGGGTTACCAGGCTGTAGGGGCCGGTGGAGCGTGCGTGCATCTTGTCATCCACGAGGTGGTTGAGTTTCAGCATGTACATGTAACCGACGGTGACCGGCCGATCAAAAGCTTCGCCGGTGCGACCATCGATAAGCGTGGTCTGGCCGGTTTCAGGCAGCTCGGCCAGCGCCAGCATGTTCTTGATTTCCTCTTCCTCGGCACCATCGAACACCGGGGTCGCCATCGGCACGCCGTTACGCAGGTTCTGGCACAGCTGCCAGACATCGTCATCGCTGAGCTCTTTCAGCCTCAGTTTCTCGGAATTGTTGTTGTATATCTTGCGCAGCAAGGTCCTTAATTCCTCGACCTTCCGCTGGGCATCGATCATTTCACCGATCTTGAGACCAAGACCTGCTGCCGCCCAACCGAGGTGCGCTTCGAGGATCTGGCCGACGTTCATGCGCGAAGGCACGCCCAGCGGATTCAATACCACGTCTACCGGGGTACCGTCTTCGCGGTAAGGCATGTCTTCCTCGGGTACGATCATCGAGACCACACCCTTGTTACCATGACGTCCGGCCATTTTGTCACCCGGCTGCATACGGCGTTTGACCGCGACATATACCTTGACCATTTTCAGCACACCAGGTTTCAGGTCGTCACCTGCGGTTACCTTGCGCTTCTTTTCCTCGAACAGGCTGTCAAATTCAGCGCGTTGCGAATCAAGTTGCTCGTTCAGAGATTCAAGTTGCTTGGCCAGCTTATCGTCAATAGTGCGTATCTTGGCCCATTGATCACGTCCGATAGATTCAAGATAGGCAGCCGTAATGACGCCATTTTTCTTCATGCCACCCGGCCCACCACTGGCTTTTTTACCCGTGATCAGACGTGCGACGCGTTGATAGATATTCTCCTCGATAATGCGGAACTGATCGTCGAGGTCCTTTTTCAGCGAATCGATTTCGATACGCTCGTTATCCAGCGCACGCGCGTCTTTTTCGACACCATCACGCGTGAACACACGTACGTCAACCACGGTTCCGGTAACGCCGGATTTCATACGCAGCGAGGTATCTTTAACATCGGAGGCTTTTTCGCCAAAGATGGCGCGCAACAGTTTTTCCTCAGGCGTTAGCTGGGTCTCACCTTTCGGTGTAACCTTACCCACCAGGATATCGCCCGGCTTGACCTCGGCGCCGACGTAGACCACGCCGGATTCATCCAGTTTGGAAAGTAGTCCTTCACTTACGTTCGGGATATCGGCGGTAATTTCTTCTGCACCGAGCTTGGTATCACGGGCGAGACAGCTCAGCTCTTCGATGTGAACGGTGGTAAATCGATCTTCTTTAACCACGCGCTCGGAAAGCAGGATTGAATCTTCGAAGTTGTAACCATTCCAGGGCATGAACGCGACCTGCATATTCTGTCCTAGTGCCAGCTCGCCGAGATCGGTCGAGGCGCCATCGGCGAGCACGTCGCCCTGCTCGATGACATCGCCCGGCTTAACCAGCGGCTTCTGGTTGATACAGGTGTTCTGGTTCGAACGCGTGTACTTGGTAAAGTTATAGATATCGACTCCCGGCTCACCCGCGCTGGTCTCCGCATCGTTAACCCGCACCACCGCGCGACTGGCGTCGACCGAGTCGACCATACCGCCGCGCAATGCCTTGACCGTGGTGCCTGAATCGACCGCGACCGCCCGCTCCATACCGGTGCCGACCAGCGGCTTTTCGGCGCGCAGGCAGGGGACTGCCTGGCGCTGCATGTTGGAACCCATCAACGCACGGTTGGCATCATCGTGCTCAAGGAATGGAATCAGGGAAGCGGCCACCGATACGATTTGTTTCGGCGACACGTCCATATATTCGATCTTGTCAGAGGTCGACAGGATCGATTCATTATGGTGACGGCAGGGAATCAAATCATCGGTCATGGCACCCCTTTTATCGAGCGTCACGTTTGCCTGTGCTATCTGGTACTGGCTTTCCTCGATCGCCGACAGGTACTCGACCTGGTTCGTGACCTTGCCGTTAACAACTTTACGGTACGGGGTTTCCAGGAATCCGTAATGGTTGGTGCGCGCGTAAACCGAAAGCGAATTAATCAGGCCGATATTCGGACCTTCAGGTGTTTCGATCGGGCACACACGACCGTAGTGTGTCGGGTGCACGTCGCGCACCTCGAAACCAGCACGTTCGCGCGTCAGACCACCAGGCCCCAATGCCGAAACGCGGCGCTTGTGGGTAACCTCGGATAGCGGATTATTTTGGTCCATGAATTGTGACAACTGACTGGAGCCAAAAAATTCCTTGACCGCGGCGGCCACCGGTTTAGCGTTAATAATATCCTGCGGCATCAGGCCTTCTGACTCAACCAGTCCGAGGCGATCACGTACCGCGCGCTCAACGCGCACGATACCGGTACGAAAGGCATTCTCTGCCATTTCACCAACGCTGCGAATGCGGCGGTTACCCAGATGATCGATGTCATCGACGTGACCATTGCCATTGCGAATATCTATCAGAACTTTCATCACGTCGACTATATCCTCGGTCGACAAAATGCCCGCGCCGTCGATGCTTTCACGACCCAGGCGCCGATTGAACTTCATGCGACCGACTTCTGACAAATCATAACGCTCGTCGTTGAAGAACAGGTTTTGAAACAAGTTCTCGGCCGATTCGCGCGTCGGTGGTTCACCCGGGCGCATCATGCGATAGATTTCAACCTTGGCTTCGAGATCGTTGGTGGTTGGATCCAGCGCCAGGGAATTTGAAATATAGGGCCCGCGATCGACTTCATTGGTAAAGATTGTGCTGATTTGCTTGATGTTCTTTTCGCGAATCATCGCCAGCATTTCTTCGGTGATCTCGTCATTGGCACTGGCGAAGATTTCGCCGGTCTCCTGATCGACCAGGTTTTCGGCGAGTATTTTGCCAATGACATAGTCGTCGGGAACGGCCAGCTGCTTGATCTTGGAGCTTTTCAGCTGCTTGACATGTAGCGCGGTAATGCGACGTCCCTGCTGCACCAGTACCTTGTTTCTGACCTTGATGTCGAAAGTCGCAGTTTCACCCTTCAGCCATTCCGCCTGGAGCACCATGTTGATACCGGCCTTGGTGAACTTGAACACGTTGCGGTCGAAAAACGTTTCCAGCATTTGCACATTGTCAAAACCGAGCGCGCGCAGCAGGATGCTGGCGGGCAGCTTGCGGCGACGATCGATGCGTACGAACAGCGAATCCTTGGGATCGAACTCAAAATCGAGCCAGGACCCACGGTAAGGGATAACGCGGGCAGAAAACAGGAGCTTGCCGGACGAATGCGACTTACCGCGATCGTGATCAAAGAAGACGCCCGGAGAACGGTGTAGCTGAGATACGATAACGCGTTCGGTACCATTGATGACAAAGGTGCCGTTTTCGGTCATCAGCGGCATCTCGCCCATGTAGACTTCCTGTTCCTTGATATCCTTGACCGAACGGTTTTTGGCCGAGGCTTCCTTATCGTAAATAACGAGGCGCACCAGCACGCGCAACGGTGCTGCATAGGTCAGGCCACGGATTTGACATTCCTTGACATCGAATACCGGATCGCTGATACGGTAGCTGACATATTCGAGCTCGACATTTCCGCTAAAACTCACGATCGGGAAAATAGATTCGAAGGCACGTTGTAATCCCGTGCCCTCCTGCTCGCCATCGGGATTGAGAAAACGCTTGTACGAGTCAGTTTGAATAGCGAGCAGGTAAGGCTCGTCGATCACAGCCGGCCGTTTGCCAAAATCTCTGCGAATTCGTTTTTTCTCAGTAAAAGAATATGCCATCTATAGTCACCACTAATAACGTTTTCATGTTGCTTCCAGGCACCGCAGTTGCAATGGGAAGCACGCGCGGGCCGATGACTTTTCAGTCATCAGCCCGAGCTTATAAGTACCGGGTACAGCTCACCTGCATAGCTCGCCGCGCATAATGTGCGCACGCCAAAGCGTCCGCATCGCGACAAGGTTTCGCCGCCCACAAATCAGAGGGCGGCGAGAAATGTAGGCGAGTGCCCAACAACCGCGAACTACTTGAGCTCTACAGTTGCGCCAGCTTCTTCAAGCTGCTTTTTCAACTCCTCGGATTCATCCTTCGAGGCGCCTTCCTTAACTGTGGTCGGTGCACCCTCAACCATGTCCTTGGCTTCTTTCAATCCGAGGCCGGTAATCGCGCGAACCGCCTTGATGACACCAACTTTCTTGTCACCAAAACCAGTCAGCACAACGTCGAACTCGTCCTTTTCCACAGCCGCTTCCGCGCCAGCATCACCACCCACGGCGGCAGCCGGTGCCGCAGCAACGGCGGCAGCAGCAGAGACGCCGAACTTTTCTTCCATCGCGGCGATTAAATCGACGACTTCCATAACCGTCATGTTAGATAAAGTTTCCAGAATATCTTCTTTTGAAACTGCCATTGACTTTCTCCTGATACAGAATTTTAAATAGTGTTACTTTTGGTCGCGTATGGCGGCAACGGTTCGGGTTAACTTGCCGGGCACCTCGTTCATGGTGCGGGCCAGTTTCTCGACCGGTGCTTTCATTACGGCCATCAGCATGCTAATAGCTTGATCGTAAGTTGGCATCGAAGCCAGGCGCTTGATTTCCGATGGATCGAGCAGCTCACCACCCAGGGCGATCAGCTTGACAACCAGTTTCTCGTTGTCTTTCGAATAATCTCGTAAAACCCTG
>Ga0224508_10002048_pt1 | contig 17577 bp, 17 predicted proteins | sample SF_Jan12_sed_USG_4_FD_170157 | JGI IMG/M metagenome (GOLD analysis project Ga0224508, IMG submission 170157) | Sediment microbial communities from San Francisco Bay, California, United States - SF_Jan12_sed_USGS_21 | ecosystem: Environmental > Aquatic > Marine > Sediment | place: USA... | reverse complement strand
GTTTTTATGGGGCCCTATGCGCAAGTTGAGCAAACAGTTAGAACTCGATGGTATTACACCGCAGGTGGCTCATGATGCATCAGTAAAAGACACTATTCTTTCACAGTTGCCTTTTACCTCGATTCCAAAACGTTTTTCTTATTCAATGCGCGATATCTGGAATCTGCAATATCGTTTTTATCGCCGCCGTGGCAAACGCGCATATCAATTATTCGAACATGACCGATTTAGGGCTGCGTATGACTTCTTATGTTTGCGCGCTAGTGCGGGTGAACCGGTTGATGAGCTGTGTGAATGGTGGACTGTGTTTCAAGATGTTGATGATGCTACGCGTAGAAAAATGACACGTGCACCACAGAATAGATCTAGTAAGCAAGGATCTAGAGCAAATCCTAGGCTTTCAAAAAAGAAAACTTATCACTAAGATTTAACAGCTCAAATTCATAAGAAAAAGTTACGTTATGCATGAGGTAGAAGCCTATATAGGTTTAGGTAGTAACTTGTCGGACCCCCAAGCACAAGTCAGCTCTGCGATGCAGGAATTAAATTCGATACCTGAAACAAATGTACTTAAGGTATCAAGTTTGTATATAAGCAAACCAATGGGCCCATCTGATCAGCCTGATTATGTAAATGCAGTTGCTAAGATATCTACTAATCTGTCTCCTGAACGATTATTGGTTGAACTGCAAGGTATAGAGCAATCTCACCGGCGACAAAGAAATGGCCAACGTTGGGGGCCAAGAACCTTGGATTTAGATATTATTCTATTTGGTGATATTCAAATGGATTCTAAGACACTACAAATCCCACATTACGGTGTTACTGAGCGAGAATTTGTACTAATTCCTTTACAAGAGCTGCAAGCGGACCTCATTATTCCAGGTAAGGGAGAGGTTGAGGAACTGATCGCAGAACTGCCGCCCTATGAGCTTTCAAGAATAGAAAATAATAATGGGTAAGCATAATCTTAAGTACATTGTAGTTGAGGGGCCGATAGGAGTTGGAAAAACCAGCTTGGCGCAGCGCCTGTCTGATGAGTTTGGATCTACTTTATTGTTGGAAGATGTAGATGATAATCCGTTTTTGGAACGTTTTTATCAGAACCCTCGAGAAGCTGCACTTTCCACACAACTATATTTTTTATTGCAACGTACCAAGCAGCTGCAAGAATTTAAGCAGGGTGATATTTTTACACCAGTAAGGGTTGCAGATTTTCTAATTGAAAAAGATCGTCTTTTTGCTCAGGTAACTTTAAATGCAAGTGAATATGAATTGTATGAACAAATTTATTCACATTTAACTATTGATGCACCTAAGCCTGATTTGGTGGTGTACTTACAAGCTCCAGTTGAGGTTTTGCTGCAGCGTATACGCAAGCGTGGGCGTGGCTATGAACGTTTAGTTGAAACAGTATATCTTGAGCAGTTGAATGAAGCCTATGCAAAATTCTTTTATGACTATAACGATGCGCCATGTTTAATTGTTAATGCAAGTGATATCGATTTTATTAACAACGACAAAGACTACGAGCAGTTGTTAGGTGAAATTCTAAATACAGAGGCGGGCAAGCGATACTTTAATCCGTTACCTTTCGTAAGTTAGTTATGAGCATACATAAATTACATAAAAACATTACGCTCAATCGCTTACATGCAATGAAGGCGAATAATGAAAAAATTGCCTGTTTAACGGCTTATGATGCAAGTTTCGCTGCTATTCTTGATCAGGCGGGGATGGATATTATTCTTGTTGGTGATTCACTCGGCATGGTGGTTCAAGGCCACGACAGTACTGTGTCGGTGACCATGGAAGACATGATTTATCACAGCCAATGTGTAAGTAGTGTAGCTAAAAATGCTTTCTTAATTTCAGATATGCCTTTTATGTCTTACACCAATGTGGAGCAAGCCTTAGCAAATGCAACTGATTTAATTCAGTTGGGTGGTGCACAAATGGTGAAGCTTGAGGCATCCAGTCGACAAGTGAGTATTGTTCAAGAACTTAGCGAATGTGGAATTCCAATTTGTGCGCACTTAGGGTTGCGGCCACAATATATACATAAGTTGGGTGGCTATGCTATGCAGGGCAATGATGAAGCCAGTGCAAAAGAATTGTTTGAAAGCGCGCAGAGTTTACAAGCAGCTGGAGCTGATATTTTGTTATTAGAATGTGTGCCCGATGCATTAGCACAAAAAATTACCCAAAATTCTTCCATTCCAGTTATTGGTATTGGTGCTGGTGCGAATTGCGATGGTCAAATTCTTGTATTACATGATGTAATCGGTATTACTCATGGAGTGACGCCAAAATTTGCTAAAAACTTTCTTGCTGGTGCAATTGATATTCAATCTGCGATTGAGAATTATGTGCAAGACGTGAAGAGTTCAAAATTTCCCACATAAGCTTCTTTTTCTCGTATGCAAGTGGTTAAAACCGTTGCTGATCTACGTCAGCAAATCAATTCATTGAAAAAACAAGGCAATAAAATTGTTTTAGTGCCCACCATGGGTAATCTGCATGCAGGGCATTTAGCGTTAATGAAGCATGCACATCGGTGTGGTGACAGAGTTGTATGCAGTATTTTTGTTAATGCACTGCAGTTTGATCGCAGTGAAGATTTGCAAGCTTATCCTCGCACGCCTGAGCAAGATCTTGCAGCCCTGCAAGATGAAAATGTAGATCTAGTGTTTATGCCTGCGCATGAAGAAGTGTATGCAGAAGAACACAAACCTAAACAAGATATTCCCAAACATGCGCTTAATGAACAATTATGTGGAAAGTATCGCCCTGGTTTTTTTGATGGTATTGTTGAAGTTGTTGCTAGGCTTTTTCATATCGTCAATCCCGATGTTGCTGTATTTGGAGAAAAAGATTATCAGCAACTGATTATTATAAAGCGCTTAGTTCAAGATATGGGCTTTCCAATCCTAATTGAATCAGTCGCTACTCAACGTGAAGAAGACGGGCTTGCCTATAGTTCTCGTAATTCATATCTGAGCTTGAACGAAAGAGTGCAAGCCAAACAAATTTATGAAACATTGTTAGTAGTAAAAACCCAAATTGAAGCAGGGTCTCAAGATTTTGTTGCAATTGAAAAGCAGGCTATGGACCAGCTTGAGAAGGCTGGATTTCGACCAGATTATGTAGCTATACGGAATGCTAAAGATCTGGAGTCAGCAAGCTATGGTACTGATTTTATTGTAATTTTAGTGGCAGCATGGTTAGGTAAAGCACGTTTAATAGACAACCTACTGTTACAAAAGCGCTAAATCAGTATACTTTAGCTAACAAATTTGTACGTTTATCATAAGTTTTAATCAGGAGACAATTATGTGGATTATGGTCGTTCTATGCATCGTGTTGACCTTTGTGATTAACATTGCAGCGCAATTGAATTTATTCAGTCATCTTAAGAATGGTACTTATTAATAGTTGTTTAAATTTTTAAGAGTATTGAGAATTCTAAGGGCGCATTAAGCGCCCTTATTTTTTTGTTATGAATATATCAGAGCTCCTTTGAGAAAAATGAATCATTCATTAACACAATTGCCTTCATACCAAGCGCTCGCTTCACATTTCGAAGAAATAAAATTGCACAGCATGCGAGAGATGTTTGCGCAAGATGAGAGTCGTTTCTCAAAGTTTTCTGTGCAGCTTAATGGCTTGTTGTTTGATTATTCAAAAAATCGAATCAATGTAGCTACGATAGATAAGCTTGTTGCATTATTTGATGAATGCGATGTGCCAATATGGCGAGATAAAATGTTTTCTGGAGAAAAAATAAATTCAACAGAAGATCGAGCAGTGCAACATACCGCACTACGTAACTTGGGAGATAAGAATTCTGCTTTGACTAAAAAGCAACTAGCAGTTTTGTTGCTTATTGAAGCCTTTGTTGAAAAAGTTGATCGGTCAAATATTACAGATGTTGTAAACATCGGGATCGGGGGTTCTCATCTCGGGCCAATGTTGGTTTGTGACGCACTGAGGGAGATATCTAAGCCTAATTTAAACGTTCATTTTGTAGCGAATGTTGATGCTGAAGAAATTAACCGTGTGTTGAGTAAGATTAATCCGGTGAATACGCTATTTATTGTCACTTCTAAAAGTTTTACTACGCAAGAAACACTCACTAACGCAAAGACTGCGAGAAATTGGTTATTAAAAAGTGAGAATCTAAAAAGTGAAGATCATTTCGTTGCCGTAACAGCCGATGTTGAAAAAGCACGAAAGTTTGGAATAGCGGAAGATAATATTTTCCCAATGTGGGATGAGATTGGTGGTAGATATTCGCTGTGGTCGGCAGTTGGTTTATCAATCGCATTGTCTTTGGGTGTGGATGCATTCAAAAGACTATTAAGCGGCGCACATGCAATGGACGAGCATTTCATTAACGCACCGACAGATAAAAATATCCCTGTATTAATGGCACTACTGGATATTTGGAATCAACACTTCCTTGCTGCGGCTACGCATGCAATCTTACCTTATGATGTGAGACTGGCTTATTTTCCTGCTTATTTACAGCAGCTAGTAATGGAAAGTAATGGAAAGTCAGTAGATCGAGAAGGTAATGCGTTGAATGTTCCAAGTTCACCTGTTGTGTTTGGAGATGTAGGTACCAATGCGCAGCATAGTTTTTTCCAGTTACTGCATCAGGGGACCCATAATGTGAGTTGTGATTTTATCGGCGTGGCAAAAGCTGCGCACGATAACCAAGAACAGCACGATATGTTGCTAGCAAATATGATTGGTCAAACTCAAGCGTTAATGAAGGGACAAACTTTACAAGAAGTAGGAGATGTAGACTATGCAGAGCATAAAGTTTTTTTAGGAAATCGAATTAGCAATACAATATTTTTAAACGAATTAAATCCTTATTCTTTAGGTATGCTGGTTGCAATGTATGAGCACAAAACGTTTGTGCAAGGTGTTTTGTTAAACATTAATTCTTTTGATCAAATGGGTGTTGAATTAGGCAAACGTCTTGCAAATGACCTGCTAGAAAATATTAAAGATCAAAGTCCTGGAGCAGACCTTGATTCATCTACCAATGGGATGATTGATTTTTATAAACAAAATAAATAATTAAATTTACTGGTGCTGTTCAAGTGCCCAGGCTACATGTTCACGCACTAATTCGCTTGAATGATACTGTCTTTTTTGTAAAGCACTAATAACTTTTGAGTTACTAGGCGCATTACCTAATGCGACAGCAATATTTCTTAGCCAACATTCATAACCAATACGTCGAATTGCTGAACCTTCGGTATTCATTAAAAATTCTTTTTCGCTCCAGTTAAATAAGTTAATAAGTTCTGGTGCATCTAAATTATTTCTCACGGCAAAGTCAGCCAGCTCGCTTTTTTGTTCAAAGCGATTCCAAGGGCAATATAGTTGGCAATCATCACAGCCATAAATACGGTTACCCATGGCTTTTCTAAATTCAATTGGTATCGATTCTCTTAATTCAATTGTGTGGTAAGAAATGCAGCGACGTGCATCTAGCTTATAAGGAGCAATGATGGCTTGTGTGGGGCAAACCTCTATGCATTTACTACAAGTGCCACAATGATTTTCAACTGGTGTGTCTATCGGTAAAGGGAGGTCGGTATACAATTCGCCTAAGAAAAACCATGAGCCACATTCACGGTTAATTAAATTAGTGTGCTTACCAATCCAGCCGAGCCCGGCCTTTTCAGCTAAAGCTTTTTCCAATACAGGTGCGCTGTCAACAAACGCGCGATAACCAAATGGGCCGACTTCTTTGGCAATTTTATCTGCGAGTTTTTGTAAGCGTTTGCGGATTACCTTGTGGTAATCACGCCCCAGTGCATATCTAGAAATATAAGCTTGTTCATTATTGCTAAGTACGTCTTCTTCATTAGCTGCATCGGGTGTTTGATAGTTGATGCGCGTAGAGATAATGCGAATCGTTCCTGGGATGAGTGTTTCAGGCCGTGAACGTTTTGTACCATGCTGGTCCATGTAATGCATTTCACCGTGATAGCCAGCCGCTAACCAATTCATTAAGTGAGTCTCGTGTTCACTTAAATCAGTGTTAGTGATACCAATTTCATCAAAGCCTAATTCTTTACTCCAGGCTCTAATATCTTGAGCTAGTTTTGAGAAATCAGTAGTGGAGCTATTCATTTTAGGCTTAGATATAATTTAGCTATGAATGATCATGAAAATGAAGTTTATCTTACCGACCAAGTGCGGGAATTAGATCGAACTGCTATCGAAGAATTTAATATATCTAGCTTTACCTTAATGCAGCGGGCCGCTGAAGCTACATTTAGCGAAATTAAACAAGCATGGCCAAAAGCGAACCATATCATTGTGTTGGCGGGTACAGGTAATAATGGTGGTGATGGCTATGTGATCGCAAGTTTAGCTCTAGCTGCAAAGTTTAAGGTTGAGGTTATTCAAGTTGGAGATCATGCAAAATTACAAGGTGATGCAAAAAAAGCCCATGATCTATTTGTTGAGAAAAGTGGGCTCTGTACGGTTTTTGATGAAAAAGAATTCTCAAACTGTGATGTCATTGTCGATGCTTTATTAGGGACAGGGTTAACTCGTGCAGTGAAAGGGGATTATGCAACAGCGATAGAGTTAGCAAATCAACATGTTGCTCCAATTTTAAGTGTCGATATTCCATCTGGATTAGATGCGAATAACGGTTGTCCGCTCGGAGTCGCGATACAAGCAGAAACGACGGTTACTTTTGTAGGCATGAAGCTTGGTTTATTAACCGCATCAGGTCGACAGTATTCAGGTAAAATCATTTTTAATAATTTACAAATTCCAAAAGAAGTTTATCAATCCATGTCTGCTACTTGCCAGTCTATCCAATTAATTGATCTGCGGTCTAAGCTTGGCAAACGTGATGCTGATGCACATAAGGGTGACTTTGGTCGTGTGCTAGTTGTTGGCGGCAATGATGGAATGGCGGGTTCGGTCATGTTAGCAGCAGAAGCTGCGGCACGTTCCGGTAGTGGTTTAGTTTCTGTAGCAACGCTTCCGCAGCATGCAACAGCTGCGTTGCAGTCTTGTCGAGAAATTATGGTGCATGGGGTCAGTTCAGTGAAAGAATTAAACCCGCTGTTAAAACAGGCCACTGTTGTTGCTATAGGGCCAGGGTTAGGGCAAGACTCTTGGGCCAAAAAATTATTAGCACGTATAGTCGAGTTTGATATTCCTATGGTTTTGGATGCTGACGCACTTAATCTTTTGGCGGCAGAACCCATGCAAAAAAAATCTTGGATACTCACGCCTCATCCTGGCGAAGCCGCACGTTTATTAAAAAGCTCTACTGATGAAGTTCAAGAAAATCGTTTGCGTTCAGTACAAGATTTGCAAAAACATTATGGTGGAGTAGCGGTTTTAAAAGGTAGTGGAACTTTGATTGCTGTAGAGGATGATACTTCAATCTGCATAGCAGGGAATCCTGGGATGGCAACGGGTGGTATGGGAGATGTGTTAACTGGAATCATTGCAGGATTGATGGCACAAGGTTTGAGTAACTATGATGCTGCGCGTTTTGGTGTGCAACTGCATGCGCAAAGTGCAGATCTTGCGGCAAAAGATGGTATGCGCGGCATGCTAGCCAGTGATTTATTTGCACCGCTAAGAAAATTAATCAATTCTTAAGATCGGGCATGATTATGTTAGTTGGTGAAGCAGCCACATTGGAACTTGCCGCAAAGCTTGCGCCATTATGTCAGCCGCCTCTGATTATATATTTACAGGGTGATCTTGGTAGTGGAAAAACCACATTTGCACGCGGATTCATACATAAACTTGGGCATAGCGGCAAGGTAAAAAGCCCCACCTTCACGCTAGTTGAGACCTACGATCTAGAACAAGCCCATCTTTACCATTTTGATTTGTATCGACTAAAAGACCCGCTTGAATTGGAATACATTGGTATCCGCGACCTCATTGGTGAGTCGGATGTAATGTGTTTGATCGAATGGCCAGAAAGAGGTGGCTCCGCGCTGCCTGAGGCAGATCTTGTGATTAGATTGGAATATCAGGGAGATTCGCGTGCTGTGGATTACCAAGCAAATTCAACCAAAGGTCAGATGATTATTGATAAATTATGAGACTAGGCTCTAATAAATGGGCATAGGTCATTAGTTTCATTAGAGTTATTGCTTGCATTTTTATCTAGATTTGTCACACTTTCATTTCTGTTTTTTGTTGTAAGGACTACAGCCTCTCGTGCAACAGCATTCACTATTTACTACTCAATCATTTCAAGGGCCAGGTTTGGGCTTAGGTCTTGGAATGCCGAGGCTCGCAAGCTATTTTTTATTAGTCCTTTTATTGCTGATGAGCTCTTCAAGTTTTTCGGCTGGCAATTTCGCTCAAATAAGTGATGTCCGTATTGCAGATCGGGCAACAGAAACGCGTGTGGTATTTGATTTAACTTCACCAGTAAAGCACAGCGTGTTTGTGCTAAAAAATCCAGATCGTGTTGTGGTAGACATTGATCAATGTGATGCCAATGGCAAACTCAAAGCAAGCCGAATAGGTGGCACGCTTGTAAAAGAATTGCGCTATGCACAAAAAACCAATGAAAAATTACGGGTGGTGCTGGATTTAAATAAAGCAGTTTCACCAAAAAGCTTTTTATTGCCACCGCAGAATGGTAAAGCCTATAGATTAGTAATTGATTTGAGTGCGACTGCACTCGCAGCTAATTCACCTAGTACAACTGTTGTTACAACTTCTAGCAAAATTACAAAGCCCCGAGTTGAGCCGGTGATTGCCATGCAAGACGCACCGGCAAGTTTTCGAGATGTGGTAGTTGCAATTGATGCGGGGCACGGTGGTAAGGACCCAGGTGCAACCGGTCGTAGCGGCACACGCGAAAAAGATATTGTATTAGCTATTTCAAAAAGATTAAAAAAACTTATTGATCATGAGCCAGGTATGCGTTCATTTATGATTCGCAGTGGAGATACGTTTGTGCCGTTACGAGGCAGAATTGAAAAAGCCAGTAAACAAAATGCCGATATTTTTATTTCTATACATGCTGATGCTGCAGTAAATCGACGCGCTAAAGGCTCATCGGTATATGTGTTGTCTCAACATGGTGCAACCAGTGAAGCAGCACGTATTTTAGCGCAACGTGAAAATGAGTCCGATAAAATTGGTGGGGTTAGTTTAGAAAATAAAGATGATGTGTTGAAATCCGTGTTAGTAGATTTGTCGCAAACTGCGACTATCGATGCCAGTATTGATTTAGCAGAAGATATTCTTAGAGAATTAGGCCAAGTTGGTAATATATTACGAGATAATGTGGAGCAAGCTGGTTTTGCGGTATTGAAATCGCCAGACATTCCTTCTGTGTTAGTGGAAACAGCGTTTATATCTAACCCGCAAGAAGAAAAACGTTTAAAAACAGCAGCACATCAACAAAAGTTAGCGACAGCAATTCTTAAAGGTCTGCGCCGGTATACAAAAGATCATGCGCCACCGAATGCAATTTTGGCGAACGTTCAAAACTCTAGTTCTCAAGCTACGTATACAATCAAGCGTGGAGACACTTTGTCAGGCATTGCAATTCGTTACCAAGTTAGTTTAGTAGCTTTGCGTAAAGTTAATGGCTTGCGTTCAGATATGTTACGAGTAGGGCAAGTTTTGACGATTCCGGCTACTGTTACAGCTGGAACTTGAATATCCGCTTCGACTGCCAAGGATTTGCGAGTGAGAGTCGCATCAGGATGATGCTTTCAGATTAAAATTCTTTGTATTAAAAATGACCGCTTTCGACCCAAAGTGGACATTTATACTTTTTATAATTTGCATAGTTGGCCCAGTTTATGGGGGTCGAAAATGGAACTGCTACCGAAGTCGCCGCTATCATTGACATAAATATGTGAGGCTAGCCATCAGCTTTATCTTCGCTTTGCATTTTCTCTCTACACTTAACTTTCCATTTTCAAGCACTACATTCAATATGAAACTGTACTCAAAACATGTATAAAGCATGTTTTCACAAAAGGGTTTATTTAAATTTGATTTAGGTCAATAGCGTCTCGCTATAAAAGCGTAATAAATATTTAATTATTTAAAGAGGATATTGTGATGCACGATGGAGGATTTTTCTCACATTGGGGATTTGGCTTTGGTCATTGGTCTTTAGGGTTTTTGTTTTGGGTCGTTGTCATTGTTTTAATTGTAGTTTTAATAAGAGCAGTTATTAAGACTAATTAATGTTGAATTAGTCGAGCAAATTAAATAATCCAATGAGAGTCCCTGAAAAAAGTGTAAATAAGACAGCCTGGTATATACGTCCTTTCTTTTGGAATCAACGTAGAAAGTACGGGCAAGTGCTTAAACCTGCACTACTTTGGGCGAGAGTGCCCAAGTTGTTTATGGCGGTCGCCTTTTTATATGGGGTATTAGATAGAAAAAATAGCCCTATAGGCCCAATACTGCGTTCTTTGGTGACAGTGCGTGTGTCCCAAATTAACTGGTGTCGTTTTTGTGTGGATATTAATTCTGCAACCTTGGCAAAGCGTGCCGGTTCCATGGAAAAGGTGGAGGCCTTGGATCATTGGAAAGAAAGTGAGCTATTCAATGACAAAGAAAAAGCTGTATTGGAATATGTTGAAGCGATTACGTATTCAGATCGACAGGTCAGCAATGAAATGACTCAATGCCTGCGAGAATACTTCAGTGAAGATGCTGTAGTCGAGCTCACCGGGCTCATTGCATTCCAAAATTTATCTAGTAAATTTAATAGCGCACTAGATGTACCTGCTCAGGGATTTTGCAAGCTTCCTCTACAAGAGGATAAGGCTATAAAAGACTAGTTAATAAACACACATAGCTTAGTCAGCGAATGACCGCTATTGGCCGAAAGCGGACATTTTGAAATTGTTGAACTTCGAATCTGAAGCAACATCCCTGTTGCAACTCATATTCGCACTTCCATGTGCTCACCACTTAATTAAACAACTTCGAATCTTGTTCTTTTTGCCACCATGAAAAAAATAACTTATCTACAGTCATATGTATTGAAGTCGCGAGTCTTTCGCTGATAGTTTTTGGAACGGTGTACGAGATTTCATAAATATCTGCATTTTTGCTAGCATTTAATAAATAGTCATCACTAGTCAACAATTCATCAACAAGTTTTAACTCGATTCCACGTGTCGCAAGCCAATGTTCGCCAGTTGCGACTTTATCTATTTCAAGTACAGGTCTGTTTTCTTTTACAAAATCTTTAAATAAATCATGTGTATCTTCTAATTGTTCATTGAAATGCGCACGATCTTCATCAGTGTTTTTTCCAAACATGGTTACCGTGCGTTTGAGCTCACCGGCCTTCATGAGTTCAAAATCCACGCCATGTTTATCTAGCATGCGATTAAAGTTAGGGAGTTGTGCGATTACGCCAATCGAACCGACAATTGCAAATGGTGCAGCGATTATCTTATCGGCTACGCAAGCCATCATGTAACCGCCACTGGCGGCTACTTTGTCTACTGCGATGATAAGTGGAATGCCTTTTTGTCTAATGCGCAATAGCTGTGAAGATGCAAAGCCATGTTCATGTACTAAACCACCGGCATTCTCCAAACAAACTACTACTTCATCATCACTATTTGCAACCGATAAGATGGCAGTAATCTCTTTGCGAAGATGGCGTACTGCTGTAGCTTTGATATTGCCAAGAAAGTTAAGTACAAAGATGCGTTTTCTGCTGACATTGGCTGCTTTTTTTTCTTGTTTGTGTTCTTTCTTGTTTTCTTTTTTAGCTTTTTTAAGATCTTTTTTCGATAACAAGGCAAAACGTAGGGCATCAGCCATGGCTTTGTATTTTTTATTTAGATTGATGATTTCAAAATGATCATCGCCACGTGCTTTTTTCGAAAACGAAAAAACCATCAATATAAGTACAAAAATAAATACAAGGATAGTTATAGCTTTGGCTAAAAATAATCCGTATTCTGCAAATAACTCAATCATGGGTATTCCTAATTATTAATATTGTAGTTGCACGTGTAGCTACTAAAAAATTGTCCGTGCTTATTTTCTGAGGATTCATCATAAAATAAAGAATTTAATTCTAACTTGAGAGAATTTAGAACAGGTCCATCTAGTTTAGTTCTGAAAAACTCACCACCAAGAAGTTGGTGGGAATAGCTTAGATAAATTTTGTTTAATTGTTGGTCAGCAACCATGGTATGCAACATTTTTGGTCCAGCAATTAAATAAATGTGCTTATAGTCTTTTTTCGCGAGTGCATCTATTAAAGGTTTGCCTTCTACCGCACTTGATTTGCCCGTAATGAGTACTTCATAGCCCTCGTCCTGCCATTTTTTAATTTTGTCAGCATCAGCTTGTTGACCTGTAGCGATATGTACTGCTTGACTATGTTCTTTTAAAGAGGGGTGCATAGGAAAATCTAGGCTTGAGCTAGCAATTACTAATGCAGGATAAGGCGAGAGACCTTGTAATGCACGCCAGTTATATAAGTCTTCACAATCTCTGTTGCTTGGCAGTTGCAATATATTGCCAAGTTTTTGTTCAGCTAGAGAACGCATATAACCTCCGTGTGTGATTAAGCAGTCTGCTTGTGCATGCAATTCGAGGAATAATCGAAAATCTTCCTCACTAGTTAAAGATTTTGGCAATTCGGCACTCGACTGTGCATCAGGACTAATTGCAATGCGTCCATCGAGACTGCTGAGAAAATTTGCCGCAACAATTGGCTGTTTTGTGTTCGCTGAATACCAACCATATTTGTATAGGTATAGATTCTTTAGCTCTTGATTATCTGAAGACTGAGGAAAGAGTTGTAATAAATTTTTAGCCATACTCGAAAAGTGCTATTCAAAAAACGCTATAGGATTGTTTCTGTATTTATTGGATAATTTTGCATTATCCTAGCATGCCAATCTTCAATATTTATGCAAAAACCAAACATTTCCACCGCAATTCCAAAGCAACGCTATAAGTTTGGTGCATATACAATTGTTGTACTTGAAGAAATTGTATCTGAGGCTGAAGTTGAATATGTCTATTTGCTAGCAGGCATTAAAGATGGGCACAATGAGCCTGAAATTTACATTACATGTGAAAAAGCTTCGTCAGATATATCAGAAAATGGCACACATATTATTAGAGTGTTTGCGAAGCAGATGGATGAGCATGAGTCCGGAGCGGTGATCGATCAATCCAATTCTTGGCAGGATCGCGAGACATTTATATCGTATGGACTTTCAGGTTTTAAACAGATGTTGGGTTTAGATGATGAAGAACCTTATCTCATTGCCCAGTAAATCATTGCCAAGCAAAATACTATGAATTCAATTCAACAACTCCCGCCTCAGCTCGTAAATCAGATTGCGGCTGGCGAGGTGATTGAGCGCCCAGCATCAGTCTTAAAAGAGTTATTGGAAAATGCGCTGGATGCAGGTGCAACTAGAATTTTTGTTGAGTTAGAGCAGGGTGGTATGCAATCTGTTCGTGTGAGTGATAACGGCTTTGGAATTCCTAAAGAAGAGCTGCACTTAGCGGTTCAACGCCATGCGACTAGTAAGATAAAAAGCATGGATGATCTTGAGCAAATTGCGACATTAGGTTTTCGTGGTGAAGCTTTGCCTAGTATTGCGTCGGTCTCAAGATTCAGCATGGCTTCAAATAATAGTGAAGAAGGCAATGCGGGTTGGATTATTAGCACAGATGGTAGAGAGTTTTCAGAAGAGGTGGAGCCGGTACGCCAAACACGTGGCACGACAGTAGAAGTAAAAGATTTATTTTTTAATATACCCGCCAGGAAAAAATTCTTACGTACAGAAAAAACCGAATTAAAACATTGTGACAATGTATTGCGAAAGATTGCATTAAGTCGATTTGATATAACCTTAATTGCGAAACATAATGATCGTAACTTTTTGGAAGTTAATTCATGTGACTTTTTAAGTGATGGCTCAGATCGTGTAGGGCAAATTAGTGGTAAACAGTTTGCAGATCAAAGTATTTATTTAGAAAACGCTGCAACAGATATTCAAGTTAAAGGTTGGATTAGTTTGCCAACTTTTTCACGTAGCCAAGCCGACTTGCAATATTTTTATGTAAATGGACGCGCAATTCGCGACAAAGTCATCGCGCATGCTATTAAGCTTGCATACAAAGATGTTCTTTATCATGGTCGCTTCCCAGCTTTTGTGTTGTTTTTAGAAATAGACCGATCTCAAGTAGATGTAAATGCACATCCGACTAAACATGAAGTGCGCTTTCGTCAAAGCCGTTACGTGCATGACTTCATTCGCCATACGGTAGGTAAGGCGATTGCTGAAACCATGCCAAAACAAGAACAGCAAGGTGCAGAGCAGTATCGTGAAATTGTTGATGATTATATTCGTGCTGCTCAGACTAATAGTGCCTTACCAAGTAATTCTTATATGCCAAAGAGTGGTTCTTCACCTTCACATGTTCGTGAAACAGGACATGGTTACGGTGCTCAGGTAGTTAATGAATATGACTTATTACTTAAAACTCCTCCAGAAGAGGCTCATACCGCTGAAGAGGCGCCGCCATTGGGCTATGCGATTGAACAATTGCACGGCATTTATATTCTTGCGCAAAATGCCAATGGTTTAGTAATTGTCGATATGCATGCCGCGCATGAGCGTATTGTGTATGAGCAATTAAAAGCTTCGTATCAACAAGGTGATTTAGCAACTCAGCCTTTATTAGTGCCATTAACTATTAATGTTAGTCCTCAAGATGCGGCGCTTGCAGAACAGCATAGTGAAGTATTTTTGAAGTTTGGTTTTCGTGTAGAGCGTTTTGGTGAAGATAGTATCGTAGTGCGTGAAATACCATCATTGTTGCAACAGGCTGATGTTAATACATTGGTATTGGATGTATTGGCTGATTTAAGTATGTTTGGTACTTCTGAAAAATTAGAGCAAGCGAATAATGAATTATTATCCACCATGGCTTGTTATGGCTCAGTGCGTGCGCATCGGAAATTAACGATTGCAGAGATGAATGCGCTGCTACGAGAAATGGAAGCCACAGAAAGAAGCGCACAGTGCAATCATGGAAGACCTACATGGGTGCAACTTAGTATCGATCAGTTAGATAAGCTCTTCAAGCGCGGCCAATAGTACGCCTCTCAAAATGCACTTTTTTCGCGATAGCTTCGTTAGCTCCGTGCTCGAGTCCTCATGTATTACACATACACTCCGGGTCTGCACGCGAAGCTTTCTAACTCTCGCAAAAAAATTACTATTTTTAGATGCATCCTATATAAAATTTAAATTGTTAACGAAAGTTATATAAAAACTATTGTCTGAATCTCCTGTAATTTGTTTAATGGGTCCTACCGCTAGTGGTAAGACGGATCTCGCTTTTGCCATTGCGGATGAGTTTCCTTGTGAAATAATTAGTGTCGATTCAGTGATGGTTTATCGCGATTTGAATATTGGTTCTGCCAAGCCGAGCCAAGAAGTTCTGCAACAACATCCACATCAATTAGTTGATATTTTGAATCCTGAAGAAAGTTATACGGTAGCAAATTTTCGTGATGACGCTTTGTGTTTAATACGGCAATCACATGAGAATAATAAAATTCCATTGCTGGTGGGTGGCACGATGCTTTATTTTAATGCGCTATTGCGCGGTCTTTCCAAAATGCCCAGCGCAAATTCAGAAGTTAGAAAAAAGATTAGTGATTTAGCAGATTTAAAAGGTTGGGAGTTTGTGCATGAGCAACTTGCGAAAATTGACCCGCAAGCTGCTAAGCGAATTCATCCAAATGATCCACAACGCATTCAACGCGCAATGGAAGTATATGAGTTAACTGGAATACCTATTAGTGACTGGCATGCAGAGTCTGAGCAAAACGAGCTGCCATTTAAAGCATTAAAACTTGCATTAGTTCCTGATGATCGTGCGCGTTTGCATAAGCTTATTGAGCTACGCTTTGATCAAATGCTGAAGCAGGGTTTTTTAGAAGAGGCGCAAGAGTTGTATCAACGCGAAACACTGCATGCAAATTTGCCTTCCATGCGTTCGGTGGGATATCGGCAAGCATGGAAGTATTTTGAGGGTGAATATAATGCTGCGATGATGCGCGAGAAGGCCATTATCGCTACGCGCCAGCTCGCAAAGCGCCAGCTAACCTGGTTGCGGAGTGAGTCGTCTTTGTGTGAAATTTCTGCTGAAATACCTGATATTCACGATATACATCAACAAATTCAGTCTTATTTGGCATAGCTGAACTAGTTGCTGAACTGGTACACTAATAATGTAATGTGAGAGTTAAACAGTATAGTTGAATGCTCATTAGGAAGAATAAGAATAACAATAACTAGAGGTGTCATGGCAATGTCAAAAGGTCAAACTTTACAAGAACCCTTTCTAAATGCTCTGCGAAAAGAAAAAGTCCCCGTATCAATATATTTAGTAAATGGAATTAAATTGCAAGGCCAAGTGGATTCATTTGATCAGTTCGTAGTGCTGCTCAAAAACAGTGTTAATCAGATGGTATACAAACACGCCATTTCTACCATCGTGCCTTCGCGCATGGTGAAAATGCCGATGGCCGATGAGCAGCCTGAGTAACTTGTACTATTACTTAACAAATCTTTCGGAACCAGTCTTTGTTTGAGCGTCCAGACATTGGTCAGCGTGCCATTTTAGTGCATGTTGAATTTAGTACTGGTTCGGGTAATCAAGACTTAAACGAGTTTAAGGATTTGGTGCGTTCCACTGGGGCAGAGATTGCAACTATAGTAAATGTGCAACGTAGCATTCCGGATGCAAAGTTATTGATTGGTAGTGGCAAGGTAAATGAAATCTCTTCTTTGGCGCATTCCTTAGATGCTGACATTGTCATTTTTAATTATTCATTGTCTCCAAGCCAGGAGAGAAATTTAGAAAAAAATTGTGAGAAACGTGTACTGGACCGTACTGGTTTGATTCTAGATATTTTTGCACAACGTGCGCGTTCTTATGAAGGTCAATTGCAAGTTGAGCTTGCTCAGTTGAAATACCTCTCAACACGCTTGGTACGTGGTTGGAGTCACTTGGAGCGTCAGAAAGGTGGTATTGGTTTGCGCGGGCCAGGTGAAAAACAACTTGAGTCGGATAGACGCATGTTAAGGCTGCGTATCAAGCAACTCTCGCAGCGCTTAGAAAAACTTCGTAAACAACGTAATCAAGGCCGCGCATCACGCAGAAAAGCCACAACGCCTACGGTTGCAGTAGTGGGATACACAAACGCTGGCAAGTCGACTTTGTTTAATCGCTTAACAGACTCCAGTGTTTATTCAGCAGATAAATTATTTGCAACTCTAGATCCCACATTACGTCGTATGCAAATTTCAAAAGGTCAGCACATTGTGTTGGCGGATACTGTAGGATTCATTCAAGACTTGCCGCATGACTTAATTGAAGCTTTTCATGCAACTTTGCAAGAAACTGAAGAAGCGGATGTGTTGTTGCATGTTGTAGATGCTAGTGACTCGCATCGCGACAACAATATTGAGCAAGTCCAGGCGGTGTTAGAGCTGATCGATGCCTTGGAAGTGCCACAGA
>Ga0224508_10002047_pt1 | contig 17580 bp, 15 predicted proteins | sample SF_Jan12_sed_USG_4_FD_170157 | JGI IMG/M metagenome (GOLD analysis project Ga0224508, IMG submission 170157) | Sediment microbial communities from San Francisco Bay, California, United States - SF_Jan12_sed_USGS_21 | ecosystem: Environmental > Aquatic > Marine > Sediment | place: USA... | reverse complement strand
CGCAGGCAGACGGCATGGCCGGCATCGAGATCCCCGTGGAGTTGCTACTCGAGAACGACAAACAACGCATCGAGTTGCATTACCGTCCACTCGGCGTCGTAGGAATCATCACGCCCTGGAACGCGCCGGCGGCCCTGGCCCTCGGATCGCTGACATCCGCTCTGTACACGGGCAACACGGCGATTCTGAAACCATCACCGTACACACCATTGACCACGTTGAAAATGGGCGAGCTCGCACGGAAGATCTTTCCGCCAGGGGTCATCAACATTCTGGCGGCGGGTAACGAACTCGGTCAATGGATGACGGAGCACGAGGGTATCGACAAGATATCCTTTACCGGGTCGGTCGCCACCGGCAAAAAGGTCATGTCGAGCTCCGCGAACACGCTCAAGCGCGTGACGTTGGAGCTAGGCGGCAACGACCCGGCTATCGTTCTCGATGATGCTGACCCGAAGGCCATCGCAAAGCAGATATTCTTCGCGTGCTTCGTCAACAGCGGGCAGGTCTGTATGGCCATCAAGCGCATCTACGCCCATGAGAGCATCTATGATCAACTGTGTGATTCCCTGACGGAAGAGGCGCGTAACGCCAAAGTCGGCAACGGGCTCGAGCCCGACACGAAGCTCGGCCCGCTGCAGAACAAAATGCAGTTCGATAAGGTATCCGCCATTCTCGAGGACACCAAGAAGAGTGGTGCCAGGTTTTTGACGGGAGGCGAGATTCCAGACGCTCCGGGCTACTTCATTCCGCCGACGCTGGTTACCGAGGTCGACGACGACAGCCGTCTAGTGACTGAAGAGCAGTTCGGTCCGATTATTCCTATCTTGAAGTACTCAGACCCGGAGGACGCCCTGCGGCGTGCCAACGATACGCGCTACGGATTGAGCGGCTCTGTCTGGACGTCAGATCCCGAGCGTGGCAAGGCCCTGGCGGAACGCATGGAAGTGGGTACCGCCTGGGTCAACCAGCATCGCGCCACATCCGCTTACGTGCCGTTCGGCGGCGCAAAGCAGTCGGGGCTCGGGCGCCAGTATTCCATCCTCGGGCTGAAGGGCTATATGGAGCCCCAGGTGGTGAGTATCTCCAGGGTCTGACGAAGTCTCGCGGCTGCTTACACCACTATGGAAAACTCTTGATTCGGGGGGCCGCAGCGCCTGACCCGTGCGACGGCCGTACGGTAGAATACTCGACCCAGGGCCCAGGAGACCGACATGCTACTCGGAGAAGTTCTGCGCGTCGCTCTGCAATCCATACGAGCCAATTTTTTCCGAGCTTGTCTTACCATGCTGGGCATTATCATCGGCGTAGCTGCTGTCATCACCATGCTGGCGGCAGGTTCTGGCGCGCAGCAGCGGATCGAGGAGCAGATAGATGCCCTCGGGGCCAATCTCCTGAATGTCACCGCGGATAGGCCCTTCTTTCTGAGAGGTGTTGCGCGCAATCAGCTGACGCTCGACGTGGAGGACGTCTGGGCGCTCCAGGATAGGGGGCGATATCTCGAAACCGTGGTCCCTACTCTCGAAGGCCGTAACCAGGTCAAATACGGAAACAAGAATATCAACGTCCGGATAGTCGGAACGACCCACGAGTATGACGAGTTATTCAACTACCGGTTGGCGGTGGGACGGATGTTCACGAAAGAGGAAGATCTGAACCGGCAACGAATCGCTGTTCTGGGGGGTGGGATTGCGGGGCAATTGGAAATCGACAACCCGGCGGATCTGTTGGATCAGGGAATATCCATCCGCGGCGTGCCCTTCACCGTCATCGGTATCCTGGAGGCAGTCGGTAGTGGTCGGAGCAGCCCTGACCAGAGAATCTTTCTGCCGCTGCGCACCGCCGAGCTGCGGGTCTTGGGATCGGAAGATCTGGAAGACATCAACGTGCGGGTACGCTCGGATGTTCCGATGGAACACGCCATGGTAGACATAGAGAGGGTTCTGCGCGCCGAGCATAAAATTCTTCCCGGTCAACCCAATGACTTCGCCATATACGATCGCAAGCAGTTTCTCGAGACCCGCGAAGAGGCACAACAGACGTTCACGATCCTGCTGGCCAGCATCGCCGGGGTCAGCCTGTTGGTCGGCGGCATCGGCATCATGAATATCATGCTCGTGTCGGTTACGGAAAGGACGCGAGAGATCGGTGTCCGGATGGCGCTCGGCGCAACACGTTTCAATATCCTGTTGCAGTTTCTGATCGAGTCGATGTTGCTGTGCCTGCTCGGCGGCTTACTCGGTATCGCGCTGGGAGTGGGGATGGCCGAGCTCCTGTCGAGCACAGCCGGATGGGTAATGAGTATCTCTCCAGAATCGGTCGTGCTCTCATTCGGCTTCAGCATCGGGGTCGGGCTCTTTTTCGGAATCCTCCCCGCACGCCGGGCGGCCAAACTGAACCCCATCGAAGCCCTGCGTTACGAGTAGTATCGAACGCCGCGTTCTTAGAGCTACGTGAGTCACTTCGTCTATCAATACTGCCCGAAGTGTCGGACCGAGCTCACGATCCGCAAGCTAGGGGGCCTGGATCGCCAAGCCTGTCCAAGCGAGGCGTGCGACTTCATCTATTGGCGTAACCCGACGCCCGTCGTGGCCGGCATCGTCGAGCGCGCCGGCCGTGTGGTGCTGGTACAGAGCCATGGCTGGCCGGAGGACTGGTACGGATTGGTGACGGGATTTCTCGAGCGCGGCGAAAAACCCGAGGATGCGATCGTCCGAGAGGTCAAGGAGGAGATCGGCATCGACGCACGCCTCACCAGCTATCTCGGCGCGTACCCCTTTGACGAGATCAATCAGATCATCTTCGCCTATCATCTTCTGGGCGAACCGGGGCCGATCACGCTCTGCCAGGAGGAGCTCGTGGCTCACAAGGAAGTCGCGATAGAGAAACTCAGGCCCTGGTCGAGAGGCACCGGCCCGGCGGTTAAAGACTGGCTGGCGAGTCGCGGGCTCCACCCTCCGGTCATAGAGAGGACGCGGCCGAGAGGCTGATTCTGCCTGTATCCGGTGCGGCCGACGCGGGGGACACCCCATCTAGCGTGGACGGTTGGCCGATCGCCCAGCGCGTGTCACACTATAGGTATAGATAGCAAATCACAGAGTGAACCAAAATGAATGAGTCTTCACGGCCCGCGCCGAACAAGCGACTGATTACGAGTGTCCTGGTTGCGGTGGCGGTGGGTGTGTTGTTGTTGCTGACGATTGTGCTGCCGGCAGAGTACGGCGTCGATCCCCTCGGGGTCGGTGGACTGCTGGGTCTCAATGCAATGAACGCGCAACCCACGCGCACGATCGAGATCACCGACGTCGTTGGCGGAAACGAACTATTGAGCGAGGTAGAGGTCCCGGACTTTGGCGACCCGACCCCGCTGCCGAATCCCGCCGTCCACCAGGACGAAACGCAGCCACCCCAGACACGAACGCTACAAGTCCCCATCGGCCCCGAGGAAGAGACGGAGATCAAGACGGTGCTCGGCGAAGGGAAAATGGTTCTCTACTCCTGGAAGGTCGATCGAGGTGACATCTATTCGGATTTCCACGGCCACAGCCCCGAGTTCGGCTCAGAATTCTTTGTTCGTTACGAAGAGCACCAGGAAGGATCGGGTAATGACGGGTCGCTGGTCGCCCCGTTCACCGGCGAACATGGCTGGTATTGGCTGAACTACAACGAGTTCCCGGTCGTGGTCACGCTGACCGTGAACGGCTACTTCGACGACATCATCGACTACGGCATTTTCTAGTCTCAGCATCGACGCCACCGTCGGGGCCCTAGACTGAGGGACCGGAGAACCGTCATGTCGCAACAACGAAATCCCAGATACTGGGCCTCGCTCTGGTACACCACCAGGTTTGCAGAGCAACCCTGGCCGCCCGGATGGTACTGGCATGATGAGCGCTACGATTGGAGTGGACCGTACGAAACGGAAGAGGAAGCGCGCCGGGCATTGGAGTCTTACGAAAAAGGCCGTGCAATACCCGTCCTGAGCTCTTCTTTGCACTATTGAGCCGCCTGCAGGACTCAAGGTGGTGGCGAACGCCCCCGAGCGATATGCAACGTATCCGGCACGATAAAAAGAAACACCAGGCCACCTACAAAACCGATTCCTGCCACGAAAAAACTGGCCGCAGATAGACTCAACACGTCGACCAGGACACCCGCCAACAGCGGTCCCCCCACCCAACCGACATCACTGATGAGCCGCCAGACACCGAGAAACTGCCCTCGTTGCTCCGGGGGCGAGAGATCCATGCCGATAAGCTGCACGAGTCCTACGCTGAGGCCGTTCGCCAGGCCCAGTATCAGCCCGGCCCCCAGCAAGGTGTAAAAGCCGTCTGAAAACGGCAGTAGGATCAGACCGAGAACGAAGACCAGGATGCTGGGGATGCCCGCCCATTTCCTGCCCCATCGGTCCATGACGATGCCTACTGGATAGAACAGCGACATATCCACCGCGGCGGAGAGCGCATAGATCAATCCGATGGTGGCGGCATCGAGCCCTACGATCACGCCGAACAATGGCACGAGCAACTGCCGGGTGGCTCGCATGAGCTGGAACGCCAACGCCACGGAGCCCGCGGTCGAGAAGATCTTCCGATTGGAAACCAGGATTCGACCGATGGTCTTGATATGACTGGTGTCCGCCGGTTTGGCAGGGTGGATATTGTCCGTGAAGAAGAACGAGAGCAGCGCGGCGACCGCGGCCACGACTGCGCCCACCAGGAACGCCGCCGGGAAACCGAACGCCGCCGCGATCACCCCGCCAGCCAATGGCCCGGCAAATGCACCGAATCGCTGAATACCTGCGAGCACGGAGGTCGCGCGGCCACGCTCACCGGGCGGGCAACTATCGGTGATGTACGATAACCAGCCGAGAAACCAGGCGGCGTGAGCCGCGCCGAGCGGGACGACGAACAGCGCAACGACCCATTGCTCCGTCGCCGCCGCGAGAAACAGCATGGAGACGGCCAGTATCGCCAGCCCCCAGAAGAGCACCCATTTGTCGCCGAACCGGCTTACCAACAACCCGGCGGGCACGTCGAAGAGCAGTATGCCGAAGCCTCTGAGACCCATGATCAGCGCCGCGTAAGCGGCGCTGCCGCTCAGCTCCAGCGCGTAGAGCGGCAGGAGCAGCAGCATCGCCTGATTGGCCACGGCCATGATCGCCGAAGGCAAATAGATCGGGATTAAAAGCCGACCGTATGGAGCAGGGAGACCCACGGTCAGTCGTAAGCGCGGGGTGTGTCCGCGGAGCTGGGTCTACAGGACAGCAACAATAGCGTCGGCCACGTAGTCGACGTTGGACTGATTGATGCCGGCAACATTGATCCGGCTGGACTCCACCATGTAGACGTGAAACTCCTCGCGCAGCCGAATGACCTGTTCCCGAGAGATTCCCAGAAACGAAAACATCCCTCGTTCGTTGGCTATGAACGAGTAGTCCCGCGGTGCGTTCCGTTGCTCCAGTTTGTCCACGAGCAGGCGCCGTAGATCATTGAGGCGCTCTCTCATCTGACCCAGCTCGTTGATCCAGAGCGCTCTCAGCTCATCGTCCTGCAGCACGCAAGCGGTGATTGCTGCACCGTGATCGGGCGGCATGGAGTAGATGCCTCGCGCCACGTTACCGAGGTTGGACTGCGCGGCCCTCGCCTGCTCCGCGTCCTTGGAAACGATGCTGGCCATGCCCACTCGTTCTCGATACAGGCCGAGATTTTTCGAGCACGAAGCCACGACGACGACTTCGTCCAGCCGCTCCGCCATCACGCGAACACCGTAGGCGTCCTCTTCCAACCCCTCGGCGAGACCCTGATAGGCGAGATCGAGAAAGGGCACGATGCCTCTCGCCTCAAACAGCGCCGCGAGCGCCTCCCACTGATGATGGGACAGATCGGCGCCACAGGGGTTGTGGCAGCAGCCGTGGAGCAGCACGAGATCTCCGGCACGCAGCTCGTCGAATGTGGCCATCATCGCATCGAAATCGATTCCGTGGTTCTCGTAGTCGTAATATGGGTACTGCTCGAGCTGCAGGCCCGCGAGACGCAACAGGGGCAGATGATTCGGCCAGGAAGGATCGCTCAGCCACACCCGCGCATCCGGCTGAGCGCGCACGATCGTGTGGGCCGCAACGCTCAACCCACCGCTGCCGCCGGGAGTCTGCACGGACGCGACTCGGCCAGCCTTTCTTACCGGGTGATCGGCCCCGAAGAGCATCGCTTCCATGCCCTGATTGAAGTCTGCATTTCCCGCGATGCCTACGTAGCTCTTCGTCTTCTGAGCCTGCAACACCCGCTGCTCGGCCTGTCGCACGCATTCCAGCACCGGTGTGTTGCCGTTCTCATCCTGATAGACGCCGACGCTGAGATCGACCTTCCGAGGGTCCTCATCCTGGCGAAACAACGCCATGATGCCGATGATGGCGTCTGGGGGTAAGGGCTCTAAGGTCTGAAACACTGACAATCCTCGCGCAGGGCCGGGAGCGACACCCGCCGGACGCGGATACTAAACGATGAGCGCCCCATTTTTAAGACCTCTCCGTGCAGCAAAGACTAACCGCCGAACAGCGCCGTCACCCGCGGAATCAGCTGCTGCCAGACCAGGACCAGTGACATTCCCGTGAATACGACCAGGCTCAGCCAGCCGAACCATGTCGCGAAAGCGGAAGGATAAAACGTCTTATCCTCTTTGGGGATAATCGTGAAGCAATAGTAGAGATTGAGGAAAAAGATCACCGGAGCGACGAAGTAAGCGAGCGCGGACGCCACCAATACCAGAAAAACCGGACGCGGCAGTCCCGCGATGATCGCCACCGACGTGATTAGAGAGAACAACATACTCAGCCGGTAGATGTTGTACTCGGAATACCAGTGCCGCAGGTCTTCCGGATCAATGTCCTCTTTCGTCGTTCCCGGAAGGGCGGCGGTCGCCCTGAACAGGTTTCGACAGCAAGCGCCGACGACACGTGGCCAGCCATCGAAGTAATTGAACGCGGTCGAGTATGTCGCTGCCATCGCACCGACCAGGAACACGATCATCATTCCGGGACCCACGCTGTCGGTGAAGATGCGGGCGATCTCTCCCATCACGGCGTTACCCTGAACCTCGCTCGGAAACATCCAGACAGCGGCCAACAACAAAAATATACAGACGAGGAAAAACGAGATGACATGCCCCGCACGAAAATCCCAGAGGCCAATCCTGAACCATCGCCGGCAGTATTCCCTGGCGTGCTCCGGCATACGGCTCGTGTCCACCGTGAGGTCGCTCTTTGTGCTGGTGAACGTATCGAAGCGCGGCACAAGACCCTGCGCCTCCAGGTCGTCTCGAATCCGGCCCATGCCGACCTTCTTCGCTTTGCCCCACTCCGAGGCCTGCAGCGACACATCGATACCCGTGGGAAGGAGCCCGAGGAACGAGGCAATGATCAACCACGACCCTTCTGGCGTCTCCAGCTGGAAGAAGTGCACGAACTCGCTCACGGGCGCGGGGGCGACGACATAGACACCCAGACTGCAGACGATCAGGATCCCCGCGGCGATCTTGGTGACCAGCTCGACGGCCCCATACTTGCCGCCGAGGATGATGACGACAGAGCTCACCCCAAGCAGGAGCCCATAAAAACCGAGCTCGTGATCGTCACTCAGGCCGGGAATATCCAACCCCAGGTATTGCCTGAAGAAGTAGAACATGACCGCGGCGGCGGCAATCAGCCTCCCGGCCTGGCCGATGGCCGATTGGATGATGGTCGTGATGAGGACATACCAGACCGGGAGTTTCTTCCAGGCGGTCGAATAAGCGTCGAGCATGCTGCGTCCGGTCGCATGGGTGAAGCGGAACGCCATCTCGAAACCGTAATACTTGAAGATATAGGCGATGGGTATGCACCAGAGCAATGCATAACCGAAACGCCCGCCGGCCACGGGCGCCGTGACCAGATGACTGGTGCCGATTCCCGTCATCATCAGGATCAGCCCGGGCCCGAACTGGCGTACCAGGCTCGTCGGCGCCATGGATGGGAGGTCTAGGGAGCCAAAGCTCCCGTTGGAGTCAGAAACTCCAGAAGATTCGGTGCTCATGCTGAGAAGATCCCCCGGCTTATTGTTTTTCGACTCGTATAGTACATGAAGCGGGAACAGCCGCCACCGGGCGGCTCAGTCGATCGACCTGGAAACCACGGCCCATTATCCGCCACGGCGGAGTCCGAAAAAAGCACCACCTTGCCGGCTGGATTCGACCGTCAGTCGGGGATTATGTCCGGGCGCACCTGCTCGTGCCATGGTGTGACGCAGTTCACAGTTCCGTGACCCAGATCACAGAATAACCACGTGACTGTGCAGTACTATTCGCTGGCTTGCCAAGAATTAAGGAGAAAAACAATGGCGAATGGACTCACCCCTGCGATTCAATCCGGCGAAGCGGCTCGTCTCAAGTGCGAGCTCGCAACGGTTCTATTGGCGCTTCGTCGGTTGAGAGCCGATCTGGCGAGCGGGCGCGTCAGCAACGACGGGCAGTTCCTGTCCGTTGCGGAGGTCGACGAGTTGCTCGCAGCCCTCTGCCCCCCTGCACAGCGCTCGCAGCATGTGGCGGGGCCGCCGCAGCGCTCCAAGCACCCTTCCGCTGCCGGCTGGAACGCGCTCGCCCAAGCGGTCGGATAGTCGACCCTTCGGGGTGCCCACGCAGCCTGTCCGGCCATCCACGTGGATGTGGCATAAATAGGGCGGCGTTGGGCAACGACTGACAGGAAGACTCCGATGGCGTCCGGTAGCGCAATTCCGACCGGACGCCATCGGCCTCTAACCGGGCACGCGACCCTCTATCGGAGAAGGCTGGAGAGGCCGGAGAGGCCCGAGAGAGTCCGGTCTGCGGCGACTTGCGGAAGAGCAGTTCCGAAACGCGCCGCGCGAGCGCCGAGGCGAATCGGCTTAGCGAACGACCTGACGAATAATGTAGCTACCGGAGCGCTCGTCCAGTTCCAGATCCAGCTGACCTCGAGCCTGGGCTTCCTCCAATAACTCGCTGAACGATTCGAATCCGTAATAACTCTCATTGAAACCGGGGCGGCGGCGCTTCAAAGCCTGCTTGACCATCGAGCCCCAGAGCTTCTCCTGATCACCCCGCTCGGCGTTGAGCGCGTCCGCCGTCTCCAGCGCCAGATCGATCCCCTGCTGCATGGAGTCCTCCTGCTTCGCCTGGGTCTGCTTGCGCTTGGGCGAACGGCTTTGCGCCGGTTTCCGTGCTTTGCGTTTCTGTTCCTGCTCGCGGACGAGATCGTCATAATAAATGAACTCGTCGCAGTTGCTGAGCAGAAGATCGGAGGTTGAGTTCTTGACGCCGACACCGATAACGGTCTTCGCGTTCTCTCGCAGCTTACTGACCAGTGGCGAGAAATCAGAATCGCCGCTGATGACGACAAACGTATTGACGTGAGACTTCGTGTAGCAGAGGTCGAGCGCATCAACAACCATCCGAATGTCCGCGGAGTTCTTACCGGACTGACGTACATGCGGAATATCTATCAGCTCAAACGCAGCCTCGTGCATCGTCGCCTTGAAGTCCTTATAGCGCTCCCAGTCGCAGTAGGCCTTCTTCACGACAATACTGCCTTTGACCAACAGCCGTTCTAAGACCTTATTGATATCAAACTTCGCGTATTTGGCATCGCGCACGCCAAGCGCGATGTTCTCAAAATCGCAGAACAGGGCAAGGTTGTTATCGATAGGGCTGACCATTCGATGGCTCAGACGCAGAGGGGCTGAACGCGCCGGCGCGCGCCGCCCATTTCATGCCTGAAGGCGTTGATTATCGCCAGCTCGCCGCCGCCTGCGCATGGGCGGATTCAGCCGGCAACTCCAGAAGCTCCATGCGGACGCCGTTGGCATCGAAGATGTTCGACAATACCGCCTTTGTCCCGCTGACTCGGGAATCCTGAACCTCTGCGCCGCGCGCTCTCCACATCGCGATCGCATCGTCCATGTCCTCCACGACAACGCCGAAGTGACTGAGCCCGGGCGGGCGCTGATCATTGGAAGGCTGCAGCTCGAGGAACGTGTTCTGGCTGACCTGAACGTAGACCAGAGCGATCTGGCCCGCGTCGTTGGTAACCCGAAACGCCTCCGGGAAGCCCATGGTCTCCGTATAATATGCAATCGTCTCTTCGATATCGGGCGAGCTGATTCCGACGTGATTCATGCGCACGATGCCTCGGTTCTGACTCTGGGCAATCGCGTATTGGGCGGCAATGGCAACCAGAATTCCAGCAGCGAATAGGTAAAGCCCGCGCATAACAATCTCCTTTTTCGTATCCGCCGGTTGCGGCTCGATAGACTCAACTGCCCGAAAATACTCTCATTCCTGCGCCCTGTCACTGAGCGGCCGGAACCGGGCGAAAATAGTAGTTGAAAGGCTTGCCCAGGACGCCCGCGTTGCCCCGAACGATGAGCATTTGCTCCAAGGCGTGCGCGGACTCTATCGTGCCCATGTCGACGACATCGAAGCCGATACCGGTCACGAGACCGGACACGACGGCCTTGGCTTCGGGGTCGTTGCCCACGATGGGAATCGTCACCGTTCCGCCCGCACTGCTCGGATCGGCCATCGTCTCGGAGCTCAGGGTGTTGAAGGCCTTCACGACGCGCGCGTTCGGTGCCCAACCCTGAATCATCTCGCCAACCGAGGTCTCGGCGGCGTGATAGCGGATTCCATTCTCGTCGCGCCTGACCGCGTTGGTCGGATCCAGGATGATCTTTCCGGAGAGATCGCCGAGGCTCTTCACCGCGGCCTCGACGGTAGCGAAGGGCACCGCGACGACGACGATGTCCGCGCCGCGTGCGGCATCGGCTGGCTGCATCGCCGAGGCATTATCCCCGGTGCGGGCCACGAGGGCCTGCACGTCTTCCCTCGAAGGCTCCCGTGAGCCGTAGATGATCTCGTGTCCCAGCTCTGCGAACCGTGAGCCTAATGCGCTGCCCACATTCCCGGTGCCAATGATCGCGATCGTCTCGGCCGACACTTGGCTCACGCCTGCGAACATCGCAACGATTGACAAGAACCTGACAAATTCAGCTTTCATGGCACTACGTCTCCCTGGAAAGAATTTCGGCGCGTTCTGTTTCGAGCCTACTGAGCCGCCAATCCCGGTGTCAACGAAAGCAGGATTACAAAGCTGTAATTGGTTACGATACGCTCCAGCGCGGCGCCGGGAGTAGGAATGAAGGCGGTCTTGCAGGAAGAATATGGTGGGGCCGAGGTTCTTCACATCGGTGAAACGGACAAACCCGCCCCCGGGGATCACCAGGTTGTGATAAGAGTCGCGGCCACGTCGGTCAACCGTGCGGATATCGTTCAGCGGGAAGGCAACTACAACCAACCTCCGGGAGACTCGCCTATCCTGGGACTTGAAGTAGCGGGCATCATCGACGAACTGGGCCCGGGTGTAACCGGGTTCGAGACTGGGGAGCGAGTCATGTCCTTGGTGGGGGGTGGTGGGTACGCGGAGTATGCCTGTGCATACGCCAGCCACGTGATGAGGATCCCGGAGTCGGTGAGCTTCGAGCAGGCTGCGTGTATCTGTGAGACTTATATCACCGCGTATCTGAATATTTTCATTGTCGCGTGTCTCGAGGATGGCGAGACGGTGCTGTTGCATGGTGGCGGCGGCGGCGTGAACACCTCCGCGATTCAGCTCTGCAAGACACTGACACCCGAGGTCACCGTTATCGTGACTGCATCGACAGGGAAAGTGGATCGCGTCAAAGCCCTGGCCGCCGACTGCGTGATCGACTACCAGACCGAGGATTTCGCAGCGGCCGTTCGAGATTTCACTGCGAAGAAGGGCGTTGACATCATTCTCGACCACATCGGCGGTCGCTATCTGACACAGAATCTGAAAGCGCTGGCGGTCGGCGGCCGGCTGGTCATCATCGGCCTCATGGGAGGAGCCAAGTCAGAGATCAACCTGGCGCCGATCATGGTCAAGCGTCAACAGATCCTGGGCTCCGTGCTGCGCTCGCGACCCGTCGAAGAGAAGGCCGCCATCACCGCAGAATTCAATCAGGCGGTCGTACCGCTGTTCACCAAAGGACGGATAGAACCCCTGATCCACCAGATTCTGCCCATCGAGCAGGTAGCGGAAGCCCATCGCACGATGGAGTCCAGCGCCCACTTCGGCAAGATCGTGCTGACGCTCTAGATCCGCCGCATCCCGAGCCGGGTTGCCCAGTCACGGGCTTTGGTATACCGTATACCAGCGAACTCGCTCACGAGAAGAAGAAAACCGCCAATGGCCGCCACCCAGCTCCAGTTGCGCCGCGTGCAGACCAGCGCTGCTCTGAAGGACAAAGTCTATCAGGCACTCCGGGAAGCGATCATGTCCATGGACATTTACGCGGGGGACGAGCCGCCCAGGCTCGATGAGCGACGGCTTGCGGAAGACCTGGGCGTCAGCCGGACGCCGGTTCGCGAAGCGATCTCGCGGCTCGAACAGCAAGGCCTGGTCCAGACGATCCCCCGCCGGGGCGCGTTTGTCGTGCGCAAGACCAAGAAAGAGATCCTCGAGATCATCTCGGTCTGGGCGGCGCTCGAGAGCATGGCGGCTCGACTCGCAACGACGGAGGCGAGCGACGAGGAAATCGGTCGGCTTCGAAAGCTGTTCGTCACGTTCGAGACGGCGCAGGGTGCGCAAGCGCGTATCGACGAGTACTCAGACACCAACATTCGCTTTCACCAGAGCATCATCGCGCTGAGCAAGAGCGAGCTGATCAAGAGCCTCTCGGACACGCTGTTTGTACACATGCGCGCCATTCGCGCCCAGACGATCACGGAGCGTGACCGCATGAGCCGCTCCATCATCGATCACGTGCATATCATCGAGGCGATTGAGAATAGAAATACGGAGCTGGCCGAGCGGCTGGTACGAGAACACTGCTTCGGATTGGCGGAGCACATCGATAACTACGTCGATTATTTGGATTAACTGAACCCGGGAAACAAAACACCCGGAAAACCTAACGGGAGCATGTCATGGCAAGCGTGCCTGCAGAAAAACTCAGCGAATCACGAGTAGAAGTTCAGCGCGAACAGACTGATGGCTTCAACCTCATCATCGACGCCCTGAAACTCAATGGTGTCAAGACGATCTACGGCGTACCCGGCATTCCAATCACCGATTTCGGCCGTATGGCTCAGGCCGAAGGCATCCGTGTCATTGCTTTTCGCCATGAGCAACACGCGGGCAACGCGGCAGCCATCGCGGGCTATCTCACAAAAAAGCCCGGGATCTGTTTGACCGTATCTGCACCTGGGTTCCTGAACGGCCTGACTGCCTTAGCAAACGCAACGACCAACTGTTTTCCAATGATCCTGATCTCGGGTTCGTCCGAGCGCGAGATTGTCGACCTTCAGCAGGGTGACTACGAGGAAATGGATCAGCTGGCCATCGCCAAGCCGCTGTGCAAAGCCGCGTTTCGTATTCTGCACGCCGAGGACATCGGCGTTGGTGTAGCGCGCGCAATTCGCGCCGCTGTCTCCGGGCGACCGGGAGGCGTCTACCTCGATCTACCGGCCAAGCTCTTCGGGCAGGTCATGGATGCGGCAGAGGGAGCGGCGTCGCTGATCAAGGTCATCGACCCGGCGCCAGCGCAGATTCCGTCGCCCGAGTCGGTCGAGCGCGCACTCTCGCTGCTGCAGAAAGCCGAGCGGCCGCTGATCATTCTCGGCAAGGGCGCCTCCTATATTCAGGCTGACGATGAGATTCGCGCCCTGGTCGAGAGAACTGCAATTCCTTTTCTACCGATGAGCATGGGCAAAGGCATCCTGCCGGACACGCATGAGCAGTGTGCCGGTGCAGCGCGGTCCTTGGTATTAAAGGAATCCGACGTCGTGATGTTGATCGGTGCGCGACTCAACTGGTTACTATCGCAAGGCAAGGGAAAACCTTGGGGCGGCAGGAAGCAGTTCATTCAGATCGATATAGAGCCCACGGAAATGGACTCGAACGTCGAAATCGCAGCCCCCGTGGTCGGAGATATCGGCTCGTGCGTGTCGGCCTTGCTCGAGGGCATCACCGCGGATTCGCACAAACCGTCATCGGAGTGGGCCGACGCCGTCAAAGCTAAGAAGGATTCCAACATTGCCAAAATGGCGCCGCGGCTGGCGAACGACAACCATCCGATGGACTTTCACGGCGCGCTCGGTGCCTTGCGTACCGTTATTAAGGAGCGGCCCGATGCCATCCTCGTCAACGAGGGTGCCAACACGCTCGATCTCGCGCGCGGCATCATCGACATGTACAACCCGCGAAAACGGCTCGATGTCGGAACCTGGGGTGTCATGGGTATCGGCATGGGTTTTTGCGTTGCTGCGGCCATCGAAACTGGTAAGCCCGTTCTCGCCATCGAGGGCGACAGCGCATTTGGCTTCTCGGGCATGGAAATCGAGACGATCTGTCGGTACAACCTGCCGGTCTGTATCGTCGTCTTCAACAACGGCGGCATCTATCGGGGAACGGACGTCAATGAAAAGAGTTCCGACCCGGCATGGACGACTTTCGTCGCAGATTCACGTTACGACAAGATGATGGAAGCGTTCGGCGGGGTCGGCGTGCATGCGACCACGCCAGAAGAACTGAAGAATGCCGTTGATGCGGCTATGGATTCCGGAAAACCAACCCTCGTTAACGCAGCGATCAATCCGGCTGCCGGCAGCGAGAGCGGCCGAATCGGAAACCTGAACCCGCAAAGCCAATTGCAGAAGAAATAGGTCCACGTGCGGCCCTATAAACAAACAACTAACGAAATGGGAACTTACTGACCATGAGCTCTGATAAAGCACTTTCTGGAATCCGAATCCTCGATATGACCCACGTACAGGCGGGTCCGACCTCAAGTCAACTAATGGGATTCCTCGGCGCGGACGTCATCAAGCTCGAATCTCCGATGGGCGATGCCACGCGCAAGCAGTTACAGGACGTCCCGGGCGCCGACAGCCTCTATTTCACGATGCTGAACTGCAACAAGCGCTCGATCACGGTGAATCTGAAGAACGACAAGGGCAAGGAGATCTTCACGAAGCTCGTCGAGACCTGCGATGTGATGATGGAGAACTTCGGTCCCGGCGTGTTGGATCGACTGGGATTCGGGTGGGAGAACGTCCACGAGATCAATCCGCGCATCGTCATGGCCTCCATCAAGGGTTTCGGATCCGAGGGACCCTACGCGGCCTTCAAGGCGTATGAGAATGTCGCCCAGGCCATGGGCGGCTCAATGAGCACGACGGGGCTGTTCGATGGCCCACCGGTGGTGACCGGCGCGCAGATCGGTGATTCCGGCACGGGGGTGCATTTGATGGCCGGCATACTTGCCGCGCTCATCCAGCGGGAGCGCACCGGACGCGGCCAGTACGTGGAATGCGCCATGATGGACTGCGTGATGAATCTCGCGCGCGTGAAATGGCGCGACCATCAGCGCCTCGACCACGGACCCTTGAGCGAATACTGGCACCAGGAGTTCGAGGACTTCACCCCTCGCGCCGGAAACGACTCCGGGGGCGGACAGCTCGGTAACGCCATCCCGTGCAAACCCGGTGGCCCGAACGATTATCTGTACATCGTGGTCCAGGAGCACGTCTGGAACGCCCTCGCGAATCGTGTCGGCGGCGAGGAGCTGGCCAACGATCCGCGCTTCGATAAGATCGATGCCCGGCGAGCGAATCAGGGCGAGATGTGGGATCTCTTGACGGAGTTCGCGAGCAATTACTCGAAGCGCGAGCTCATGGCGATTCTGAACGAGATCGACGTGCCTTGCGGTCCCATCATGAGTACCAAGGACCTCGCCAACGACGAGCACGTGAAGCTGCGCGAGATGTACGTGGAGCTGGATCATCCCGAGCGCGGGAAGTGGTACAACCTGGGTTGTCCCATGAAGCTCTCCGACTCGCCGGTCGAGATCACCCGATCGCCGCTACTCGGCGAGCATACCGACGAGATCCTGAGCGAAGTACTCGGCTATGAAAGCAGCGAGATAGAAGGGTTGAAAGAAGCGGGCGCCTTTTCCCGGCCGCCGCGACGCAACTAATTCGCGAGGAATCGCGACGTTAGTAACGGCCGCCAAGGCCGCGAACGACAAGGAGAACAACAGATGGCTAGCCGGCAAGATAACGTCCGCGCGGTATTGGATCGGGTGAAATCCGAGGGTCGCACCTCGTTAACGGCACCGGAGTGCAAGGCTGTGTGCGACGCCTACGGCATTCCAGTGCCCCGTGAGGGGCTCGCGCAATCCGCGGCGGAGGCCTCCGCCATCGCGGACGATATCGGCTACCCGGTGGTCATGAAGATTGTCTCGCCCGACATCCTCCACAAGACAGAGGCCGGCGGCGTGTTGATCGGCGTTGCCGACGCCGGCGCTGCGGCGGCAGGGTACGAGAGCATCGTCGGCAACGCGAAAGCATACAAGGGCGACGCACAGATCACGGGTGTGCAGATTCAGGCCATGGTGGCGAGCGAGGGCCAGGAGGTAATCGTCGGCGCCGTCACGGACCCGAGCTTCGGCAAGCTCGTGGCATTCGGGTTGGGCGGCATTCTCGTAGAGGTGCTCAAAGACATTACCTTCAGACTCGCCCCGGCCAGCACCGAAGATGCCGAGTCCATGCTGGACGGCATCCAGGCGGCCGAAGTGCTCGGCGGCGTCAGGGGGTCAGAGGCGGTCGACCGGGCGGCGCTCGCGAGCATCATCGTGAACGTGTCCGAGCTGATCAGTGATTTCCCGGAGATTCAGGAGATCGACCTCAATCCGATCCTCGCCGACGCCCGCGGTGCGACCGCAGTGGACGCGCTGATATCGGTCGACTTCTCACCGCCGAAGGAGGTCTACCGGCCGACTCAGGAAGCTATCGTCGCCGCCATGCAACGCATCATGAATCCAAGGGCGGTCGCCGTTATCGGCGCATCCGATGGTGAAGGCAAGATCGGCAACTCCGTGATGAAGAACATCATCAACGGCGGCTATCAAGGCGAGCTCTACCCGATCAATCCGAAGGCCGACGAGATTCTCGGCAAGAAAGCCTACAAGAGCGTGAAGGATGTCCCCGGCGTGATCGATATCGCGGTCTTCGCGGTCCCCGCGAAATTCTGCGTCGCGGCGATGGAAGAGGTGGGCGAAAAGGGCATACCCGGTGCGATCATGATTCCTTCCGGGTTCGCCGAGGTCGGGGAGAACGAGCTTCAGGACGAGCTCCTTGCGGCCGCGCGAAAGCACGACGTGCGTATCATGGGGCCCAACATCTACGGCTTCTACTACACGCCAGCGAATCTCTGCGCAACGTTCTGCACGCCCTACGACGTCAAGGGTAAGACGGCGCTTTCCTCCCAGAGCGGGGGCGTGGGTATGTCCATCATCGGTTTCAGCCGTTCGACGAAGATGGGCGTGTCGGCGATTGTCGGTCTGGGCAACAAATCCGATCTCGACGAGGACGATCTTCTCACCTACTTCGAGCAGGACGACAATACGGACGTGATGGCGATGCATGCGGAAGATCTCAAGGACGGCCGCAGCTTCGCCGAGGTCGCAGCACGCGTCTCGAAGAAGAAGCCCGTCG
>Ga0224508_10002046_pt1 | contig 17580 bp, 8 predicted proteins | sample SF_Jan12_sed_USG_4_FD_170157 | JGI IMG/M metagenome (GOLD analysis project Ga0224508, IMG submission 170157) | Sediment microbial communities from San Francisco Bay, California, United States - SF_Jan12_sed_USGS_21 | ecosystem: Environmental > Aquatic > Marine > Sediment | place: USA: California... | reverse complement strand
GTCGCCATCGTCGATGCTGACGCTGATCGTGGTATTCACGTCGTTATTAACATTGGGATTGAACACCAGGTTGGCGAGCGCGGTATTGACGTTCGCCACCGTGTCGGTGAGTGCCCATTCACCGGTGACGGGGTTATAGGTTGCACCGTCATTAGCGCTTAGACTGCCGGTAGCAGGGTTATTCAAGCTCAAGGAGACCTTGATGATTTCGCCGACGTCGACATCGCTGACCACGATGTCGGTGATTGCAACACTGGCATCGCCTTCGTTATAAACAGAAGTGCTGTCCAGGTTGGTGGCGGTGGGCGGATTGTTCGTCGGCGATTTTATCAGGTTTGTCATGGTGAAAAAATCGACATCGCGCGGGTCGGTCAGTCCACTGTACAAGGTAATGCGATTGGCACCATTTGATAGATCAACCCGATACAGTTCACCAGCGACGGAATCCATCCAGTAGGTCTTGTTACCCAGGGGATCGAGCGCCAGCCCGTAAGGGGAGCCGCCCACACCTAAGGACACAACACCACTGCCGTCCAGGTTGGCGCGCCAGAGTTGCCCTGTTGATGTATTGGTCCAGTAGATAGTGCCATTGATCAGATCAAGGTTGAGATCCGCCGTGTTATTGACACTGGAGGTGATCAGATTTCCCGTACCCGTTCCGGTCAAACTGGTTTCTACAATTGAATTTGAACCATCGTCAACCCAGTAAACCATGCCACCCGGGCCGTCGACCGCGACACCGGTCGGCGCATTCGGAGTAGACGAAATCACTTCCTGGGTGCTGCCATCCAGGTTGGCGCGCAACAGCGTGCCGCTGCTATCGGTCCAGTAAATCTTGCCGCCGGCCAGGTAAAGATCGATGGCGATAGGGCCACTCAGCCCGGTAACAATATCTTCGACGCCGGTGCCGTCGAGGTTGGCGCGCTGTATCTTGCCGTCACCCTCGTTGGCCCAGTACACCTTGCCGGCATCGGGATCGATCGCCACGCTGGCCGGATTGTTAAGACCCGAGATCAGCTCGGTGACGCGATTACCATCGAGGCTTGCGACCATGATACTGTCGGTACCGACGTCGCCCCAGATCAGGCCGTAATCGGTGAATTCATAGGCGCCAATATCGGTAGCCCCCATCCGGATCTGACCTCTCTGGTCTGCGACAGGTGTTCCGGTACTATTGCCCGCGTCGATCGCTGCACTTCCCGATAGCAGGGCATGGGTCTGGGTAAAACCACCGTTGTCCGCCAGCCCACCCAGCATCGGGTTACCGACCAGGTCACCTGGCCCAGCGAGCCCGGCGCTGCCATCGCTATCAAGATTATTACCCAGCGAATTGATCGTGCCGCCGGATATATTGGAACCACCGTCATTGAGTATGGAATTCTGGATATTAACCACCGACCCCGCATCCTGCTGGATGCCATTGACCAGCGGTGACGAGTTACCGTCGAAAGTTGAATTGGTGATGTTCAACGTGCCCCCGGCGATGTTGCTAATCGCACCAGCACTGATGCTGGCGTCATTTCCACTCAGCGTGATATTGCTTAGTTTGACGATACTCGGACTGCTAATCACTTCGTTATAAATCGCACCGCCACTGCCGTCGGTATGATTCGAATCAAACAGTCCCCGATCCAGCGTAACACTGCCGTGATTTGAGATGGCACCACCACCGATCACCGCGCTGTTGTTGCTAAAGAGCACATCGCTACCGTCAACAGTGCCCAACTCGTTAACGCTAATGGCACCACCATAATCGTCTGCAATATTATTGCTGAAAACCACCCGGGTTAAGAAGAGACTGGCATCATCGTTGACAAAGATACCTGCACCGAGCTTCGCCTGATTACCGCTGATGACCACATCAGTCAGTGTTGCAATATCATCCTTACCCAGATGCAGGGCACCACCGTCTGAATTTGTGGCACCACCATTGGTGATGGTGAGATCAGATATCGAGAATTGAGTCGCCTGGGAATTGGTAATAGTTTGAAACACCGTATCATTTATAACGGCGCTGTTGCCGTCAATGATGGTACTCGCAGCACCCGCGCCGCGGATTATCAGGTGATCCAGGATGTCGAGATCGCCAACATTATTGGTATTGTCATTACCAGTAATGCTCAGGGTATAGGTATCGGCACCCAGGATAATCTCATCGAGTCCGGCGAGGCCATTTGCCAGGGTTATCGCCTCGCGCAGTGAAGTCTGACCGTCAAAAGCGTCGACGATATCACCGGTAATGGTGACGGTGATCGTGGCCAGCACATTGTCCCAGGTTTGTTGCGCCGTGGTGGTGATCGCCACGCCAGTTTCAATATCGCCCGTGCTGTACTCGAACTGCCAGTCGCCACCCAGGGCAGCCGCACCGGTAAGGTCGTCACTCGCCGCGACATCGGCGCCGGTGAGTTCGGCCAGGTTGCCGATGAGTTGTTGGCCGGCAACACCGGCGGCCAGGTTACAGCCGTAAATCAGTAAATCGGCGTCTTCACCGAGCGCGGCCGACCAGCTGCCGATGCTTGCTGCATAGTCATCGAGTGTCGCCTGGCCCAGCCAGCCGCTACCCAGTTGCAGGCCCGTCTGGTCGCCATGACTCACCAGGTGTATTGCGTCGACTGCATCGAAGCCACCGAGTATTTCGCTGATCTGCTCGATGCCGTCGCGGTCGGACTGGAGGATGAATATCTGGTAATCGGTGTCGGGCGAGTCGATATTTAGCCCGCTGAGAAGTTGCTGGTAATCCGGCGTGTCGGCATCGACGAAGATGATTTCCTGGCGGGTTTCCACGCCGGATTCGGCGCTGTCGAGCAGACTGCGGAGGGTGTCGAGCGAGTCTGCCGGTTGGTTGGTCGATTCCTCGGCGTCGAAGGCCGCGCGCAAGGCATCGAACTGCAAAGTCCGCTCGGCGTCGGTCGGCGTAAGACTGTCGGTGCTGGATTCGTCCTGCGTATAAAGATCCACCAGGTAGCCGGCACTCGCGCTGACGTTCATGCCGGCAGCGGCGCTGTCGTTATCGGCGAAGGGATCGGATGCAACCAGCCCGCCAAGCGCGTCCGCCGAGAACAGGATCCTGGGTTCCATGCGCTCGAAAAAAACGCAGGCCGTGTCCGTATCCGATGGAGCGCCGCGGCGAAGTTTAGATTTCAATTTCATCCCGGTTTGCGCTCTTCGACAAAGCCCGCTTTCGACGAGGTCAGCACGGCGATAACCAGGCGCCGTTCGACAGCCGTCGAAAGCGGGCGGCGCAGGGGCGAGCGCGAAGCAGCCCGGTCGGGCCAGGTTGAACTGATTTGATTAACGCGAGCGGAAGCCATGCTAGCCACCGGCTTAATCGTATCTTTCGACGGTAAAAGTCGTGAAACCAAGCTGGTCGAGACCTTGTTGCCGATTTGTCGCGTTGGCCCGGGTGCTGAATACGCCCAGCGAAATGAATCCCTTGTTGGCGCCATTGTTAAACACCAGGAAATCGCTGACGCCGGCGGCGTTGAGCCGGCCGACAAGATCCTGAGTTCCATCCCTGGTCGCCGGCTGTTCGATCAGCACCATGTAGCTGCTTGGCGTTTTCGCGGATAACGCGGATTGAATGATTGTTTCCCGCTCAGGCGCTGCTGCAATTTCCGGCTCTGCGTCGGCTTGCAGCTCGACGACTGCCGCGGTTGTATCGCTAGCGGGCGTCAGGGTTATGTTTTCGTCGTCTGAGGTCGCCGACGCCAGGCTCGGTTGCTGCTTCGCGCTGACGCTGGATACGATGGCAAGGCTGGCCTGCTGCTCGGCCGGCTCGGCCGCTCGCGCGATGAGGTTTTCCGGGTTTTTTTCGGCGGCCCGATCGGCAGTTTCTGCCGCGGCCGGCGCACTCGCCATTTCGAGAAATTTCACCACGCATTTGAGGCCCGCCGGAATCCGGTTCTCGGGATTGGGCATCCTCAGCTTGACGCCGAAGGTATTACTGGCGGTATCGCCGATGCGGTCGACGGCCATCACCTCGGCCTGCAGCTTGTTCTTGAACAGGACCTCGGGCAGTATCTCGGCCTGCATGCCGGCCTGGATCGCGCCGAAGTTTTCCATCGGCACGATGGCCTCGATCACCAGCGGGTCGAGTTGCGCCAGGCGCAGAATTGCCTGTTCCTCGACATATTCTCCGCGGTACTTGAAGGTATCCAGCACGAAACCATCGAAGGGCGCCGGAATCGATTTCTGCCGCAGTTGTTCCTCGGCTTTACGCAGTTCGAGATTGCGGATATCGGCGAGTTCTTTGGCCTGCCTGAGTTTCCATTTGGAAAGCTGCACTTCGCGTTCGATCTGGTCGGCATTTTCGAGGGAAATGTTCTGTTCTTCGAGCAGGCTGTCGACGCGTTTCTTGCGCAGCTGGTCGAAATTGATATTGACCCTGCCGAGCCCGATTTCCGACTGGATGCCGGCACGATACCTGGCCAGCTCGACATTGGCGCGTTCGACGCTCGCCTCCAGCTGCGCAACTACCTGGCCGGCGGCTACCTGCTGGCTGCGTTCGACGAAGAGTTTTTCGATGACACCGGCGACGGGACTGGCGATATCGACCACGCGGTAAGGATTGATAACGCAATCCACCGCCGGCATCGCGCTGTATTCGGTTTTCGCGGCATTCGCCGACAGCTGCTGACTCAAGGCATAAATGCCGATCAATAATAAAGACTTTGTGATCACGGTATTCATAACATTTACTGGTCTTGCTAAAGCAAACCTCGCAAAAAAACTGTTAAAAGATCAAATCGGGTCAAATCTCAAAAGAATCTTCCAAATCCGATCTTCATCTTCACATCGCTATACAAAAGGCGCCTGCAGCATGACCTGGTCGAGTTTGCGCAGCAGCCTGTTGCCCAACGATTCGCTTTGATGAACAAAGCGCACGTAAATCCGTTGCCCCAGGTAATTCCCCGACATCCGCAGGGGTAAGGCTATTTCCACCAGGAATATGTTCGACAGCAACTGCATGCCGCTGGCATCCCTGGTATCCACAACCACCTGGCCGGCGGAACCGAGCATTCGGTTTGGTAAGCGATCGGTACCCTGCGGCAGCTCGCGCAGGAACGCCGCCTTCAAAGTCTCTGCTGGTCGGCTGCTCATTCTCACTTCTATCGCTTGCATATCTCGCCTGACCGTATCTATATCGAGTTGCGGGATGACGACCAGCGCGCTGGCCTGGCCCGGACCGGCAACGTAACCTATGACGTCACCCCGGCTTACATATCTGCCTGGCAAATCATTCTCCATCGGCAATGACAGCAATCCATCGGTTGCACTGACGACCTTGAGGCTTTCCAGTTGCTCCTGTACATCTCTGATATCGGCCTCGAGCGCCGAAACTTTAACTTTGAGGATGTCAGCCTCGGACCGATCCTGAAGAAAAACCTGCTGTTGCCTGGCGCGCGTTTCCTCGAGGCGCGCCAGCAACCCGTCGCGTTTTGCTTCCAGGTCCAGGTTTTCCAGCTGCAAGATCACCTCCCCGCGCGCGACCGGGGCGCCATCCGACGTCTGGACGCGGGTTACGATGCCGTCGGCACCGGCGCGAATTAAGGCGTTTTCGGGCAGGCTGACGACGCCCTCGGAGTAAGTGCTGTGCCCGACTGGAATGGTCAGTCCGGCCAGGATCAAAGCCGAGACCAGCGACAGGACTGCCAGCAGGCGAGGCATCCGGTTTGCGATTAAAACCAGCGGGATCAGGCGCGAGAAGCTTCGCGCCAGGGGGTAAACAATCTGGCCGATCACTGCCCACAAGGCGAGTAATGCACCAATAATTAAAAATTTACCCGCCGCCCACAGCGCGATAACAAGGGTGATCAGGACGCGGTATATGCGCGAAAGGATACCGTAGGTTACCAGCCACTTTACCTCGCCCGCGCCGGTCACCGGGGAACGTATACCCGGCAGGCCGAGAACATGGTGTTTGAACAGGTAGGCAAGGTATTGATCGGAACGGGTTCCGAGGTTCGGAATTTCGATCAATTCGCCGAGCAGGTAATAGCCGTCGAAGCGTAGCAGCGGGTTTGCGTTGAACAGCAGCGTCGATACGCCGCCAATTACGACGATATCGAAAGCCAGGTCGTGCAGCAGGCCGTGTTCCGTGTTCGCCCACACCAGCAAAGCCAGCGAAGCCAGCAACACTTCGACCATGATACCAGCGGCGCACACAGTGATGCGCTGCTGCTTCGAAGCGAAGCGATGCGCCGCGGAACTGTCGACATAGGGTACCGGGAAGAAAACCAGCAGCATGATTCCCATTTCATGCACCGGGCCGCCCCAGCGCCGGGTCGCGCAGGCATGCCCGAATTCATGCAGGCCCTTGACCAGGGGATACAGCAGCCAGTACCACAGCAGGTTCTGTGGATCCGAAAACCTGGCCGCACTGTGGTCGGCGAGCGCCTGCCAGTTCAGCAAGGCGGTTGCCAATCCCAGCACAACCATTACAGTCCAGATAGTCAGGGTGGCAGGACTGAATAACGGCCGGTATAAAGCCGCGGTTTTCTGCAGCAGGCGGTCGGGATCAAACAGGGGGAACTTGATGGCAAAAGGACTGAGCCAGCGATTCGGGTTTGGTTTCGGCGCTGCCTGGCTGCTGTTGTCATTGGCGGCGGCATCGTCCTGCAGTAGCCCGGCGGATTTCAGGTTTGCCACTAACATCACGATATCCTGCTGTTGCAGACTCGAGGCCAGCGATTGACGGGTTTCATCCAGTGCCTGCTGCACGCTGGTCGAGCCATCCAGTAACTCGAGGAAATGCCCGGCATCGTTGCTGCAGCGAAAATAACTTTCATTTTGCTCATCGGCGATGATCAGCCACGGCTGGCCGCGATAATGGTGCTGGTAAAACTGCACTGCAGGACGGGGACGAAGCTTCAAGCCGGCAATGCTTTGCCAGGCTTCCTCGACCTGCGCCAGTTCAGCTTCCGAACTCAGGGCAGCCATCGCCAGGCCCACAGCCGCATCAGGTCGAACAGTTCGTGCAGGTAAATCCATATCAGGCTGCGCCGATCGACATCGATTTTGGCGATGCCCTCCATGCCTGGTCTCAATGCCGCGTGATGCTCGACCAATCGCGCTTCGACACGATAAGCGATTCCGTCGGCCTCTTGCTGGAACACGGGGGAAACCCTGTGTACGACAAACGGCAGTGCTGTGTCGGGCAGCGCCTTCAGCGTCAAGCCTCCGCTCAGGCCTTCGTCGACATCCGCCACCTGCTTCTCATCGACCAGGATGATCAGGCGGTATTCATCGAGCGGGGCGACTTCGAACAGGACGTCGCCTGTAGCCACCGGCGCGCCCAGCGAGCGGCTCAGGTCGCCTGAAATAATGACGCCGTCAAGCGTCGACACCAGTGCCGCGCGTTCGATTTTCTTCTCGACCAGTTCGAGTTGAGCTTCGGCCTGGCTTACCTGTGACTTGAAGATGTGTGCCTGGGTTTGATCGCGCGTCGACAGCGCCTTGCGGTACTGGCGCGTGTACTCGTTCTTTTCGGCGGCATGGCGCTGTTTCTGCAACAGCAATTCCTCGGTATCGAGGGCCGCAATCACCTCGCCTGCCGCAACGGTTTCGCCGGCGCGAGCATGGGCGGCCGCGATATAACCGTCGAAAGGGGCCACGATGGCGCGCTGGATTTTACCTTCGAGATTGGCGGAGGCCGTCACTCGATAATTACCGCTGGTGAACGTCATGACGCCCAGTAACAGCGCCATCCCGAGGGCAACCAGGCGTGATCGGCCGCTGTGAACTAGCCCGCCAGTCCTGTCCTGCGCTGATTCTTCAGGCGGCGGAGTTGCCGGCTGTTGCCGGTCGAAAAGCAGCCCCAGCCAGTTTTCGCCCCAGTGCAGAATCTGCATCACAACCGATTGCTGCGACGGCTTTATGTTGGCCAGAACCGCGAGCGTGCCGTTGAAATTGTCTATTCGGGTCAAAGGTAAGGCGATGATCATATCGGTCGCCGAGTCATTGCGCTGGTCAGACGACAGCGTCGTGGTCACGCTTTTATTCTGAGCGGCGGCCAGGCTGGCGGTCGAGATCAGGTCGTCATGCGGCTCGATATCGGCTGGCCAGCGAATCATCGAATCGGTCTGCTCGCAGGAATCGGTTAGCAAAACCGCCTGGCCAAAGCCGGGCAGCATCTGGCATAGCAGTTTCAACCAGGTCTGTAAATCCGTTGATTTATAATTCGCCATGTGCCTGCAACAACGACGGTTTTTTCAGTTGGAAACAAATCATGAGCTGATGATCAATTGGTGGTGATCGGGCCTCTGCCTGTTATTCGGAGCACGGTTGGCTGTGCGTAATCCGCTTGAAAGTTCAGATCGGGCGAAATCTCGCCAGGCCTGGATGCCAAATTCATCGGCAGATTGCGCCGAAAGCTGAGCCGGGGATGGCCTGGGGCAGTCTGCAGGCGCAGGGAAATACCGATTTACTGAGGCCGATCGGCCCGCCCGCATGGTCCACAAGCTTTCAATTTCGCTGGGCGCAGTCCAGCTGGTGTTGCAGGCCAACGTCACCAGCCGGTGTATCGAAGTTTAAGCAGGAATAGATTTTTATATTGAACGGCTGTTTTCACTGCTTGATAGAATGCTGCAACCTTATGCATCCGCTGCGCGAATCGGTAGAATACGGGCTGCGATGGATGCGGTTATAAAGCCGTTTACCCCGTCCCGCCTTATAACCCGGCAAAAGATTGAGGAGTGGCTTTTCAATGGCGATTCAAACGACCTGCATCGGTGCTTATCCCAAGCCCGATTTCGTAAAACTACCGGACTGGTTTAACCATCCGGATGGCCCGGATACGGCGGATCCGACTGCGCTGTGGGAAAATGCGATGGCCGACCTCGGGCCCGATGCCGAGGATATCATCGCCCGCGGCGTGGCGCAGGCGATCGCCGACCAGATCGAATGCGGCATCGATATTCCGACCGATGGCGAAATCTCGCGCGAAAATTATATTCACTACCATTGCCGGCACCTTCTCGGTTTCGATTTCGTTCATTTGACGCGTAAGGAAGTGCGCGGCGGCACTTACGAGGCCGCGTTGCCGACCATCAATGGCCCAGTATCGATACGCGACCAGTTCCTGGTCGACGACTGGAAGCGCGCACAGGCCAATTGCAAGCGCGCGGTCAAGATCACGATGCCGGGACCGATGACGATTTCCGATACCAATCACGACGATTATTATCACGATCCGAAGCGGCTCGGCGCCGACATCGCGAACGCGTTAAACGTCGAAGTGCTGGCGCTGGCGAACGCCGGCTGCGTTCATATTCAAATCGACGAACCGCTGTTCGCGCGCAAGCCCGGCGCGGCGCTCGACTATGGTTTCGAGAATCTCGAGCGCGCGTTCCACGGTTGTCCTCAAGGCGTGCAGCGTACCGTGCACATGTGTTGCGGTTATCCCGACAAGCTCGACCGCGACGATTACCCGAAGGCGGATCCGGATTCCTACCTGCAGATCGCCGATGCCATCGAGTATTCCAGCATCGACGCGGTGTCGTTCGAGGATGCGCACCGCCACAACGACCTGTCGCTGCTGGAACGCCTGCCGACGACAAAGGTGATTTTCGGCGTGGTCGCGATTGCGAAAAGCGACATCGAGCCGGTCGACGACATCCGTGAACGCCTGGGTCAGGCGCTGCAGCACATAGACGCGCATCGCCTGATCGCCGCGCCCGACTGCGGTCTAGGCCTGCTTGGGCGCGAACGCGCTATGGCTAAACTCAAAAACATGTGCGCGGCGGCGCAATCCTTGTAGAACGGGCTTTCCCAGGTCCCTTCGAGGGGGTCAGAGCAAAAATATCGGTACCGTCGAATCGATAGCTAAAACCTGGGAGATATTGTTGATCTGACCCCGATCTTCTCACAAAGCTACATTTGTCATACCGCGGCTCGACCGCGGTATCCAGGAATAAATTGGATCCTGTTCAAACTGGATCCCGCGGTCGGACCCCGGTTTCGCCGAAACTTTCCTGCCTGGCTACCCACAGTACCGAAACCGGGCTCTGACCCCTTCGGAGCGACCGGCCTCTCCCCTTCGAAGCGACCCCAAATCCTCGTTCCGGGCGAAATCCCGTCGATCCGGTCACAAATCGCTAATCGCGCGATTGTATAAAGATAATACTCAACTAATCTCGATACTTACCGATATCTAACGATAAGGCTGTGAATGCGTCTTCGCAGTCCTCGGAATGCACAGGTTTTCGATAGAAACTAGCTATAAAAAACAGATTTAATACATGAAGACAAACCAGAGATTCGGACTGATCATGATTATCTCCACCCTGATGGTGATGACGTTGACGGTTTATATTTTGTTCGATTACCAGCGCGAAGATCGTGAAAATCTGGCGCGAGCGCAGGGTCTCGACCTGGTGCGCCTGCTCGGCGGCATGTCCTGGTCCGAACTGATTCCCGAACCGGGCCGCCAGGGATTTCTTGAAGTGCTCAAGCGCGGCCACAGCAACCCGGATTTTGCCTATGGCGCGATCGTCGATACCGAAGGCAAGGTGCTAACCGAAGCCACCCGCTCGGGCATCATCGTTCCGTTCGTCGAAATTGCCGCGGAACCCACCAGCTGGCTCGGGCAACATGTCGTTGACGCCAGTAATGGCGACAAACGATTTATCGAATCCCATGCCCCGATCATCGTTGATGGTGTACTCCACGGATTCGTCCGGCTCGGATATTTCCAGCCGCAACTCTCCCTGAGTATTAGCCAGATGCCGTTCCTGGCGACACTGATGCTGCCGATATTTATGCTGGTGCCTCTGTTTTACTTTCTACTGCGCCAGGAAATCAAGCCGCTGAAACAGATCAGCGAGCGCTTCGATCACCTCGCCGACAAGGCCGGTCTCAATCATGTCGAACTGCAGCCGAGCAGCGCGCTTTCCGATTTCATGGAGCAGTTCAGCAGTTATATAGAGGCCACGCAAACGAGGATCGAGGTCCTCAACCAGGAGCAGGAAAATTTGCAGATGTCGAGCAAGCTGCTGACCTACAAGAACAACCGCATCGACAGCATTCTGCAGAATTTTCCGGATGCCATCGTCGTCTTCGACGAGGCCGGTGAAGTCAGTTACGCCAACGGAAAGGTCGGCCGACTGCTGGGCGTCGAGCACGAGGAAATTGTCGGCAAGAAACCGCGCGAATGGTGCAAGGATCCGAATATCGTGCCCTTGCTGATTTTCGGCGACGTCAAGTCGAGCATGCAGGCCAACCAGGACACGGTGCAGGTCAGGTTCGACGATCACAGTGAAAAATCGCTGCAGTTCAACGTTTACCCGCTATTCGTGCCCAACGACGAATCGCGTATCCTGGGCCGGCTGGTCGTGGTGCGCGATGTTTCCGAGACCCATTTGATGCGCCAGCGGCAGAATGAGTTCGTGTCCCATATTTCGCACGAGTTGAAAACCCCGCTCAACGTGATGGCGATGTACAGCGAATCGCTGCTGACCGAGGGCGCCGACGACGAACAGTACCGGATCGAGGCAGTCAACGTCATCCATGACGAAGTCGAACGCCTGTCGACCCTGATCAACAACCTGCTGGCGATCAACCAGTACGAACTCGGCGGCGTGGTCGCGCAGCGCAAGCACGTGCGCATGCACGAATTTCTCGAAGACGCCTTCGAAAACGTCACCAGGGCGCGCGCCGAAAAGGGACTCGAGTTCGACCTCGACATCCCGCGTGAAATGAGCATGGTTTACATCGACAAGGACCTGTTTCGCATCGCCATCAACAACCTGTTGACCAACGCCATCAAGTACAGCAAATCCGGCGGCAAGGTAAGCATGAGCGCGTCCGAGGATGAAGATAGTATCGAGATCAACGTCTCCGACGACGGTTTCGGTATCGCCGAAGAAGATCAAAAGCAGATTTTTAATAAATTTTTCCGCTCCACGGACGATAACATCAGGCAACAGGCCGGACATGGACTGGGCCTGTCGCTGGCGCGACAGATCGTAATGATGCACCACGGCGATCTGAGCTTTAGCAGCGAACTGGGTAAGGGCAGCCGATTTACGATCCGGCTGGAAAAGGTTTCGACACAGATTATGGATGTGGCTGCTTCATGAAAAAAATACTGATTGCCGACGATGAACCCCATGTGCTCCGGGTTCTGAAGATGTCCCTGGAAAAAGAGGATTACGAGGTCGACGTTTGCGCAAACGGCATGGAAGCGCTTGCCCGCATCGAGAAACAGGCGCCCGATATCCTGATCACCGATATCCAGATGCCTTTAATGACCGGCGAGGAGCTCTGCCGGCATATCGAGGAATACATGCCTGACCGAAGCTTCCTGATTTTCGTGCTGACCTCACGCACCGAGATCGAACATCGCGAATGGTCGCGAAATATTCATAACCTGTTGTTCCTGGAAAAACCGGTCAGTATCCGCAACCTGGTGGAAAAGCTCGACGGTTACTTTGCCGATAGCACCGATAGCTGGAGGGTGGTGTGATGAGCGGGCCCGGAAGCAATGTTCACTTTGATAACTTCCTCACCCTGATCAAGGATTATTGCCCCCGCGTCAGGGGCTTGCTGGTATTCGACAGCGAGCTCGATTTCGTCTGGCAGGATGATTCCGTTCGCCTCGATGCGAAACGGGTTCAGCCGCTTTTGCAGGTGCTGAAAGACGGCGATACCGATGACGAAATCATCGATGTCGACGGCGCCGGCTTTGCCGAGCTGGTCAAGCTGAAAAACGAGCATGGGGAAATGGGGCTGGCGCTATGCCTGAGTCTCGAACCGGGTCAGGACGCGGTGCCCGAGCCGGTAGCGCAACAGAAAGCATTTGGCCTGCTCGGCGAGTTGCTGCTCGCCGACTACCAGCAAAGCCTCGCGCTCGCCAGCAAGGAAGACGAGCTCAATTTCATGACCGACGAACTGACGCGGCGCTACGAGGAACTGAACCTGATCTACAAGGCCGAAGACCAGGCAATGAACATTTACCACGGGCGCGAACTGTTGCGGCAGCTGGTGATGAATACCTCGCGTTTTCTGAATGTCGATATCATTTACCTGTATATCGGCGGCAAGAATATCGCGATGCACAAGTTTCGCGGCGACAATCCGGTGTTCCAGTCGGACAGCCTGTTCAATACGCTGCGCGAATCGATTCAGCCACTGCTCGAGGTCGATAAAACCGCGCTCGTCATCAACCATATAGAAGACGCCATTCATCTCGGTATCGAGAACGACATGCCGTTCAAGGTCGTGGCCAGCCCGGTGGTCAATATCGAAAACGAAGTGATCGGGTTGCTCGCCATTGCCAGCCAGAATTTCGCGGTCGACTTCTCCAACAGCGACCGCAACCTGCTCGACGTGATGTCGAAAAAGGCGTCCAAGATTGCGCAGTCGCATTTCGATCCATTGACCGGGCTGGAAAACAGCAACAGTTTCGAACTGATTCTGAAAGACCTGATGAAGCAGTCATGGGGCCTTGACGTGCAGCATGCGATTGCCAATATCGATATCGACCGCATGGCCGTGATCAACGATATCAGCGGACGCGATGCGGGTGACCTGCTGATAAAACGGGTCGGAAAAACGCTCGCCGGCATGGTGCGCTCGCGTGACGTGGTCGCGCGCCTCGGCAGCGACAAGTTCGGCATCCTGCTGGAAAACTGCGACCTGCCCACCGCCAGATCCGTGATGAAGAAGATTGCGCATGCCGTGTCGGCCATCGACCTGGAATGGGAAGGCGAGTCGCACGAAGTCAGCCTCAGCATCGGTATCGCGCCGGTCAATGCCCAGGCGCAGTCGGTCGCCAGCCTGCTGAACGCGGCCGAAACCGCGCGTAACGTCGGCAAGGAACGCGGGCGCAACTCTATCCACGTACTCGACCTCGAAGATTCCGACCTGCTGCAGCGCAAGGAGCAGATCCGCTGGGTTGGGCGCATCCAGTCGGCATTGCGCGACGACAAGTTCATGCTTTATGCGCAGCTGATTCAGCCACTCAAGCCCGCTACCGCCAAACCGCACTACGAAATCCTGGTGCGCATGAAGGATGATGACGGCTCACCGATCGCGCCGGGAAAATTTCTACCGGCGGCGGAAAGTTTTTACCTGATGTCGAACATCGATCACTGGGTGATCAACCAGGCTTTCAGCGAACTGGCGCATTTCAACCGTCAAACAAAACAGGGTTGCCAGATATCGATCAATCTCTCCGGTCAGTCGATTAACGATCCGACCGGGCTTGCGGCGTTCATTGAAAACAAGCTCGAACAATACGGCCTCGACGCCAGCGATATCTGCTTTGAAATAACGGAGTCGGCCGCGATCGCCAATATCGATGATGCGGCTTCGTTCATCAAGCAGTTGCATGCGCTGGGTTGCGAATTCTCGCTCGACGACTTCGGCACCGGCCTCAGTTCCTTTGCTTACCTGAAGAACCTGAAGGTCGATTATCTCAAGATCGACGGCGGCTTCGTGCGTGATATTTTGAAAGACGCTGTCAGCGAGAGCATGGTCGGAGCGATCAACCAGGTTGGACAGGCGATGCAGTTGAAAACGGTCGCTGAATTTGTCGAAAACGATGCGATCAGGCAAAAGCTGACCAATATAGGCGTCGATTTTGGCCAGGGTTACGCTATCGACAAGCCCTCGCCATTCAGCGAAATTCACCTGGACCAGGCCAGGACCGCCTAGCGCGTCGCGCTCCGCCGCAGCCGATTCCTGAGCCCATCGTGTCCGAAGCCAACGTAATCAGTATCGAAGATGGCCTGACCCCGGCCGAGGTCAGCAAGAACCGCGTCGGTTCGATGACGCATCTGTTCCCGCGCGGTAATTTAACCGAGCCGGAAGCGCACAATGCCCTGGAAAAAGCGGTCGAGGAGGCCATCGCAGAGCAGGAACTTCAGCTTATCATCGACATGGTCAGCGTCGCGCTGATCAACAGCAAGGGGCTAGAAACCCTGTTCGATCTGCGTCAGCGCCTGGCCAAGAACGGCGGCTGGCTCAAGGTCACCAACGCCAAGCCGCTGATACGCGATATCTTCCGCATTACCGGGCTCGACCAGGTGATCGATATCGTCAACAGTTTCAATATCGACAAGCGCGAGGTCGAAAAGCCGGCGCCGAAGGCGCCCGAATCGATCCGCATGGGCGATTTGCTGGTCGGCAAGGGATTGATCTCCCCGGAAAAGGTGGAGGAGGCGATCGCGCTTCAGAAAAAGAGCGGCAAGCGCCTCGGCCAGATTATCGTCAGCAAGGGATGGGTTGGCGAAGACGTGTTCCTGGCCACGCTCGGCGAGCAGCTCGCTATCCCCTATATAGTCATGCGCCAGGGGCTGGTCGATCACGATGTATTCGATCTGCTCGATCTCGAGGTATCGCAACGGCTCAAGGTGGTGCCGATGTTCCTGGTGCACGGCGAACTGGCGCTGGCGACCTCGGATCCGCAGGCTATCGTCAGTTTCCGCGAAATCGAGGAAACATTGCACTGCAAGATTCGCCCGGTGCTGGTGCGCAAGAGTGATATTGTCAAGACCCTGTCGGATGCAGGTTCGGACAGTATCTACGGTGCCGAAATGATCGAGGATCTTGACGAGGATTTCGAGTTCATCGACAACGCCTTGCCGGACGATTACACCGGTATCGACGAGATGGCCGCGGAAAGCCCGGTCATCAACATGGTCAATTCGATCATCCAGCGCGCGGTGCACGACAAGGTCAGCGATATTCACATCGAGCCGTCGCAAAAGAAATGCCGCGTGCGTTTCCGCATCGATGGCCTGCTGTATGAAGTCATGACGCCGCGCATGGAGCTGCATCCGGCGCTGATATCACGCCTCAAGGTGATGGCCAACCTCGACATCGCCGAGCGCCGCATGCCGCAGGATGGCCGCATCCAGGTACATACCCAGGGACGTTCGGTGGATCTGCGTTTCAGTTCCCTGCCCGGCATGCATGGCGAAAAGGTCGTGCTGCGGGTGCTCGACAAGAACCAGTCCATTCTCGATGTCGACAAGCTCGGCATGCAGGTCGACAACGTCAAGGCCTACAAGCGCCTGCTCGATCGTAGCTATGGCCTGATTCTGGTCACCGGTCCCACCGGTAGCGGTAAAACCACCAGCCTCTATTCGGCGATCAATTACCTCAACAGTCTGGAAAAAAACATCGTCACCATCGAGGATCCGGTCGAGTACCAGCTTGATATCGTCAACCAGAACCCGGTGCGCGAAAATATCGGCCTGACCTTCGCCAAGATGCTTAAACACGTGCTGCGCCAGGATCCGGACGTGGTCATGGTGGGCGAGATCCGCGAACGCGAAACCGCCGAAATCGCGGTGCAGGCGGCGCTCACCGGCCACCTGGTACTGTCCACCCTGCACACCAACGACAGCATCGGCGCGGTCACGCGCATGATCGACATGGGCGTCGAGCCCTACCTGCTGTCGTCGGCGTTGATCGGCGTGGTCGCGCAGCGGCTGGTACGCTCGATCTGCCCGAACTGCAAGACCGAGTATCTCGCCAGCCCCGAGATCATCGAGCAGTACGGTTGGCAGGACCAGGGCAAGGTGCGCCTGTCGAAGGGCCGCGGCTGCGCCGAATGTTACGACGCCGGCTACCGCGGGCGCATGGGTATCCATGAAATCATCGAAACCGATCCCGAACTGCAGCGCCTGATCATCGCCAACGCGTCGCGTGACGAACTCACCGACTATCTCGGCAGTCATGACGTCAGGCTGTTGTTCGACGACGGTATCGATCGCGTGCGCGAGGGCAGGACAACGATCGAGGAAATCTGGCGCGTGGTCAACAGCTAGGAAACAGAGCATGCCGAACAACCGCACATTCCGTCATTGCGATACACCCGCGTCATTGCGACACCCTAAAGGGCATAAAGGCCCGCAGGGCCGTAGCAATCTCCCTGACGCCCCGAGGTCCCGACGAGATTGCTTCGCTGCGCTCGCAATGACCCTGAATCACCGTCATTGCGAGCGAAGCGAAGCAATCTCCCAATTACGGCAAGATTGCTTCGCTGCAGCCAGGGCATTCGCTCCGCTCATGGGCTGGGCCCGGCTCGCAATGACCCTGAATCACCGTCATTGCGAGCGAAGCGAAGCAATCTCCCAATTACGGCAAGATTGCTTCGCTCTGCTCGCAATGACTCCTGATAAGGGAGGTCTTCGGTACAAGGGCATGGAGCTTCGAGATGGCGATTAACACCAAAACACAGGCAGTGGAGGCAACCGCGTCGACGTCGATATCGATACCGAAGATGCAATTCGGGAAAGGCGTTAGCGACAGCGACCGCAAGTTTTTCACCGAGCAAATGGCGCTGCTGCTTGAAACCGGCACCCCGTTACAGCAAAGCCTGCAGGCGCTCAGGAAACAGCTCGACAACCCGGCCATGATCGAACTCGTCGACCAGCTGATCGAGGATATCGGCCAGGGCCTGCAGTTCTCGGTGGCGCTATCCAAACATCCGACGGTATTTTCGAGCACCTACACCAATCTCGTCGCCGCCAGTGAAGAGGGCGGCTTCATGCACGAGGTGCTGCAGCAACTGCTGGCGCTCGACGAAAAACGCGAAGAGCTGAAAAAGACCATGGTATCGGCGCTGTCCTA
>Ga0224508_10002045_pt1 | contig 17580 bp, 17 predicted proteins | sample SF_Jan12_sed_USG_4_FD_170157 | JGI IMG/M metagenome (GOLD analysis project Ga0224508, IMG submission 170157) | Sediment microbial communities from San Francisco Bay, California, United States - SF_Jan12_sed_USGS_21 | ecosystem: Environmental > Aquatic > Marine > Sediment | place: USA... | reverse complement strand
CTTGCCCTGCTCGACGAGCTGCGCGAGTGCACCGACACTCTCTTCGACTGGTACCTTGGGGTCGATGCGGTGCAGGTAATAGAGATCGATGACATCGGTGTTCAGTCTTCTAAGGCTGTCCTCGCAGGTTTGCATAAGAATTTCGGGACGGCCGTCCATCACTGTTTTACCGTCCTGGGTACGTGAAAAGCCACACTTGCTCGCGAGCACGTACTCGTTGCGCCTGGCGGCGAGGTACTTGCCGATCAGGCTCTCGTTATGGCCGAGGCCGTACAGCGAGGCCGTATCAAGAAATGTGTAGCCGTGATTGAGCGCGGCATTGAACAGCTTGCCCGATTCATCATCATCGGGCCGCGGGCCGTAGCCCATCGACACATTCATGCAGCCGAAGCCGATGGCGGAAACAGAAAAGGGGCCGATTTGTCTTTGTTGCATGCTTGATCCGGAAAGTTAAAGCAGCGCTATGATAACCAAAGATTGATCCGGGTTCGATCAGTCTGGACTGGCACCCGGGAGCTGGTCGCGGCTGAAAGTGCAAACCCGTACGTGATTATCACGACCACGAACCTCGACTTGCCGCACGTTGTCGGCCGGAAAGTCGATGGACTCGGTTTCCAGGGTCGACACCGAGACGATCAAATCGCAACCGATCTCCTTGGTTTGCGATTCGAGCCGCGCGGCAATGTTGACATTGTCGCCCACCGCGGTCAGCAGCGGGGTTTTCGGCGGTCCCATGGTGCCGACGATCGCATCGCCGCCGTGAATGCCGATGCCCATCTGTATGCTTTCGCCGAATTCGCGTTTTAACTGTTCATTCAATTTATCGATACGGCGAAACATTTCGCGAGCCCCGGCGAGCGCGTCCTGGCACGCGCGCGTCTTGCGCTCCGGCACAAGTCCGTACAGAGCCATCAGGCCGTCACCGGCGAATTGCGCATAATGGCCGTGTGAATCTGCCAACGCGCTGGAAAGCTCGGTAAAAAAACGATTCAGGATAAACACCACATCGTAAGCCAGCACCCGTTCACCGAGGTTGGTCGAACCGCGCATATCGACGAACATCGCAACTACGTATTCTTCGTGACCTTCCACACCTCCGCTATGCAGGGTCGTGCTGAGGGGTAGGTTCGCCATCACTAATGGCGTAATGGCGAGATCCGATTTCGGATGCAGCTGGCAGGCGAGCCGAATCTCCTTGCCGGCCTTGATGCGCGCCAGCGCCTTTGCTTCGAGATCATTGGGTGGGTCCAGCTCCGGCAATCCACTGCCGACGTGAACTCGACAGGTGGTGCAGCGAGCGCGCCCGCCACAAACGGCCGCATGCGGGATACGGGCATTGCGCAACGCCTCGAGCAGCGAAACACCGTTCAATGCCCTGATCCTGGCGCCATCGCTGTGGGTGATGCTGTAAGTGCCCTGGCGCGCCTGGTACCAGAGTCTGATTTGACGCGCAACCAGGGTCAGGATCAGCAGCACCGCCATGACGATCCAGGACTGGCTTTCCAGGCCTTGCAGGAACTCGACATCACGCCGACTCATGGCATTGTTTGCGGCATAGATCTGGTCGAGACGCTGTTGGTCGTCCAACCAGCTACTCGCTTGTTGTAGCATGCGAAAAACGCCAACGTAAGCGAGTGTCGGAATCAAAACCACCAGCGTATAGGCATAGGGTACGACACGAGGATATCCTTTACGGATGCGCAGCCAGAAATGCAAACCTATGACCATGTGAATCCAGATCACGGTAATCAACAGCACTAGTTTGGCCAGAACCACGGGCTTCAGTAATAGAGAAGTGGCAACGTAGTAATAATTGGGGTCAATGTCACCGAGCAGATCGTAACCGCGATTACTGATGGCATGCCCGACCACCAGCGGCAGGATCAACAGGCCCAACAGTAATTGCAGAGATTGCCATAACGACATGCGCAGGCTCGAACGCCGGTAAATCGAACGCAATGCAATGATCGCGTGAAACAGCAGCGAGCCATATAGCAGGACCTGCCCCGGAAGGTTTTGAAATAAGGCGCCCACCGTTTTGCGATAGGCTTCTGCCGCCTCGATCGAAACGATGCCAAAACTGTGGTTGACCAGGTGCTGCACGACGTATAATGCGAGGATGAGCCCGGTGCCGAGGCGCAGCTGGGATTCGAGGTTCTTCATGACCCGGAATTAAATCAGAAAACGAGGGTCCGAGGTATCACAACCGATAAAACCGAAAGGAGAGAACAAGTAATGAAACAGCTACTCGTGACGTTGATAATATTGGCTTTGGGGGCAAGTTCAGCATTCGCGCAGGACGTCAAGCGTGAAATCACACGTGTAACGGGAGACGTATACCGCTTTCAAAACAAATTTCATGTGAACATGTTTGTCGTAACCGGCGAGGGTGTAGTAGTAACCGATCCGATCAATCAGGAAGCCGCGAAGTGGCTCAAGGCCGAAATCGGCAAGATCACGGATCAGCCAATTACGCACCTTATCTATAGCCATAGCCATGGTGACCATGCGTCCGGCGGTACCGAGTACGGCGACGTGCCGAACGTGATTGCACATCGGAATGCGCCGGAAGATATTGATTTGGTGGAGCCAACGATGCGCTTCGACGATCAAACCAGCTTTACCGTGGGATCCAAAACTTTCGAACTGACTTATCTCGGTCCCGGCCATGGCAACGACCTGATCGCCACCGTGGTGCGTCCCGATGATGTCGCTTTCGTGGTCGATGCGGTCAGTGCCAAACGCCTGTTTTACAGGGATTTCCCGGGCTCCAATGTCGACCACTGGATCGACCAGGTCAAAAAGGTCAATGCACTGGATTTCGATTTCCTGATTGGCGGGCATGGCCCGGTCGGTAACAAACGAGATGTAGCAGCAGGCCTGGCTTACCTCAAAGAACTGCGTGCGTCGGTACTCAAGGGGCTTAAGGCTGGTAAGTCAGTAGACGAGCTCAAAACCAGCGTGACGATGGCAAAATATAAAGACTGGGGCTCTTACGACCAGTGGCGCGAGCTCAACGTAGAGGGCATGGCACGCCATCTGAAAGAATCCGGCGCGGTATATTAATAACTAAATATTCATTCCCGGGCAAACCGGGGACGGTATACTCATTTCGCCTCCCGGGAAATAAGTATACCGTCCCCGTATTCGTATTCATCTCCCTGAAATTTACGGGCACAGGAGTAACTGTATGAATAACAAAAGGCTCTTAACCATCTATTTTATGGATGGCAGCGAAATGTCGATTAATTTCCCGGAACAGGGAGGCAATCCCCTGTTACTGGCAAAACGAGTTCAGGAGGCGATAGAAGCCAATCAGATCGCTATTGAGGTCGATGAAAAATTAATTGTGATACCGACCAACAATATTAAATATATGCATGCTAGCCCCATGCCAGACGAGTTGCCCGAAACCGTAATCCGAGGCGGCTCACTAAAAAACTGAGAACAACAAATGGGGACAGTATACAATTTCCCCTTCCTACCATACGTCATCCCGCCGCTTACGCGGGGATGACTGGTTTATATGAGACTCCGATACGTCGGACCGCCGCTTGCGCGGAAATGACAATCTGCCGGTGAGTATGACTGTCGCCCTGTTTTTTATTATTCCCCGATTAATCCACGTTTGGCGAGGGTTTTAATCGCCAGTGCAATATATTCCTCGACGATATGACTGGGTTGCGAAGCCTCGATGGCCTGGGATTGCATGGACCAGACGAGTTCGCCTGATTGCGTGTCATAAAGATTGGTTTCCAGGGTCAGAACCCCGTACGTGGTAGTAGTGCCCCTTTCTTGCTGGTGAAAGGCCTTATCATAGAAGGTGAAATAGCTTAAATTCTCATCCTGGTCGTCTGGCGGCTGGTACACTTCTGTCTCTTTAATAGCCGCTAGTCGGGTAACCACTACGGCACCGAGGTTTTGACCCTGGATCGCTTTCTCGACAATTTCGCGGGATAAGTACATCGATGACTCGATCAGTTGGTAGCTGGGAGTCGCGTTGACACCTCGTGCAGCAAGCTCCTCGACAAATTTATCCTCAAAGACGCGTCGCCGGGTTGAGCGTGAAGTGACACCTATGACCAGGATATCGTTCAATGGTCCCGAAAAACCCTCTTTGCGCCACTCGCCGATTGGCCCGGTGCTGGCACAGGCGGTTATCACCGAAGCTGCGAAGATCAGAGTGATAAATTTTAACAACGTGTTTTGGTTCATGGATAACGGCCCTGTTGGTTTATTGGTCTGACTGATTGTCTGTCGGTGCTGACTCGCCTGCGACTTCCTGGTCGAGCACGGCCGCGGCGCCTTTGATCGCCTCCTGCGGCGTCGTCGCCTCAACCAGTACCCGGCGCGGTGCAAACTGGATGCCTTTCTCTTCAAAGACCCGCTGGATACGGGTAAACGCCTCGCGTCGGATCAGGTATTGTTGCCCGGGTACGGCGGTAAATTTACAGCGGATGATCAGCGCCGAATCGTCCATGCGATTGACGCCCTGGGATTTCACCGGTTGCAACATCAGCGGTCCGAAAGCGGGGTCTTCCATCATGTCGAGCCCGATCTGCTTGATGATTTTGCGCACCATATCGATATCGGTCTCAAAGGGTATGCGCAACTCGAACTTCATGATCGCCCAGTCCCGGCTCCAGTTGGTCAGGGTGCGGATCTCGCCGTAGGGGATAGTATGCACCGGGCCATTGTGATGACGCAGCTGGAACGAGCGCACCGAAATCTTTTCGACCGTACCGCGGATCTGGTCGATGACGACATACTCGCCGATGCGAAACGCGTCATCAAGCAGATAGAAAAATCCCGAGACGATATCGCGTACCAGGGTTTGCGCACCGAAGCCGATGGCGATGCCGACAACCCCGGCACCGGCAATCAGCGGTCCGATGTTCACCCCGAGCGCCGACAGGCACACCATTACTGTCATGACGATCAGCGTGATCTTGATGAAGATGCGAATCAGCGGCAGGATGGTTTCGGTGCGCGTGCCACCGAGGCCGCCGGCCTCGGCTTCCTCCGTATCAGCCTCGGGCCCCCGTTCTTCTTCAAGCTTGCGCTCGATCGAAATACGGATCACGCCCCACAGCGCCCAGGCCAGCAGGATCGTGATGCCGATATCGAACAGCGCACTGGCAAAACGTCCGCCGACCAGCTGCCCGGCGAGGGCCTGGATATCGATGTTCCACAGGCGTGCGAATATCGTCAGAATAGCCAGCAGCATCAAAATTCGCGCATAGCGCAGTGCGGTGGCCTGGTAACCGGACTCGATATCGGGTGCCACATCTTCTGCTTCGATTTCCATGTCGCTATCGTCAACCGCTGCCACTGTAGCCTCGGTGCCATCGACAGCAGCCTCCTCGGTCTCTTCTTCTTTGGGCGTAAAGTAGTAGGTGATCAACCACCTGAGACCGCGATCCAGGTACGGGATCGATGCAAACAGCAGCAGGCTGACGAGACCGGGCAACAGCGTCGATTCGCCGGTCGCGGCGCGTTTGCCCATCGCTATCAGCCAGATCAACAAAACGTAAACGATGGTCAGCATCCACCAGATGCGCGCGAGCCCCTGGCGCAGGGTGCTGCTATCGGCGTCGTCGCCCGCAATCAGCCGCGCGCCGTAGTCGCGCAGCCGAATAACCACGGCAACGATGACCAGCATGAAAAAGCCGCTGACCAAAACCCGGAGCAACAATTCGGTTTCGGCATCGGCACCAAAGGTGACCGCGGTCTCGATGATCGGCAACGGCAGAAACAACGATGCCGTCAGCAGCAGGGTCCAGCCCCAGATATGGCGAGCGGCGCTGTCGGTGACCGCCGCCAGGCGTAAATCAGCATTGCCGGGTGACGTGACCAGGCGCATGCCGAGCATGACCAGCTTGATCATAACCAGGCAGATAATTAACTGGTGCCAGAGCAGGTTGGCGGCGGGCGTATGGCGCCCGCTGGCTTCGACCAGCAGAAAGGCGCCAAGTGCAAACGCACCGAGTTCGATCAATCCCAACGCGCCGATATAACAGGCCAGGTCGAAACGCTTCGACAGCGAGACCGACTCGAGCTTGCGCGCGGCAGCGCCGCGCAACAGGTGCCGCGCGATACGCTCGAAAACCAGTCCGGCCACGATCAAACCGATCAACTGAAACAGCAGGTAGCCGCCGCTGACCTCGCCACTTTCAGTGATCGCGGTCCAGATCAGGCCGGGCATGGCGTGCAGCTTGTCACCCGAGGTAAACAGATCGCTGACCGCATTCAGAGTAGTATGCACACCCATGCTCAGCTGCTCGAAATACTGGTTCGCATCGTCGGCGGTTTCGGCGGCAAGTGCGTTCTTGTCGAGCTGCTCGATGATCAACTGGCGCACCTGGTCGTCGGAAAGGCGCGCGATCAGGTCACGCACCTGTTCGCGGGTCAGGTTCTCGGGAAGTTCGGCAACAGCGGGAGCATCGGTGCTGCTCGGTACTATCTGAGCAGATACGGTGGTGGGAGTCGCCAGTGCGATGCCAAAAAGCAGCAGCCACCATGGGTGGCTCGTGAGCTTGTATACAGATCGAGTTGTTCGCATATGCGACGCTTGATTATTAGAGTTTGCGTTTTGCCGACAGGTTACCGGAATTCACCGGTCGATGCATCGCCTACAACAGATCGGATAACAGTATGCCGACGCCGATGCGCTCGATGTGCGCATCGTAGTCGATCAGACTCTCGCCGTAACCGTTGAAAAACTGCACGTAGCCACGAAAGCGCCGATGCATCGGGAAGGTATAGTCGACCTGAATTGCACCGCGATTGTCATCGCTTTCCAGGTTATTGCGTAACATCACCGAGACCTCGTGATCGTTTTTACGATAGGCTGTCGTGAACTCGAAGTTGCCGAGGAAATCCTCGATGTCAGGGTTGTCGTCGCCATCGGGGTCGAGCGGACCGTCCTTGTCATCCTCGGGGATACGCCACCAAACCTTGAGAGCGAAGACGTAACGCCAGCGTTCCCACACGAGTGTCGTGTAAATCCGGTTCCAGCTGCGCGAAAACAACTGGCTGCGACCGTTTGACTGGTGCGACAGGCCCACCGCAACGAAACTGGCATCACCGCCGAGTATTTGCCACGGTACCGGAGTTGCCCAGTAGATCTCGGGCTCGTAGTTGGTCTCGCGAAACGGCGCGGAGATATCCTGGTTGTAGGCTTGCCAGAAGGAGCGCACCGTAAAACCAAAAAACAGCACGTCTCCGTCCAGCAACAAATCCTCGGCCAGCGGCGCTTTCAGGCTCAGCTGAAACTGAATTTCGAGATTATCGAGGTCTTCGCCGAAGTCACTACTACCGGCCTCGAAGACTTCGTTGTTAGGCTGGTTGGCGTAGGTCAGCGGCAGCACGTAGTTGCGCTTGTGCGACAGTAACACGGCACGGTTATCCTGCGCCGCGCGTTCGCGCTCGATGCGTTCGATGACGAGCGAGCTGGTCTCGTCTTCGCTGGCTGGATCCCCGGTATCATCCTGAGCCGAGACTGACAGGCTGTTCTGAGCCAGTAGCAACGCGAAAATTACGGGTAAGAAAGTCTTTCTAAAATGGATGTCCATACATTTTGTTTTATCAGCAGCCCGCGTTGATCTGGGCGTGGATTACCCTTCTATTTCGCCGGCAAGCGTCCACTTGCCCTCCGCGTTCCTGCAAAATTCGTTACGCTTATCCTGTATTTGCTTGCGCCGGTTATTGATACGAACCCGGGCCTCTACGCATTCCAGTCCCTTTAGCTCGAAATACCGGGTGATAGCAATAGAACCTGAATTGCCGGAATCGGGATTTTCCCAGCCCCTTTCCCGGTCGACTTTGCCGGTTTTGATAACCGTGTTGCCGGCTTCGACCATCAGTTCGATGTCTTTCTCGTTGATCTGCTCCGCCACGTCAGGATCGATGTTTTTAACGATGGGTGATGCCAGGGTGCCGACGAGCTGAAACGGTAGTTTGATCAAGCCGGTAAAAAAGCCCTTGACCGCGCCTTCGCTGGCTTCCTGGCCGGCTTTATCCGCTGCACCAATCGCATTTGTCGCTTTGAAGTAGGCATCTTCGACCAGACCATCGACACGGTCCAGTGTAGGATCTATCTTTTCCCGGGTGAGCCGTATTTCCTCCAAAGTTAATGGCACCAGGGGTACGATTTGCGCCCGGGTTTGGTTGATCGCGGTGATGGCATTGTCGGTTGCCTCTATGATTTGCGGTATCTGCCGCTGGGTATCGTTAACCACGGTGATAGCTTCATCCGCCCGCTTAAGTATCGGCTCGATTTGTTTATTAATGGTTTCGACCTGCGTCAGGAGCGGCGGGATTTGCCGGCGAACTTCGGTGACTTCACCGACCATGACTGGAATCTGTTTACGGACTTCGGCAACCTCGGCCAATACCTCCGGGACTAGTTTTCGCACTTCGGCAATTTCTGCACGTATTTCTTTTGCTTCCACGAGTGCGGGTTCGATTTGCTGCGACACCCGTTCGACCGACTCCATGACGACAGGCACGTTGTCATTTATCTGAGTCAGCTGATAGGCAAAATAGACAATCGCCGCGGCTATCGCGAAACGACTGGCGCTGGCTATCAGGTCAACAGTATTACTCATTCGGTGAAGTTGCCACCCAGTGCTAGGTGCAAATCGACTCGCTGCGCGAGCCGTGCGTTTTTGAGCCTGATTAACGAGATGCGCGAATTTAGTGTACGCGCCTGCATTTGCAATACACTCAGAAAATCGATTGCGCCCGCGTCATACTGGGTTTTGGCAGCATCCAGCGCGTTGCTATTATTTTTCACTGCAGCGGCGAGAAACGCTTCGCGCTCGAGCAACAGTTGTTCGTTGGTTAATCCCGACTCAACCTCGTTGAAGGCGCGTAATGCGGTGCCGCCGTAGTTGGCCAGCGCAGCCTGCTGCTGTGCGGTTTCAATCTCAACCTGGGCTTCGAGACCACCGCCCAGATCGAGCGGAGCGACGAAGTTTGCGCCTAGCGAGAAAAAGTTGCTGCTGACGCCGATCAGGTCGAGCAATTCGTTGCTGGACGAGCCGCCGGAGGCGGTTAGCGCAACGCCAGGGAGTTTAGCTGCCCTGGCCGACTCGATGCGTTGAAAAGCCGCGGCCACACGGCGCTCGGCTGCGATCAGGTCTGGTCGACGTTCGAGCAGTTGCGCCGGAATGCCAACTGGAATACCGGGGGGTGTCGGTACAAATTCGCGTGCGACTTCGAGTTCAGCCGACGGGTAGCGTCCAAGAATGACTTCGATGCTGCGTACCGATTGGGTCAACGCTCCGATTGCCTGGCGCTGGCGTTCCTTCGCGGCATTCAGGTCGGCCTTGGCGAGAAAGACATCCTGCGGCGAACCGGCGCCGACTTCAACCCGGGTTTCGACAATTTCGAGCGTTTTTCCGTAGATCTTGACGGCTTCGTCCGACAACGCTAACTGCAGGTTAGCTTCGGTCGCGAGAAACCAGGCTTTAGCGGTTTGCGCCACCAGCGACTGTCGCGCTGCCTCGAGATCGGCCTCGGTCGCGCGGTAAGCTTCATCAGCCGCTGCTGCAGCCGAGCTCAGTTTACCCCAGATATCGAGTTCCCACTGAACATTGAGTGCGGCACCCGAGGTATTGGTAGTGTTGTCACCACGGTCGGTGCTCTGCGCACCACCACCGACATTGACGGCCGGTATCAGGCGTGCTCCGGCCTGGGTTGCGAGCGCAGCTGCAGCGTCGAGGTTGGCGCCGGCCGCGGCCAGTTCGCGATTATTCTGCAATGCCTCGGCGACGATTTTTTCGAGCTCGGCATCGCCGAAGGTTTTAAGCCAGCCATCCTTGACCTCACCTTCGGCTATGATATCGCTCCAGCTCGGCACCTGGGTAAAGCTTTGTGCGATTTCGGTGGTTTCGGGTAACGCCGCTTCGACGACTTCCTCGGTCGTTGGACTGGGTTGAGGTTTGGTGCAAGCGGCAATCAAAATCGCCAGGGCAGGGTAGTACAGAATCCGGTTAGTCATTGCGATTTACACTAGTGGAACGGGAACAGGTAATTCATCCACGCGGACATGCGCAGCAGAATCTTGCGCATGATTGCGACGTGATGGAAATGTTCGCTGTATATCGCTGCCTGGGCGTAGGAGCCACCGGGTACCCGATCGGCGTAGGCTTCGTATCTGGGGTCGGTGATATTGATCAACACCGGAACGCGACCCGGGCGAGGTGCCTTGTTCGGATTGATCAGGTTCCCCGTTGCCTGCACCTGGCCTTCGGCCAGTGCCGGAAACACCAGCTGCACCTTGCCGGTGAAAACGGTGCCTGGAATGCCGTCAAACGCGACTTCAGCCTCGTTACCGACTTCGAGGCGCAGCAAACTGTTTTGCCGAAACCAGGCGACCAGATAGTTGCCTTCGGCGCTGACGAATATCATAACCGGCCGCAGTGGCAGGCTGGCCGCGCGCATACCGGGCCGTAATATCACCTGGGTGACGTATCCAGTGGCGGGAGCGCGCACGGTGGTTTGGCTGAGATTGTATTCGGCCAGAGCGAGCTGCGCCTGCTGATCGTCGAGGCTCGCGGCGGCCAGGTCTAGGTCACGCTTGCTGCCGGCCTTTGCCTTGAATAGTTTGTCGGCGCGCTCCAGTTCGGTTTTAGCCGCCTGAACGCGGGCCTTAAGCGAATCGACCTTGTTCTGGAACGGCACCGGGTCCAGCTTGAATAGTATGTCGCCCTTGCTGAGCAGTTCGTTACCGGTTACCGGCACCTCGATCACCTGGCCGGTGACGTTGGGTACGATCGGGGTGGTAACGAAGTACTGCCGACTCATTTCCGAGTAGGGGTGATTGTAATTCATGAACAGGATCAGCGCGCCGATCAGTACAATGCCACCCAGCACTGCAGTCGGCACGCTCCACTTGTTGAGCGGAATCTTGAAAATCTTGAATATCGCGATACAAATCGCGGTGTAGGTCAGAATCAGCAGTAAATCCATTAGCCCTGGTCTCCGTCAGTTGTACCTGTTTCGGAGGCCGCCAGAATGGCCTGTTCGATGCGCCCGATCCGGTCATCGAGGGCCTCGAGCTTATGGTGAATGACTGCGATCGATTCCGGTTTGACTACCTCTGATTCGGCTGCTTCGGCGGCTTCGGGGATAGTAATGTCGGCCTCGGCTGCTTCCGATTCAGCTGCAGAAATCCCTTTATTCTGATCAAAGCCCCAGCCGCGGTCCTCGCGATATAGCGTGGACCATATCCACAGGAACGGCCAGATCGCGTGCAGCGTGAACAGGCTGACCCAGCCCGCGTAGTGAATGGCATCCTGGTGAGGGTGATTTCGATGCACCGCTATTTCGTAAGGGATGTCGTGAATGACGATAATGCCGTAGAACAGTGTGATTCCGGCAAAGATCAGAATTCCCAGCGCTACATAATCGAGCATATCAACCTCCTTTGATTCGACGCATCGGATTGTATAGTAATTAAAAAAACGGTTTCAGGTAACTTTGTTTTTGCTGTCGCCATAGCGATGGCTCAGGGGCACCGCGCTGATGCCATGCAGGAAAACACTCAACAGTACGGTCAGCACGATTACGGCGAGAATTCGTTCATAACCCTCGATTCCGAGCAAGTTCGCGACCAGCAGCAGGTACAGTACCGACGCGATGCCGCGTGGTCCGAACCAACCGACGAAGAGCACGGTATGTTGGCCGAGGTTGGCGCCAATGAGGCTGATTGCCACCGGCAGCATCCGAATCAGGGTCAGGCTCATCAGTGCGTAAATCCAGGCGTTTAGATCCCAGTAGGGTATCGCTATCGGTACCATCGCCATCGCGAATATCAGGAATACGAACAGGATTAGCTGTTGCCCGAAGGCTTCGCCGAATTCCTGGATGCGTTCGCGAATTTCGTCCGAGCGGGTGCTGGTACCGAGCAACAGGCCGCCAGCAAACGCGGCGATAAAGCCGTTGCCATGCACCGATTCGGCGATCGCAAAGCACAGGATTGCAAGTGAACCCGAAACCAGTTGCTGAAAAGTATGATTCATCCAGTCCTTGTCGGAAAAGCGGCTGACCAGGTAACCACCGAGCCAACCAATCAGCCCGCCGATTGCGGCGCCGAGCAGAACTTGCTGCAGCAGAAATAACACCCAGTGCTTGTCGGAACCGCCAACTCCAAGCGTTAATACCGCGATACAGGCGAATATCGGCGGCAAAGCAATGCCATCGTTTAGACCGCTCTCGACACTGATCCAGCGCCGCACACGCTCAGGAACCTTTTCGCTTTTTACTACAGCCTGACCGAGTGCCGCATCGGTGGGGGACAGGATTAACGCCATCAGTACTAGCAGCCAGATGTCGACTCCGGGGAACAGGGGATAAGCGATTAGCGTTCCAAACAGCATCGTTAACGGCAGTCCAATCAATAGCAAGCGCATCGGAATCACGCGGTCTTCGATTAGTTTTTTCAGGTTGATCGTCGATGCGTCGACGAACAGAATCAGGATCAGCGTGATCTCGGTAAGGATGTGCACCAGTTCGCCGCCGGCCTCCAGGTGAAACAGGTTGAATCCGGCGGGGCCGACGAGGATACCCACGGTGACGAATACCATCGGCGCGGTCACGGGCGAGCGATCGGCGGCCTTCGAAAACAGGCCGTAAATAAATATCATTGCCGCTGCAAAAATTATCGCCGGGTGGTCATTCATATTTTTTTCTCGATCACTGTTTTTGGGTCAACACCTTCGTTGATATTGGCAAAAGCAGTTGACGCGGCGTTAATCGCGAGCGCAACGGTGATACCGGTAAATATCAAACCGACGAATGCAATCAGAATCGCGAAAGTCTTGGACAGCTTATGCAGCGGACGAATATCGCCGTAACCGACCGTGGTCGCGGTGATGAATGACCAGTAAAGCGAATCGAAACGACTCCAGGATTCTCGCACCCCGACGATCTGGCCCAGCGCTATGATTAACAACACCAGAAAAATTAATAGTGGTGCGGCCAGTTCGAGGCCAAGCACAAATATCTTGATAAATTGAAAGGTGAATTCCACGTAAGGGTTCCACGAAAAGAGTGCTTCATATTCTAACGTGAAAACTTCTATAACTAATAGGTGCGCCGGTCATTCCCGCGTAAGCGGCTCGAAATGACACATAACGTTTTGACCCTAAGACGTTAAAACGCTAAAATACCATTATGAGTGAAACTATCCAAAAAAGAGCCACCATCTACTTCGATCCGTTCCTGCATCGGGCGCTGCGCTTGAAGGCGGCTGAAACCGATCGTAGTATTTCCGACCTTGTGAACGAGGCGGTTAAAGCCGCGCTTGCCGAAGACGCCAGTGATATCGAGGCCTTCGAAGTCCGGGAAAAAGAACCTGACTATGCGTTCGAGGACGTCGTCAAGGACCTGAAACGGCGTGGCAAGATATAGCCTGCGAATAAAAAAGTCGGCCCGCAAGGAACTTGAATCGATCGCCACCAAGGCGGATCGACGACGCATCATCAAGCGCATTGAATCGTTGGCTGACGACCCGCGACCTCCAGGTGCATTGAAATTGTCGGGGCTCGAGCGTTATCGAATTCGGCAGGGACGTTATCGTATCCTCTACACCATCGAGGATTCAGTGCTGGTGGTTCACGTGATCAAGATCGGCGATCGCAAGCATGTCTATCGCAGCAAATAATGGCGAAATAAGGAGATAAGTAGCTTAATTCATAGGGGGGTCAAAATTCGTCATACTGGTCTTGGGAATAAAGTAAACTGTCCCCTTATTTCAGGCTGCGGGAAATATTAGGTTTATCGTCTATTATCGATGTAGAGATAATGAGAAACGTAAATCTTCCATCGGGTAACAGCATGCCGGCCTTCGGTCTCGGCACCTGGCGCATGGGTGAACACTCTGACCATTTCGGGCACGAAGTCGACGTGCTCCGGTCCGCGCTCGATCTCGGGGTCACCATGCTCGACACCGCCGAAATGTACGGCGAGGGCGGGGCCGAGGAAGTCATCGGTGAAGCCGTACAGGGCCGCCGCGACGGGCTTTTCCTGGTCAGCAAGTTTTATCCGCACAACGCCAGCCGTAACGGGGTCATCGAAGCCTGCGAGGGCAGCCTGAGGCGCATGAATTGCGACTACATCGATCTGTATATGCTGCACTGGCCGGGCAGCGTGCCGCTCGCGCAAACCTTCGAGGCGCTGCACGAACTTAAAGATAGCGATAAGATCCGGGATTTTGGTGTCAGCAATTTCAATCTCGCCGATCTGCAAAGTATTCCCGAGGACGACCAGCAGCAACTGGGCTGTAACCAGGTTTTTTACAACCTCGCGCATCGCGAAGTGGAATGGGAAGTCTCCGAGTGGTGTCAGCAGCACGGCGTGCCGCTGATGGCTTATTCGCCACTCGACCAGGCAGGCTCATTGCTGAAATCTCCCGTTATTGCCGACATAGCCGCACGGCATTCGGCCAGCGCCGCACAGATTGCGCTCGCGTGGCTGCTGCATCAACCCAATACCGTGGTGATTCCCAAGTCGGTTAAACCAGAGCGGATCAAGGAAAACCTGGCCGCGATGGAAATTAACCTCGATGAGCAGGACCTGTCGGAGTTGGACGACGCATTTCCAGCGCCCACCCAGGCCTTGCGCCTGGGGATGCGCTAATGATCTTGCGAAACGCCTATACTCCAGGTCCGGAATGATCTAGATTCGCACCCTGTGTAATCCTGAGCAATTACGCCACAATTCAACTATAAATTATTAAAGAATTACGGCGATTTACCGATATTTCCCTGTATCGACGCGTATCAATTGACTACACCACCAGGTTGCCAAGATGAAGACCCCCGAAAATCCTGCAAACGAAAAGGAACGCCTGCAAACGTTGCGTTCCCTTGATATTCTGGACACTGATCCCGAGGAGCGTTTTGACCGGCTGACGCGCATGGCGAAGCGGATGTTCGGGGTCTCGATCGCGCTGGTTAGCCTGGTCGACGAAAATCGCCAATGGTTCAAATCGAAAGCGGGTCTCGATGCCTGCGAAACCGGGCGTGATATTTCGTTTTGCGGACACGCCATTCTCGGCGACGAAATATTTGTGATTGAAGATGCGCTCGAAGATGAGCGTTTCTCCGATAATCCGTTGGTCACCGATGACCCGAAAATTCGCTTCTACGCGGGTGCACCGCTGCGTTACCTCGACGGTAACAAGATTGGAACGCTTTGCATCATCGACCAGGAACCGCGCAATCTCGATGAGGAGGATTTCACGATGCTGCGCGACCTGGCCGAAATGGCCGAAGGGGAATTGGCTGCGATCCAGCTCGCCACCATCGATGAAATGACCAAGATATCGAATCGCCGGGGTTTCGTGTCATTGGCGCAAAACAGCATCAACTTGTGCGCGCGCCAGGGTTCACCGGTGTCGATGGTTTTTCTCGATCTCGATAAGTTCAAGCAGATAAACGACCAGTTTGGCCATGCCGAGGGCGATCGCGCGCTGATTACTTTTGCCGAGCTGATGCGTCAATCGTTTCGTGATTCCGACGTGTTCGCGCGCATCGGTGGCGACGAATTCGTGGTGCTGTTGACCAACACCGAAACGGACCCGGCGGCCAAAATCGTCGAACGTTTTCGGAGTCTGGTCGACGCCTATAATACGGAATCGAAGCGTGGTTACGATATCTGTTTTTCCGACGGCATCGTCAGTATGCAACCGGACCAGCATACCCTGGTCGAGGATTTACTCAGCGAAGCTGACGTGCTGATGTACGAGAAGAAACTGGAAAACGACACGCAATTCAGGCTCGCCAAAGAAGCCTGATTTCCTCCGTTCCGGTCGGGTACGGGGAGATGTTAGACTGTGCAGTCACAGATGATCTCTCTATCGACCGGAAGCCAAAGCATGAACACGACCCCCCGGCGCCGAAAGCTGCGCAATATATTTAACGGTACCCGATGTATCCATCCGGGATCGGTATACGATCCGATCTCGGTACGCGTTGCCGAGGACCTGGGATTTGAAGCCGGCATGTTTGCCGGGTCGATCGCATCGCTCACGGTGCTGGGGGCGCCCGACATCATCGTTTTAACCCTGAGTGAGTTTGCCGACCAGGCGCATCGCATCTGCCGCGCCGGGGAATTGCCGTTGATTGTCGATGCTGACCACGGTTATGGCAATGCATTCAACGTCAAGCGCACCGTCGAGGAACTGGAAACCGCCGGGGTTGCCTGCCTGACGATTGAAGACACACTGTTGCCAACGCGCTTTGGCGATCGCGGCACCGAGTTTCTCGAAATCCCCGAAGGCATTGGCAAGATGAAGGCGGCGCTGGCCGGACGTCAGGATCCGGATCTGATCATCCTGGGTCGCACTAGCGCGGTCGGGCCGAATGGAGTTGAGGACGGTATCCGGCGCGCGCAGTCTTATCTCGATGCCGGTGTAGATGGCATTATGTTTGTGGGAGTAAAAACCCGCGCGGAGCTGGAAGCAATATCCACCAAACTCGATGCACCGATCATGCTCGGAGGGTCTGGTGCCGAGTTGCAGGATCCTGAATACCTGGCTCAATGTAATGTCAGGATTAGCCTGCAGGGCCATCAGCCCTTCATGGCCGCGGTGCAGGCCATGCACGACACGCTCAAGGCCCTGCGCGAGGGTACGCCACCGTCGCATCTCAAAGGCATCGCCAGCCCCGAGTTGATGAAACAGGTTACCCGCGACGCCAGCTACCAGGCCTGGCAGGAAGAATTCCTGTCGTGATGACCTACAAAAGGGGATGACACCAAATTTACGATTTTCCTTTCATACCGCGGCTCGACCGGGCCGCGTAGGTCGCGGTATCCAGTTTATACGGAACCCTATCTGGATCCCGCCGGTCCGACGCATCGGGTTAAACCGCGGGATGACAAATGGGACCGCGGGATGACAACTGGGACAGCGGGGGGTGACAACTGGGACCGCGGGACGACAGTTTTGGGGTGCGAAAAAGGATTTCGGGGTCAGGTCTGGGCGAAGTAGTTTTGCAGGAAGGTTTCGAAGGAGATATCGTCGGAGCTCTCGATTTCGTGCTGGCGCTCGATTGATTGTTGCGCTTCTTGTTCGAAGCTGGCGAGTTTATCCTCGGCGAGCGGTCGTTCTGCAAACCACTGCTGGTGTTCCTGCGACTTGCGCAGCGCGAAGTGGTAAAACTCCTCCTTGTTCGCTGCCATTTCCGCGAGCATTCTGGCTGACGGGGTCAAGTCCGGATCGGCAATCTTGGCGCGCTGTTTTTGCAGCGCGTCGCAGTAGTAGTGTACCTCGGCATCCTTGTCCAGCAGGTCACAACCAGCGGTCATCTGGTCGAAAATTTCGTTGGCCCAGTCACGCAGCAGTACTTCTCCGCCGGTGCGCCTCAGTTTTAACTGCGGATCGCGACCGCGTTGAGCAACCGCGTTGATGTTGTGCTTGATATTAAGCAACTCGGTATCATCATAGGGTTCGCTGGGTGACAGCAAACTGAACAGTAAAAACGATTCCAGGAAGCGCATCTGTTCCTCGCTGATGCCGAGCGGCTCGTAGGCGTTGACGTCGAGCGAGCGCAGCTCGATATAAGCCAC
>Ga0224508_10002044_pt1 | contig 17581 bp, 20 predicted proteins | sample SF_Jan12_sed_USG_4_FD_170157 | JGI IMG/M metagenome (GOLD analysis project Ga0224508, IMG submission 170157) | Sediment microbial communities from San Francisco Bay, California, United States - SF_Jan12_sed_USGS_21 | ecosystem: Environmental > Aquatic > Marine > Sediment | place: USA... | reverse complement strand
CGCGTCCGCCGATCACGGTTTCGCAACTGACAACGTGATCGGCGGACGCGGCGCGCGCTACACCTTGCTCGCCTGGTCCTTCGGCTTGGTCGATGACCAGGGCAACATGACCACGAGCGGACCCGCGTTCGTCAATGCCGGGACCACAGAGAACGTGACCGTGAGTTGGTCAGGGCTGCTGGCGGATACGATTTATCTCGGCGGCGTTTCGCACAACACCCCGCAAGGCCTCTCGGCAATCACGGTCATCAGAATCGGCAACTAGCTAAGCCAGCCTTTGCCCTTTGCAGAGCGCGAGTACAACAACAGCGCTACGCCGATGACAATCACGATGGCAGGCAGGACGATCCCTTCCGTGCCCCATATCTCGAGGCCATTGCTCAACACAAACGCGTGTACGTCCTGCGCAATGATCCCGAGTAGCGACAGGATGAACATCGGCGTCGCCCAGGCCTTGCGAAGCAAGAGAAACAGACTTCCCAACACGCCTGCATTGACTGCGATCGCATATGCCGCGGTTGCCCACGTCGGCGTTGCCATGAAAAAGTCCTGTTGCGCCTGGGTGAAACCGGCCAGCGCCTCAGGGGTCATAGTGACGTGGCTGTAGTAAAACACCAGGCCAATCAGATTCCACACCAGCGCGGCGGCGCCAATGATCCAGAACGATGTCGATGGTTTGCCATCCAGGAACTCAGACATTGCGATCCCCTGTTTGTGGTCTTGTTGGCGGGATGTACCGATGATCCACCGGCAAAATGCCAATTGCAAGTATCTGCAGGCGGCTCAGGAACGCTCTTTGCCCAGTGCAGCGCAGGGTTTATGACGAAAACACCCAACAACGTGATCATTGACAAGCCCCGTGGCCTGCATGTGCGCATAGATGATGGTGCTGCCCACAAACTTGAAGCCACGCTTCTTCAGGTCCTTGCTCAGTGCGTCAGATTCAGCCGAGGTGGCCGGAATATCACCATCCTTCCTGAAGTTGTTCTGCACCGGTTGGCCGTCCACAAAGCGCCAAATGTATTCACTGAAGCTGCCGAACTCCTTTTGCACCGCCAGGAATGCCCTGGCATTACTCACCGCCGACCGGACTTTGAGCCGGTTGCGTACGATGCCCGGGTCCTCTAGCAGCTTTTCGATGCGCTTCTCCGTGAAACGAGCGACCTTTTGCACATCAAAGTCAGCGAATGCTCGCCGATATCCCTCGCGCTTGTTCAGAATTGTCGACCAACTCAGACCCGCCTGTGCACCTTCCAGCAGCAAGAACTCAAACTGCACGCGGTCATCGGTGACCGGCACGCCCCATTCAAGGTCGTGGTATTCGATGTAGTTAAGACCGACGCCTTCAGCCCACTTGCAGCGCGTTACGGTTTTACTCATGAATGCTCCTGGTTCGATTCGGCCCGGTCATTTTATCCACGGCAACAAGCATCTGCAGTGTCTTATTTTAGCCGTTGTATGCAAAATCGTCGCAGCGAGTGACACTCCACGAAGCGCCCAAACAAAAAGCCCGCGCAATGCGCGGGCTTTTGTCTGCCAATGTGTGCAGAAATTGCGTGTGCTTAGATCGAGCCACCGCAAGAACCTTCACCACAGGCGCCTTCGGCTTCCTTATCGCCGCCACAAGAGGCTTCGCCTTCCTTGTCGCCGCCACAAGAGGCTTCGCCTTCCTTGTCGCCGCCACAAGAAGCTTCGCCTTCTTTGTCACCACCACAAGACGCTTCGCCTTCCTTGTCGCCGCCACAGGCCGCTTCGCCTTCCTTTTTCTCTTTGTCGCCGCCGCACGAGCCTTCGCCCGCACCGAGCATGTAGCCAGCAGTCAGTGTTGACATTGCGAACGGGCTCTCGACCGTATCAGCATTGGCAATACTGCTAGACAGCGCGAAAGAACCAGCGAGGGCAGCGCCCACAGCTAGAGCGATTGGCTTTACTACTTTCTTATCTGACATTTTCTCTCTCCTACTAAGGGTTGTTTGCCCGAACTGGGCAGCCAGTCAGGTAATGCGTTACTCAAGTGCTCCACACTACCGTTTTCAAAACTTGTCTCTCGATTTTCTCGAGGTCTTCTTCGCTCTCACCAAGGATCGCAATGCTGCCATTACCCACCGGCAGAATTACACCATTGATGCTGTCGCCTCTTATTGACTCCGGACCATCCAGCATTTCCTCGGGCATCAATAATATGGTCACCGGCCCCCGTTCGCCCTGAATGACGAGGTGCGGCACATCGTGACCGTTGATCACGCAGCTCTGAGCATATGAGATCAGCCCGACACTGCGATCCACTTGCGCGACATCGGCGGCCACAACTGAATTCAGCCGCTCATCCGTTATCGCCACGTCCGTAACACGCAGCGCATAAGGCTCGTGGTCGAGGTGGGCAAGGATTTCATCGGCCAACGATTCGTGTTCTATGCCCGTACCGATCAGGCGCACGCCCAGCAGCGCAGCAACGACGACCGTCGCAGCAACCGCAAACCAGGTTGGAGACACCCACTTCCGTTTCGGGAGCGCAACCACATTATCGGACGTGGATGCCGTTAACTCGGGCAACTCCGGCATATGAAGATCCGGCACCTCGAGCGAAAGCGCGCGGGTGATCGTCTCATCGAGCACTTGCATCTCGGCGCGATATGCCTGGCAGGCGGCACATTCCGTGAGGTGCCCGGCTCCGCCGTCAAAAGACGGGTCTGCCGCTATCGCTTCTCTGTAGTCTTCACAATTCATTGTCGTGCCATGTGTTCCTTAAGCTTGGCTCGCGCACGGTGCAATCGTGTCAATACTGCTCCTTGCTTCAGCTCCATCTGCTCTGCGATCTCATTCGTGCTGTAGCCCATCAGGACCTGTAGCACGAGCGGTTCGCGATAATCATCGTCCAGCTCGTAAATCGCCTGCCGCATGTCATCGAGCTCTTCGTTCGGTTGCTCTGCGAGCAGTGCCGCCTGTGACGCCGTCAGATTGTCGATATCGACCGTTTCGAGCCGCTTGCGCTCGAAGTAGCGAGCGTTTTCTCTCCTGACGATCGTCAACAACCATTGTTTGGCGGACGATTCCTCACGCAGCGCATCCAGCGATTTCCAGGCCCGTAGCAGGGACTCTTGCACGACGTCTTCGGCTATCGCTTTGTCCCGGCTGAGCCAGGCTGCATAGCGGTACATGTCCTGGTGGTAAACGCCCACGTACTGATCAAACCTCTGGCGCCGCTCGGTCGCGGCTTTACTGCTTTGCATTCGAGATGACCCGCCTCGTCTGATTTTTATTACTGATTCGCCGGAAAATTGTGATTCAGGCGTGGAAACCCTACCTAAATACAGGGAAAATAAAAAATTACTGTGTTTATATCGACTTGCTATGAGTACATCCAGGCCCGGTCAGTTCCCCAACACTCGTCTGCGTCGCAGCCGCAGAACGCCCGCATTGCGGCGTCTCGTGGCCGAAACCGCGCTCGGACCGGATAACCTGATCTATCCGCTGTTTGTACTCGAAGGCGAAAAGCGCGAGGAAGCCGTGCCCTCCATGCCGGGCATTCAGCGCAAGAGTGTGGACGGCGTGCTCAGGGAACTCGCAGAAGCAGTGGACCTCGGCATTCCTGCTGTGGCGCTGTTTCCGGTCATCGACGCCGGGAAAAAGAGCCTCGACGGCGCCGAGTGCGCCAACCCCGATGGCCTGGTACAGACGGCCGTGCAGGCGATCAAGGCCGAGTATCCGGATCTGGCCGTCATTACTGACGTTGCCCTCGATCCCTACACGACGCATGGCCAGGACGGCATCATTGACGATTCAGGCTATGTGCTCAACGACGAGACCGTCGCGATGCTCGTACGCCAGGCCGTATCGCATGCCGACGCCGGAGCCGACATGCTTGCGCCGTCAGATATGATGGATGGACGCATCGGCGCGATTCGATCCGAACTCGAGACACGACGGCACATAAATACCCTGATCCTGGCTTACGCGGCAAAGTACGCATCGTGCTTTTACGGGCCTTTCCGGGACGCCGTTGCGTCCGCCGACAACCTTGGTGGCGGCGACAAATCAACCTATCAAATGGCACCCTCCAACAGCGACGAGGCGCTGCGAGAGGTCGGCCTGGATCTTGCGGAAGGAGCCGACATTGTCATGGTCAAGCCGGCGCTGCCGTACCTTGACGTTGTGCGTCGAGTACGCGAAACGTTTGCGGTACCGACATTCGCGTATCAGGTCAGTGGCGAGTACGCGATGCTCAAAGCGGCGGCCGACAATGGCTGGCTCGATGAGCGCTCCGCTGTGCTTGAGGCGTTACTGTCTATCAAGCGTGCCGGCGCGAGCGCAATTCTGTCGTACTATTCGATCGCTGCCGCTCGCTGGCTGAACGAGTGATGGACGGGACTGTGACGATTGATCGATACGGAGTAATGGGATACCCGGTGTCTCATAGCCGTTCACCCGTCATCCATCGACTTTTTGCGCTGCAAACCGGCCAGGACATGCAATACGAGTTGCTGCAGGTTTCGCCCGACAAGCTCGACACCGCGATACGGCAGTTTCAGCGCACCGGAGGTAAGGGCCTCAACATTACCGTGCCGCACAAGACTGCTGTTACGCGAATCGTCGATCAAATGAGCGAGCGGGCCAGCACGGCCGGCGCCGTCAACACGATCGCGTTCCGTGGTAGCGAAATGTATGGCGATAACACCGATGGTATCGGCCTCCTGCGCGACCTTGGTGTCAACCTGGGGATCAACCTCGAAAATTCGAACATTCTGATTCTGGGTGCCGGCGGCGCGACCCGCGGTATCGTCGGCCCGTTACTGGAAATGCAGCCCGCCTCGCTGCGAATCGCGAACCGTACGATCGACAAGGCACAGTTGCTGGTTACGCAGTACGAGGAGCAAGGACCCATCAGCGCCTGCCGATTTGATGTCGTGCCAGTCAGCGAACCGTACGATCTGATCATCAATGCGACATCGGCGGGCGTGCAAGGCGATACGCCACCGTACCCGGCAGCCGCGGTCTCGGCCGATACGTTTTGCTATGACTTGTCTTACGGCCTGAACGCCACCCCGTTTAGCGTCTGGGCGGTGCAACACGGAGCCGCAAGATCTGTTATGGGCTGGGGCATGCTCGTTGAGCAGGCGGCCGAATCGTTCAAGCTATGGCGCGGCGTACGTCCCGATACTGCACCGGTTCTCAAGCAGATGCATATCAACGCATAGTGACGAGTTCTTCGGCATTGGTCGGGTGTATTGCGACCGTATCGTCGAAATCGGATTTTGTCGCCCCCATTCGAATCGCCACGGCAAAACCCTGCAGCAGCTCGTCAGCCCCATCACCGATGACGTGGCAGCCGACGACCTTTTCGTCGTCGCCTGTCGTGATCAACTTCATCACCGAGCGTTGCTTCTTCTCGCCCAGTGCGTAGTACATCGGTGTGAAGGCCGACGAGTAGACCTTAATGGCATCACCATGCCTGGCGCGTGCCTGCTGTTCGGTCAGACCGACCGTGCCGATCGGCGGGTGGCTGAATATGACCGTGGGAATCAGCTCGTAATCGAGATGTCTGCCTTGCATGCCGCCGTATAGGCGGTCCGCGAGCCGTCTGCCGGCAGCAATTGCAACCGGAGTAAGCGCGGCACGTCCGGTGACGTCGCCAAGTGCAAAAATATTCTCGACATTGGTCTGTTGCAGCTCGTCTGTCGGGATAAATCCCCACTCGTCGCTTGCGACACCGGCTTTGTCCGCCGCAAGGCCCTCGACATTCGGCGCACGCCCGATCGCCCACAGCACCGCATCAACAGGCCCGAAGCTACGGCCGTCCTCGGCATGCAGGACGAGCCCCGCAGGTGTTTTATCTATGCGCGACGGAATGACTCGTGTATCCACCTCGATGCCGTCTTTCTCCATCGCCTGCATGAGCTGCTCACCGAGCATTTCGTCAAATTCCCTGATGATGCTGTCTTTGCGAACGACAACCCGAGTCTGGCTGCCAAGTGCATTGAACACACCCGCCAACTCCACTGCGATGTAGCCGCTGCCCGCGACGAGAACTCGCTCAGGCCGATCCTCGAGTTGAAAGAACCCGTCGGACGTAATGCCATGCTCCGCGCCTGGAATGTCCGGCACCTTCGGTCGCCCGCCCGTCGCGATAACGATGCGCTCGCCACGGTACTGCTCATCGTCGACAGCCACCGTGTGTGCATCCACGAAGCGCGCAGCACCCGTTATGTAGCGCACGCCACTCTTGTCGAGATTGGACTCATAAATCCCGTTAAGGCGGCTGACGTAGGCATCGCGCCGGGTCTTGAGCCCGGCCCAGTCGTGCCCGTCGACGGCAACATTGAAGCCGTAATCAGCGGCATGTTCAAAATGATGCATGTGGCTGGCTGTGTACCACATGATCTTCTTGGGCACGCAACCGACATTGACACAGGTTCCTCCCAACGGCCCGTACTCGATGACGGCCACCCGCGCCCCGTATTCCGCTGCACGGCGAGCATGCGCAATGCCGCCGCTGCCACCGCCGATGACGATAAGATCAAATTTTTCGGTCAAACCAACATCTCCTGATCTGGCGGGGTCAGAGCCATTTGGGCCCAAAGGGCTCTGACCCCGGTGTTACTGTGAGCTTATGCTAGAATCCTGCGCCTGAAACGGACATCAGACACGCCAATGCCCAATCCGCTCCTCGACACTTCGTCGCTGCCGCGATTCGCCGACCTTGCACCAGATCAGGTCGTTGCGGCGCTGAGCGAGCTTATCGCAGCACATCGGCAAAAGCTCGAAGCGCTACTCGACGACACCCCGAACCCTGACTTCGATTCTCTCGTCACGCCGCTCGAGGATATGGAGCACGAGCTTTCCAGGGTCTGGTCTCCCGTCAGCCACTTGCAGGGCGTACTCGGTTCGCACGAGTGGCGTGATGCGTACAACGCGGCACTTCCGATAATGACCGAGCATGGCACCGAAATGTCACATAACCTGCGACTGCAGCAGGCCTATGCAGCCGTCGACCGGCAATTGCCCGATGACGCCTGCCCGGCGCAGAAAAGTGTCGTCAAACAGGCGTTGCGTGATTTTCGCCTGGCCGGTGTCGACTTGCCCGATAACGACAAGTCGCGCTTCAAGGAGATCAAGCAGCGGCTTGCCGCGATCCAGGCAGCGTTCGGGCACAACATTCAGGACGCGGAGGACGCGTGGAGCCTGCATATTGACGATGAGGGCGAGCTGGCTGGACTCGCGCAGCAATTTCTGCAACGAGCGGCTGCGGAGGCGCGCAAGCGTGATCGGCAGGGTTGGCTGCTGACGCTCGACTACCCGACCTACGATGCCGTTATGCGGCACGCCGAGAAACGTGGCCTGCGCGAGAAGTTTTACCGTGCCTGGGTTACGCGCGCGTCCGATCAGGGCGACAACCCCGACTGGGACAACAGCGACCATATCAACGAGATCCTGGCGCTGCGACACGAGGCTGCGCAGTTGATCGGTTTTGCCAATTATGCCGAGTACTCGCTGGCAACGAAGATGGCGGAAACGCCCGACGAGGTCATCAGCTTCCTGCGGGAATTGGCAGAGCGGACAAGAGCTTCGGCGAAGAAAGACCTCGCCGAGCTATCAGAATTCGCAGGCATCGCGCTGAAGGCGTGGGACTATCAATATTGGCTGGAAAAACTGAAGCAGGAAAAGCACTCGATTTCAAACGAGGCGCTGCGCCAGTACTTTCCGGTTCAGACCGTCATTCGTGGGCTGTTCGAACTCGCCGAGCGCCTCTATGGCGTGAAGCTCGAAGCGCAAGAGGGTGTTTCGACCTGGCATGAAGACGTCCGTTACTTCTCGGTGCAGGACGACAACGGTGCGCTGATCGGCGGCTTCTACATGGATTTGTTCGCCCGCAGCGGCAAGCGCAATGGTGCCTGGATTGATGAATGCATTGTGCGGAAGAGTCTGAACGGCAATACGACACTGCCCGTGGGTTATCTCGTTTGCAATTTTCCGCCGCCGGAAATCGGCTCGGATCATCATTCTCTACTAACGCACGAAGATGTCGTCACACTGTTCCACGAGTTCGGCCATATGTTGCATCACTTACTGACGCGCATTGACTATCCGAGCATCGCCGGCATCAACGGCGTTCCCTGGGATGCGGTCGAATTGCCGAGTCAGTTCATGGAGAACTTCGCCTGGAATTTCGATGTGCTGCGACGATGTTCAGCCCACGTCGACACGGGAGAACCGCTGCCCCGGGAACTATTCGACCGCCTGGACGACAGCCGCCACGTGGGTGCGGCAATGGCGATGATGCGACAACTCGAATTTGCGCTATTCGACTTCCGCGTGCACGCGGAGTACGACCCGGTCAAGGGCCCGGCCGTGCTCGAGACCCTGCGCGAAGTTCGTGATGAAGTCTCGCTGTTATCGCATCCCGACTACAACCGTCTGCCACATGCTTTTTCGCACATATTTGCTGGTGGTTATGCGGCCGGATACTACAGTTATAAATGGGCCGAGGTGCTGGCTGCCGACGCGTTCGGCGCATTCGAGGACAGCGGTATTTTCGATCGCGAGACAGCTCAGCGGTTTCGTAGCGAGATACTGGAGATCGGCGGCAGCTGTGACATCATGCAAGCCTATATTGCGTTTCGTGGTCGCAAGCCGGAACTTGACGCGCTGCTCAGGCAGAGCGGAATCTCGACTGAGTGAAGATCGCAACGTGGAATGTGAATTCCATGAACGTGCGGCTACCGCACGTGCTTGAGTGGCTGGCTGCGAACACCCCCGACGTTCTGGTACTGCAGGAAATCAAACAGGTCACGGAGGCGTTTCCAACCGACGCCCTGGCCAACGTGGGATATACCTCGATCGCCAATGGCCAGAAAACCTACAACGGCGTGGCTGTAATCAGCCGGTCAGATCCTGCAGATCCTGTGATCGAGTTGCCAGGTTTCGATGACCCACAACGCAGGGTACTCGCTACGACGATCAATGATGTACGGGTCATCAACCTGTATATCCCGAATGGCCATTCGGTCGGCTCGGAAAAATATGCATACAAGCTCGGCTGGCTCGCGGCATTGCGCGACTTCCTGGCCGACGAACTGGCGCGGCACGACAAGCTCGTTGTACTCGGCGACTTCAACATCGCGCCCGAGGACGAGGACGTTTACAACGCCGAAAAGTGGGGAGAAGGCATCTTGTGCAGTCCGAAGGAACGTGCGGCGCTCAAGAAATTGATGGCATTAGGACTCACCGACGTTTTTCGCAAATTCGAACAGCCCGAAAAGAGCTTTAGCTGGTGGGATTACCGCGCGGCGGGCTTTCGGCGCAATGCCGGCCTGCGAATTGACCTGATTCTGACCAGCGATGCGATGACGCGCAGCTGCAGCAAAAGTTATGTCGACAAGGAACCGCGCGCCTGGGAGCGCCCGTCAGACCATGCTCCTGTTGTTGCCGAATTCGAATTTTAAAGCTTATTGTCGCGTCCGCGCCGGCCTGCAATTACATGACATATTGCGGAAAATTAGCCGGTCTTTTGAGGACTTGCCATGTATTATTTGGGTACATGAGCCAAAGTCCGGAGGACGCGGTTGACTGACAGCAGACGCAGCGCGCCAGCCGGTCCTTCGGCGACAAATAATAAAAAGAAAAGAATCATGTCCCAGGACCGCCGTAACGATTACGACGTAACCAATACCGTGCAGGTTAGCGACCCTGTCTCGGTTCGCAACGCTGTGTATGAGTTGTTTAGTGAAACATTCCCTGGCGCCTCGTACGACAAGATCTGGCTCGCGTTTTACGATTTCGAACGTTTGTTCAACGGCCGGTTTCCAGGCTACAAGGGCTGTGATACGACGTATCACGATGTGCAGCACACGCTGGATATGACGCTCGCGCTCGCGCGCCTTGTCGCCGGCTACGAACGTAGCGTCGAACAAAAAGACAGGCTCGGCGCACGCCGCGCGCAGATGGCGATCATCACCTCCTTGTTTCACGACTCGGGCTACATTCGTCACAATGAGCGTGACAGCGACTTCTCGAACGGCGCCGAATTCACGCTGTATCACGTGTCACGAAGTGCGGATTTTCTGCGTCGCTACTTACCCGAGCACGGAATGTCACGAGATGTCGCCGTCAGCAGCATGATCGTGCATTTCACCGGCTACGAACTTGATCTGGACAAGATCGAGCTCGATGATCCGCGCGATGTCATTTGTGGCCACCTGATCGGTACGGCCGATCTGATGGCGCAGATGGCGGATCGCTGCTACCTCGAGAAATGCCGTGACCGGCTGTACAAGGAGTTTGTCGTCGGGGGAGTGGCAGTCGAAAACGCCAGACCCGGCGAATACATGGTTCGTTATCGATCCGGGCTCGATCTGTTGCAAAAAACGCCAGCGTTCTATCAACAGGTCATGCGTGACCGGCTGCATCGGAAATTCAATCGCGTGTACCGCTACATCGAAGTGCTGTACGACGGCCAAAATCCGTACATCGATGCCATCCGCAACAACATTTCTCACCTGGTTCGTATCATCGAGTCAGGGGACTGGTCGTTGCTGCGACGCGAGCCGCCATACTTCCTCGGTATCATCAACGCCGTGAACGATCTCGAGTTGCTGGTCAAGCGGCAGCTCGCATCGATCACGGGCAGAGCGATCGAGCCAAACGGCTTATTGATGCCGGTCTGACTGCCCGGACCCCGGCGGATTTTTCGACATCGGTACAAACCCCGGCTGCGACTCAACCCTCTCCAACCACGCATTGATTCGCGGGTAGCCGCTCAGATCGAAGCCACCTTCGCCTGCCACGTGCGTATAGGCGTACAGCGCGATGTCGGCAAGACTGTACGCGTCGTTCGCGATGAAATCATTGTCTGTGAGCTCACGCTCCATAACATCGAGCGCCATATAGCCGCCACCTTTTCTTGATTCAAGATCGCCTTCGCGTTCCTCAGGGCGACCGAGATATTGAATGATGAAGCGCGACGTCGCGATATACGGCTCATGACTGTATTGCTCAAAAAACATCCAGCGCAGCACGTTGGCTTTTTCGAAGCGGTCTCTGCCCGCCAAATCACTGCCATGCGCGAGATAGCAGAGGATCGCGTTCGATTCCGACAGGTAGCGGCCATCCGCTAACGCGAGCAGCGGCACCTTGCCGTTCGGATTCATTGCCAGATACTCTTCTGTCCGGGTTTCTCCGGCCATGATGTCCACTTCGTGCCACGTATAATCGATCGCCAGCTGTGCACAAGCGAGCTTCAACTTGTAACAATTGCCGGATATCGAATCACCATAGATTTCGATCCCACTCGACATCGCCTTAATCCTGTTGCCATTTGCGCAACGCTAAATATTCGGCGCGACTCAGGCGGCGATTGGCATAAAATGCCGCAATCGCCGCGCCGAAAAGCGCGAAGACCACATCCGCTGACGACATCGCCTCGTCGAAGAATACCGGCCACGTCATCGATGTTACGGCTCGCAATATCGCGAACGTGGTCGTTTCCAGCGCCTCCGCCGTGAACGCCGCCGCGACCACGACGTTACTGACAAGCGCACCGATTAGCGTGAGCACTGCCGCGAGGAAGGGAAAGCGCCAGTCAAGGCCGCGGCCGGCGCGTCGCACAGTCAAGCCAATCAAGATGCCGAGTACAACCGTCATCCACGGGAAGATGCGGTCGAGCAGCGTCGATGTCATCGCCCACAGGATGCTGAAGATGATGATGACGATCACACCAGCGATGAGCGCATCGCGTAACGATTGCTCTTTCAGCAGGCGAGACCGGTCTTCGGCACTCACTTCAATCGTTTCCGCCGGCGTGTGTCGTTTGCGGATGCGCAGCACGCTCTTGTTGACCTTGTTTGTCACGCGTCCATTCTGTCAAACTGCCTTGACTGATGCGAATTGGCCTCTCAAAGGGTGGCGAATGGAACAGAGCAGAATTGACTGGCCAAGTTTCGGCACCTGTGTGGGAATCATTGTCCTGGTCTGCATTCCGCTCGCCGTATCGCCGGACACAGCCGGCGCCTTACTGAAGTCCCTGTACGAATACATCGCCGCCGAATTCGGAATCTTTTATTTGCTGGCCAGTGTCGCTGCGATCTCTTTCCTGGTCTGGCTGGCCAGCAGCCGCTTCGGCCACGTCAAACTCGGTGATGCGGACAGCACACCGGAGTTCAACCAACTGAGCTGGATAGCAATGCTGTTCTGCGCCGGCGTTGGGGCAGGGCTCATGTATTGGTGTGCAACAGAATGGGCTTTTTATTATGAGTCGCCGCCATTCGGCGCAGAGCCCCGCAGCACCGCCGCCGCTGAGTGGGCATCCACCTACGGTTTGTTTCACTGGGGTTTCACCGCCTGGGCGTTTTACTGCCTGCCCGCGATTGCGATCGCCTATCCCTACTACGTGAAGAAGATGGACGTGTTGCGCTTCAGCCTGAGCTGTCACTGGTTTCTGCGTGGCCCGAGCAAGGCGCGGTAGCGCGAATGATCGACTTCCTGTTTATGATCGCACTAATCGGCGGTGCCGCAACGAGCCTTGGTTTTTCCGCACCAATGATCGCCGCATGTCTTGCCTGGCTGTTTGATACTCCAACCAGTTTCGAACTCCAGGTCGTGGTGATGGGCATTTGTGTTGCGCTGTTCGTGCTTAGCGTCTGGCTCGGGCTGAAACAGGGCATCAAGCGCCTGAGTGACATCAACATGTTTCTCGCATTGGGACTGTTGTTGTTCATTTTTGTCGTCGGACCGACCGTATTTCTCTTGAAGACGAGCCTGAACGGCCTTGGCATGATGACGCAGAACTTTCTGCGTATGAGTTTCTGGACGGATCCGTTCACGACCTCGGGATTTGTAGAGAGCTGGACGATCTTCTACTGGGCGTGGTGGATTGCCTTCGCGCCGTATGTCGGCCTGTTCATCACCCGAATATCACGCGGTCGCACGATCCGCCAGGTCATTACTGGCATGCTGATTTTCGGCTCACTCGGTAGTTGGATTTTCTACATGATCATCGGCAATTACGCGCTGTTTTTGCAGCTGACCGAAGGGCTCGATTTCGTCAAGATCATGAATACGGTCAGCGGCGACGCCGCAATCGTTGCGACACTCGAGACGCTGCCACTCGCGTCATTGGTGATTACGGTCTTTGCACTCGTGTCCATCGTGTTTGCAGCGACGACCTATGACTCGGCGTCTTACTCGCTTGCCTCGGGAGCGACACTGCATTTGTCCGCCGGTGACGATCCCGCGCGCTGGCATCGCGTCTTCTGGGCGTTTGGGCTCGCCGCATTACCTATCTCGCTGTTGTTCATTGGAGGAGACCTCAAGGCGATACAGGTCGTGTTGCTGATAGTCTCATTGCCGATACTGGCTGTCGGCATCCTGATGTCCGTATCCCTGGTCAAAAGCCTGCAGGCGGACCACCCCGTTTGAACCATGCGTAGTCTCGTCTTGCTGATTACTGCGTTCGCTTTTGTCGGCTGCACTCGAAGCCCAAGCGTCGAAGTCGCGGGTGAACAACTGATCGGGAAATTTACAGGTGACAGCAATGTCGCCGCCTTTCTCGGCGTGCCGTTTGCCGAACCGCCTGTCGGCGAGCTGCGCTGGCGTGCGCCGCAGGCGCTGCAGTCAAAGCTCAAACGCCGCGAAACAACGGAATTCGCGGCCGCATGCATGCAGACGATGCGCATTCTGGACTGGTATCGCTACATGGCCGAAACATTCGGCGGCTCTTCCGATTACTACCCGGACCTCGAGGTCAGCGAAGATTGCCTGTATCTCAATCTCTGGACAACGACTCTCGACAGCGACGCTAAATTGCCCGTCATGGTCTGGGTCCATGGCGGCAGCAACAGAAGCGGCTGGTCTTACGAACCGAATTATCACGGCCATGTGCTTGCGCAAAAAGGCGTTGTCGTCGTGTCAATCGCCTATCGCCAGGGGGCTTTTGGTTTTTTCTCGCACCCGGAGTTGAGTCACGATGAGGCATTAGCGAATTTCGGACTCTGGGATATCGTTGCGTCGTTGCAATGGGTGCAGCAAAACATCCAGCAATTCGGCGGTGACCCCGATCGAATCACCGTGTTTGGCGAATCTGCCGGCGCCGAAGACATTCTGGCGCTTATGTTTGCCGAGGCCGCCAGACCCTTGTTTGATCGCGCAATCCTGCAAAGCAGCTCTGGCTACGGCATCAACAAAATTTCACTTGCCGCTGAACAGGCTCGCGGCCTGAAACTGGCGCAGCTTCTCGGGATCGATGAAAGCAAATCGCTCGAGCAGCTACGGCAGGTGCCCGCCGACGAGTTGTTGCATGTCTATGAGGAAGCATTCTCGGATTACTTCCACTCTCCTGCCGTGGACGGTCAACTGATCACCGAAGCAACGTGGGAGGATATTCAGGCAGGCCGCTTTGCCGATCACGAGTTGATCATGGGTACTAACGCCGACGAATGGCTCGATTCGATAGACGCCGACGCGACAACTGCAGACGTGGTTGCTGCCGCCAGGGAACTGCAGCACCTGGAAAGCTCCGCGGCGCTGGCTGCCGTCGCGTCCGAAGTGGATCCGCGGCGTGCGCTCGATCGCCTGACGACTGCCGAGAACTATTTGTGTCCAACTCAAAGCACCGCGGCGGCCATGACCGCGGCCGGCGGCGATGCCTGGCTTTACTACTTCACCCGCGTCCGCGAAGATGCCGGCGGCCAAAAGGTCGGTGCTTTCCATGGTGCCGAATACGCTTACGCGTTTGGCGTGCACGATGCCTACATGCTCACCAACGACGTAGATCTCGCGCTGACTGACGCGATGATGAACTACTGGGTTCAGTTTGCAGCAACGGGTAACCCCAATTCAGAAGCAACGCCTCACTGGCCGCAGTTCCGTGCACCGGATTTCCTTGTTCAGGAACTCGGGGATGAGGTGTTCGCGATTCCCGCCCCTGAGCCAAAGCTCTGTGCTTTGTTCAATACCCGAAACGCCGGCCGCAACTAGAGTTTTTGCGCAAGGTCTCCGGTTTTGATGTCGCCGGACTGTACGACCTTCGCGTTGATGCCGCGCAAGTTGAGTGTCTTGCCCGCACCGGAATTGACGAACACCATTGCATCACGACCGAATCGCGCAGCGAATTTCTTGCAGCCTGTATGCGGCGGCTCGGTAACCTCGATGATCGCGCTGCCGATCGCAAGGCGGGTTCCCGGCGGCAGGTTTTCGGTGCTCAGATCCATGTCCAGGTACAACTGATCCCCGGCGAGTTCGCGCCGCTCAGGATCAATGGCGACCAGGCTGACAACGCGCGAATTCATGATGTTGAGCTGCATGTCCGGGTCGGCGGCACCGTCGGGCGTATGTCCGCTACCGCGCTTCAGCCAGCTGTCGCCAACAAGACCCTGTTTGATATCGAGGCGCGCAGCGCTGACGGTTTCACGTTGGTCGACATCAGGTCGCCGGACGATGAGTTCGAGGCATCCCTCTTCTCTTGGCGATTGCAAAATATTGTCGAGTCCCTTTTCCAACTCACCTGTCGTCAATTGCTTTGCCGCCGTCACGTCCATTCCCACCTTAGTCCTCGAGCACCTGCATAACCTGGACAATATAGCCGTCAGGATCGCGCAGCTGCAACATCAACAGCTTGTTACGCTCGTCGTGGAGAATACGCGGGGCGCTCTCTGTCTCCGGTAGTGACGCCGCGAATGCTTCTACGTCGGCAACCAGAAATCCAACCTTGAATGGCCCCTCGATTCGACCTTCTGGTCTGTCTGTCGCGGCATCGAGTTCGAGCAATTCGACGAACAGGCCGGGTCGAGCGAGGTTCACGACATCGTAACGACCATCTTCTGAAAACCGCGTTCGCTGCTCGAGCTGCAAATTGTTCTGGTACCACTCGCGCGAGACCTCAATATCGGAAACGATTACCGCAAAATATGCGCCGGCAAGGTCTGTCGATTCATCGCCCGCGTAGCTGGCCGTGATGCCGATCAACAATAGCAGCAGCGTCATTGTTTTCATTTGGAAACATCCTTCTCAAACCAGTCCACGTCCCAGTATTTGCCGAACTTGTAGCCAACCTCATGGTATGAGGCCACATGTACAAAGCCCAGCTGTTGATGCAGCGCGACGGACTGCGGGTTCGGCAAGGCAACACCAGCGTAGGCGCGATGCACCGCTTGCTCGTCGACCAGTTGCTGCAGCAGCAGGGCGTACAGCGGTTCGCCGTAGCCATTACCGGCCTGCGCATGATCAATGTAAATGGTGGTCTCAACCGAAGTGCCATACGCCGGCTTGGGTTTGAACTGCGTACTCGACGCGTAACCGATCACCTTGCCGTCCAGCTCCGCGACCAGCAGGCGATACGGTCCGCTATCGGCGAACTGGGTAAACCACTGCGTGCGGGCGCCGACCGCGAATGGCTCTGTGTCGAACGTGATATGGGTTTCGCTGACGTAATGATTGTAAATCTCGACCAGACGATTGAGGTCACCCGGCTCGGCTGATCTTAGCTGCAGCCCCATCTACGCTGGTGCGCCGTTGATTATTTGCGCCATTTCTCTCATATGCAGATTTTTCCAAACCGCTCAAAAAGTGACCAATTAGGCTTGTTTCCCTGCCCATGCCGTATATACTGCGCCCAGCTTGAATGTACGCCAACTATTTATGTTTTTCGTTTCGATGTTCCATTTTTGTAGCTCGACCTGTTTTTCATAAGTAATAGCAACACTTTCAGCCAAACGGCCCCATCAAAGGGCCACATTTACTAATGTTTGACAGGAGACAGTTATGTCTACAACTACAGGAACCGTTAAATGGTTCAACGACTCCAAGGGTTTCGGCTTTATTGAGCAGGAAAACGGCCCCGACGTATTTGCGCATTTCAGCGCGATTCAGGGTGACGGCTTCAAGACGCTCGCCGAAGGCCAGAAGGTTGAATTCACCGTAACGCAGGGCCAGAAAGGTCCGCAGGCGGAGAACATCGTACCGGTCTAATTCGTTAGATACTGAGTACCGAGAGGGCGAGACCTACGGGTCTCGCCTTTTTTTGTGGCTACCGCACTGGTGGCTAACAAGCGCGTAATTTCTGGGTCAGCCCGCGAAGTTGCTCGCGGTATCGTTCGCCCTGGGCCGACGAATAGCCGCTGCGCATTTGTGCATCGATCGCATCGATCTGGTCGCGATACTTCTTCTTGCATTGCTCGGTGATTTCTTCGCCACCGGCGCTTGTTTGCAGCCGGCTGGCTGCACTTGCATCCGTCGAACCGTATTGCGCAGGCGCTGCGGGCAGCTCCGCTTGAATTTCCTGTGGGTCTGTCGACTGCGCGATCTGCGTCGCAGTGTTTTCGTCATCGCCAGCATCGCAACCACCGAGGTTCTCGGTGAAAGTTATCGGCAGTGCCTCGCAGCTGGCATCGCCGAAAGACCGCGCCTCGCATTTCGCCTGAGCCAGCCCGGCGATCCTCTCTACCGATACGCCGGCATTCGTGCGAAAAGAATACACGTAGTTGATGACGCCGACCGAGCCTTTCGAGAGTGACCCCAGCCCGCCGTAATAATCGAACACTTCGTCAGACCCGAAACCACGACGCATCATGCGTGCCGTTGTGTTCGCGAACTT
>Ga0224508_10002043_pt1 | contig 17581 bp, 19 predicted proteins | sample SF_Jan12_sed_USG_4_FD_170157 | JGI IMG/M metagenome (GOLD analysis project Ga0224508, IMG submission 170157) | Sediment microbial communities from San Francisco Bay, California, United States - SF_Jan12_sed_USGS_21 | ecosystem: Environmental > Aquatic > Marine > Sediment | place: USA... | reverse complement strand
CTTCCAGGACCCGAAGTCCTACTTCCGGCGGTTTGCCTCGCTCGATGACGACGAGGCCAGGGAGACCGCAACCGGAATCTGGACCCGGATCAACGAGCGGAACCTGTTCGAGAACATCCTCCCGACCCGTCAGCGTGCCGATCTGATCCTCCGGAAGGGCCCTGACCACTCGGTGACCGAGGTCCACCTGAGCCGACTCTGAGCGTGACATCGACGGACGGGCCGGTCTCTGAGCCATCCGGCCCGCGACGGAACTGATCCGAATGCGCCATTGCCACGCAGAGTGCAAAGTGGTTCACTATGAGTGCGGGTACGGGATCGATCCGAACCTGTTGCTCTCTGGCGGGTTGGGCGACGGTTCATCAAGGATCGGTCCTGGGCTGGGGATGGCCGTTGGGTCATCCCCAGCCTTCTCTCTCGCTGAGCGCCGGATGCGGCGGGCGCCGGTGACGAGCCTCTCTCCGCCGAGGCCCGCAGAAGAACCTCACGAGGCTTGCCCCCGACGCCCGACGAACTCTGGTCGGCGTCCGGGATGTTTTCCCTGCTAGGGGACTTGGCGGGCTGGCACTTGGGCGGTCACCAGGCGGGAGAGCAGCGTATCGATCTCGACGAACACTCGGTGGAGATCGGCCAGGTCGCCGACGAACGTCACGCCGTGGGGGGCTGGTCCGAGCTGGATCTGCACGGTGCCGTCCCCTTCGGGGCCGAGCACCTCCACCCTCGTCTCGCCGTCTACCAGCCGCACGACGTCCGCCATGCATCAAAGAATGCGATGGGTCGTGGAGCTTGGCCAGCCACGTAGCTGCGCTTTTGCTGTACTTTCACTGCACAACCTTCGCGATACTTGGGCTCTGCAACTACACTCCTGGCTGTGTCGCCGAGGCCACAGCTCGCCGCACGTCGTAAAGCGCTAGGTCATAGTCAGGAATCGTTGGCTCGTCTTCTCGACGTTCGAGCTCAGTCCGTTGCTCGCTGGGAGCAGGGATTGAGTACACCATTGGCGCGCTATCGGCGGCCGCTCGCCGAGTATCTCGAGGTCAGCATGCCCGAGCTCGAGCACCTGATCGCCGGTAACGGCGCCGTGACGGTGCCGCCGGGACATGCCGTACCACCCTGGCTCGACCACTACACCTCCCTCGAGCAGGGAGCGGCCCGCCTGGAGACCTTCGAGCCGATCGCTATCCCGGGACTCCTCCAGACCGAGCGCTATGCGACCGCGGTCATGCGGACCAATCACCTGCCGGTCTCGGAGACCGACATCGAGGAGCGGGTCCGTGCGAGGCTGGTTCGCCAAGAAGTGCTGTCACGACAGCCCGAGCCGCTCCAGCTCATCTGTGTCATCGACGAATCGGTCCTCCATCGGGTGACCGGCGACCGTGAGATCATGAGCGAGCAGATGGCCCATCTGGTGTCGATGGTGGCCAGACCCACCGTGCGCCTTCACGTCGTACCCGCCGCGAGCGGGGCCCTCCACTGTGCTGCGTTCGGATCGTTCCGGCTGTTCACGTCGGCCGGCGCCTCCACGCCGTTCATGACCTGCACCGAGGACCTGACCGGCTTCAACTATCTCGATCGGCCCGAGGCGATCGAGGCCCACGCCCAGCTCTTCGAGCACCTGACCACGGTTGCCCTGACGACCGCCCAGTCCGCCGACCTCATTCAGACCATTGCGGAGCGATACCAATGACCAACCAACAGCCAAACGACCTCACCTGGCGCAAGTCGTCCTTCAGCGGGGCGAACGGCGGCGACTGTGTCGAGATCGCCGATACCGACGACGGCATCCTCATGAGGAACAGCAAGCTGATCGACGCGGGGACGATCCCGTTCACTCGCTCAGAGCTCGCTGCCTTCATCGCCGGCTGCAAGGCTGGCGAGTTCGACGATCTCGCGTAGAGTCCGCGACGCCGACGGGACCGGGAAGACCTGGGGTTCGGCGTCTCACCCCAGAAGTGAGCCGCCGAGGCCTCCCGGAGTCTGTGACTTCTGCGGGCTCCGAGAGGCCCCGATCGGCATCCGGCAGGCGGAGTAGCCGGATTACCTACCGACTCTAGTCCGGCCTGTGGCGCCCTGGCCCATCGGCCGGATCAGGGCTGCGCTCGGTGCGTCGCCAGCCCCAGCTCCTCGGCAACGGCATCGGCCAGCCGGGGCACGAGACGGGCGATCGCTTTCTGATCGTCGAGATCGAAGCGGTCGAGCACCCGGGCGGCGAAGGCGAGGCGTCGGCCGCGGAGACGTTCGCTGATTTCGGTGCCCGTAGCCGTGAGCCGTGCCCGGATCATGCGGGCATCGACACGGTCCCGGCGGCGCTCGACCAGGCCCCGTTCGACGAGACGGTCGACGGCTCGAGTGGCGGTGGACCGGTCGACTTGAAGACCCGTGGCGATCTCGGACATCGAGCACTCGCCGCCGGCGAGGGCGAGCTGCTCGAGCGCGTCGACGTCCCCGACCTCAAGCTTCGGCTCGATGATGTCGGCCGACGCGTCGAGCACGACCGCAGGCGACGCTCGCCGGAGGAAGCGCCAGGCCAGGCCGAGCTCCCCCGAGCGACGGAGCGTCTCTTCGTCGAGGTCGAAGCGGATGGTCATGGTCGCCCGCCTTCATCGCAACAACCGGCGGTGACCAGGCGCTGCGCCTCGCGCCGGGCGGCGCCGACGGTCCGCAGGTGGGCGTCGAGCCGTTCGGGCCGGGGGTGACCGGCCTCCATCAAGTGCTCGAGGTAGCTACCGGTGGCGGCGACGAACTCGCTGTCGGGAGTGACCGCCAGCCACCGCAGCAGCGAGCTCAGCCGGCTGCGATCGTCGCTGTCGACAGCGATCTCGGCGAAGTCGGCCAAGATCTCCTCGGTCCGATCCGACTCGTGCTCGACGACCCTGTCGAGCCAGTCGTCGGTACACGCCGACAACACGGCCGCGTCGTCGTCGCCCTGATTGCGTGCCACTATCCAGCCCCACATTGCTCGCTCGTACATGCCCCCGCTGCGCCGCTCGGCAGCGCGGTGCTCTCCTCGACCCTCGCCGTAGCACACGGGGAAGTCAAGGTACGTGCGTCAAATCGTGAACCCTCGCGCGTCGTCTCGGCGGCCCCGTGAGCAGGCCAAACGCTCAGGTCGCTCGACGGACGGCGGGGACGACGTCGTTGACGTAAGCATCGAGCGCATCGTGATCGAACGGGGCCCGGAGCGCCACGTTGATGAGGTCGGCGCCAGCCTCTGCGTAGGCCAGCAGCTGCTCGGCGGCTTGGTCGGGCGTGCCGAGCAATGCGCCGCCGCGGATCCGGGCGGCCATCGGGCCCCACTGCGCGTCGAGATCGGCTGCGGCTCGTTCCGCCGAGACGGTGTCGACGGCCATGGCGAACTGAAGGTTGACGGAGCGCTCGATCGTTGCGGGGTCGCGCCGCTCGGCGTCGCACCAGTTGTCGAGCACCTGGTTCTTGCGAGCGAACTCCTCGGCGCTGACGTAGGCCGCATTCCACCCGTCGGCGAAGCGGGCGGCGGTCCGCAGCGTGCGCTTCTCGCCGAGACCGCCGATCCAGATCGGCAGGCGACCGTCTATCGGTGGGGGAAGGCAGCTGGCGTCGGCGGCCCTGAAGTGGTCACCTTCGAAGGTCGTGCGACGTAGACCGTCGCCGTCGTCGCTGGCGAGCAGGGAGACGATCAGCTCGGCCGCCTCGTCCAGCATGTCGAGGCGGGTGCCGACCCCGGGGAAGTCGTAGCCGTAGGCCTCGGCCTCCCACTGGTGCCAACCTCCTCCCAGCCCGAGCTCGAAGCGACCGCCGGAGAGGTGATCGAGGGTGACGGCGGCTTTTGCCAGCAGGCCGGGGTTGCGGTAGCCGACGTAGAACACGAGGCAACCGAGGCGGGCGTGCTCGGTCTCGACCGCCAGCGCGCCAAGGGTGGCGACGGCCTCGAAGTGGTCGATGGTGCCACCGGCCGGCGGGGCCTCGTAGAGATGATCCCACACCGACAACCAGTCGAGCCCGGCCCCGTCGAGCTTTTGCCACAGCGCCCGCAGCTCGTCCATCGTCATGTTCTGCTGGCCGAGGTGGGCTCCGAGGGAAACGGTCACGGCGTCAACCGTAGTCGGCCGCCGCGTCGAGGTCGCCGGGACTCAGGAGGTCGGGCTCAGGGGTTGGTCAGCAGGTCGATGAGGCTGGAGGTGTCCCAGCGATTCCCGCCACGGGCCTGGACTTGGGCGTAGAACTGATCGACCAGCGCCCCGACCGGCAGGCGGGCGCCGAGGCGGTTGCCCTCGTCGAGGGCGATGCCGAGGTCCTTCCGCATCCAGTCGACGGCGAAGCCGAAGTCGAACTCGCCCCGGGCCATGGTCGAGCCCCGGTTGACCATCTGCCACGAGCCGGCCGCTCCCTTGGAGATGACGTCGACGACCTGGTCGATGTCGAGGCCGGCCTTCATCCCGAGGTGCAAGCCCTCGGAGAGGCCCTGGACGAGACCGGCGATGCAGAGCTGGTTGACCATCTTGGTCAGCTGGCCGCTCCCCGGACCGCCGAGCAATGTCACCGCCACGGCGTAGGCCCCGGCGACCTCGGCGACGCGATCGAAGTCCTCCTGGGTCCCGCCGCACATCACGGTGAGCGCCCCGTTCTCGGCCCCGGACTGCCCGCCGGAGACCGGAGCGTCGACGAACCCGACCTGCTGCTCGGCACTGATGGCCTGAAGCTCACGGGCCAACGTGGCCGATGCGGTCGTATGGTCGACGATGACGGCGCCGGGCCCGAGGCCGGCGAGGACCCCGTCGTGTCCGAGCGTCACGGCCCGGACGTCGTCGTCATTGCCGACGATCGTCATCGCGACCTCGGCCCCGGCTACTGCCTCACTGGGCGTCGGGGCCGATCGGCCGCCGTGCTCGGCCACCCAGGCGTCGGCCTTGGCCGCGGTCCGGTTGTACACGGTGACGTCGTGCCCCGCCTGCTGAAGGTGGCCGGCCATGGGATAGCCCATGACCCCCAAGCCGATGAACCCGATCGCTGTCATGTTGTGAACCTCCCGGTGAGGAGGATACGGCCTGCCAGCGGGCAGGATGGAGGCCATGCCGTCAGGTCGTAGCGAGATCCCACCGTTCTACGTCATGGAGGTCATGCGGGCCGCTGCCGCCCGCGAGGCGGGCGGTCACCGGGTCCTCCATCTCGAGGTCGGCCAGCCGTCTACCCCTGCCCCGGGCGGAGTCCTGGCCGCCGCTCACGCCGCCCTGGATGCGGATCGTCTCGGCTACACCGGGGCGGCCGGGCTCCCCGTGCTGCGGGAGCGGATCGCGGTCTGGTACCGCGACCGCTATGGCCTCGATGTCGACACCGAGCGGATCGTCGTCACCACCGGGGCATCGGGCAGCTGTGTGCTCACGTTCCTCGCCGCGTTCGACCCTGGTGACCGGGTCGCAGTGCTCGAGCCCGGCTATCCGTGCTATCGCAACGATCTCCTCGCGTTCGGCATCGACGTCGTCGCGCTGCCCGTCGGCCCCGAAACCGACTTCCGACCGACGATCGAGGGGTTGGACGGTCTCGGTCCCCTCGACGGCCTGGTCGTCGCCAGCCCGTCAAACCCGACCGGAACCGTGCTCGATCACGGCCACCTCTGCGAGGTTCTCGGCTGGGCTGCTCGGCGGGGCGTGCAGGTGATCGCCGACGAGATCTACCACGGCATCACCTACGACCAGCCGGCTCCCAGCGCGCTGGCGATCGACCCGTCGGTCATCGTGCTGAACAGCTTCTCCAAGTACTTCTCGATGACCGGGTGGCGGCTCGGTTGGGTGGTGGCCCCGCCCGAGCTGGCCGAGGCGATCGAGCGACTCGCCCAGAGCCTGACCGTCGCTCCGCCGACGTTGAGCCAGCTGGCGGCCATCGCTGCCTTCGACTGCACCGAGGAGCTGGAGGCGAACGTGGCCCGGTACGGCCGGAACCGGAGGATCCTGCTCGACGGGCTCCCGGCGGCTGGTCTGGACCACCTCGCTCCGGCGGACGGCGCCTTCTATGTCTGGGCCGACGTGTCCCACCTCGGGCTCGACAGCCAAGACTTGTGCCGTCGCTGGCTCGACGAGCTGTCGATCGCGGTCACACCGGGGATCGACTTCGATCGGGTCCGGGGCCGGGACTTCGTCCGGTTCTCCTACGCTGGCTCGGCCGATGAGCTGACCGACGCCATGACCCGCCTCGCCGGCTGGCAGCCATGAGCGCGACGCCGGGGGGTGGGGGCCCGGAGGACCTACCCGTGCCGACGCAACCGGGGCGGGTGACGTTGTTGCTTCGGGGTGCCACCAAGCGCTGCCCGGCCTGCGGTGAGCGGGGCCTGTTCCGCCGGTGGGTGCGGATGGTCGACGACTGCCCCCGGTGCGGGCTCCACTTCGAGCGGATCGAGGGCCACTGGATCGGTGCGATCGGCATGAACACGATCGTGAGCTTCGGGGCGATCCTGATCGCGCTCTCGGCCGGACTCGTGCTGACGCTGCCCGCGGTGCCGGTCGTGCCGCTGGTGCTCACGAACGTGCTCGTGGCCGTTATCGTGCCGGTTGTCTTCTACCCGATCAGCAGAACGCTGTGGACGGGTATCGACATCGCGATGCGACCACTCGAAGCGTTCGAGGTCGACTGGACGCAGCTGGGCGATGCACGGTAGGTGCTGACGTACCCGGACGAGAACCCCGACGAGAAGCAACGAGAATCAGTGGACACCTACGACGTCATCATCATCGGCAGCGGCTCCGGTAACTCGATTCCTCCGTTCCTCGACGATCGGCGAATCGCCGTCGTGGAGCGTGGGGTCTTCGGCGGCACCTGCCTCAACGTCGGCTGCATTCCGTCGAAGATGTTCGTGTTGCCGGCCGACGTCGCCGAGAGCGCCCGTCACAGCGAGCGGTTGGGGGTGTCGACCGACATCCAGTCGGTCGACTGGCCATCGATCCGGGACCGGGTGTTCGGCCGGATCGACCCGATCGCCGAAGGGGGGCGCCAGTACCGAGCGAACGGCAGCCCGAACGTCGAGCTGATCGAGGGCACGGCCACGTTCACCGACACCAACGTGCTCGATGTCGACGGCAGGCTGATCGGCGCCCCCGACATCGTCATCGCCGCCGGGGCCCGCCCGCAGATCCCCGCCATCGCCGGCCTCGACGCCGTCGCTTACCACACGTCCGACACGGTGATGCGACTCGAACACCTACCGGCGCGGCTCGGCATCATCGGTGGCGGGTACATCGCGGTCGAGCTCGGCCACGTGTTCTCTGCCTACGGCTCCGAGGTGACCGTTTTCAACCGCTCGGGCCAGCTGCTCAGAGGCGAGGATCACGAGATCGCCCAGCGGTTCACCCAGGTGTTCGCCAACCGGGTCGACCTCCGCCTGAACACGTTGCCCGACCGTGTCGACGAGCGAGACGGGGCGATCGTCCTGTCCGTCGACGGCGCGACGATCGAGGTCGACGAGCTCCTCGTGGCCACTGGTCGCATACCGAACAGCGACCTCCTCCACGTCGAAGCGGCCGGTCTGCCCCTCACCGACGACGGCCAGATCGTCGTCGACGACACGATGGCCACGCCGGTGCCGGGGATCTGGGCGCTCGGCGACGTCGCCAACCCGTACCAGCTGAAGCACCTGGCCAACACCGAAGCCAAGGTTGCGTTCTGGAACCTGGCTCACCCCGACGACCTGCGGCGCGTCGACTACCGGGCCGTCCCGCACGCGATCTTCAGCGGCCCCCAGATCGCGGCGGTCGGCCTGACCGAGGCCGAGGCGGCCGATCGGGGCATCGACGTGGTGGTTGGGCGGCGCGACTACGGCAGCACTGCGTACGGGTGGGCGTTGGAGGACACCACATCGTTCGCCAAGGTGCTCATCGAGCGCTCGTCCAGGCTGTTGGTCGGCGCTCACATCATCGGCCCGCAGGCGGCGTCGATCATCCAGCCGCTCATTCAGGCCATGCAGTTCCGCCAACGGGCCGATGAGGTGGCCAACGATGTGTTCTACATCCACCCGGCGCTGACCGAGGTGGTCGAGAATGCGCTGCTCGACGGCCTCGAGCAGGTCCACTGAGCCAGCCGGACCTCAACAGACGGGCTGTTTCTGCCGACTGGTCAATCGATGAGGAGTGCGACCGTTGTCCGCTGAAGTGGAGAAGTACGCCGAGCTGCTCGGGGTGATGCCCGGAGGGTGTGTGATCGTCGAGGACGGCGTGATCCAGGCGGCCAACGACGAAGCGGTCGAGACGACCGGGATCCCACTGGGCCGGCTGCTGGGGATCGCATTGGCCGATCTGCTCGTACCCGAGTTCCAGGCGGCTTGGACCAGCGCCCTGGCCGGCGCCGGCGACTCGACTCGCTCAGTGGCGGTACGGCTGGCCCGAGCCCTCACCCCCCTGGAGCTGTCGATCCGCAGGCTCGGCCCGGGTTTGGCCGCCGTCGCCATCCGAAGCATGGCGACCGACTACCACTACTCGGCGCTCGCCGGGGCGGAGCTGACACACGACACGGTCACCGGCTTCCCCAATCGGTATCACCTGCTGAGCCAGCTCCACGATCGGATGATGGCGCCCCAGAAGAGCCCGCTGGCACTGATCGGTCTCTGGATCGACGAGCTCCCGCAGCTGGCGTCGGCTCAGGGCGAGCGGGTCGTCGACCGAGTGGTGTGGGAGGTCGGGCAGCGTCTGCAGACCAGGCTGCGCAGCCCCGACATCCTTGGACGCTTCGACGATGCCGGTTTTCTCAGCCTGCTCACCTCCGACGCGCCGACCTCGCAGCTCACCGACATCGCCGACCGGTTGCGCGACGAGGTGGCGTTCCCGGTCGATTTCGACAACTCGCTGGTGTCGTTCACTGCCAGTGTCGCCGTGGCCTCGATCACCGATCGTCGCCCGTCGATCGAACGGGCGTTGGCTCAGCTCGACGCTGCGGCCAACCGAGCGGCCACGGGGGCGGGCAATCGGACCGAGGTCCTCGAGCTCTGAGCTCTGCCTCCGGTGACCCGGGCCGCCAGTCGATGCGGTCTCAAGCTCAGGCCGGGTATATGAGCCCGCCGGGGGGCCAGTAGGGTGCGTGGCCGCGCCGTCTCGGCTCGTTCCCGGGCCCGTCGGCTGCGGAGGATCGGGTTGAGGGGTGCATCATGAGCGATCTCGTGCGGGTTGGGTTCGTGGGCTGCGGGCTCATCGCCCGCAGCCACGCCCGGGGGCTCCAAGCCTGCGGTGAGGCCACGATCGTGGCCGTCCACGACACCGACCCGGAGCGAGCCCATAGCTTCGCGCTCGACGTGGTGGGCACGGCATCGGTGGTCGTTGCCGACGCCGAAACGGTGATCGAGACGAGCGAGGCCGTGTACGTGTGCACGTGGACCGCAGCCCACGCGGACCTGGTCGCGGCGGTCGCAGCAGCTGGCAAGCCGGTGTTCTGTGAGAAGCCGCTCGCGATCGACCTGGCCACGGCCGAAGCGATGACCCGGGCGGTCGAGAGCGCCGGGGTGGTCAACCAGGTCGGGCTCGTGCTGCGAAACTCGCCGTCGTTCCGCTGGCTGCGTCACCAGGTCCGCTCGCCGGAGCTCGGCCCGCTGATGAACATCGTGTTCCGCGACGATCAGTACCTCCCGACCCAAGGCATGTATGGCTCGACGTGGCGGGGTGACGTCGCCAAGGCGGGGGCCGGGACACTGCTCGAGCACTCGATCCACGATCTCGATCTGCTCGGGTGGATGATGGGCCCGATCCGCTCGGTCAGCGGCCGGATCGGAATGGTTCACGGACTCGACGGCATCGACGACCAGGCCTCGGTGCTGCTCGTGTCCGAGTCCGGTGCCCAGGCCACGTTGACGTCCGTCTGGCACGAGGTGCTCTCTCGCCCGTCGCAGCGCCGGGTCGAGGCGTTCTGCCGCGACGCGGTGCTGACGCTCGACGGAGACTGGGCGGGCCCGGTCTCGATCGAGTCGTCGATGGGAACCGACGAGCTCGAAGGTTCGGTGCTCGCCCGGGCGATGGCGACGCTGGACGGACTCGGCGTCAACCCCGACGCTGCGTTCATCACCGCGGTCCGCAGCAGCATCCCCGCCTACCCCGATTTTCGCGTGGCGATCGAAGCCCACCGCTTGGCCGACGCCGCCTACCGGTCGGCGGCCACCGGTGGTCAGCCGGTCGACCTCTGAGCCCTCTTGCCGAGCAGCACGCGGGCGACGTGGGGGTTGCCGCCGAGGGCCGTTGCCAGCTGAACGGGCAGCTCGTGGGCGAGCACGTCCCACATGCGATCGAGGAGCTCGGCCGACATGATCACGTCGTCCGTGAGACCGAGGGGGCCGTCGCGCCGAAGCCGATCGGCCAGGGTCCGGATCCCGATCAGCGTCGCACCGACCGCCAGGTCCAGGGGGGCTGCGCCTGCGGCCCGGGCCGCCCGGACGCGCGACTCGGTGTCCTCGCACAGGCCGTGCACGAGGATGCCGACGAGCCGCTCGTATTCCGCTCTCGGGGCTCGGGGTTGGCGTATCAGGAGTGTCTGGGTGGCGCTGCGGCCGGCGAGGCGGGAGAGCTTGGCAATCTGACCCTGCACCCCGGCCGCCCAGGCCCGCCGACGCGAGCGCTGCGTGGTCGGCGCCGGCTGCGGCGTGGCGACCGGCGCTCGCACGGGTCTGCTGACCGTGGCGTCGTAGCTGCGGCGGCGGGCCGAGTCGGACAGCACCCGCCACGCCTCGTTGATCTCGGCCATGTCGGCCGATGCGGCGCCGAAGCCCACCACATCGGGATGGCGCTGACGAGCCAGGCGACGGTAGGCGGAGCGGATCTCTTCGAAGCTGCATTCGGGGTCGACACCGAACAGGTCGTAGTGGGTCGCCGCTCGAGCCTCGGACATGAGGCCATTCTGGCCGACGGTGGCCAGCGCGCCAACGACCGGACCAGCGGTGCCGGCTGCGGAGGGGTCGCGTCGTCGAATCGTTGGAGGGTGCCCAGCGTCGACAGCGCATGTCCCGCTCCTGCCCAGAGCCCTGGCCGCCCGGTGACATCGGGTCGTGACCGGCATGACGATGGCTGCGGCGTCGCCGCCGAGTTGTGCTAGAAGACGCGGATGAGTCCGACCGAACCGAGCGCCGAGGAGGAGTTCTGGGCGATGGCCCGGCGCGTCCGCCAGGCGGCCGAGGACGAGCTGGCCGAGATCGAGTACGAGACCGAGCGGGCCGAGCTCAAGCGGCAGGATCTCACGGCGCGGGCGTTGCAGGCCATGATGGAGGGCGAGCGGTGGCTCGTGAACTTCGGGGGGCGGGCGGTCGAGGGCATCGTGGTCCACACCGGTCAGAACTTCGTCGGACTCGAGGATCGGGCCGGCAACCTGCACGACGTCGTCCACCGCGCGATCACAGTTGTCACAGTCGTGTCGATCGACCCGCCCTCGGGTCGGGCGCCGGTCACGTTCCGGCCGGCGACGTTCCGGGCCCGGCTCCTGAGCTTCGAGGAGATCCGCGAAGTCGAGGTCGGTGGGCGGTGGGGAGACTGGTCGCTGCGGGGCACGATCGGCTCCGTCAACGTCGACCACATCGTGTTCCAGGAGCGGTCCGGTCAGGAGTCCGTCGTGCCGACCGATGCGATCGGCTACATCAGCCGCGCCGTCGACGAGGACCGTCGGGGATCCCGCTCCGGGCCCGGACCGCCCCGTGTTCGTTGACGCGGGTGGGCATCGGCGGACCGAGCTGTTCGGACCACGGCCGGATCAGAGTTCGGCTTCGGCCGCCACTTCCCGCTTGACCGCCTGATAGCCGGCAGCGAGATAGTCTTCGAACGCCTGCCGGGGGATGCGATAGCCCCGCATGCCCGGAGGCTTCGTCGCTACGAGCTCACCTCGCTTGATGAACGAGATGACGGTCTGGGGCGTCAACCCGAGGTAGTTGGCCACATCGGCCACCGTGATGAGTTCTGGCAAATCGCCGGTCACACTTTGATACGTCACGATCCTTGATCCTGGTAGCAGGGAGCTGGTGAACGGCTGTCGTCGGTACTCGGCATCGGCCGAGCCTCAGCCAACCGCCGGCGGATTATCTTCCTACGATAGTAGTCAAAACCTGTTTAATGCTCATTGTTCGCTGTAGGCATTTTTACTTGCGACTTGAGTGTTTAGTCATTATCTTTCGCTCAGCAACTCTGCTGCAGAGGGGGTTGTGGGCCTCTTGGTACCGCGCGGGCAGGCGAAGTTGTCAATGAGGGAGATTGGTGGCGATACATGGCGAGTTCTCTCACCGTTGACCTGGACGGGTCAACCGAGGAGGTGCGTCCGGCTTCGCGTCCGGTCCCACCCCGACGCCGGAAGCTGCGGGAACGGATCTCGCTCGGCCATCTGTTCATGATCGCCGCCGGTTTGCTGGCCTTCGTGCTGGTGGTGTCGGTGCTCCAGGATCGAACGCGCACGACCAGGGTGCTCGTGGCCGACACCGACATCCTGCCGGGGACGGTCATCACGCCGGATCTGGTGAGTGAGATCGAGGTCCCGGCCGATAGCGAGCTGGTGGGCAAAGTGGCGACGCTCGACACGATCTCGTCGGGATCGATCAGCGCCGGCCAGCGCCTGGCGGCCGGGGATCCGCTCACGATCACGGCCGTCGCTCCAGCGTCGTCGCCCTCCACGCTGCGAGCGATGAGCCTACCGATCGAGCGGATCGACGCGGTCGGCGGTGACCTCTCGGCCGGCGATCGGATCGACGTGATCTCGGTCGACGACGATATGGCTCGGTACGTGGCGGTGAATCTCGAGGTCCTGGCAACCCAGACTCCCGACGCCCGGAGCGGTGCCCTCGGCTCGAGCTCGCTCTCCACCTACTTCGTGACCGTCTCGGTCGATGACCAGACGGCGCTGGACGTCGCACTCGCGATGGAGACGGGGAGGGTGTCGATCGTTCGCTCGACAGGAGCTGAGCCGATCAGCCCCGAGCGGCGCCAGCTCGCCGGGGTGGAGCGGGAGCCGGTGGCGGCCGGCGGCGCCGATCAGGACGACGGGACCGACCGTGGCTGACCCGACCCAGGTCAGGTCGACGGGGGTTCGGACCGTCGGCCTCGTCGCGAGCCACCGAGCGTGGCGCACGGACTTCGCCCGCTACGTCCAGGATCACATCACCGGGCTCCGGGTGCGGGTCCTGCGCGACCCGCGGGCGATCGACGACTCGATCGACGTGGTGATCATCGACGACTCGTCGACCTTCCTGAACCGTGAGAGCCTTCGGCAGCTGCGTGACGCTGGGGTCGAAGTGATCGGCATCTACGACCCGAACGAGCATCACGGCCAAGGCCAGGCCTACCTCAACCGGCTAGGAATCGCCGACGTCGCCTCGGCCGAGTTGATGGCGAGCCAGTTGGTGGCGCTGATCCAGGAGGTAACCAAGGACGCGAGCGTCGAGCTCGGTGACGGCGACGAGTTGACGTTGCCGCCGTCGCCGGCGATCGCGGCGGCCGCCAGCACGGTCAAGCCGGCGCTGCCCACCGATCGGGGCACGATCATCTCGGTCGGTGGCCCGTCCACGCTGAACGCGGTGGAAGTGGCGATCGGTCTGGCTGCCGAGCTCGCCAACAAGCGGGGGACGACACTGCTCGTCGACCTCGACGAGTCGACACCGATGGTCTCCGCCCGGCTCGGCTACCGGCTGGAGCCCACGGTCCTCGACGCCGTCGAGCGAATCTACTACGGCGACGCCGATCTCAGCCAGACGCTGACCGAGCCGACCCAGGGCAGCAAGGGCTTTGCCAGGATGCACCTACTCGCCGGCATCGCCAACCCGGACGATTGGTCGTTGCTCGGGCGGGATCGAGCCCGCGACCTGCTCCGCAAGGCTGCCGAGCAGTGGGACCTGGTCGTGGCGACGTCGGGGCCACAGCTCCACTCGCTCCCGCAGGGCGCCGACCGCTACGGCGCCTCACAGGCGGCGGTCGAGATCGGAGATCTGGCGGTCGGTGTGTGCCAACCGACCCCGACCGGGGTCCTCCAGGCCCTCGACTGGCTCATCGAGGCCCGCCGGCTCCGGCACGCGGCGCCGGTCTGGATCGTGTTCGCCGGCCGGCCGCGCTCCGCGGTGCAACGGGCCGACCTGGTCGAGGCCGTGACGCGAGAAGCCGGTGCCGACCTCATCGCTGGCGTCATGTTCGCGTCGGCGGGGCCGGAGGTCGAGAGTGCGTGTTGGGATGGTCGAGTGGTGACCAAGGGCCGGTTTGCGAAATCGATGCGATCCCTGGCCGATGCGCTGGTCCCGGCAACGGCAAAGCGACGACGACTGCGAATCGGTAGACGGGGCTGATGTCGCCCAAGCCCTCGACCCGCCGCCGGCGTACCGATCGCGTGCTGTCGCCGTACGAGCAGCTTCGCAACGAGGTGACCGAGGGAATCAAGAACGCCCGTCTCGACCCGGAGCTCGACCCTTCCGGAGTCCGGGAGTTCGTCTTAGGCGCGATCGAGCAGTGGCAGTCGGTGGCCCGCCAGGGACTGGACGGTAAGGAGCTGCTGGCCCGGCCGGAGGAGATGGCCGAGCGGATCCTCCGCTACGTGCTCGAATACGGGCCGCTCACCGCCCCGCTCAGCGATCCCGGCGTCGAGGAGATCTTCATCGAGGGCGACGACATCTTCTACATCGACGGCGGCGGGTACATGCGGGGCGTGAGCGAGGTGACGACCGCCGACGAGAATCTCGCCGTCGTCCGCCGCCTCCTCCAGGACAGCGGCCGGGAGGTCACCGAGCGCGAGCCGATGGTGCAGGCCAGGGTGCTCGACGGCACCGTTCGGCTGGGCGTGGTGATCCCCCCGATCGCCGACAAGCTTTCGGTAACCATCCGCAAGTACACGATGCGAAACGAGACCTTGTCGTTGCTCGTAGTCCGGGACTCGATGGACCTGCGGGTGGCCGAGCTGCTGTGGGCTGCGGTCCGGTCCGGCCTGGGGATCCTGGTCTGCGGGCGGCCGGGCGCAGGGAAGACGACGCTGCTCAACGCCCTCCTCCGGGCGGTGCCACCGACGATGGTCGTGCGCTGCGTCGAGGAGATCCGGGAGCTCTCGGCTCCGGTCATGGCCGGCAGCTACTACCAGACGCGACCGGCCGGTGCCGACGGCGATGTAGCCGCCGAGGTCTCGCTGCGAGATCTCGTCAGGACGTGCCTCGGGATGCGGCCCGACCTGCTCGTCGTCGGCGAAGTGCGGGGGGCCGAGGCGTTCGAGCTGGTTCGGGCGGGGAACGCCGGCTGCGGCGTGATCGCCACCGTGCACTCGAACAACCCGTTCGACGCACTCTCGGCGCTTCGTGATACCGCGATCATGGCCGGCGGCAACGTGGCTCCGACCCAGGTCCAGTCGACGTTCCAGCGGATGTTCCACCTCGTCGTGTTCGTCGATCGCGAGGAGCTCGCCTTCGACGAGCAGGGCGGCGCGCCGATCCGGCGCCAGGTGATGGAGGTCTCGGCCCTGATGCCGAACGCCAGCGGCGAGGACTTCCTGCTGCAGCCCCTGTTCGTCCGCGAGCGCATCGGTGAGCCTCTGCGGTGGACCGAGACCGACCCGGCCGATACCACGATCGCCCGGCTCGATGCCACGCTCAAGCGCTACGAGTCGTCGACCGCTCAGCTGCTGCGGGGCACGCCGGCCAACGTGGTTCCCCGGGACGACGCCGTCGAGAACCAGCTGGCGCCGAGGCCGCCGGTCAAGCCGACCCGCCGCCGCGGCTCGTTCCCGGTGCCGGTGGTGCCGTCGGTCAGTCTCAGCGTCGAGCCGGGGACGGATCGATGAGCCTCCTCGCCGGGCTCTTCGCCGGGATCGCGATCTACTTCGCGGTGGGCTACCTGATCGGCTACACCCCCGAGCGCCTCCGGCTCGCCCCGCTCGGCGAGGCACCGGTCAGGACCAGCCGGGTCAAACGACAGGAGTGGCTCAACCAGGCCGGGCTCGGCGTCACGCCGCTCCAGTTCTGGGCGTCGTCGATCTTCGCCGGGATGATCACGTTCCTGTTCGTGTGGCTGTTGACGTCGATCATCCTGGTGGCGGTACCGCCGGCGATCGCGGTTGCGCTGGTGCCCCGGTTCTACTTCGCCCAACAGCGCCGGCGCCTGGCCCGGGAGCGACTCGAGGCCTGGCCCGAAGCGCTCAGGTCGATTATCGCCTCGGTGTCGTCGTCGATGTCGCTCCATCAGGCGCTGCTGGCGCTGGCCACGAGCGGGCCGGTGCAGCTCAGGCCGGTGTTCGCCCGCTACTCCAGCCTCAGCTTCACACTCGACTCGGCGACCGCTCTCGAAGTCATCCGGGAGGAGCTGGCCGACCCGGTCTCGGACCGCGTGATCGAGGATCTCCTCCTCGCGATCGAGCAGGGCCCGGCGGTGGTCATCGACATCATGGACGACCTGTCACGCTCGACCGTCGAAGACCTCCAAGTCGTCGACCGGGTCGAGACCGCCCAGCTCGAGCAGCGGCTGAACGCCCGGGCGGTCTTCGTGCTCCCGTTCCTGTTCCTGATCCTGCTGACGTTCCGTCCCGGTCCGGGGCGTGACTTCTACTCGTCGGCGGCCGGGGTGGTCGTCATCGTCGTCGGCACGACCATGAGCTTGTTCGGCATGTTCATCGTCAGCCAGCTGAGCCGGCTACCAGAGGAGCCGAGGGTGTTCACTTCCGACCGGGAAGGGGAGCGCAAACGATGACCGAGCGGGTGCTCGCCTCCGCCCGGGAACGGGAGCGGGAACGATGACCGAGCCCCGCGTGCTGCTCGTCGGTCTGCTCGCGGCGTACCTCGCCGCCGGGCTCACCGCGTTGGTCGTGAGGCCGCCGTCCCCGCTGGAGAGCCGGCTCCGGCCCTACGTCCAGCTACGGCGGACCCGGCTCGGGCAGCGGGCCGACGTGAACGCCGCCCTTGCGATCGACTCGACCGCGGACTACGGACCGCTTCGACGGATCTTCAACCCGATCATCGAGGGATTCGCAGCCTTCGTTTCCCGCCTGGTCGACAGCGGCGACGAGGAGGCGATCGAGCTCCGTCTTCGCCACGCCGGCTTCGTCGACGTCTCGCCCCGCGAGTACCGGATCTCACAGGCGGGGCGAGCGCTGTTCGGCGTCGCGGTCGGAGTGCTCGTTGGTTTCTGGCTGGGCGCGGTCTGGGGCAGTCCTGGCTTCTGGGCGGTCGTCGGGATCGGACTCGGCGTCGGCTGGGGCCTGACGTCGGCCCGGGGGAAGGTCAACTCCGCGATCGAAGCCAGGTCGCAGACCATGCGCCTCGAGCTCTACACGATCGCTCACCTGCTGGCGATGCTGGTACGGGCCAACCACACCCCGGCGATGGCGGTCCGCCAGGTGATCGACCGCGGTCGGGGCCCGGTGGTCGCCGAGCTCCGGGAGGCCCAGAACTGGGTGGCGGGAGGACTCACGCTGGCCCAGGCGATGGAGCGGCTCTCCACCGAGACCGTTGAGCCGGCCGCGGCCAGGATCTACCGCATCCTGGGCGAAGCCTCGCAGCAGGGCTCCGACGTGGCGGAATCGTTGATGACGGTGGCCAACACGCTTCGGGCCGAGCGTCGAGAGGAGGTCGAGCGGCTCGGCACCCGCCGCAAGGGGGCCATGATCATCCCGACCCTGCTCGTGATGGCCCCGGTCGTGTTCCTCTACG